>Ga0302279_10000902_pt1 | contig 43686 bp, 50 predicted proteins | sample III_Bog_N3_3_FD_194541 | JGI IMG/M metagenome (GOLD analysis project Ga0302279, IMG submission 194541) | Peat permafrost microbial communities from Stordalen Mire near Abisko, Sweden - III_Bog_N3_3 | ecosystem: Environmental > Terrestrial > Soil > Wetlands > Peat | place: Sweden: Abisko... | reverse complement strand
AGTACGCGCCGGCAATGACGTTGAGCGTATCGTCGGCGGCGGCCGGACGGGGTGCCAGCGCGAGGGCGCTTACGGCGATCGCCGTTGCGCTGAGCGCGCGCACGAGCCGTCCGAGATCGAACATCAAGTGAGTCTCCTTGGCCCGTGCGTTGCGGGCTCGACACATCTGTGGAGACGAGGAGACTCGAACTCCTGACATCCTGCTTGCAAAGCAGGCGCTCTACCAACTGAGCTACGCCCCCGGACGGGTGTCGCTATACCTCGTGGATGAGGACGAGCCCTTCGCGCACGAGCGCGGCGACGAACGCGCGCCGGTCGGCATCCGGCAGCGGCAAGGCGAGGGCGTCGAAGCGCACGTTCCCGGAGCGCAGCTGCTCGAGCGCGGCTCCGCACACCGGCGGAAAGCCCAGCGTCTTGCCCGGAACGAGCAGATCGACGGTCCCGTTTCCGGCGCGCAGCACGTACGGCACGTGGCCGTTCAAGCTCAGTACCGCGTCGTCGCGCAGGCCGGCCAACCCCGCAAGCTGCGCGAAGGCACCGCCCGCGTCGCTGCGCGAGGCCGCGAAGAGTTCGTCGAGCGCGACGGCGCCGGCGGCGGCCGTCGCTGCCGGCCCGAAGAGCGCGCCGAGCCGCGCTTCGAATTGCGCCGCGAACGCGGCCGCGAAGCCGGGCTCCTCGTGCCAGCCGAACGGCAGCGCCCGGCGGAGGTCCACGTCGTCGCGCGCCGCGATGTCGAGGGTCGCGTGCAGCAGGTCGATCGCGCGCACCGGTGCGAGCGCGAACGTGACGTGCAGGGCGCGTCCGTCGCCGGCGCGTGCGTCGTGCGCGTACCCGCGCGGCAAATAGAGCGTATCGCCCGCGCCGAGGACGATTTCGTCGAGCAGGCGCAGCGGCGGACGCTCGGTCTCGCGATGCAGCGGCTGCGATTCGAGCGGCAATTCGATCGCGGGTTCGTAGATGCGCCAGGTCTTCGTGCCCTCGATTTGCACGGTCAACGTATCGTGCGAATCGTGGTGCACCTCGAAGCCCTGCGCGTTCGGCGGCGTGAAGTAGACGTTCGCGCCCGCATACGCGCACAAGTCATGCTGGATGCGATTGCTCCAGCGCTGCAGCCGCGCGCACAGCAACCCGGCGTCCTTGATGACCAGCGTATAGCCCGCTTCGAAGAGCGCGAGCACCTTGCGCGGATCGACCTGCGCCGTCGGCGGTTTGCCGGTTGCGCGCGGCCGGATTCCGGGGTTGGTCACCACGTACGCGTCGAGCGGAGCTTGCGGCGCGCCGGCCCGCACGAGCGCGAAGCGTTCGAGATCGCGCGCGCCGGCGACGAGCGCTTCTTCGATGTCCGCGACGTCGAAGAGATCGGCGAAATAGCCCGGCACGTCGCGCGCCACGTGCAGCGGCGCGCGCTCCCAATACTCGGTGGCGAACGCGGCGACGCCGACCGGATCCAGCAGTGCCGCGAGCGCGGACTCGCCGGGAGTGACGCGGTTCATTGCTGCTCGTTTTCGTGCGGCGAGGCAAAAGCATTTTGGCTCGAAGCGCGAACGGTGCGGGCCTCCATGAATCTCACGGGACCCACGTCAGACCGCCGGCTCGGGTATCCGGCGGCCCCGCGCGGCGACGTCGTCGACGTCTACCACGGGCAACCGGTACCCGATCCCTACCGCTGGCTCGAAGACCCCGACGCGCCGCAAACGCGCGCTTGGATCGAGGCAGAAGTCGAGCTTACGGAGCGATTTCTGGCCGCGATTCCGGAACGCGAAACGATCCGCCGCCGCCTGACGGCGCTGTGGGATTACGAGCGCTTCGGCGTGCCGCGTCGCGCCGGACCGGTCTACGTGTACAGCAAGAATACGGGTCTGCAGCCGCAGGCCGTGGTGTACGCGGCCGCCGCGCTCGACGGGCCGGCCCGCGTGTTGCTCGATCCCAACGGCCTCTCGGCCGATGGGACAGTCGCGCTGAGCGGGATGGCGTTCACCGACGACGGCCGCTACGTGGCCTACGCGACCTCGGCCTCGGGCTCGGACTGGCTGACCTGGCGCGTGCGCGACGTCGCGAGCGGCGTCGACCTGGCCGACGAGGTGCGCTGGAGCAAGTTCTCGGGCGCGGCCTGGTTGCCGGACGGCAGCGGGTTCTATTACAGCCGCTACGCCGAACCCGCCGCCGACGCGCAGTATAAGGACGAGCACTACGGCCACACGGTGTACTTTCACCGGCTCGGCACGCCGCAGTCCGAGGACCGGCTCGTGTACGAGCGGCCCGATCATCCCGACTGGAATCTCAACGCGTTCGTCACCGAAGACGGCCGCTGGCTCTTGATCGACGCATCGCAAGGGACCGACCCCAACAACCGTGTTTTCGTCGCCGACCTGCATGCCCCGCAGCCGGAGATCGCGCCGCTGGCCGGCGATGGCGACGGCGCATACGACTTCATCGGGAACGACGGCGACACGCTGTATTTCCGCACGACCAAAGACGCCCCGTGCGGCCGGGTCGTCGCGTTGCGGGTCGGCGCGACGGAGCTGCGCGAGGTCGTCGGCGAGAGCGGCGATTCGCTCGAATCGGCGGCGCTCTTCGATGCCGGCTTCGTGCTCGAGTATCTGCACGACGCGCATTCGGTCGTGCGGCGCTACGACCGCCGCGGCGTCGCGCAGGGCGAGTTGTCGCTGCCGGGCCTCGGTACGGCGTCCGGGTTCGGCGGCAAGCAACGCGATCGCGAGACGTTCTACGCGTTCACCAGCTACACGACGCCGGCGTCGATCTACCGGCTCGATCTCGCGACCGGCGTATCGACGCGCGTCTTCGCACCGGCGGTGCCGTTCGATCCGGAAGCGTTCGAGAGCGAACAGCTCTTTTATGCCGGCAAGGACGGGACGCGGATTCCGATGATCGTCACCCGCCGCAAGGACACGCCGCGCACGAACGACGTGCCGACGATCCTCTACGGCTACGGTGGGTTCAACATCTCGCTCACGCCCGCGTTCTCGCCCGCGACCTTGGCGTGGCTGGAGTTGGGCGGTGCCTTCGCCGTTGCGAACATTCGCGGCGGCGGCGAATACGGCGAAGCCTGGCATCAGGCCGGCACCAAAGAGCGCAAGCAAAACGTCTTCGACGATTTCATCGCCGCGGCCGAGTACCTGATCGCGCTGGGCTACACGCGCCGGGAGAAGTTGGCGATATACGGCGGCAGCAACGGCGGTCTGCTGGTCGGCGCGTGTATGACGCAGCGGCCGGATCTCTTCGGCGCGGCGATCGCGGCCGTCGGCGTGCTCGACATGCTGCGTTTCCAGAAGTTCACCATCGGGTGGGCCTGGGCGTCGGATTACGGCTCCTCGGACGATCCCGACGGCTTCGCCTATCTGCGCGCCTACTCGCCACTGCACAATCTGGTGCCCGGCACGCCGTACCCGCCGGCCTTGATCGTGACGGCCGATCACGACGACCGCGTCTTTCCCGGTCACTCGTTCAAGTTCGCGGCGGCCTTACAAGCGGCGCAGGGCGGCGATGCCCCGGTCCTGATTCGCATCGAAACGAAGGCGGGGCACGGTGCGGGCAAGCCGACCGGCAAGGTGATCGACGAAGCGGCCGATCGCATTGCCTTTTTGGTGAAGGTGCTGGGCGTTCCGGTCAAGCAGACGGCGACATGAACGGCAACGGTAATGGCGACGTCCACGACGTCGAGGTCTTCGATGATGAGTCCGATTTGCGCTCGCAGGCGATCGCCCTGACCGATCGGGCGCTCAGTGCGATCGGCGGGCTCGAGACCGACGATCCGCTCGCAGCCGCGGACACGGTGGCGCAGATGTATCTCCGTTTGCTGCGCGCGGTCCGAGAAGAAGAGTAGCGCGGACCACGGGCGAACCGCGCATGTCGTGAGCGCGCTCAAGACGGTCGTCGGCCCCTATCGCTATCTCGACTCGCTGAAGAGCGGCCGCATCGGCGTCAGCGGAACGGAGCTCGATTTCATCGAGATCAATCCGCTCATCGCCGCCTATCGCCGCATGGTGCGCGAACTCGCCTACGACGTGTGCGAGCTCGCGGTCACGACCTATATCGTCGCGAAGTCATTCAACAAAGGCTTCACGGCACTGCCGCTGCCGCTCAACCGCATGTTTCACTTCGGTGACATCCAAGTCGGGCTCGATACGGGCATCGCCGCGCCGGGGGATCTCGCCGGGAAGCGCGTCGGCGTGCGCGCCTATACCGTCACGACCGGCGTGTGGGTGCGCGGCATTCTGCAGAGCGAGTGCGGCGTCGATCCGGCGTCGATCACCTGGATCACCGACGACGAGGAACACGTCAGTGAATTCGTCGCGCCGCCGAACGTCGTCGCATCGGGCGGAACGAGCCTGGTCGATCTCTTTCAGGCCGGCAAGATCGACGCCGCGTTCTCCGGTCGCGCGGGCCTCGGCCGCACCGGCGCACCGCGCGAAGGGTGGGAGAAAGGCAACGCCGCTCCGGCCGCCGTGCAGACGACGCGCCCGTTTCGCGCGCTCTTCCCGAACGCCGCCGAACTCGATCTCGCGTGGTACCGGCGCACGGGCATCTATCCGATCCACGGCGTGCTGTGCGTGCGCGACAGCGTGCTGGCCGAGCGGCCCGAACTGCCGCGCCTGCTCTTCGATGCATTCCGTCGCGCGAAAGAAGAATATCTCACGCAGCTGGCCGCCGCGGGTCCGCAAACCGCGGACGACGCCAAGTGGGTCGCGCTGCAGGCCATCGTCGGCCCCGATCCGTTGCCCTTCGGCTTGGACGAGAACGCCAAGACGATCGAAGCGCTGATCGATTACGCCTGCAAGCAACAGCTCATTCCGAAGCGCTACGCGCCGGACGAACTCTTCCTCCCCATCTCGTAAAAGGAGTACCGCGTGGACATCATCGACATCCACCCGCACGTCATCGCGTCGGACGTGCAACGCTACCCCTTCGACCCGGTCGGCGGGAAGATGTCGGTCTGGGCGAAGGAGCGGCCGGTCGATACTGAGGGCATGATCGCGTGGATGGACAAGGCCGGCATCGCGCAGTCGGTGATCGTGCACGCGTCGACGGCCTACGGTTACGACAACAGCTATGCCGCCGATGCCGCGCAAGCCTATCCGGACCGATTCCGGTTCGTCGGCGCGGTCGACGTGCGGGCCGCCGATGCGCCCGCGAAGCTCGCGTACTGGGTGAAAGAGCGCGGCATGGTTGGTTTCCGGATCTTCGCCGCCGGCAGCACGATGGGCGAAGACTCCGGCGACTGGCTCGACGATCCGGCGACGTTCCCGGCCTGGGAAGCCGCGCGCGACCTCGGGATTTCGGTCGTCGTGCAGACGCGCTTTAAGACGTTTCCGGCGCTGCGCAAGTTGGTCGACCGTTTCGGGGGGGTCAAGGTCATCATCGATCACTTCTCGCATCCGCCGCTCGAGGACGGACCACCCTACGCCGCGGCGCAAGCGTTCTTCGACCTCGCCTCGTGTCCGAACGTCTATCTCAAGCTCACCGAGCGCGTCTTTCACGATTGCACCAAAGGGAAGGCCGACGCGCGGTCGTTTCTGGAGAAGACGATCGCGGCGTACGGCACGCGCCGCATCGCGTGGGGCTCGAATTTCCCCTCGTCGGACGGCACGCTGGTCGAGCTCGTCGAGCTGGCGAAACGCGAACTCGCATTTCTTTCGAGCGCCGATCAAGCGCAGATCTTCAGCGGCACGGCGCGCACGCTCTACCCGAGCTTGGTGAGCGCGTAGTGGCCGGTTCGGGCGAGCCCGTCGTCCTCAAGACGCTGCTCGATACCTACGGTCACACCGCTGCGATCAAGGACGGCTCGCTCGCATCGGAGCGGCTGCGCTTCGACATCGTGGACGCGAAGCCGGTCAGCAACGCGTTCGGCCGGATGGCCGAGCACGGCGAGTTCGATTTCTCCGAGCTGGCGATCGTCACGTTTCTGCAGGCGCTCGCGTTCAACAAGCCGGTCGCGCTGCTGCCGGCGGTCATGCTCAATCGCTTCCACCACGGCTCGATGATCTGCCGCACCGGCGGACCGATCGACGGCCCCGCCGATCTCGCCGGCAAGCGGATCGGCGTGCGGTCGTACACGCAGACGACCGGGGTCTGGGTGCGCGGCATCTATCACGCCGAATACGGGCTCGACCTCGACGGCATCACCAACGTGACGACGCAGGGCGGCCATCTGCTCGAATACGTCGAGCCGTCCAACGTGGTGCGCGCGCCGGCCGGAAAAAAGCTCAAGGACATGCTGCTGGAGGGCGAGATCGACGCCTGGATCGCCGGCCGCGACGCCCCCGCGTTGCCCGAATTCCGGCCCGTGCTGCACGATGCCGAAGCGGCGGCCATCGCCTGGTTCGCGCGCGTGCAAGCCTTCCCGATCAACCACATGGTCGTGCTCTCGACCGCCGTGATCGACGCGCATCCGTGGCTGCCGGCGGAACTCTTCGACCTGCTCAAGCGCGGCAAGGCGGCGTACTTGGCCGAGCTGCGCGAACGCGAGGCCGTCGGCGCCGACGAAGCGTATCGCAAGCGGATGCTGCTGGAAGGTCGCGATCCGCTGCCCTTCGGCGTCGAACCGCTGCGCCGCTCGCTCGAGGTCGTGATCGACTACGCGCTCGCGCAGAAGCTGATCCCGCGGCGTTACGCCGTGGACGAACTGTTCGATCCGCGGACGCGCGACCTGACGTGAGCGAGGAGCGCGCCGCGAAGCTGGCCGTCCGCAACGTCTCGAAGACGTTCCAGATCGCAGGGCCGCAAAACACGGTGCGCTCGCTCGCCGTGCTGCGGCACGTCGACTTCGAGGTCTATCCCAAGGAAATCGTCTCGATCATCGGCGAGAGCGGCAGCGGCAAGACGACGTTGCTGCGCATCATTCAGGGGCTGCTCGCACCCGATTCGGGCGAGGTGCGCGTCGGCGGCAAGGTGATTCGCGGTCCCGGCTACGATCGCGGCATCGTCTTTCAGCAAGCGAATCTGCTGCCGTGGCGCGACGCGCTGGGCAACATCGCGTTCGGTCTGGAGCTCAAGGGCGTGCCGGCGGCCGAACGGACCGTGCAAGCCCGAGCCTTTCTTTCACTTGTGGGGTTGGGCGACTCCGCGCATCAGTATCCGCATCAGCTCTCCGGCGGGATGCAGCAGCGCATCGGCGTCGCGCGGGCGCTCGCGATCGATCCCGAGATCCTCTTGATGGACGAACCGTTTAGCGCGCTCGACGCGCAGACGCGCGAACTGCTCCAAGTCGAACTGTTGCGCATCCACGAGCAGACGCAGAAGACGATCTTGTTCGTGACCCACGACCTCGACGAAGCGGTATACTTGAGCGACCGGGTGGTCGTGATGGGCGCGCGGCCGGGGCGCGTCAAGGAAACGGTGCCGATCGATTTTCCGCGGCCGCGTCCCGCGCTCACCGAGATGCGCGGCGATCCGGCGTTTCTCGCCCTGCGCGATCATATCTGGCAATCGATCCGGCCGCGCGAACCGGAGCCGCAGCGATGACCGCCGTCGTCGACGAAGCGGATGTCTTCGACGCCGGGAACGCGCGCGCGCGCCGCAACCGGCGTCTGACGATCATCCGCACCTGCTCGATCGTCGTCGCGCTCGCGATCTGGGAAGTCTTCGGACGCCAGATCAACCCGCTCTTCATGTCCTACCCGAGCAAGATCGTCGTCGCCGCCTTCGGCCTGCTGCAGAGCGGCATCTTGCAGGACGCGATGCTCGAGAGCTTCCGCACCTTAATCGCGGGCTTCGTGCTCGGCTCGCTCGCGGGCATCGCGGCCGGCTTGCTCATCGGCCGCTACCGCGAGGTCGAGGCCGCGCTGGACTGGCTCGTCAACGCGCTCTACGCGACGCCGCTCGTGGCACTGATTCCGCTGGTGATCCTGTGGTTCGGCTTGGGCTTCAACGCGAAGCTGTTCGTCGTGTTCCTGTTCGCGCTGTTCCCGGTGCTGATCAACACGTCGATCGGCGTGAAGAACGTCAGCCGTTCGCTGATCGACGTCGGGGTCGCCTTCGTGGCGAACGAACGTCAGATCTTCACCAAGATCATCTTGCCCGCGTCGTTGCCGTATATCATGGCCGGCTTGCGGCTGGGCATCGGGCGCGCGATCATCGGTATGGTGACGGCCGAGTTCTTTACCGCGATCAGCGGCCTCGGCGGCCTGGTCGTGAAGTTCGGCAATTCGTTTCGCACCGACCAGATGCTGGTGCCGGTGCTGATCCTGATGGCGCTCGGCGTCATTCTCACCGCGGGCCTGCAGCGGCTGGAACGCCGCATCGCGCCCTGGAAATCAAGCGAACTTAGCGACTAGCATGCCGAAGGAGATCCGCCCGTGACGTCATCCCGATTCGACCGCCGGACCTTTCTCGCGGGCGCCGCAGCCGGCGTCGCGTTCTTCCCGGGTCGCGCCCGGGCGGCGAGTTTTCCGCCGGGCGAGGTCAACATCATCAACACCGGTGCCAACGATTCGTTCGCGCTCCAAGCGTTGATCAAAGATCAGAAGTACCTCGAAGAGTTCAACCTGACGGTCAACCAGCAAAACGTCTCCGACGGCATCAAGCTGACGGCGGCGATCGTCACCAACTCGGCGGATATCGGCATCTTGACCGGCTTCTCGCAGGTCTTCCCGGCGATCGAGAACGGTGCGCCGCTGAAGATCATCGGCGGCGCGATGCAGCAGCCTGACTTCGTTGTGGCGACCGGCAACCCCGACGTGAAGAGCCTCAAAGATCTCGAGGGGAAGACGGTCGGCACCGGCGCGGTCGGCGCGCTCGTGTACGCCGCGATGGCGGCGATGTTGAAGAAGCACAACGTCGATCTGAACAAAGTGACGTTCGTGAACATCGGCAGCAGCAGCGACGTGTTCAAGGCGATCGTGGCCAAGAAAGTCGACGCCGGTCCGGTGCAGCACGATTTCGCGAAGCTGGCGATCCAATCGAACCTGCGCCTGATCGCCGACGCGCTCAAGGAGATCCCACAGTTCGCGAACCAAGGGACGTTCACGTCGGACCGCGCGATCGCGCAGAAGCGCGACGTGCTGGTGCGCACGCTCGCTGCTTACGGTCGCTCCTACCGCTTCGTCAACAGTGCGGGATCCGAAGCCGCCTACGTCAAGGCCTACGTCGAGGGCGTGGGGCCGGGTGCGGAGGAGGCCGGCCGCGATCGTTGGACGTGGATCCAGTCGGTTCAGGGCTACGACAACGCGATCGCGATGACCGCGGCGCGCATCAATTACATGCAGCAGCTCAACGTCGCGCTCGGCGTCCAGAAGGCCGTGCTACCGCTGGAGCAAGTGGCCGACATGTCGCTCGCGCGCGACGCGGTGAAGCTGCTGCGTTAGGGGAGCGGTTCGAGGTGGACGATGCTCGCGCTGTGATTGTTGCCCACCCAGAGCGAGACCGGGTTGGCGTTGTTGTCGACCCAGACGCGGCGGATGTTCGTTTCGCGCGGTAACTCGTACTCGACGATGCGTCCGGTCGCCGGATTCAGCCGCGAGATGCGGTCGGTCAGCTCGGAGCCCGCCCAGACGTTGCCGAGTTTGTCCGCGACGACGTCGTAGGGCGCGTCGAACGGCGTCGGCAGCTTGTACTCGGTGATGGGCGCGCCGGCGGCGGTCGTATCGATCGAGCCGATCGCGTTGCCGCCGAATTCGGCGAACCAAAAGAGACCCGTGCGATCGTCGACCCGGCCGCGGCGCGGATGCGAGAGGAGCGTCGGCGTCGGGATGACCGTAAAGGCCCCGCTCGCCGGATCGAGGTGCGCGATCGACTGGCCGCCGAAATCCAGTAGCCAGACGGCGTTCTTCGCATCGGTGAGCACGCCGTACGACGAGAAGATGCGGGTCGTCCCGGGATAGTGGAACGGGCCGAACGTTTCCCACGTGCCGGTGGCCGGGTCGAGCCGCCGGAACGTCTTGTCGTCCTGGTTGTTCGTCCAGATTTTCCCATCGACGTTCATATGGCTCGGCATCACCATCGATTCTTGGGTGAACTCCGGATGCGGGCCCGGCGCGACGGCAAATTGCTTGAACGTCTTGGTCTTGGGATCGAAGCGCGAGACGCCGCCCTGGAACATGTTCGAGAGCCAGAGATTGCCGTCGGGATCGGCTTCGACTTCGAGCGAGCCGGCGAGATAGCCGGGCTTGAATTCGGGGACCGGATACTGCGTGACCGCGCCCGTTTTCGGATCGAGCTGGCCGAGGAAATTCTGCGTGAAATCGCTGTACCAAAGGGAACCGTCCGGCAGCCCGATCACGTCGTGCGGCTCGATGATGCGATTGGGCAGATCGTACTCGGTGATGATGACGTGGGTCGATGGGCCCTTGAGCCGAGGATAGGTCTTGAGCGGCCACGTGCGCGGACCGCTGCTGAGGTTGATCGAGGCGAGAAACTCCGGTAGCCCCTCGGGAATGTTCGCCGGACCGCGCGGATTGCGGAACGGCTGCGGTTTGAGCCAGAAGCTGTTGTTGGCGTAGTTCGCCATGCGCGGCAGCACGTTGCTGCGGAAGTCGTCGGCGGTGTGATAGGAGTCGACGATGCGCCGCAGCGTGTGGCACGACGAGCAATCGAGGACCATGTTCTTTTGCGCGTCGGTCCCGGGCATGCTCAGCAGCCACTCGCCGTTCGAGAGCTGGTCGGCGAGGTCGTCGGTTTTGCGCAGCTCGAGATCGGCGTGCGCCGGTGTGCCGGCCGCGACCGTCGCATGCGTCGCGCCGCGCAGGACGAAGCCGGCGGCGCGGACGTCGAGTGTATACGCGCCCGGTGCGAGATGCGAGGCCGGGAAGGCGTACTTCCCGTGGGCGTCGCTGACGACCGTGACGGCGAACGTTGCGCCGGCCTTGCGAGCCGTGACGAGCACGCCCTCCATCGGCCCTTCGGCCGCCGAGTGCACCTGGCCGGTCAGAGCGACCGCCGCCGTCTGCTGGGCGCGCAGCGCGCCGGCGGTGTTGACCAGCAGGCCGGTGACCAGGAGCGCAACGAGCAACGCGAGTGCCGAGAAACTTTTCGTCACGAAAAACCCCGAAGAGGCGAAAGCGATTTCCGTGTCCGTTCGCGCCCCGCTCGCCCTTGCCTTGCCTAGCTAGAGCCGGCGTCCAAGGTCGTGCCCTTCCTGGATTGCGAGGATCAGCCGGCGTGGCGCCATCGCATCGCCGATCACGTGCGTGTCGAGTCCGACGGCGCGCAACGCTGCGACGATGCCGTCTTCGGCGCGCTGCATGCCGGACCAGACGATCGCTGCGACATCGGGCACGCGCCGGCGCCGGCCGGAACGGAAGTTCCGCAGCACGACGCCGCCCGCGTCGGTGCTCTCGACGAACGTATTCGGCCGCAGGTCGACGTCGGCCGCGTCGAGTTCGCGCAGGGTCGGGATGCGCGCCGTGATCGGCACTTCGCGCAGCACCTCGAAGAAGCGTGTCACGAAGACCACAGGCCGGCCGGTGGCCGCCATCGCTTCGGCGGCGGCCGCGCCCCAGAAATAGCCGTCCTCATCCATCACGACGATCGTTCCGGGGCGGGTCAGTTGCACGGGTCCGCCGTCGAACGCGATGACCGGTACGGACCCATCGCCGGGAAGTTGCGGCGCCACGATCGCCGCGCCGGTCGCTACGACGACGGCATCGGGGCGTTCGGCTGCGATGAGCGCGGGCGTCGCCTCGACCCCGGTGCGCAGTTCGACGCCCGCCGCTGCGATCGCCGGCAGCAGAAAGTCGAGCACGTGTTGGAGTTCGCCCTGATGCGGCGCGAGTTGCGCGCGGACCAGCTTGCCGCCCGGCTCGGACTCGCGCTCGAAGATCGTGACGCGATGTCCGCGCAGTGCCGCGATGCGCGCCGCTTCGAGGCCGGCCGGCCCGCCGCCGATGATGACGATGCGGCGCGGTGTCGCCGCCGGCACGAGCGGCCCGAGTGCCGACTCGCGACCGGCGGTCGGATTGACGGTGCAGCGAATGAGCCCGCGGTCGGACGCGGTGCCCCAGCATTGATTGCAGCCGATGCAGCGTCGGATCGGTTCGGCTTGCGGTTGTGCGGCCTTGCGTGCCCACTGCGAATCGGCGAGCAGCGCGCGCGTGAACGTGACGATGTCGGCGTCGCCGGCAGCGAGCATCGCTTCCGCCTGTTCGGGCAATTGCACGCGGCCGCCGGCGGCGACGAAGACGTGACCCGACGCCTGTTTGATGCGGCGGTGCAATTCGGGAAACGCGGGCTGCGGGTAATGGCGGTCGGGCAGGTGCGTTTCGATCGTGCCGAAGTTGCCCTGACTGAGCGAATAGTAGTCCACGTCGCCGTCGGCCGCGAACGCGGTCGCGATGGCTGCCGTATCGTCGAGGGTGAGGCCGTCGTCGGTGAATTCGCTGACGCCGAAGCGGTAGCCGAGAATCGCGCCCGCGCCGATCGCTGCGCGAACGGCTGACAGCACCTCGCGCGGAAAGCGCCTGCGCGCTTCGGCGCTGCCGCCGTAGGTGTCGGTGCGCACGTTACTCAAGGGCGAGAGAAATTGCTGGAGCAAGTGGCCTTGCGCGCCGTGGATCTCCACGCCGTCGAAGCCGGCCGCGATCAGGCGCGTCGCCGCACGTGCGAACGCGCGGACCATTTCCGCGATCTCGTCGATCGTGAGTTCGTGCGGGATGCCGCCGCTGTGCGGACAAGCGATCGGCGAGGGCCCGTACAGGGCCGGCGGAACGACGCGGCCGAGGTGCTGCCGGCCGCCGGCGCCCATCTGCCCGATGATCAGCCCGCCGCGTTTGTGGATCGCGTCCGCGAGCCGCGCGGCGCCCGGAATGCAGTCGTCCGTGGCCGACGTGAGGACGCCCGGCAGCAAGTACTGCGAGGGCAGCGCCATCATATTCTCGGTGACGAACATCCCGACGTCCTCGGCCTGCGCGTCGCAAAACGCGATCAGCCGGTCGCCGATCCGGCTATTCTCGGCGAGCGTACTGCTCGTCGCCGAACGCATGATGCGATTGGGCGCGACCCGCCCGCGAATCGCGAGCGGCGTGAAGAGATGGGGGAAGCGTGTCACCGGGGCGGAGTCGTTCCCGCCTCCGCAAAGTTCCTTGTCCGGCACGCAGCCCTGCGCCGGAAACGAAAGAACCCGCAGCGCGCGGGTTCTAACATCGATCGATGGTGGGCCATCCAAGGTTCGAACTTGGGACCTCATGCTTATCAAGCATGCGCTCTAACCAGCTGAGCTAATGGCCCGTGGCGCTTCGCGGGCGAGCCCGCAGAAGAACGCAGGTTATCGTAGGTCCGGAGCGTCCCCTTGTCAACCGCGCCGCACGCCGCGATCAGATCATGCGGATGAACTCTTCGAGGAAGGCGTTTTCCTTTTTCTGCTGTTCCAGGCCGAAATCGCGGATGGCGTTCATTTCCCGTTCGCGCTCGGTGCGCGCTTGCATCAGCCGGTCGAAGGCTTGCTGCTGCTTCGCCAGCTCGCCGTCGGCGGGGGTGGAGACCTTGGCCAGTGCCTGGGCGAGGGCGGCGTCCACCGACGCGTCGATCCGCTCCTCGAGGCTCGGGCCAGTGCTCAGGTCGCCGGCGGGCGCCTCGGGCCGGGCCGGAGCCGGGGCGCGAGGCGAGGCCGGACGGGTCGCGAGCGGGGCGATCATCCGATCGCCTCGATGAATTTTTTGGTGATTTGGGTGTCGGCTTTCTTTTGCTCCATCGCGACGTCGCGCAGGGTGTTGCTCTCGCGCATCAGCTCGGACTTCTCGTCCATCATGTTGTTGAATTGCGAGGCCTGGGCGTTGATCTGGAGCGAGTAGAGCGCGTTTTGCTCGTTCTGGGCGTCCTGCATCGCCAGGATCGAGCTCTGCCAGGCGCCTGAGGCAACGTTGCCGGCCGTGCCGACGGCCCCGGTTAGGCCGGTCGTGCCGCCGATCGCAGCGCCGATCGGGCCGCCGGTGAGGAAGCCGGTCGCGGCGCCCACGATGGCGCCGAGCGGATTGAATCCCATGGCGCCCTCCTCAGATATCCGGCGTCGGGACGCCGTCGCCGGCATCGGTCTCGGCGAAGTAGTCGCCCGTCAGGGCGTCGGTTCCGCGCGGCGGGGGCGGCTTCGGCGCCGGCAGCGCCGGGCTCGGCAGCGACGCGCCGGCCGTGGTGGTGGGGTAGATGGTGCTCATGCCCCCCGTTCACGCCGACCGATCTGTTTGACAAGGGGGGGAGGGGCGTCTACAATACCGTGGTTGGCATGGGGCGTCCCTCGCGGGATGCCCCGTTCTATGGTATGGGTTCGCTCGTGGTTGTCGACATCGGATCGTTACTGGTTACCGGGCGCCCGATGTCGCTCGACGAGCGCATCGTGCTGCCCCCGTTCGGAGCGTTTTCTTTTCCGGAACCGGCCCACGCCGAGCTGGATCTGCAGCGCGTCGACCGGGGTCTCCAGATCAACGGGGTCATCGAAGCCGGCGTCGCCGGTGAGTGCGTCCGGTGCCTGGAGGACGTGACGGTCCCCTTACGGGTCGTCGTCGACGAGCGGTTCGAGCCGTCCCACGGGGCGCCCGATCCCTTCGCCGAGAACAACGTGCTCGACGGCACGAATTTTGATGCCGGCGATCTCGTCCGGCAAGTGGTCACCAGCGCACTCCCGTTTGGGCTCGTGTGCAGTGAGGAATGCCGTGGGTTGTGCGCAACCTGCGGACGGAGCAAAAACCCGGGCGGCGGTTGCGACTGCCCGGCTACGGAAGGCAATCATGGCGAATCTCAAGTGGAAAACTCCGCGTTCGAAGACGCGTAGCCGCCGGGCGGCGAACTGGAAGCTCAATCCGGTCACGACCGTCGAGTGCGCGCAGTGTCACCAGCCCAAGCGGCCGCACTTCGTGTGCGACTTCTGCGGAACGTACGACGGGCGTCAAGTGATCGCGCCGCGCGACGAACGCGACCACGCCGGCCATAACCACGAATAGGTGCCGCTGACCCGGGGCGTCCGCATGGCGGGCGTCGGGCACTATGTCCCGGAACGCGTGATGACCAACGCCGATTTCGAGCAGATTCTCGATACGACGGACGAGTGGATCGTTTCGCGGACCGGGATGCACGAACGGCACATCGCCCGCGCCGACGAGTCGACGAGCGACATGGCGCTCGTCGCCGCCCGAATGGCGATCGAGCGGGCGGGCTGCGCCCCCACGGCGATCGGCTGCGTGATCGTCGCCACCGTCACGCCGGATTACGTCTTCCCCGCCACCGCCAGCGTGCTCGCGGCCAAACTCGGCATCAAGGGCACGGCCGCGTTCGATATCGAGATCGCGTGCAGCGGCTTCATCTACGGCCTCACCGTCGCGTCGAGCCTGATCCAATCCGGCGTGTACGAACGCGTGCTGCTGGTCGGCAGCGAGAAGCTCTCCTCGATCACGAATTATACCGATCGCGGCACCGCGGTGCTGTTCGGCGACGGCGCCGGAGCGGTCGTGCTCGAAGCGGCCGATCGCAACGATTTTCTGGCCTCCGACTTGGGCACCGACGGCAGCGATCCGTCGCTCTTGCTCGTGCCGGCCGGCGGCACCGTCGCGCCGCTCACGGCTGAGGCCCTGGCGACGGGCCAAAACAAAATGGTCATGAAGGGCCGCGAAGTCTTTCGCTTCGCCGTCACCAAGATGATCGAAGCCACCGATGCGACCCTGCGCAAAGCGGGTTTGTCGCGCGGCGATATTTCCTACGTCATCCCGCATCAAGCCAACCGCCGCATCATCGATGCCGCCGCGAAGCAACTCGAGATGTTGGGCGAGAAAGTCGTCATCACCGTGGATCGCTACGGCAACACGAGTTCCGCGTCGATTCCGATCGCGCTCTCGGAAACGTACGCCGCCGGCAAACTGCACGACGGCGACGTGATCGTGTTCGTCGGCTTCGGCGGCGGCCTTTCGTGGGGTGCCGTCGCGTGGCGCTGGAGCGCGCGCACCTGATGCGCGTCGGCGTCGTTTTTCCCGGACAGGGCTCGCAGGCCGTCGGCATGGGCGCCGACGTCGCCGCGGCGTTTCCGGCGGCGGCCGCGCTCTTCGCGTCGGCCGAAGCGATCCTCGGCTACGATCTGCTCGCGCTGTGCACCGAAGGTCCCGACGAAAAGCTGCGCGAGACGCGCTACAGCCAGCCCGCGATCTTCGTCACCAACGTCGCGCTCGCCGCGGCCGCCGGCGATGCCCTCGCACCCGTCGTCAGCGCCGGCCACTCGTTCGGCGAATATTGCAGCTTGACGATCGCCGGCGCGCTGTCGTTTGAGACCGCGTTGACCTTGGTCAACGAACGTGGTCTCGCGATGAACCGCGCGGCCGCACTCGCGCGCGGCGCGATGGCGGCGGTGCTCGGGCTCGACGACGCGACCTTGCGCGGTGCGGTGAACGAGGCGGTCGCGCGCGGCGCCGGACGCGTGCAACTCGCGAACTTCAACCAGCCCGGGCAGGTCGTGATCAGCGGCGATGAAGCCGCGGTCCGGCTCGCCGGCGAACTGGCGCTCGCGGCGGGCGCCAAGCGCGTCATCCCGCTCAACGTCAGCGGCGCCTGGCATTCCGCGCTGATGGACCCCGCGCGCGCGGAATTCGCCGCGCACGTCGCCGACGCGCACGTCGAGCTGCCGCGCTTCACCGTGATCTCGAACGTCGACGCGCGGCCGTATACCGACGTCGACCGCATCAAGCACAACCTCGTGCGCTCGGTGACCGACGAAGTTCGCTGGCACGACACGGCGCTCGCGATGGTCGCGGTCGGGATCGACGCGATCGTCGAGTTCGGCGCGAGCCCCGTCCTCGCGCCGATGATGAAGCGCGTCGAGGGCGCGCCCAAGGCGATCCACGTCGGCGATGCCGCCGGGATCGAGAAGCTGCGAGCGCTGCTCGCGCCGGCCGGGATCTCCTGATGGCCGAGCGAGCGGCATTCATTACGGGCGCCTCGCGCGGCATCGGCCGGGCGATCGCGGTCGACTTGGCGGCCCATGGCTATGCGGTCGCGCTTTGCGGCCGCGACGAAGCGGCGCTGGCCGAGACGGCCGTGGCCGTGCGCGAGCGGGCCGGTGCCGGCGCCGAAATCTCGATCCAGGTCGCCGATGTGGCCGATCAGGGCGCCGTCGACGCGGCCGTGGCTGCCGCCCTGGCGGCGTTCGGCCGGATCGACGTCGCGGTGGCCAACGCCGGCCAGTCCCAGGACGGGTTGATCCTGCGCTTCAAGCCGGCCGACCTCGACCGCCTGATCGACGTCAACCTGAAATCGGCGTTCTACCTGTGCGCGGCCGTGGCCAAGCCCATGCTCAAGCAGCGCGGCGGGTCGATCGTGGTCGTTTCCTCGATCGTCGGGATCGGCGGGAACCCCGGCCAAAGCGTTTATGCGGCTACCAAGGCCGGATTACTTGGATTGACGCGGTCGCTGGCGAAGGAACTCGGGTCGCGGAACGTTCGGGTGAACGCCGTGGCACCCGGTTTGATCGAAACCGCGATGACCTCCGAGCTGCCCGATGCCGCGCGCAAGGGCTTTCTCGACGGCATCGCGCTCGGCCGGCCCGGCACCCCCGACGACGTCGCCGGCGTCGTGACCTTTCTCGCATCCGATGCTGCCCGCTACGTCACCGGTCAAACGATCGTGGTCGACGGCGGCTATCTCACGCATTAACCCCACTAGGCATAGAGGAGTCCCATGGCAACCGATACTTTCGAACGCGTTAAAAAGATCGTCATCGAGCAACTCGGCGTCGAAGAAAGCGAAGTCACGACCGAAGCCTCGATCACCGAGGATCTGGGCGCGGACTCGCTCGATCAGGTCGAGCTGGTCATGGCTTTCGAGACGGAATTCGGGATCGATATCCCCGACGAAGAAGCCGAGAAGATCAAGACCGTCGGTGATGCCGTCGCCAAGATCGACGCGAGCACCGCTAGCGCGTAAGGTATGCTCGAAGCCCTCAGCGAGCGCCTAGGCGCCATCTTCGATCGGTTGTCGAATCGCGGCCGTCTCACCGAGACGGACGTCGCTGAGGTATTGCGCGAAGTGCGCATCGCGCTGCTCGAGGCCGACGTCAACCTCGGCGTCGCGAAGGACTTCGTCAACGCGATCAAAGAGCGCGCCGTCGGCGCCGACGTGCTGCAATCGCTCACGCCCGGTCAGTCGGTTATCAAGATCGTCCACGACGAACTCGTCGCGCTGCTCGGCGGGGCCGAAGCCCGGCTGCAGTTCGCCGACGCGCCGCCGACCGTCTACATGCTCGTCGGTCTGCAAGGGTCGGGCAAGACGACGCACGCCGGCAAGATCGCGCTGCGCCTGAAAGAGCAGGGCCGCCGCACGCTGCTGGTCGCCGCCGACGTCTACCGGCCGGCCGCCATCGAGCAGCTCAAGACGCTCGGCCGGCAGATCGATCTGCCGGTGTTCGACGAAGGCGCGGGCGACCCGGTGAAGATCGCGCGCGACGGCGTCGCCGAAGCGAAGCGTCTCGGGATTCCGACGGTCATCATCGATACCGCCGGCCGGCTGCAGATCGACGAAAAACTGATGGACGAGTTGGCCGCGATCAAGGCCGCCGTCAATCCGAAAGAAATCCTGTTCGTCGCCGACGCGATGACGGGCCAGGAGGCGACCAGCGTCGCGCGCGGCTTCAACGAGCGCCTCGCGATCACGGGCGTCATCCTGACCAAGATGGACGGCGACGCGCGCGGCGGTGCGGCGCTCTCGATTCACAAGATGACCGGCGCGCCGATCAAGTTCGTCGGCGTCGGTGAAAAGCTCTCGGCGCTCGAGCCGTTCTATCCGGATCGCCTCGCTTCGCGCATTCTCGGCATGGGCGACGTGCTCACGCTGATCGAGCGCACGCAGAGCGTCTACTCGGAAGAGCAGGCCAAAGATCTCGCGCAGAAGATGCGCAAGAACGACTTCACGCTCGACGATTTTCTCGAGCAGTTGCGTCAAGTCCGCAAGATGGGCTCGATGAACGACATCGTGAAGATGATCCCCGGGCTATCCAAGGCGCTGCCCAACGTGCAGATCGACGAAGGCGACGTGAAACGCGTCGAAGCGATCATCTGCTCGATGACGCGCCGCGAGCGCGCCCGTCCGGATATCCTCAACGGCTCGCGCCGTAAACGCATCGCCGCGGGTAGCGGCATGCAAGTCGCCGACGTCAACCGTCTGGTGAAACAGTTCGAAGCTTCACGTCAGCTCATGAAACAAATGGGCGGCGGGAAGCGGGGCCGGTTCCGTATGCCGGCACTCCCTCGTTAGAAAGAGCCACGCACACATCATGGTCAAAATCCGCCTGCGCCGTATGGGCGCGAAAAAGCAGCCGACGTACCGTTTCGTCGTCTGCGACGCGAAGTCGCCGCGCGACGGAGCGTTCATCGAAATCCTCGGTCACTACAACCCGCGCACGGAGCCGAAAACCGTCGTCGTCGATCACGAGAAGGTGAAAGCCTGGCTCGCGAAAGGCGCGCAGCCCTCGGATCCCGTTCGTCGCCTGTTCGCCGAACTGGGTCTCGTCGAGCGCGGATTCGTTCCCGAGAAGAAGGCGCCGGCCGCCGCTTCAGAAGCAGCCGAGTAGCCGGTGTCCGCCTTCGACGACGAATTCGGGCTATTCGGCGACGATGAAGCGACGCCGGAAGAGGAACGCAAGTCGACCCTGGGCGCGCGTCAGATCGCGACCAACGAGTCGTTCAGCGACGACATCGAACCCGAAGACGAGCGCCCCGCGCGGCGACGTCCGAGTGCGGCGAGCGATCGCAACGTCCCCGGCGAGCGTCGTCCGTATCGCGATCGCGATCACGGGCCGCGTCCGGCCGGCGATCCCGCCGTCGCGCAAGCGCGCGCCGTCGATCTGCTGACGTATCTTGCGAAGAAACTCGTCTCCAAGCCCGACGACGTGATCGTCGCGGTCGTCGACGGATCGCGCGGGCCGGTGATCGAGCTCGAAGTGCATCCCGAAGATTTCGGCAAGGTCATCGGGAAAGGCGGCCGCGTCGCGCAAGCGCTGCGGACGATCGTGCGCGCGAGCGCCGAGGGCCGGGTGACGATCGACATCGTCGACGTGGAAGACGACGACGAACCCGAAGGCGAGCTCGAGCCGGCGGTTGCGGCACACGTGCCGGAAGCCGTCGCCGAACCCGTTGCCGCCGCCGAGCCGGAAGAAGAAGCGCCGGCCGTCGCGCCCGCCGTGAAGAAGACCGCCGCCCGGAAAAAAAGTGCCGGCACCGCCGCCCCCAAACGAAAAAAGAAGAGCTGACGTCAACGCCGGCCGTATCGCCGGCGTGTTCGGTCTGCGCGGGGAATTGAAGCTTGACGCCTCGCGCGCGGGTGACGATGCCGTGCGGCCCGGCCTCGCCGCGACGTTGTCGCTGGCCGATGGAACCTCGCGCGCAGCGACGATTTCCGCCGTGCGCCGCCACCAGGGACGACCGCTGATTCGCATCGCCGGCGTCGAGGACGCGACGGCGGCCGAAGCGCTGATCGGTGCGCGGATCGCGATCGCGCGCAGCGATGCGCCGCTCGGCCCGGGTGAGTTTTTCGATGAGGATCTCGTCGGCTGCCGGGTGTTCGATGCCGCTGGTGCCGATTGCGGTGCGGTCGTCGACGTCGTCCATTATCCGCACCAGGATCTGCTCGTCGTGGGGGCCGCGCGCGCGCTGGTGCCGCTCGTGCGCGCGTTCATCGAAACGATCGACGTCGAACGGCGCGAGATCCGGGTCAACGCGCCGCCCGGGTTACTCGACCCCGCCGCCGCCGACCAGGGCTAAGGTCGCGCCGGGCTCGGACTCGGTGCGGGCGTGGCCGGCGCCGGTGCCGGCGTCGCTTGGAAGGCTTGGATGCCGCGGCTGCTGCGGTCGAGGATACCGGCGCGGAGTTGATCGCCTTGGTCGGCGACGTCGCGGTAGTTGGCGATCGTCGATGACGTGCTGAAGACGATCGTGCCGGATTGCGTGCTCACCACTTGCGAGATCACCGAGAGCATAGTGCCGATCGGCGTGACGAAGCCGGTGACGTAGAAGTCGGCACCGTGCGCCCGCGCGTCGGCAAGATAGCGCGAGCGATCGATTCCGGGCGTCGGCGGAACCACGTTGATCGCGCCGCCCTGCGCGATCTGCGTCGCCAAGACGGTCGCGATCTGCACCGTGGTTTCGTGGTCGACCGCATCGCCGCCGCTCACCGGCGGATCGACGACGACGACCGGGACGATCGTAAATGCCGGCGCCGCCGCAAGCAAACAGACCGAAAGTGCCGCGAAGGACGCGAGCAACAAACGCTTCACGCCGCGAGGTTCCACGATCGGCGCAGCGTTCCTTACCGCGCGCGTCGTAGTTCCGGGGATGACGGCGGCGGTGCTGATCCTACTGAACGGAGCGGTCGTCGCAAGCGTGCCGCCCGCGCGATTGCTGTTCGGCCACGTGATGGTGCCGGTGACCGCGGGCGCGACGCGTTGGACCGACCGGACGGCCGTCGACGGCAACACGATCACGATCGAGCGCGGCGGACGGCGCTGCGTGCTGCATGTGGGCATCGACGCGCTCGACTGCGACGGACACGAACGGCCCGCGGGCGTCGCGCCGTTCGGGCGCGCGGGAGTGGCGTTCGTGCCGCTGGCGGAGGTCGTGCGGGCACTCGGCGGACGCGCGGCCTACGACGCGCGCACGCGCACCCTGGCGCTGGATTTTCCGCCGTCCGGCGCGCTCGCAACGGCCGCGCCGTTCGATCCGTCGGCGCCCGCGGTGACGCCGTCGCCGACCGTGGCGCCCGGACCGACGGCCATACCGCCGGGGCCGGTCACGCTCGGCAGCCCGTTGCCGCGGCGGACGGCGATTCCCGCAGTGCCCTCGCGGGGCGCGCCGCCCTAGAGCCCGGCGTCGGTCAAGAACATGATCCAGTTCTGCGTGGCCGGATCGTCCCACCAGTTGGCGATCCGCGCCTCGGCGTCGCGGACGCCGCGCAGCGCGTCGACGTGACCGCGCACGCGCGCGGGATCCGGGCTCGGCGCGTCCAGGTGCGCGCGCAGGTCGTCCAACTCGCGCCGGGCCGCCGGGTCATCGCCGATCGCGGCGTGCAATTCGTCGTAGGGCAGCGGCGGTTTCGGAGGGCCAGACTGATCGCTCATACGCGGGTCTTCCCGGCGGCGGGTGCGTTTGCCCCGCTCGTGAAGAAAGAGGGAATGGCCGCGCGCCCCGATGGACTGTTTTCCGGCCGTACCACCATTCGCGCGCCGCGCGAACGGACCGTTGCGCTCTCGCTGCTGATCACCGTCCCGGTGACGCTGGCCGTGATCGGACTCGTGTTCCACGGCATCACGCCGACGCAGGTCGCACTGTTGTTCGTCGGCGGCATGGTGTTCGTTTCGCTCACCCGCGGGCGACTGCTCGGCAGCAGCATCCGGGCGCGGCCCGAGGAGTTTCCGCTGGTCGTCGAAATCGTCGAGCGGCTCTCGCGCCGGCTGGGCATCGCGTCGCCGCACGTGTTCATTCGCGACGATTATTTCGTGCCGGTCAACGGCGTGGGTTTGGGCGAGCCGTATGCCTTGGTGATCTCGAGCCAGTACCTGCAGCTCTTCGGGGCCGCGGAACTGGAGTTCATGATCGGCCGCGAACTCGGCCACATCGCCGGCGGCAACACGCGCCTCCTTTCGCTCATCAACGCCAGCGGCCGCAGCAATCCGCTGATCGCGTCGCTCTTCGGCGGCTGGATCCGTCAAACGGAATATACGGCCGATCGCGCCGGCGTGTTGTGTTCGTCGCTCGAGGCCGCGGTGAAAGCGATCGCGATCTCGACCTTCCACGCCAGCGGGCGCTACGTCGAGGCCGCGATGCTGGCCGATCAGCGGCGCGATATCGAATCGGACCTCACCTTGCGCCTGGGCGAACTGACCGGGATGATGCCGTATGCCGTGAACCGCGTGCGCGCGCTGGAAACGTTTACGGCGAGCGATCTGTACCGGTACTGGGTCGACCGCCTCGTGCGCGATCCGTTGCCGGTGCGCAGCGCGCTCGGCCCCGCCGACGGTCCGGTCGAGCGCCGCGAACTCGCCTCGCGTTTGCGGCGATATCTCGCGCTGGCCATCGATCTGACGATCCTCTCGGTGATCTTCCAAGCGATCAACGTGACCGTCGTGACCGCGACCGGCAAAACGCCGGAAGCGCACACCTTCGGCATCCACTACGCGCTGCTGAAGATGTCCGATCTGCAAAACTTCGTGCGCGACAACTCGTGGTTTTGGTATTTCCCCTACGCGGCGGGCTTGGTGGCGATCGCCGGACGGACGATCGGCATGATGGTGCTCGACCTGCGCGTCGTGCGCGTCGACCACGGCCGCGCGAGCGTCGTGCAGAGCGTTCTGCGCTACGCGATCGGGCTCGTCGCGACGATCTGCGTCGTGCCCCTGTTGACGACGTTCTTCCGCAGCGTGCAAGTTCACGATCGCTTCTCGAAGACGCGCTTGATCGGCGGACGCTCCGGCATCGCCTAGCGCAGTGGGCCGAGGTGCGCCCCGGCGGCCGTCGTAGTGCGGCAGCATGAGAATCGCGCGTTTCGACGGCGGCCGCATCGGCGTCGTCCAGGGAGAGCTGATCTTCGACGTCACCGATGCCTGCGGCGTCGATCCGGAGGAATGGCCGCCGATGGGGATGGTGACGACGATCGCGGCGTTCGCCGATCTGCGAGGGGCGATCGAGCGGGCGGTCGCGGCGGGGCGCGGCACGCCGCTGGCGGACGTGCGGCTTGACACGCCGATCCCGTGGCCGCACAAACTGCTCGCGTTGCCGGCGAACTTTCGCGCGCATGCGGCCGAAATGAGCGGCGTGCAGCAACTGGGCGCAGACGAAGCCGGATTCTTCATGAAATCGGCGGGCTCGATCAGCGGGCCGGCCGATCCGATCGTGCTGCCGCATCGCCCCGGACGCACGATCCATCACGAGTGCGAGATGGCGATCGTCATCGGAACGGGCGGGCGTCATATCCCGCTCGCCGACGCCGGCCGGCATATTTTCGGCTACGCGTGTCTGATCGACGTGACCTTGCGCGGCGACGAGGAGCGCGTCACCCGCAAGTCCTACGATACGTTTTGCCCGATCGGCCCGTGGATCACGACGGCCGACGAGGTCGGCGAAACCGACGACGTCGTGCTGCGGCTGTGGGTCAACGGCGAACTGCGGCAACAGGCGCCGGCGCGCGAAATGGTCGTCGGCATTCACCAAGCCGTCGCGAACTGTTCCGCTGTTACGACGTTACAGCCGGGCGATATCATCGCGAGCGGTACGATGGCTGGCGTCGGTCCGCTCGTTCCCGGCGACCGCGTGCGCATCGAGATCGACCGCGTCGGCGGGATGACGCTCGCGGTCGTAGCGGAGGGTTAGCGCGCCGCCGGGGTCATCAGCGTCCGCGCGCCCTCGAAGAACAGCCGCACCTTGAATTCGACCAGATCGGCCGGATCGGGGCCGGGGACGCCGTGGACGTGGCGGTGGAGCGCGATGTAGTAGATGCTCGCATGCAGGCTCCAGGCGAGTTCGAACTCGAGGTCGGTGACCGGCTCGCCGGCGGCGCCGCCGAAAGCCTCGCGCAGCGCGTAGACGATGCGCGTGAGGATCACGCGCTGGAATTCCTCGAAGAAGGCGCGGTTGAGCGACGTTCCGGCAAGCGATGAAAAGAGAAACAGCCGGATCGCCTGATAGTCGTGCATCGCGATGTAGCGCCGGTAGAAGGCCACGATACGCTCGAATGGGGGCAGCGCGGCATCGTCGAGCACGGCGAAGAGCGAGTCGTCTTGGCGCTCGCGGAAGGTCGCCGCGTGGACGCGTTCGATCAACGCCTCTTTGGTCGGGAAGTAGCGGTAGAGCAGCGGCTGCGAGATGCCGAGCCGGCGCGCCAGGGCCGACGTCCCGCCGTCCAGCCCGTGCTCGGCGAAGAATCGTCCGGCCTCTTCGAGGATCAAGCGCTCGCGTAGGGCAGGCTTCAAGCGGCGGTTGGAAGATTTTTTCACATTCGCCTTCATCGGGGCAGGGGAGTCTAGTAATAGCTTAATAATTTGCCTGGTCGGCAACGCCGTGTCCAGTCCTTTCGGGGGAGAAATATGAAGGTTCAGTTGTTGCGCGCCGCGGGCATCGCGCTCGCCGCGCTGCTTGCGAGCGGCTCGCTCGCATCGGCCGCTCCGAGCGGGCCGCCGATCAAGATCGGCGTCGCCGCCAGCCTGACGGGGTATCTCGCCAGCACGGACACCAACTTGGTCGCCGGCGCGAAGCTCGCGGTCGACGAGATCAACAAGCACGGCGGCGTGAACGGTTCGCCGCTCGAGCTGACGACGCTCGATATCGCATCGTCGGCGGCAACCGCGGTGACCGCGGCCAATCAGTTGCTCAACCAGAACCAAGTCGACGTGTTGCTGGGCGGCGTGAGCTCCGCCGCGACGGCTGCCGTCGCGCCGCTGGTCAACGCGCACAAGGTGCCGTACATCCCGTGCGCGGCGCTGCCGGCCGATCCCAGCTGGACCTTCACGACCTTGCCGCCGGTCGCGTTTATCGCCAACCTCGAAGTCGGCTACGCCAAGAAGCTCGGCGTCAAGACGGTCGGCATCCTGGCCGGCAGCACGCCCTACGGCCAGCTGATCGGCAAACTGCTCGCGGACGGCGCGACCGCCGCCGGCATGACCGTCGTGCGCTCCGACGGCGTCGATCCGACCGCCACCGACGTCACGCCGCAACTCTCGAAGTTGATCGACGCGCACGTCGATGCGATTCTGGATTCGTTCACCGGTCCGACGCATCTGGTGCTGGCGAAAAATGCCGCGCAAACCGGGAAGACGATCCCGCTGATCATGTCGACCGACACCTCCGATACCGTGCGCCAGGCGACCGCGATCTATCCGAATATCGCCTTCGTCGCGACCTCGGCGCAAGTCTATCCCGACGTCACGCGCGCCGCGCTGAAGAAGGCCGACGACGCCTACTTTGCGGTCGCAAAAGCCGCCGGCCTCGACGAGAAGATCGCGAGTTCCGATACGGCCTCGCGCGGCTACGATGCGATCTATCTCTACGCGCACGCCGTCGAAGCGGCCAAGAGCCATGCGGGCGACGCGGTCAAAGCGGCGCTCGAGGCGATGCAGCCGTGGCAGGGCGCGACCGCGCTCTACAAAATCACCGCCGACAATCACGCCGGTTTCCCGTATAACCCACTGCTCGTCGCCGGCTTCAAGCAGGGCAAAATCGCGGCGCTCTACGGCGAATAAGCGGCCGGCTTCGACCCGGAGCATATGAACCTATCGGTGCGTGGGCTCTCGGTTGCGTATCGCCGCAACCGGGCGCTCGCGAACGTCAGCTTCGAATTGAAGACCGGCGGATTGTTGCTGGTGCTGGGGCCGAACGGTGCCGGAAAATCGACGCTCGTCCGGGCGCTGGCGGGCGCCGTTCCCGTTGAAGACGGGGCGGTGCTCTTCGACGGCCGCGACGTGACCGCGATGCCGGCGCACCGGCGCGTCGGCGCCGGCGTCGCGCTCGTGCCCGAAGGCCGCGGCGTGCTGGCCGGGCTCACCGTGCGCGAGAATTTGGAACTGGGCTGGCACGGCGCGCCGCGCGCGTCGCGCGGTCCGCGCGAGGCGGAGTTCGAGCGCGTGATCGCGCTCTTCCCGATCCTCGCGGAACGCTATGCGCTGGATTGCCGCGCGCTCAGCGGCGGCGAGATGCAGATGCTCGCGATCGCGCGCGCGCTGTTGGCTCGTCCCAGCCTGTTACTGCTCGACGAACCATCGCTCGGACTTGCGCCGCGCATGGTCAAGCGCGTCTACGACGCCTTGGGGCAACTCAACGCGGAGGGTCTGACGACCGTGCTCGTCGAGCAGAAGGCGGTTCCGCTGCGCCGGCCCGCCGACATCACGCTCGTGCTGCAGCGCGGCTCCGTGATCAGCCGCTCGGAGAACGCGACCTTGACCAGCGACCAGTTGGCCGAACTCTACTTGAGCGCGCACCGTGAATCAGCGTAACCGCGCGCTCCTGGTGGCGGCCGTGGGGCTGGCACTGCTCGCGCTGCCGGCGAGCGGGTCGAGCTACTGGATCTATACGCTGACGATCGTCGGCATCTACGCGACCGCGCTGATCGGACTCAACGTCCTCGTCGGTTACGCGGGCCAGATGAGCTTCGCGACGACGACGTTCATGGCGGCCGGCGGCTACGGGGCCGCCGTCCTCACGACCAAACTGCAATGGAATCCGTGGCTGGCCTGCGCGGCCGGCGTCGCGTTTGCCGGAGTCCTGGCCTATGCGATCGGATTCCCCTTGCTGCGGCTGCGCGGGCACTATCTCGCAATGGCGACGTTCGCGCTCGCGATCTGCACGATCTCGCTCGTTTCGGGCGCGCAGAACGTCACCGGCGGGACCTCCGGTCTGCCGGGCGTGCCGCCGCTGACGATCGGCAGCGTGAATTTCAGCACGCCGCTGCCGGCCTATTATTTTGCCCTCGCGGTGTGCGCGCTGGCGTTGTTCGCCGCGAGCGGGCTCGTCGATTCACGCACCGGCCGCGCCTGGCGGGCGCTCGCCAAACGCGAAGACGTCGCGACCAGTGTCGGCATCGACGTGCGCCGCGCGAAGGTCGCCGCGTTCGTCGTTTCGGCCGTGTTCGCCGCGATCTCCGGCGCGATGTACGTCGAGTTCACCAGTTTCGTGAGCCCCGATCTGTACGACAGCTCGATGGTCGTGCAGATCTTCATCATGCTCTTCATCGGCGGCGTCGGTACGACGTACGGTCCGTTGCTCGGCACCGCGCTGGTGGTGGTTTCGCCCGTGCTGCTGGGGCGCTTCTCAGCGTATCAGAGCATCGTGTTCGAGATCGTACTGCTGATCATTCTGGTGGTGCGCCCGCAGGGAATCTTGGGGCGTGCCGCCGGCACGCGTCCGCTCTCGGCGATCTTGCCCGCGTTTCTGCAGCGCCGCCGCAGCGGCGGGAGCGCGGCATGAACGCGACCCTGCGCGTCGAGCGCGTGACGAAACGCTACGGTGGCGTGATCGCGGTCTCCGAAGCGTCGTTCGCAATCGAGCCGGGTGAAGTGCACGGCCTAATCGGACCCAACGGCGCCGGCAAATCGACGATGCTCGGCTTGATCTCGGGCTTCACGCTGCCCGATACGGGGTCGATCCGCTACGGCGACCGCGAACTCGCCCGCACCTCGGCGCTGGCCGTCGTGCGCGCGGGCATCGCGCGCACCTTTCAAAGCGCGACGCCGCTGGCCGGTATGACCGTCCTGGAAAACGCGCTCGTCGGGCTGCACACGCGCGGCACGAGCGGACTGCTCGCGGCGTTACTGCGGCTGCCCGCGCAGCGCGCGGAAGAAGCGCTGCTGCGCGCGCGCGCGACGGAAGCGCTCGCGGCGATCGGCGTCGATATGCCGCTCGCGGCCGACGCATCTGACCTTTCGTTCGGCCAACTGCGGTTTCTCGAGATCGTGCGCGCACTCGGCACCGATCCGCGCGTATTGTTGCTCGACGAGCCTGCGGCGGGCCTCAACGCCCACGAAACCGCCGAACTCGGAGCGCTGATCGCGCGTTTGGGCGCACGCGGCGTTTCGGTGTTGCTCGTCGATCACGATATCCCGTTCGTCTTCACGACCTGCCGGCGCATCACGGTGATGGACTTTGGGCGCATCATCGCCGACGGGACGCCGGACGAGATCGAACGCGATCCGGCGGTTCGGGCCGCCTATCTGAGCACCGACGATGAGGTACCGGCACCGTGACGATCGCTGCGGCCGGTATCGCGACGGGGTGCGTCTACGCGCTCGTCGCGCTGGGCTTTTCGCTGATCTACCGCACGACCGGCATCGTGAATTTCGCGCAGGGCGGCTACGTGATGCTGGGCGGCATGGGGACGTATTACGGACTCTCCGTCCTCGGTCTGCCGTATCCGCTGGCCGCGCTGACGGGCATCGCGATCGCGACCCTCACGGGGCTCGTGCTCTGGACGCTCGTCGTGCAGCCGCTGTGGCGGCGGCGGGCGCCGTCGTACGTGGTCGTCCTCGCGACGCTCGTGTTCGTGGCGCTGGTCTCCGACATCGTCGCGAAGACGCTGGGTACCAACCCGCAAACCTTGCCCGAGTGGCTGCCGGGATTTCACGTGCAGCTCGGCGATAGCGGGATCAGTGGGCAGTATCTGTGGGTCGTCCTGGTGTCACTGGCGCTGATCGGCGGCATGGGTGCGCTGCTGCGCTGGTCGACGCTCGGAAAACGAATGCGCGCCTGCGCCGCCAGCCGCGAAACGAGCGAACTGCTGGGCATCAACCCGGAGTTCGTCGGCGCGATCGCCGTCGTCGGCACGGCGCTGCTCGGCGGTATCGGCGGCGTGGTCAACGCGCCCGCGCAGTTCACATCGTTCCAGGCCGCGCTCGTCTACGGGATTTACGGTTTCGTGTCGGCGGTGTTGGGTGGCTTCGGTTCGCTCTGGGGGGCGCTGGCAGGCGGCATTCTCGTCGGCCTCTTGCAGGCGTACGTCGGCCGCTACGTCTCGACGACGTATGAGACGTTCATCGCGTTCGGCGTCCTGCTGGTGTTCCTCGCCGTGCGACCCCAGGGCATCCTCGGCAGCGCCTGGGAATCGCACGACGGCTAGCGCAACGCCTGCCGGGCGCGGCTAGACGGGCGACCCCGGCGGGCACACGGTCGGCACGGGGTGGGCCGGGAAGTCGTTGATCTGTCCCGGCTTCAACTGCAGATCGAACGCCGTGATCTCCGCGCCCGCGTCTTCGTACATGCCGACGAGATTCGCGAGATCGAGGGTGAGCCGCGGGCCGAACAGTTTCAACGTATGCGCAAACGTTGCGGAGGTGAGCTTGCGGCAACCGGCCAGCTCGCGCACGAACTGGACGATCGTGCCTTCCTTTTCGCCGATACCGGTCACGGGCTTTTCGTACTTGACGATGTCGACGATGACCGGATCGACGTACGAGGGCGTTTTGGGTTCCCACGAGACGGTTTCCCATTGCACCCACTCGTAGGGGTTCTTCATCTCGCGCGCGGTCGCGAGGACCGTGATCTGCACGAGCTTATCGCCCAGGCCTGTATTGAACTTGAGATAGTGCCGGCCGGCGTCCATGATGTCCGCGAGCTTGGGGTCGTAGAGTTCGACTGAGGCGGGGCTGCGGCCGTCCTCTTCGCGGACCGGTTTGGTTTGTTTGTCGAAGATCGTCTTGCCGTAATCGTCGAGGTCTTCGCGTTTGGGGAGCGGCAGGCGCTCGCGCGAATCAGGATAGATGTCGGCCGGCCAGCCCGGCGCGGCGGTCGGCGCGGTGGTCTGCGCGGTGATCCGGCTGCCGAGCAGCATCCCGGCGGACAGGGTCAGAGCGAGCGCGAGAATTGTTTTGGAATAGTGCATCAGCCGCGCGCTTCGACCGGCTGCGCGCCGTTCCCCGTGATGCGCCGCGCGAGCGCGTGCGGGTCGGCCGGCGGGGCGTTGCCGCGCCAGGCGACGTGCAGATCGGGGCGTACGAGCACGAGGTCGCGTTCGTAGAGTTCGCGCGCGCGCTCGCCCGGAACGCGCAGCTCGTCGACCGGCGCTCCGAGCTCGCGCAGCGCCGCAACGACGCCGGCACCGTCGGGCGGATCCGTGCCGAGGCGCAGCAGCGTGTAGCCCGGGCCGAGGCGATCGGCGAGCGGCGTGCGGTCGTCGAGCCACACGTGCGGCAGGCGGAATCCGGGCCACGTGGTCGGGACGTACTGCGGGTTGTCGGGATCGGGACCGGCGCCGGCTTCCGGGGCGACGATCGGCGAATCGACGTACCGATAGCCGGCCTCGATGCCGAGAATCTCCGTGACCTTGCGTTGCTCGCGATCGAAGGCCGCCGCCATCTCGGCGCGCGTCGCGGCGCCGCGCCACGTCAGGCGGCCGCTCATCGCCGCGCCCGAGGCGCGCACGTTGCGCTGGCCGATCGGCCGCCGCTCGGTTTCGTAGGCGTCGAGCAGATCCGGTCCGCCCCAGCCGGCCAAGGTGCCGGCGAGTTTCCAGGCGAGGTCCGCGGCGTCGCCGATGCCGGTGTTCATGCCGAGGCCGCCGGTCGGGATCACGAGGTGCGCGGCGTCGCCGGCGACGAACGCGCGCCGGTCGCGGTAGCGGTCGGCGCAGAGCAAGTGTTGCGTCCACGCGTTGACCGACCGGGTTTCGAACGCCACGTCCATGCCGAGCGCCGTGCGAAAGATCGCCGGCATTTCATCGTCGCTTGCGGCCGCGGCGTGCAAGGTCCAGTGTCGCGTGCTGTCCTGGAGAATGATGAACGGGAACACCGGCGGCTGCGCGATGTGGTAGTGGCGGCCCTTGCCGAGCGCGATGCGTTCGTAGAGTTCGGGCGCGTGAAACAGCGCTTGGCGCAAGGTGCGAATGCTGCCTTGGCCCGAGAGCCCGATCCCGAGTTGCTTGCGCACCGTGCTCGCGCCGCCGTCGCAGCCGACGAGATAGCCGGCCCGTAGCAGTTCGGTCGCCCCGCCGTCGCTCAGCTCCGCGGTCACGCCGGCTTCGTCTTGCTCGAACCCGGCGAACTCGCAACCGAAACGCAGCGTCAGCTGCGGGTAGGTTGCGGCGATCTCGCGCAGCAGCGGCTCGAGGGTGTACTGCGAGATCAGCTGATACGGTTCGAGCGGCCGCCCATCGTTGTGCGCCGCGATCTCGGCCTCGGCGTCGGCGACCGACGGGCACGGCAGGCGCACCAGCGCCTGCGGGGCGGCGAGCGAGTCGGCCAGGAAGACGTCCATCGGCGCCGTCCGCGGCAGCCCGGCCGCACGGATCCGCCCGGCAATGCCCATCCGGCGGAAGATCTCCATCGTGCGGCCGTTGCAGCGCTCCATCTTGGGCAACGCGCTCGCGTGGGGATTGCGCTCCACGAGCGTCGCGCGCACGCCGCGCTGCGCGAGGTCGATCGCCAGGGTCAGCCCGACCGGACCCGCTCCGACGATCAGTACCGGGGTTTCGCGCACGCGGCCTTGTTGGAACCCCCGGCCCGTTCACCTCTCGGCCGGGTTGGGTGACGCCGCGCGCGAAGGCCGCGGCATGACGATCCGGGAGCGCAGGGCCCAACTCGATCGCGGCGAGATCAGCAGCCGCGAACTGGTGGAAGACGCCCTGGCGAGAATCGCCGATCCGGCCGGCGAAGGCGCGCTCGCATTTGTCGATGTCTTCGTCGAGGCTGCGCGCTCGGCCGCGGACGTGGCCGATTTGCAGCGCCGTGCCGGCTACGTCGCCTCGCCCTTGGCCGGCTTACCGGTCTCGCTCAAGGATCTCTTCGACGTCGCGGGCCGGCCGACGCGCGCGGCATCGTCCGTTCTGGCCGCTGCGCCGCCCGCAGCGCACGATGCGGAGATCGTGGGCCGGTTGCGCCGAGCGGGCGCGGTTCTGATCGGCAAGACCAACATGACCGAGTTCGCCTACTCGGGGCTGGGCATCAACCCCCATTTCGGCACGCCGCGCTCGCCCTACGACCGCGCGACCGGGCGGGTCGCCGGCGGCTCCTCGTCGGGTGCCGCGGTGTCGGTGGTGGAGGATATGGCCGTTGCCGGAATCGGGACCGACACCGGCGGTTCGACCCGCATTCCGGCCGCCTTTTGCGGTCTGACCGGCTTTAAGCCCACCGCGCGCCGCATCCCGATCGCCGGGGCCTATCCGCTTTCGTTCAGCCTCGACTCGGTCGGACCGCTAGCGCGCAGCGTCGCGTGCTGCGCGACCGTCGACGCCGTGTTGGCGGGCGAGGAGCCGCCCGTCCTGGACGTGCCCCCGCTACGCGGCTTGCGCCTGCTCGCACCGGTGAACTACGTTCGCGAGAGCCTCGACGCGACGGTCGAGGCGGCGTTCGCGGGCGCGCTGGAGGCGCTGCGCGCTGCCGGGGCCACGATCGTGGAGTCGCCGCTGCCCGTGCTCGATCGCTTGCCCGCGCTGCAGGTCCACGGTGGCTTGCCGGGGGCCGAGGCGTACTGGTGGCACCGGGCGCAACTCGACGCGCACGGCGACGCCTACGACCCGCAGATCGCGCGACGCATCCGGCGCGGCGGCGCCATCACCGCCGGGGAGTATATCGATCTGCTGCGCGGCCGCCGCGCGGCCGTTGCGGCCTTTGCCGCCGAGAGCGAGGGCTACGACGCGCTGCTGTGGCCGACGGTCGCGATTCTGCCGCCGGCGATCGCACCGCTGGTGGCCGACGACGAGCTCTACGCGCGCGTGAACGTCCTGGTACTGCGCAACACCAGCGTGATCAACGTCGTCGACGGCTGCGCGCTCTCGTTGCCGGTGCGCGCGCCGGGCGGAGCGCCGGTGGGCGTGATGCTCGCCGGACGGGGCGGCGATGACGCCCGCATCCTGCGTATCGGCGCGGCGCTCGAGCCCGTGATCGCCCCGCGCTGAGGCCCTATTTCGCTTCGGGTTCGAACTCCAGCGCGAGCGAATTCATGCAGTAGCGCTGGCCGGTCGGCTGCGGCCCGTCGGGGAAGACGTGGCCGAGGTGCGAGTCGCAGCGCGCGCAGCGCACTTCCTCGCGCAGCATGCCGTGCGAGCGGTCCTCGACGACGCGGACCGCATCGCTCTTTAGTGGATCGAAGAAGCTCGGCCAGCCGCTGCCGCTCTCGTATTTCGCCTGGGATGAAAAGAGCGCCGCCCCGCACGCCCCGCAGGCATACGTGCCGGTCGCTTTGTTGCGGTAGAGCGCGCCGCTGAAGGCCGGTTCGGTCGCCGACTGGCGCAGGACGGCGTAGCGGTCGGGGGGCAGTTCGGCGCGCCATTCGGCGTCGGATTTTTGAAGGTCGCTCATGATGCTCTCTCGGGTAAGGAGTCTTACAGCCGGAATGTCGTCGAGGGGTTAGGCTCTGCGAGGTACTCCCCTACACACCTCGCGTCCCGAAGGATACATCCGCAATGAAAAAGACCCTTGCCTCCGCCCTGCTGGCACTGACCGTCCTCGGCTTCGGCACCGTGGCGTCGGCCGACGATGCCATGATGGCCAAACCCGACAAGAGCACGATGGGCACGCTCGTGTGCCGCCCGGCGAAGACGGGCGAAACGCCGACCGCGATGACCGCGGCGAAGGGTGACCTCGTCTGTAAGCCGCTCGACACCAAGGCGATCATGGCGATGCAGAAGCCGATCGAATCGATGACGAACGGCGCCAACATGTGGCTGCAATTGCTCACCGACATGAGCGTCGGCGTGCACGACTCGCGCTAATCGCAAGCGGCAAGGACGGGCCGCGTGCCCGTCCTTGCCGGAGCGCGTCGCCAATATGCCTGCTCGCCCAGGGGGTCGCACGACGCATGCCGTAGCGGCCTGTAATGGCGTATGACGGCATGTGGGTCGCGCATTCGTGACGGCGATCATAATTACGGTCGTCGCGGTGGTCGTTCTCGGTGCGGTCGGCACGTTCGCAGTCATGCGCTTACGTGTCGTCGAGCAGAAAAAAGAGCTGGTCCGGCGCAAGCGCGCTCCCGATTTGGAAGCGCGCATCAAGACCGTGCTCGCCGGGCCGCGCCACAAATACGGCGACATCTTCACCGATTACAGCGTCTGGAAAACGGACCGCGAAACGCGGCTCGAACTTACCGCCACGCCCAAGTGGGCTCGCCTGAACGAGTTCACGCGCTGCCTGGTCGTGCGCTACCTCTGGCGCGTGCTCGAGAGCCTGGCCGGCGGCGCCGTCGTCGTCGTCGATCAGCCGGCGCAAGAGTGGAACGTCGAGATCGACGCCGGCTTCCGGGACCAGGGCTTCGACTGGAAGACCTTCGGTCTGGGGCCGCAATTCGTCGACGAACCCTGATTAACCAGAGCGCGCATGCCGCAGCGTACCGGTACGCCAAATGGCCCGAGGTTTCGGTTTCCGCTTTGGCAATGGATTGATCTTTGGCCCGATACCCCATTGCCTGTAGAGCCACGCCAAGGAGAGTAAGAGAGACTACGATGAGTGCCGAGCTACGCGATTACCTGATGTTGCCGTATGGGGAGCTGGAAGAGCTCAACCTCGCGGCAAAGGAGCAGCGGAAGAAGCGCGTGCCGATGCACGTGCTCCAAGAGGAACGCCTCCGATACCTCGCCGGCGAGAAGCGCATCAAAGCCGTATCGCTGCTCTTCAGCGACCTCGAAGGCCGGCTGCACATGCTGGACTACGACAAGAAGTTCCTCATCAAGTCGGCCGACAACCTGACCTTCGACGGTTCGTCGATTCGCGGCTTCACGGCGCAGAAGGAAAGCGATCTGCGGCTGTTCGTCGACTGGAGCGCGTTCTATTGGGCGCCGTGCGACATCTTCGGCTCGGGCAAGGTGCTCGTGTTCGGCGAAGTGATCGACAAGGACGGCTCGCCGTTCGGTGCCGATATGCGCGGCATCCTCAAGAAGTACTCGAACGACAAGTTCACCAGCGACGGCTACACGCTCAACGCGGCCAACGAAATCGAGGGGTTCGTCTTCGAAGGACTTGACGCCGAACGCCGCTACCACGAAACCAAAGAGTTCAAGTACGTCAACACCGGCGGCTACTACCATTCGCTGCCCGGCGACCCGCTGCGTCAGTTCATCGACACGGTTGCCGAAGTGCAGCGCGCGATGGGCTTCGAGAACGAAAAAGACCATCCCGAGGTCGCGCCCTCGCAGTTCGAGATCAACTACAGCTACGGCGAAGTGACGGCCGCGGCCGATACGATCCAACTCTACAAGTTGATCTGCCGCCAAGTCGCGACGAACCTCGGTTTGACCGCGAGCTTCCTGCCCAAGCCCGTCGTCGGCGTCAACGGCAGCGGCATGCATACCAACGTCTCGGTGAACGACAAATCCGGTAAGAACCTAATGTGGGATGCGAACGGCGTCGAAAAGCTCAGCACGTTCGGCTGGGACTTCATCGATCGTATCTTGACGGTCGGCAGCGACACCTGTCTGGTCTACAACGCCAGCGTCAACGCCTATCGGCGCCTCGATCCGCATTTCGAAGCCCCCAACCAAATCAAGGCCTCGGCAGTCGACCGCGGATCGATGGTCCGCGTACCGATCGGCAACGAGCGCAGCGCGCGTGTCGAAGTCCGTTCGGTCGGCCCGGATGCCAACCCGTACGCGGTGCTCTACACCGTCTTCAAGACGGGTCTCGACGGCGCGATCGCGAGCGATCCGAACCTGCGTACGGCGGACCGTTACTTGCCGGACAACATCTACGACGCGCTCGCGGCATTCAAGTCCTCGTCCTGGACCTCGACGGTCTTCGGAGAGGACGTCAAGGGCCGCTACGCCGACCTCAAGCAGGCGAGCGCCGACCGTTGCCCGCGTCAACTCGGGACCTTCGTGAAGCCCGAAGAAGTCCAGTACCACCACGAAATCTACAACCAGTATCTCTGGAATCTGTTTTAGCGTCCGGCACGCCGGTTTCGAGAGGGCGGTCGCGGTGCGGCCGCCCTTTTGCTTTCCGAGGCGGGGAGGCGCCGCTCGCTTGCCCAATTTGAGCGCGGGGGATGTTGTTTGGCACAGACCCGGATTACCTATGTCGGTGGGACCGACGAAGAGCATCGGGCGTTCGAAACGATCGTGGCAGACGGAGGGTCGACGATCGTTCGTTTTCTCGCGCCCGGCGATGCCGTCGCAACCCTGATGGCGCGCACGACCGACCTGCTGCTGATCGATTTGCTGCAGACCTCACACGACGTGCTCACGCTCATGAAGACGGCCTCGCGCGAGCACGGACTCGACGGCCGCGTGCCGATCATCGTCGTCGCGGGGGCCGACGTCGCGACGCGGGTTCAGGCCTGCCTGCAGCGCGGCGCCGACGATTACATCCAACTCCCCTACGACGAGGCGAGCCCGATGCTCGTGCTCAAACGCATCTCCGCCGCGCTGCGCGTTCACCGCGCGCCGGCGGCGCGCATCGCGCCCGCTGAGACGGCCGTGATTCCGATTCCAAACGGCATCAAGAACGGCGCCGGACCGGCGGGCTACGAGGATGCCGAGACCGTCCACCGTTTTATCCCGCGTGAGTTTCTCGAACTGCTCGAGCGCAAGTCGCTCGCCGACGTGAAGCTCGGCGATCACACTCAGCGCGAGATGACGGTCTTCTTTTCGGATATCCGCGACTTCACGCAACTCTCCGAACGGCTGACGCCGCACGAGAACTTCAGCTTTCTGACCTCGTACCTGCGCAACGTGACGCCGGTGATTCGCGCGCGCGGCGGCTTCGTCGATAAGTATCTCGGCGACGGCGTGATGGCGCTTTTCCCCGGTTCGGCGGTCGACGCCGTCCAGGCGGCGGTCGACCTCAACCGGCAGATCGCGCGCTACAATCACGGCCGGCGCCTGGCCGGCTACCAAGCGATCCGCGTCGGGACCGGGCTGCACCGCGGCTCGCTGATGCTCGGCACGATCGGCGCCGAAGACCAGATGCAAACGACCGTCATCGCCGATGCGGTGAACCTCGCCGCGCGCATCGAGGGCATGACGAAGACCTTCGGCGTGAGCATGTTGCTGAGCGGTTCGGTCGTCGCCGATCTGCCGCCCGACCACAAGTTCCGGCTGCGGCCGCTCGGCGCGGTGCGGGCGAAAGGGAAGTCGCAGTCGGTCGAGATCTTCGAGTGCTACGACAACGACTCGGGCGATCTGATCGACTTCAAGGACCGCACGACGACGCAGTTCGCCGCCGGCATGGCCGAGTACCGGCGCGGCATGCTGTTGACGGCCGGCAAGATCTTCGCGAAGATCGCGGAGATCTGCCCCGAAGATTCGGTCGCCGCGTACTTCCGCGACCGGTGCACGCTCTCGGTCGTGCGCGAGCGTTCGGGGCCGTGGGACGGCGCCGAACACCTGGAGATCAAGTAGCCGCTTAGCGCGCCTGCGCCCAGAACATCTCGCTGACGTTGAAGTCCTTGGGCAAGAATTTGTATTGAGCGCTCGCATCGATCACCGGCTGGATCAGCGCGGGGTCGAGCGCCTCGCCGAACTGCACGCGGTGCATCGCCGCGATCGTCTCGAGCGGAATCTTCGATTTGTCGGCGAGAATCGCGGAGGACGCGGCGAGATTGCGATTCGCCCAGCGGGCCGATTCGCGTAACGCGCCGATGAAGGCGTGCGCGGCGTCGGGGTGCGCGTCGAGCCAGGCGGTGTTGGCGAAGTGGCTGGTGATCATCAGCGATTTGGCGATCGCGTCGTAGCACTTGCCGAAGATCCGGATGTCGTCTTTGGCCGCCGTCAGCGACGGCTCGAGCAGACAGGCGGCGTCGATCCGCCCGGCAGCGAGGGCCGGTGCCATCACCGGTACCGGCGTTTCGGCGAACTTGAGGGTGCTGGAATCGCCGCCGTTCGCGTCGACCCACTTGAGCACCGAGGCTTGCTGCAGATCGTGCAAGGTCGAGACGCCGATCGTCTTGCCGTTGAGGTCCTTGGCGGTCTTGAAGGTCGCGTTCTTGGCGACGGCCAGCACGGTCGTCGGCGAGTTGGTGGAGTACAATCCGCCCGCGGCGATCATCGCGAACGGCAGGCCGGCAATGTGCGCGTTGGCCTGCGCGCCTACGTTGGCGCAGCCGATGTCGATCGCGCCGCCGCCGGCGCCCTGCATCACGCCGCCGCCCGCGCCGAAGACCTGCATCTGGACGTCGAGCCCGGCCGCTTTGAAGAACCCGCGTTCGATGCCGTAAAACATCAGCGCGTAGCTCTCGACGGGGGCCGTCCCGACGCGGACCGGCGTGAGGGCGCTTTGGGCGCGCGCCACGCGTGGAGCGACGGCCGCCCCTGCCACGAGGGCCGCGAAGGTGGCGCGTTTCATCGGATCATCACGGCGCGCACGTCGGGCGTCGCTGCCGCCTCGTATTGCGCGAAGTTCTCGGCGAAGAGGCCCGCTAGGCGCCGTGCTTGCGCGTCGTACGCAGCCGGATCGCTCCACGCGCGGCGCGGATCGAGGACCTCGGCCGGCACGCCGGGCACGGCTTGCGGGATCGCGAGGCCGAAGAACGGTTCGGTCACGGTCGGCACGCCGTTGAGGCTGCCGTCCACGGCGGCGTTGACCATCGCGCGGGTATAGGCCAGCTTCATGCGGGATCCGGTGCCGTAAGCGCCGCCGGTCCAGCCGGTGTTGACGAGCCAGCACTGCACCTCGTGCTGGGCGATGCGCTCGCCGAGCAGTTTGGCGTACACCGTCGGATGATGGACCATGAACGGCGCGCCGAAGCAGGTCGAGAACGTTGCGGTCGGCTCGGTGACGCCGTTTTCGGTCCCGGCTACTTTCGCCGTATACCCGGAGAGAAAATGGTACATCGCCTGCGCGGCCGACATCTTCGAGATCGGTGGCAGCACGCCGAACGCATCGGCGGTCAGCATCACGATCGTGTTCGGATGACCGGCCATCGTGTCGGGCACGACATTCGGGATGAACTCGATCGGATAGGCGGCGCGCGTGTTCTCGGTCAGGGCCTCCGAATCGAGGTCGAGTTCGCGCGTGTGCGGATCGACGACGACGTTTTCGAGTACCGTGCCGAAGCGATGCGCGGCGGCCCAGATCTCGGGTTCGGCGCTTTGCGAGAGGCGGATCGTCTTCGCGTAGCAGCCGCCTTCGAAATTGAACACGCCGTCGGCCGACCAGCCGTGCTCGTCGTCGCCGATCAGCGGCCGGCCCGGATCCGAGGAGAGCGTCGTCTTGCCGGTGCCGGAGAGGCCGAAGAAGATCGCGACCTCGCCGCTCCCACCGACGTTGGCCGAGCAATGCATCGGCAGTACGTCGCGCAGCGGCATCAGGTAGTTCATCAAGGTGAAGACGGACTTCTTGATCTCGCCCGCGTAGCGCGTTCCGCCGATCAGCACCATCTTGCGCGCGAAGTTGACCAGCACGAACGTCTCGGTGCGCGTGCCGTCGCGGTCGGGGTCCGCTTCGAAGAGCGGGACGTCGAGCACGGTGAACTGCGGGTGGAACTCGCCGGCGTCGTCATCGCGCCGGATGAACAGGTCGCGCGCGAACAGGCTTTGCCAGGCGTGGGTCGTGAGCACGCGCACGGGCAACCGGTAGCGCGGGTCGGCGCCGACGTAGCAATCGTGCGCGTAGAGTTCCCCGCCGGCGAGGTAATCGCCGACGCGTGCCAAGAGTGCGTCGAAGCGTTCCGGTTCGATCGGCCGGTTCGTCGCGCCCCACGAAATGTGCCCTTCGCTGCCCGGCTCGCGCACGAAGAACTTGTCCTTCGGCGAGCGGCCGGTGTGCTTGCCGGTTTCAACGACGATCTGACCGTCCGGACCGAGCAGGCCCTCGCCGCGCCGGATGGCGTGCTCCATGAGTTCGGCCGAGGTGAGGTTGCGGTGAACCGTCGCGACGCGATCCAGGCCGATGGCCGCCAGGTCGTCGGCGAGTTGCTGCGAGGGGTTCGGTAGGGTGAGAATTCGTCTGCTCCTTGGCTTGGCGTCACGCGCGCGAAAGGAGAGGTTTCGCCTGACGAGGAGGTTTGCCTATCCGCCCGGCAATGCTCGCGGAATGAACGTCCGCCGACTCGGGCCGGCGCTGGCCGCCGCCCTCCTGCTCGCGAGCGGCGCTCCGATCGACGCGCGCTCGCCCATCGCCGTCGGGACGCTCGCGCCCGGCCCGGTCGACGGCATCACCGACGTCCCCGGCGTACGCGTCGGCCAGGTCACCAAGATCGAGGGCAACGGGCCGCTCGTGCCCGGCGTCGGCCCGGTGCGCACCGGCGCGACGGGCATCCTGCCTAATGCCGACACGTGGGAGAACCGGGTCGCCGCGGCGACCTACGCGCTCAACGGCGACGGTGAGATGACCGGCGCGCACTGGGTCGACGAGATCGGCTACCTCGAGACGCCGATCGTGTTGACCGACACGCTCGACGTCGGCCGCGCCGACGACGGCGTGATTTCGTGGATGATCGGCAAGCATCCGGGGATCGGGATCGACGACAGCGTCCCGCTGCCGGTCGTCGCCGAGTGCGACGATCAAGGCATGACCGATATGCAAGGGCGCCACGTCTCGCCGGCCGACGTCGGCGCGATGCTCGATGCCGCCGCGCCGGGCGATTTCCCGCGCGGCAACGCCGGCGCCGGAACGGGGATGCACGCGTTCGGCTTCAAGGGCGGCATCGGTTCGGCATCGCGCGTGCTGCCCAAGGGCGACGGCGGCTACACCGTTGGGGTGCTGGTGAACGTGAATCTCGGCGACCGCGACGAATTGCTGGTCGGCGGCGTCCCGGTCGGGCGCATGCTCGCAAACGAACTGCTGCCGGTGTTTCCGGGGCGTACCCCGCGCCGGCCCGCCCGCGGCCGCCCCGCCGGCGGGAGCATCATCATCGTCGTCGCGACCGACGCGCCGCTCGATGCGACGACGTTGCGCGCGGTCGCGAAACGCGCCGGAATGGGGCTCGCGCGCACCGGTGCGATCTCGCATATCTCGAGCGGCGATTTGTTCATCGCGTTCTCGACGACGCATATCTATCCGCGCAGCGGCGGGGTCAGCGGTCCACCGCTCGAGGTCGACGAAGACCGGGTCGATGCGATTTACGGTGCGACGGCCGACGCCACCGAAGCAGCGATCGACGATGCGATCTTCAGCGCACGCACGATGACCGGCGCCAACGGCTCGACCCTGTACGGTCTGCCGTACGAGCGCGTGCGACCGCTGCTGGCGCGATGACGAACGTGCCGGATGCGGCCACGCGCTGCATCAGCCGCATCGAGGCGCTGCTGGCCGAAGCCGAGGGCTTGCTAGCCGGCGGGGGGGCGACCGACGAGGCCGCCTATACCTTGCGCGAGACGCGCACGCGCTATCTACCCGACACGTTGCGCGCCTATTTCGATATTCCGCCGAGCTTGCGCGGCGAACCCGACGCGTCGGGGCGAACGCCCGACGAGTTGCTGCTGGCGCAGCTCGAGCATCTCGAGCGCGCCACGGCGCAACGGTTACGCGAACTCGCGGCGCGCGCGGCATCGGGGATCGCCGCCAACGGGGCATTCCTGACCGAACGCTTCGGACCGGCCGAGGCGCTACCCGAACCGGTGCAGGCGACGGCCCCGGCCTCCGCGCCGGTCGCGCTCGTGCGCAGCTTCCTCGAGGGGATCGGTCGCGACGCCGGGACCCAGCCGGGCGCGCTCGTGGCGCTCGCGGCGGAACGCTTCGGCGCGGTCGTGCCGGCGCTCGTCAGCGTGCAGCGCGCGCGCTTCGGCACGGGCCCCGTCGAGGCGCTCTCGCTCGACGTTCCCGTTCGCGACGGTGCCTTACGCTACACGCTGGCCGCGCGCCGTGGCGGTATCGAGGCGAGCGCGACGAAGATCGTACGCGGCGTGGCGCTGCGAACCGAGACGGTCGATTTGGACGAATGGCTGCGCGCGCTGTACGAAGATCTGGGCGCCTACGTGGAACGCGACCGGCGCGCGCGCGATACCCTCACCCGGTTTCTGGAGCACTAGATGAGCTTTTTCGGCTTCGGCCCACCGCAGAATCAGGCGCAAAACGTCCCGACGACGGCCGGCGGCGTCCCGCAGGACGCGATCGCGCGCCTGCGCCGGATGCGCGGCGAGGGCGGCGCGCCGATGTTCACCAGCGACCTCTCGGTCAGCGAGTTCGTGCTGCTCGACGAGTTGCAGATGCAGCCGCTGGGCCTGGTGCTCGGCAGTTCGATCTTCCACGTCGGGTTTCAGATCGGCAACTACTTCCAGAATCAGGAACTGGGCTATCTCTCGCAGGCGATGTACCAGGCGCGCGAATTGGCGATGAGCCGGATGGAAGAAGAGGCCGCGGTGCTCGGCGCCGACGGCATCGTCGGCGTGCGCTTGGAAGTCGGCGGGTACATCTGGGCGCCCAACGCGCTCGAGTTCACCGCGATCGGCACCGCGGTCAAGGCGCCGCCCGGTGCGTCGTACCGCACGGCCAACGGCAAGCCGTTCACCTGCGACCTCAGCGTGCAAGATTTCTACAAGCTGCACCAGGCGGGCTACGTGCCGGCCGAACTCGTGCTCGGTAGCTGCGTGTACCACATCGCCCATCAGGGTTTCATGCAAGCGATTCGCACGCTCGGGAACAATATCGAATTGCAAAACTACACCGAGGCGCTCTACGACGCGCGAGAGCTCGCGATGAGCCGCATGCAGGCGGAAGCCGAAGCGCACGGCGCGACCGGGATCGTCGGCATGAACATCGTCGAGAAAAATCACGTCTGGGAGCCGCACGTGATCGAGTTCCTAGCGATCGGCACGTCGATCGTGCGGCGCGGCGAAAAGACGAAGGTGACCCCGACCTTCCAAATCGGACTCAACGACTAGCGCCATGGACGGCGATTTCATGGATCTGCTCGGCGGCCTCGCCGAGACGTTCGGGTTGGGCGAGGTCGTCAAGGGCGCGCTCGGCGGTGTCAACGCCTATGCCGAAGGCCGGTCCACGCAAACCGAATCCGCCGGCGAACCCGCACCCTACGTGTACGAACGCGTCCTGACCCGGCGCCGCGAACTCAACATCAACGACCGCTAGCCGGACGTGGTTTCTACGGAGATTGCGCTCATCATATCGGGCGTCGCGTGCATGCTCTCGGCACGGTTAGCCACGAATACGATGCGCAAGGAATTGCGGATCGCGACCTTTGCCATCGGCGCGCTATCCGTACTCTGGGCTGCCTACATACTCGTTTCGCGCGGTGGCCCAACGTCACCGTGACGTTCCACCAAGCTTGACGATCACGGCGGTCCCTCGACTCCGCGTGCGCGCTCCGCTCGGGATGACAAACGGCGCGATCCTCTCGCGGACGAGGCGCGCGACGGTGGTAGCGCGCCCGCGCGCGACGTGTGGTAGCGCGCCCACGCGCGACGTGTGATAGCGCGCCC
>Ga0302279_10000900_pt1 | contig 43703 bp, 50 predicted proteins | sample III_Bog_N3_3_FD_194541 | JGI IMG/M metagenome (GOLD analysis project Ga0302279, IMG submission 194541) | Peat permafrost microbial communities from Stordalen Mire near Abisko, Sweden - III_Bog_N3_3 | ecosystem: Environmental > Terrestrial > Soil > Wetlands > Peat | place: Sweden: Abisko... | reverse complement strand
CGAGGGCGGTGACTTGCACCGTGTGAGAGCCGGCGGTCGCGCCCGTGGTCGCGGTGGCGACCACCGAAGACGAGCTCGAGCTCGCGGCGAGCGCCGCGAACTGCGTCGGGTCGGCCAGCGTGCTCGCCGCCGTCTGGAGGGCCGAGAGGGTGGAGACGAACGAGGTGAGCGTGGTCGACGCGCTGCTGTTGGCCGTCTCCTGGGTCTGCAGCGCCGTGATGGGCGCGTTCTCCGCCGTGACGAGAGAGTTGATGATCGTCGTGGGATCGAATGTGGCCCCCAGGTTGAGGGCCGAAAGAATGCTGGAGGTCGTGGAGGCTGTGATTGTCGACATGGGAGACTCCAGGCACCGCCCCGCGCGTCGCGCGGCGGGGCTCGCGTAAGAGACCTCGCAAGATGCGTGCTAGCGCGCGCCGCCACCAGGATTGGGGCGGCGCGCCCCGCTCGTCGTCAGTGACCCTGGATCAGGTTGACGGCGAGCTGCGGCTGCTGATTCGCCTGCGCGAGGACGGATTCACCGGCCTGCGCGAGCACTTGCTGCTGGGCGAGCGACGCGGTCGCTGCCGCGACGTCGACGTCCTGGACCTGGCTGAGCGCGGCCGAGGTGTTCGTCTGGATCGACTGGAGGTTCGTGACGGTGTCTGCCAATCGGTCCATCGCCGCGCCGAAGCCTGCGCGGTTGGTGCTGAGCGTCTGGATGGCGGCTGTGATGGAGGTGATGGCCGTCTGGGAATCGGCCGCGGTGTCGACGGCAGCGCCTGAGAGACCCAACCCGGTGACGTCGCATCCTCCGAAGGTGACGCTGATCGAGTCGTTCGCCGTGGTCCCGATGCCGACCTGGAAGCTCTTCGAGGCCGCGGTGGCGGCAAGGACGTTCGTGCCGTTGAAGCTCGTGACGTTGGCGATTCGGGTGATCTCGCTGAGCTCCTGCTGGAACTCGGTGTTGAGGTTGGCCGAGTCGCTCGAGCTCATCGTGGCGTTCGATCCTTCGACCGCGAGCTGGTTCAGGGTCGTCAGGATGTTGCTGATCTGCTCGGCGCCGCCGTCGGCCGTCTGCACCATCGAGATGGCGTTGTTGGCGTTCTGCGTGGCGGCCGTGTAACCGGCGACCTGCGCGCTGAGGCGGCTCGCGATGCCCAGGCCTGCGGGGTCGTCGGCGGCGCTGTTGATCTTGTAGCCGCTGGAGAGCTGCGCCATCGTCTTGTTGAGCTGGAGCTCGGTCGAGGCGAAGTTGTTCTGCGCGGTGAGAGACGAAACGTTGGTCTGGACGAAGAGTGACATGGTGGGATCTCCCTCTTGGAGTGGTTCGGCGCCGTCATGGCGTCCGTCGGGTCATTCGTGCCCGTCACACTCTCGAACGGCGGCCCTGGCATGTTCTTGAGCACTTTGGTGTGCCCACATGTGATCAGCCGTCCTCATCGTCGGGGGAGGCGATGCGGAGCGCCGATCGCGACAGCGCGGTATCGATGCGCAGGAAGTCGACCGACGTGAGGAATGATTCGGCCTTGGACGGAGCAAGACTCGCGGTTGCCGTCGCGCTCGTCCCGCTCGCGGCGTGCAAGGCGGCCGCGTAGTCCTTCTCCGACGCCGTGTAGTAGCCCGCGCTCTTCAACGCGTGGGCGAACGCGTCGAGGTTTCCGCTTCCGGCCTGCGCGAGAGCGCCCCCGAAGCGATGCTGCAAGACACGCACGTAGTCGACGGCCCCCTCGTCGAGCGACTTGTACGCGCGGAACCCCTGCCTCACCGTGACGTCGTGAGAGTCGATGACCTCGTGCGTCATGCACGCGGCCGTGTCCCCCGACGGGCCCACTCCCTTGATGCCCCCGAAGTTCCAGTTGTACATCTGCGAGCCGCGGCCGGTCTCGAGCGAGGCCTGCGCGGTGAGCGTGTCCAGGACGGCGGCGGTGGGCGCTTTGCCCGTGACCGTCTCGTAGGCACGCCCGATGGCAGCTCGCAGGGCCGCCTGGGTGACCGCCGTCTTCAGCGGCTCGACCTGGCGCACGCCATGGGTGGCCACGGCGGCTATGGGAGACGAGCCTTGGGCCACGAGCTCTTGTCACTCCACGCCGGCGACTGTGGTGACCACCTTCTGGTCCGCCTCGCGAAACGCGTCGATCGCCTTCTGGAAGGCGTCAAAGTTTCGACTCGAGCTGACCAGATCCGTCATCGCGCCAACGACCGACGTGTTCGAGTCCTCGACCGAGCCAATCTCGAGCTGACCCGCTTTTGGCATGGCGGTCCCCGATCCAGGCGTTGCGGCGAGGAGCGAGCCGCCCTCGGGGGAGAGCTTGTCAGGGCTCGCGAAGGACGCGATGCGCAGCTGGCCGAGCTTCGCGTCCGCTTGCCAGACCTCACCGGACGGCGAGATCGTCACGGGCCCGTTCTGGGGCTTGCTGAGGACTTCCTTGCCGTCCTCGCCGAGGACGGGATCTCCGTGTGCGGTCTTCAGCGTTCCGTCGAGCCCCACCGCCAGAGAGCCGGCCCGCGTGAACCGCTCGCCGCGGGTGGTCGAGACGGACAGGTAGCTCCCTTGCGGGAGCGCCAGGTCGAGGGCGTTACCGGTGACCCGGATCGGCCCCGGCGCCGTGTCGAGGCTCTCGGTCGCCGTCGTCACCGCGCGCATCGTCGTCCCTGCCGGACCGTTCGCGGTCGCCTGCGCCATGGCCTCCCGGAAGACGGGCCGCAAGCGCTCGTAGCCCGCCGTCGAGGCGTTGGCGAGGTTGGTGGCGGTCGTGTCGAGCGCGCCCATCTGCGCGATGGCGCCACTCAGCGCTACGTAGATGCCCTCGCCCACGGCTACTGCCTCCCGATGAGCGCGCGAAGGCGGTGCATGGCCTCCGTGTGAAGCTGGGACACCCGCGATTCGGTGACGCCGAGGACGGCGCCGATCTCCTTGAGCGTGCACTCTTCCTGGTAGTAGAGGGCGAGGATCTGCTGCAGCCGCGCCGGAAGAAGCTCGATGGCGTCCGCGACGGCGGCGCCGAGCTGCTTCTTTCCGACGTCGTCGTCGACGCTGTCCACGTCGCCTTCGATGTCGAGGTTGTCGGTGTCGAGGAGCTCGAGCCGCGCCATCCCGGCGCTCGCGATGCGCTCGAGCAGGGAGCGATAGTCCGGCATCGGCAGCTCCAGCCCTTGCGCGATCTCCTCCTCCTCCGGCGCACGGCCGAGGCGAGACGTGAGGCCGCGAATGGTCTCGGTCACCTTCCGTGACATCTTCCGGAGCTCCCGCGTCGCCGGGTCGAGGCTCCTCAGGTAGTCGAGCATGGCGCCGCGGACCCTGTAGGAGGCGTACGCCTCGAACTCGTCCGGCGGCATCGAAGGGTCGGCGCGGCGGTAGGCTTCCATCAGGCCTACCCACCCGTAGCCGACGAGGTCGGCGACCGTGATGTGCCGCGGTACCTTCCGGGCGAAGCGCATGGCCGTCCGCCGCACCATCGGCAGAAACCGATCGTAGATGGCGCGGTCGAGGGTGCGTCCCGCTCGTTCCTCCGCGTGGAGAGCTACGTTGCTCATGCCACCATCGCCTTGCGGGTTTCGTGCCGCGGGCAGAGGACGTCGAGGATGGACTCAATCGTGGCGGGGGCGATGTCCTCGGGGACCCGCTGCCCGGAGCAAAGGACGGCGATCGGAAGCTTCGCGAAGAACCCCGCGTGGACGAGGCCCGACGGCGTGTCGGTCTCGTCGATCTTCGTCACCGCGATGGCGGTGGGCGCGGCGGAGGCGAAAAACTTCACGATCCGCATCGCATCGACCGCGCGGCTCGACGCCGACATGCACAGCAAGACTTGCCGTGTGAACCCGTTGTTCTCCTGCGCAGCCTTGAACGCGTTGCTCGCGAGGAGGCGCTCGGCAGAGCTCGCTATGGGCGCGCGTCCGGAGGTGTCCACGAGGACGAGGTCCGTCGTGGCCCGGCCGAGGATTCGCGCCAGGTCCGAGCCGGTCCGGGCGATCTCGGTCGGCATGTCGAGCAGGCTCGCGTAGCGCTTAATGTGCTCGATCCCGCCGACGCGGAAGGTGTCGGAGGTCACGAGCGTCACCGTGCGGTTGTCCATCTTCGCGCGCGTCGCCAGCTTGGCGAGCGTCGTGGTCTTTCCGACCCCGGTAGGACCGACGACCGCGATGACCGCGCGTCTCGACGACTCGAGGGGCCACGGAGCGACGTTGAGGGTGTTCGAGATGGCGGTGCTGAGGAGGTCGTTCTCGTTCTTCGTGTCCCTGGCGAGTGCGTGGACCGCGCGGCTGAGATGCGCGGCTGCTGCTCCCTCGATGCCCATGGCGCGGAGACGGGCGGCGGTCTTGTCGGCCTTGCGGGACCACGGAGCGAGGAGCTCGAGAGTCTCGCGGATGGCGACGATCTCCGCGGCGAGGTCGTTCGGCGCCGAGGCGGGGCTCGTCGATCGGCCCAGGACGACGCGCATCGCGCGGAGCTCCCCGCGCAGCTCGGTGCGCAGGGCGGCGAGCTCCGGGCTCTCGGCGCCGATCACCGGCACCCGCGGAGGCGCCGGGAGATACGCGCCCAGCGCGAACGGGCCCTTGTGGCGCGGAGGGGGTTCCGGGGGCGGCGCCGTGGCGGCGGCGATCTCGACGTCGAAGCCTCCGAGGAGGCCGCTCACGCCCGTTCGCCTGACCTGGCGCGTGGTGACGACCACCGCGCCCTCCCCAAGAGCAGTCGTGGCGGCCCTCCGGGCATCGTCCAACGTTCGCGCGCGAAATACTTGTGTAGGCATGCGTTCCTCACTGTGCCGCGGCCGCTGTGGGCACGAGGCGTTCGACGACGTCAATGCGCGCTGCGGGATCGATCTCACGGAACGAGACCACAGTGAGCTGCGGAAGCTTGCGTTCGAAGATTGCGCGCACGTAGCGCCGCAGGTCGGGTGAGGTCACGAGCAGCGGCGCGGCCGACATGGCCGTGAACCGCTTCAGGGACTTCTCCGCGAGCGCGGTGACGTTGCGAAGCATCTCCGGGTCCAATGCGCCTCCCGTGCCAGAGGCGATTTCCCGTAGCGAGCGCCGGAGGATCTCCTCCAGCTTCGGATCGACCGTCAACGCGGCGACATGTCCATCGGCGCCCTTGACGCGGGAGGTGATGTGGGGCGCCAGTCGCTCGCGTACGAGCTCGGTGAGCTGCTCGACGTCCTTTGTCTGCGCCGTGAGCTCGGCGAGCGATTCTAGGATGGTGCGAAGATCGCGGATCGAGACCCCTTCGCGTACGAGGTTGCGAAGGACCCGGACGATGTCACCGAGGCTCATCAGGTTGGGCACCACGTCGTCCACGACCTTCGGGGCCGTCCGGGCGAGCACGTCGAGGAGGTGCTGCACCTCCTGCCTGCCGAGCAGCCGGTGCGCGTTGACGCGCAGGAGCTCCCCGAGGTGGGTCGCGATGACGGTCGAGTGGTCGACGACGGTGTACCCGAGCGCCTCCGCCATCTCCTTGTCGCGGTTGACGATCCAGCGGGCGGGCATCCCGAACGTCGGATCGAGCGTCTTGTCACCCTCGATGGGGGGGCAGTTCCCCGTCGGGTCGACGGCGAGGAGCCTTCCCGCCTTGCAGGTGCCGGTGCCGATGCCGTTCCCCGAGACGAGGACCCGGTAGCCCCCCGGGACCAGCTCCAGGTTGTCGCACACGTGGACGGGCGGCATGACGACGCCCAGCTCCTTGGCGAGCTGCTGCCGAAGCGAGGCAACGCGGTCCAGCAGCGTACCGCCGCGGGAGGCGTCCACGAGCCCGACGAGCTCGTAGCCGACCTCGAGCGACAGCAGATCGAGGTTCAGCGCGGCGTCGACCTCGGCTGCGGAGCGCTTCGGATCGTTCGCCTGCGGCGGCACCTTCGGCGCTGCCTTCGCCTTGGCGCCGATCTTCCGCGCCATGAGGAGGATGCCTCCCGCCAGGGCGAAGCACGGTATGACGGGCATCCCCGGCATGAGGCCGAGCACCGCCAAAATTCCGGCGGTCATGATGACGGGTTTCCGACGCCCGAAGAGCTGCGTGTGAAACGCCCGGCCCACCTGGTCACCCGTCGCGCTCCTCGTGACCACGATGCCCGCCGCGGCCGAGATCAAGAGCGCGGGAATCTGAGACGCGAGAGCGTCTCCGACGCTCAGGACCGAGAATGTTTCCGCGGCCTTGCTGATGTCCATGCCGCGGGACACGCCGAGGATGAGGCCTCCGATGAGGTTGATGGCCGTGATGAGCAACCCTGCGATGGCGTCGCCGTGAACGAACTTGCTGGCGCCGTCCATGGCTCCGTAGAAGTCCGCCTCGCGCTCGAGATTCTTGCGCCTGGTGCGCGCAACGTCGCTGGTGATCGCCCCCGACGAGACATCCGCGTCGACGGCCATCTGCTTGCCCGGCATGGCGTCGAGCGTGAAGCGGGCAGCGACCTCGGCCACGCGGCCGGCGCCCTTCGTGACGACGATGAAGTTGATGACCGCGAGGATCAAGAAGACGACGAGTCCGACGAGGACGTTGCCCTCGACCACGAAGCGCCCGAAGGCCTCGACGACGGAGCCTGCCGCCCCCTGACCTTCCCCGCCGTGGAGCAGGATCAGCCGGGTGGTGGCGACGTTCAAGCTGAGACGGAGCAGCGTCGCGATGAGGACGAACGCGGGAAAGGCGCTGAACTCGAGAGCCTGCTCGATGAAGAGGGCCGTCAAGAAGACGCCGATGGCGAGCGCCATCGAGAACGCGAGCAGCACGTCGAGGAGCGCCGCCGGCAACGGCAGCACCATCATCAGGACTATCCCGATGATGCCGAGCGGTACGACGACATCCCACCTGCTGGACTTCGGATCGACGGCGACGGCTTCAGTGCTCACGCCGGATGACTACGCACGCGGCGTGCCGACCCGACGGCCCTTCAGGCGGAAGACGAACGCCAGGATGCGAGCAACCGCCGCGAAATGGGCCGCCGGGATCGCCCTCCCGATCGGCACCTCGGCGTCGAGCGCCCGCGCCAGCGCACGATTTTCGAGGATGGGGATGCCGTACTTCCGGGCCTCGGCGCGGATCAGCATTGCGACGTCGTCGTGCCCCTTGGCGACGACCAGCGGTGCAGGGTCGGAGCCGCTGTAACGCAGAGCGACGGAGATGTGGCTGGGGTTGGCGACCACCACGCTCGCCGTCTTGACGTTCTGGAGCGACCGCTTCTTGGCGAGGGCGCGCGCCCGCTGGCGCATCCGGCCCTTCATCTTCGGGTCGCCGTCCTGCGAGCGCGACTCCTCCATCACCTCCTTGCGGGTCATCATCATGTCTTTTCCGATGGAGTAGCGGCTCTGCGCGTAGTCGATGGCAGCTACTCCGGCGAGGACGCCGAGGCCGTTCATCATCACGCGGACCGTCGCCTCTACCATCCGGGGTCCGCTCGCCTCGATGCCGACGCGCGCGAGGACCAGCAGGGAAGGGAGCTCGATGAGAAGCGCGCGGTAGGCGACGTAGCCGACGAGGCCCACGCGCAGGAGGCTCATGATCGTCTCGACCGACATGCGCTTGAACGAGAAGAGCTGCAGGAGCTTCGGAAAAGGGTTCAGCCTTTCGGGCTTGAAGGAGAGTGCGTCCGTCTCGATCCGCAGCCCAGCCTGGGCCAGGCCGGCGGCAGTTCCTCCGAGCGCGGCCGCGAGCGCGGCCGGAGCCGCGAGGGACAGAAGCAGGCCGAGCGCGGCCTGCGTCACACCGCGTAGGTCACCGCGGGTGAGCGCTTCGAGGTCGCCGTGCGAGCGCTGGAAGAGGTGGTGTACGGCCTGGCCCGTGGCCTCACGCGATCCCATGAGGACCGCCAGCACCGCCGCCGTCGCCGCGACTCCGCCAGCATCCTTCGCCCGGGCAAAGCGGCCGTCCTTGCGGAACTGCTCGCGCCGCTGTGGGGTGGGGTCGAAGCTTTTCTGGCCGTCCTCGTCGCTCACGGGCTCTGCCCCGCGAGGTTGATGAGGACCGGGTCGAGCCAGTCGGGAAGCGAGCTGAAATGGAGCGACAGTCCCGATCCGAGGTCCCGGAGTGAGGTCAAGATGACGGCGAGTCCCGTCACCAGGAGGACGCTGTGTCCGACGTTGAAGATCTGGAGGGACGGCGCCGCCCGGGCGATGATCGCGAGGCCGAGCTGCACGACGAATGCCACGGCCACGGCGGGCATCGCAAGCTGGACGCCCACGGCGAACGACTTGATGATCAGGTCGATCAGCACCATGGGGGTACCGGCAATGAACAGCGGGCCGCCCACGGGCAACGCCTGAAAGGAGGCGAGCAGGTAACCGAGGGCCAGCCGATGTACGCCTCCAGCGAGCGCGAGGAGCATCGCCAAGAGGGTCACGATGCGAGCAAAGACGGAGTCTTCCGCCTCGATGGTCGGATTGAGGACGCCCGGCATGCCGAGACCGGTCGACTGGCCGAGAAGCTGTCCGACGATCTCTGCGGCGGCGAACACGAGGCGAAAGGTGAGGCCGATCACGAGGCCGGCGAACACCTCGACGACCACGGCGAGAATGAGGTCGAGCCCGAAGGCCGGCGGCCGCGCCTGGCCATGCGCGAAGGAGGTCGTCATCCAGGCGAGGACCATCACGAGCCCGATCCTCTGGGACCGGGACACGTTGCTGCCTGGAAACGGCGATCCGACGACGAACCCCGCGATGCGTGCGACCACCAAGGCGAAGGTCGAGGCGTACGCCGCGAAGAGCGCTTCGAGCATCAGCGCACGACGTGTTCGATGGCGAGGAAGCTCGTCCGCGCGTAGCCGACGGCATGCGAAGCGAGGGCCGGGCCGACCGTGACGAGGACCGCCAGGACGGCCGCGACCTTGACGACGAAGCTTATCGACGCCTCGTTGATCTGCGTCGCGGCCTGCACGATCCCCACCGTGACGCCGGCCACCAGCGCGGCGAGGAGCACCGGACCGGCGACGAAGATCGCTGCCTTGAGCAGCGTGGCGAAGAGCTCGAGAGCCTGATCGCTGTTCATGCGAAGCTCCGGAGCAGCGAGCCCACGAGCAGGTGCCACCCATCCACGACCACGAACAGCAGCAGCTTGACGGGGAGGCTGATGGTCGACGGAGGAACCATCATCATGCCGAGCGACATGAGGATCGACGACACTGCGAGGTCGATGACCAAGAACGGCAAGAGGACCAGCACTCCCATCTGAAAGGCCGTCGTGAGCTCGCTCACGACAAAGGCCGGTGCAGAGATTCGCAGAGGGACCTCCTCTTCGGTCTTGGGCAGCGGGAGGTGCGCAGCGTCGTAGAAGAGGGCCAGATCCGGCTCACGCGTCTGGCGCAGCATGAAGGCGCGCAACGGCGCGGACGCGCGGGCGAACGCCTCCGTTTCCGTGATCGTGCCGGCCGCGTACGGCTCGAAGGCGTCGTGGGTGATCGCCTGCGCGACCGGCGCCATGATGAACATTGTCAAGAACAGCGAGATGCCCACGAGGACCTGTGCGGGGGGCGTCTGCTGGGTACCGATCCCCTGACGCACGAAGCCAAGGACGATCACGCACCGGGTGAACGACGTCATCGTCAGCACGATGGCGGGCAGCAGCGAGAACAGCGTGAGGATCGCGAGGATCTTGAGCTGCGGGGCGAGCCCTGGTTCGTTCAGACCTCCGAGGCCGAGCGGCGCCGCGTTCACGTTCGAGGCCAGGAAGAATGCCGCGATGGCGGCGCCGACCGCGGTCCAACGTTTCACGGGCGTCTCCCGACGGAGCGAAGGCCGGCGGCCTGGCCCTCTACGGCGTCGTCTACCGTGCGGGCGCTGCGTGCCGCTGCTCGCGGCTTTCTCGGGGCTCGCGGCGCGGCGGGAGGCGGGCCGGACGCGGCGCGCGGCATGGCGGGAGGGGGAGCAGACGGAGCGGGCTTCGTGGCGGTCTTCTTCTCGTCGTTGGCGGCGAGCACGCCCGCGAGCCTCCGGGCAAAGGTCAGCTGCGTAGGTGTAACATCGACGTCTTCCACCGCGCTCGCGGTCGTCGAGGTCGGGGTGGCCGTGAGCGCGGGCTCCTCGGCTACCTCCGTCTCCGGGAAGATGTAGAGATTCTGGATCGCGTTTGGGGTCACCCCCAATAGGAGACGCTGCCCCTCGATCTCGACGAGGAGGAGCTCGCTTCGAACGGCGACCGCGGTTCGTCGGAGAATTCGGAGCTCGGGGAGAGGTCCCTGGACCACCCGGGCCACGCGCTGCCTCCTCCATAGAAAGAACCCCGCGGCGAGAGCGACCACGATCCCGAGGGCCTTCCACCCGTTGCCGGGCGTCTCGGGGGTGGGCTCGAGGGCGAGGGGCTTGCTCGGACGCGTGGCGAGCGGTGTCGAGGTCACCTTCGCGTCCACGGGCACCGCCGGAACGGCGTTCGCCGCCGGGGGCGGTGTGGGCGGATCGGTGAGCGCCGCAGCTGCGGTGGGCGCGGTCGCCGCCGTGTCGGCATGCCCGGTGCGCGTCAAGGAGGTGGCGAGGAGCGCCAAGCTCATGACGGCAATCGCTCGGCGGCTCACGGCCGACCCTCGTCGCTCGGGGCCAGCATCTCGGTGATCCGGACGCCGTACCGATCCCCGACCACGACTGCCTCTCCTCGACCGAGGAGGCGACCATTCACGAAGATATCGAGCGGTTCACCCGCCGCCTTCGTCAACTCCAGGCTTTGCCCGGTCGTGAGCTTCAGGACGTCGGCGATGCGCATGCGCCGACGTCCAATTTCGAGGGTGATCTCCACCTCCACGTCGCGCAGCATGGCCATCGCGACGGCGTTGCACTCCCCGCTCGCTGCGGGCGGGAGCTCTTGGGGCAGCGGAAGACTCGGATTCGAGGTGCTCATGACGAGCTACCTCTTCAAGCTTCGTGCCCGCGCGTGATCTTGACCGCGATCTGACCGCCGGACGTGGTCGGTCGCCCGCGAAGGAGCTCTCGCCCGTTCGCGCGGACGCTGACCGTTCCGCTCACGGGGACGTTGAGGTTGATGGTGTCGCCCACCTTCAGGTTCGTGAGATCCCGGAGCTTCATTTGCATGCGACCGAGCTCCGCCACCAGGGTAAGCTCGACACCCGCGAGGACCGCGACGATGCAAGGGTCGGCCGGCGGCGGTGAGGCAGGCTCCGGCTGGCTGCTCGTGGCGAGCAGGATCTCCTTCGGAAGGAGCAGGATTGCGCGGCCGACGGTCTCGGCGCCGAACTCCAGAACGCAGGCCACGGGCGCGGCTTCCGCCGTCGCCTCCTCGGTCTCGGGGGCACGGCACTCGAGGCGCACCCCCAGGCTCGGCCAAAGCGCGTCGGAGAAGCCCTTCACGATGGCCGTCGCCAGACCGGACATGAGCGCGGCCTGCGGTGCCGAGAGCCCGGCGGGATTCAGCTCCGGAAGGACGCGGCCGTCTCCGCCGAGGACGCCCTCGAGGAACATGGCAATGGCGCCCGCGTCGAGCAGCATCGCGCCGCGAGCGCCGCCCGGGCTCGTCACGAGGTGAGTCACATGGATCGGCCGAGGGAGCCCCTCGAGGAGCTCCGCGACGGGCACCGTGCGCGCGTACGACAGCGTGACCGGCACGCCCCGACGTCCGAGGAAGGGCACGGCGCGGCGAAGGGCGACTCCCAGGCGGGGGCTCTCTCGCTCGAAGATGGCCGCAGCGCGCTTCACGCGCTCACCTTCGAGGGCGAACCGCAGAAGGTGCGTACCCGGCGCGGACTCGTCCGTCATTGGACGACGAGATCGGTGATGAGGAGGCGCTGTGCGCCGACGGCGCCCGCAAGCTTGAACTTCTCCAGCATCTCTGCGCGGACCTTGTCCGTCTTGGTGCTGTCGATGGCGTCTTCGTAGGTGAGAAGGCGCAGGTACCCGAGCGCAGCGTCGCGTATTCGCGGCGTGAGCCCCTTCAGCGACTCTTCCTTGGTCGTCGCGTCGAACTCGACGGCCAGCGTCATCTTCATGGCGTGGGCCTTCTTCGATGCGTCCTGCGTGACGACGAGGAAAGGCTCGAGCGCCACCGTCGGCCCAGGTGGAGCGGCCAGTTGCGCGTGCTCCGCCGATGCCGGCTCCGCCGCCGCGGCGGCGTGAGCGGGCGCGAACCTCGCGCCGCCAAAGGCGGCGGCGCCCGCCAGGATCGCCGGTAAGATCGTCCCGACCAATCCGCCTCCGCCCTTCTTGGGCGCCGGGGCTTCCGCTGGTTTCTTCTCTTCGGTATCGCTCATGGAAGTCCTCGTTCGTGCGTTCGCCGGATCCGACGAACGATCACTGCTTCATCTGCATGAGCTCTTGGAGCATGTCGTCCGCGGTCGTGACCGTCTTGGAGTCCGCCTGGAAGCCGCTCTGGTGCGCGATCATGTCGACGAACTCCGTCGCGATGTCGACGTTCGAGTTCTCGAGCGAGCCCGTGGCCAGAGACCCTCGTCCCCCCACGCCGGCATTGCCGAGCGCCGCGACTCCCGAGGTGCTCGTCGCGACCCAGACATTCTGGCCGGCCTGAGCGAGGCCGTTGTTGGACTGAAACTTGGCGATCGCCATCTGCCCGACGGCGATGGTCTGGCCGTTCGAGTAGACGCCGCTGACGACGCCGCTGCTGTCGATCTGGACGCTGCTGAGGGCGCCGGACGTGTAACCGTCCTGGCTCTGCGCCGAGATGTTGCTCGGGGACCCGAACTGCGTCGAACCGCTCAGGCCGGTGCCGCCCGATGCCGTCGGAGTCCCGAAGTTGAAGGCGAGCTTCTGTGCCGCAGCGCCGTCGAACGTCACCGTGCCGCCGGTCGTGAGCGTGCTCGTGGCCAGCGCCCCCGTGGAGCTGAACGTGAGCGTCCCGGTCGCAATCTCCGAGTTCTGGCCCGCCGTGCCTCCCTGGACCTCCGAGCCGTTCGCGAGGACATGGTAGGTCCAGTCGTTGGGACCCGTGTTCTGCATGTACACGTTCACGGTGTGGGCGGTACCGAGCGAGTCGTAGACCTGCATGCTCGTGGAGAAGTTGCTCGTGGTGCTTGGGTTCTGAGCATTCCACGCGCCGGTCGGAGGAGTCGAGGTCGAGTCGAGGTTTGCCGTGACGTCGAGGGTCGACGTCTCCTTCGGGGGCAGGGCCGCCGTGCTGACCTGGATGGGGCCGACCGCCGAGGAGAACGTGCCGTCGGGGTTCGCCTGGTAGCCCTGGAACGCGAGACCGTCGGGGTTCACGAGCGTGCCGTTGCTGCTGAGGGAGGTCTGCCCCGCCCGCGTGTAGAAGTCTCCCGTGACACCTCCCACGCTGCCAGCCACGACGAAGAAGCCATCGCCCGAGAGCGCGACGTCCGTAGGCTGCCCGGTGCTCAGCATCGAGCCCTCCGCGAAGATCTGCTGCGTCGACGCCATGGTCACGCCCGACCCAACCTGATCCTGCGCGCCGACGGCCGAGCCCAGGACGTTCTCGAAGATGGCGCGCGACTCCTTGAAGCCCACGGTGTTCGCGTTCGAGACGTTGTTGCCGATCACTCCCAGTGCGTCGCTCTCCGCCGTGAGGCCGGACACGCCGTTGTACATCGCATTCATTATCGACATGAAATCCTCCGCTGTGCGTGATTGGCGATCACTGTGAGCCCGTGGACGTGCCGCCCACGGTGACCAGTTGCGAAATCGGTGCCGACGCACCCGTGGAGAGGTTGAGCATCGGATAGCCCTGATTGAACGAGACGCTCGTGACGACGCCGGTGACGCTCTGCGAGACGGCGATCGAGGCGCCGGTCGAATCGGCTGCGGCCACGCTGATGTTGTACGAGCCTGCCGGTGCCGCGGCGCCCGCCTGCGTCTGCCCGTTCCACTGGATGTTCAGCGGTCCGGCGGGCTCTGCTCCGAGGTTGAGCGTCGTGATCGTGTTGCCCGAAGAGTCCGTGATCGTCGCCGTCACCTGAGCGGCCGCGGCGGCCAGCGTGACGTTGGACGGCGTCGCGGTGGATCCGTCGAAGCTGACCGTCCCGCCACCCATCGTCACCGACTGTCCGACCAGGTCCGTCGTCTGGTTGTTGCTGAGGCCCGTCATCTGCGCCGTCATGGAGGTGAGCTCCGACGTCTGGTTGACGGACTGCTGAAGCTGCGCGAACTGCGCGAGCTGGGTCACGAACTCCGTCCCTTGCGCCGGCTGCGTCGGGTCCTGGTGCTGTAGCTGCGCCACCAGGAGCTGGAGAAACGCATTTTCGTCGAGCGCAGGAGGGTTACCCGCGGTCGTGGCGCTCGCCGTGCTGCTGGACGTGGTCGTCGCTGGGTTGCTGGACTGGCCTATGGCGAGCGTCATGCTCGAACCTAGAGCACGATCCGGACCCGCCCCGGTTCTACCTGCGCCGCGATGTCCATCTCGTCCTCCGACGCCTCGTGGCCGGGCCGTCGGTTCGACGGGCGATCTCCGGAGCCACCCGACGGCGTGGACGATTGTGAGGTTGCCCCTGATCCGGTCCCGATGTCGATCCGTCCGACCTCACCGCGTGCGGCCCGCACCTCGCCGGCGATGGCTCCCGCGTGGGGCCCGAGAATCGCCGTGGTATCGGCTCGTTGAGCGATGACGCGCACGTCGATCTCGCCATCCCGGGTGCGTGCCGTGACCTCCACGTGTCCTAGCTCGGGGTGATCAATCTCGCCCTGGGCAACATGACGGAGGACGCTCTGGTTCTGCGCGGACGTCGCGGCCTCGGCGGCCGCCCCGGGCCTTGGTGTGACACCCGCCTCGGTGTGATCCGTCGCCATTCGGCTGACGCCCGTCAGCGCACCGTCACTCGGCGCGCTCACGGTGGTGCTAGCAGGGGCAACGACGGCGGGGACCGTCTGGGGCTGTGCGGAGACGACGGTTGGTGAGGTCGCGCCTCCCGGCGGAGCTTGCTCGACGGAGGCTTCCTCGTCGTCCGGCTTGGAGGCCGGCGGCTTCGGCCCGGTCGTGTGGCTCGGAGGGTCGCTGACCCCCGAGGTTGCTTGCGCGTGCGCGCGGTTGGCTTGAGCGACCTTCGGGTCGGTCGGGGGCGGCGGTGTTGCTCGATCGGTGGCGGTAGGCATGGCACCGCGGACGTCCTCGTTCTGCTCGCGCGGCGCAGGTTGCAGCCTCGGCCCGACGCGATCGTCGGTCGCTCGCGCAGCCTGGTGGTCGCCGGTCTTCGAAGCGCCCGTCGACGGTGTCCGTGCCCCCGCGGCGTACGTCGCGCGCGGTGAGTCCGGTGGCGAGCTCGATGGCCCGGGCCAGGCCGCGACGGCCGGCGCGAGCGCATCCTGGGGTTGCGCGACTGCTTCGCCAGAAAGCGACAGCGCGGGCGCTGGCGGCGTGCTTGCGGGCGACGGACCCTCCTGGGCGGTCGGGGCGAGCGCCGGGGGCGCGGCCGTCGACGTCGGCGCGGTGGCCTGCGGGAGGACAGCCTCGCCGCTCGACGACGCCGTGGCCTCTTGCTGCAGCTGGTACGTGGACGGATCCATGGGCGCAGCGGTTGGCGGTGGGGCGTCGGGCGTGAAGTCCCGCTCCCGCGGTCCGACCGTCAGAGTCCGGGGCGGGGCCATTCCGGGGTCGCTCGCCTTCGGCGGATTGTCTGCCTTGGCGGAGGCGCGGGTGACCGGGGGCGAGAGCGGGGTGGGGGCGGACGGCGCGGTCGTTTCGGTCGGCTTCGCATCCTTCCGGGACGGTCCGACGGCGATCACCTTCGGCGGAGTGGGCGCTGGTGTGGCCGGGCTCTGCTTGGTGCCAAGGCTCGACGGGAGCGACGGGGTGACCGACGGCTTCGACCAGGCGGTCCTCGCCTGTGCCGTCGGCGCCGCCGCGGCAGGCGGAGACCCGGCTGGTTCGGTCGTGGGAGCGCAGGCCGCGCGGGCGAGGGGCGCCGGCGGAGCCTCGTCCCGCGGGAACACCACCGCGGCATCCGAGTCCAGGCCGGGCGAGCGCACCGGCTCCTCGTAGCCCGAGAGAGGACCCTCGGAGGCGGGGCCATCGGGCGAGGTCCACAGCCCCGCCTCGGGCACCTCGGGTACCGCCGCCGCGGAGCCCAGCGGGGCGACTTGCGGGGGGGCAACCGCCGACGGGCGCGATACCCACGGCGCTCGGGGGTCGGGCGAACCCATGGAAGGAGTGGCGGACGAAGGCGGCAGCGCGAGCACCGTCGCCGGCGCCTTCGGGGACTCGGGATCGGGAACGTCCGACGGGAGCTGCATGGCCTGCTCATCGACGATGGGCCTGATCGGCACCGCCGCGGCCGGGGCCGCGGCGCCCGTCGGCAGCGGCGCCAGGGTCGCCTCGCTCGCCGCGAGCAGCGAGCGAAAGTCGGCGCCGGCATGCGTGGACGCATCTTTCGTGATCGAATCACTGCCGGGTGCCCGCACATGGTCGCCCGCCGCCAGGAGGCGGCCAAGAGTGTTCATGCTCCCCTCGGAATTCGCGCTGCGACCGTGTCCGTCGCCTTCCGTTCCTGGAGCTGCTCGTCAGCCCGGAGCGTCTCGGCGAGGCGATCCCTCCACACTTCGACCTTCTTCAGCTCGGCCTTCGCCGCGATGACCTTGCGGCGGAGCGCTTCTTCTTCGAGCCGCGCCTTGCGCTCTTCGACGACCAGCACCGCCACACGGCGCTCGAGGCCGAGCAGGTAAGCGTGCGTGTCCGCGAGGTCCGCGCTCGAGAAGGAGGAGGTGGACGGGGCCGACAGCGTCGCCTGCACGAGAGCCCGCGCCGCCGCGAGCGCCTCGCTCGCATCCGCCGTCCGGCGGCAAAGGGGGTAGAGCTTCACTTCCACCGCCCGAACGGCGCGTTCGCGGATATCCACGATCCGGCTGGCCCGGCGCAACCGCTGGGCGCTCACGGCGTGTTCCCGGCGATCGACCGCATGGCCTGAATGGAGGCTTCGCGGGGAAGACCCTCGAGCAGCCCCTGGCGGATGAGCGCCTCGATCTTCGGGTACGCGATCCGCGCGGCGTCGATGCGTGGGTCGCTGCCGGCGACGTACGCTCCGATCTGGATCAGGTCGGCGGCCTCGTCGTACGACGCGAGCAGGTCACGGACCCTCGCGGACGCCCTCATGTGGTCGGGCGTCGTGACCTCGTTCGCGATACGGGAGACGCTCCGAAGGACGTCGATGGCCGGGAACAGCCCGCGATCGGCGAGCTTCCGCGAAAGGACGATGTGCCCGTCCAGGATGCCTCGAACGGCGTCGGCGATGGGGTCGTTCAGATCGTCGCCCTCGACGAGCACGGTGTAGACCGCGGTGATCGAGCCCGGGCCGTCCGTGTTGCCTGCACGCTCGAGGAGGGCCGGCAGCGCCGCGAAGACCGTGGGCGTGTAGCCCTTCGTCAGCGGAGGCTCGCCTGCCGCGAGAGAGGCCTCGCGGAGCGCCATCGCGTACCGCGTCACGGAGTCCATGACGAGCAGAACGGACTTGCCCTGGTCACGGAAGTACTCGGCGATGGCCGTGGCCCGGAGCGCGCCTCGCGCACGGACGAACGGAGGAGCATCGCTGGTCGCCGCGACGACCACCGACCTGGCGAGCCCTTCCTTGCCGAGGGCGCTGCGAACGAAGTCGCCGACCTCGCGGCCTCGCTCTCCGATGAGCCCCACGACGATGACGTCGGCGGCGCTGTGTCGGCAAAGCATTCCGAGCAGTGTGCTCTTGCCTACGCCGGTACCCGCAAAGAGCCCGATCCTCTGGCCGCGACCCAGCGGGAGGAGCGCGTCGATCGCGCGGACTCGCGTCTCCAGTGCCTGCACGATGGGGCGGCGCGAGAAGGGGGCGGGCGGAGCCGCGTGGAGCGAAGCGCGATCCGTGCAGTGGATGGGGCCGCCGCTGTCCAGCGGTCGCCCGAACGCGTCCACGACGCGCCCAAGAAGGGCCGGGCCGACGTCGGCCTGGGCTCCCCCCTGGCTCGACCTGACCCGTGCGCCCGGAGCGAGGCCCGCCACCGAGCCAAGGGGGGCCGCCCGGATTCGCCCATTGCGGAAGCCGAGCACCTCCAGCGCAACCGAACGGCCGCCCACCGTGGCCTCGAGCTGGTGGCCAACTGCGGCGGGGATCCCTTCCACCTCGACGACCATACCGAGTACCTCGCGGACGCGACCCTCGACGCCGGGCCCGGAGGCGCTCCTCGCCCGCTTCACGTAGGGACCGAGATCGATGGGGGGCGTCTCGCTCATGACTCCGCCCCGAGCTCTCGCACGACCGCCTCGAGCCGACCCGCGAGGCTCGCGTCGACGGAGCTTGCGCCCGCCCGGATCTCGAGGCCGGACCGCGGGAGCGAGGGGTCGACCTCGACGCGCGCCCCGTCCGCCTCGAGTGTCTCCCAGCTGCCGGGAGTCATGGCTTCCTTCAGGTCGGGGGCGATCGCCACGACCACCGTCTCCTTCGCGGCGAGCAAGGCGATGCCGTCTCTTGCCCAGCTCACGATGAGCGCGGGGTCGGTCGTCAGCTCGCGACGCACGACGCCCTCCGCGATCGCGCACGCCAGGACGACGAGCTGGCCCTCGCTCGCACGGAGTACGTCTCCCCGAAGACGCGCCAGGGCGACGCCCAGGTCCGCGAGCTGCGTGCGCAAGGTCGCGTTCTCCTCGCGCAGGTCGGGGTAAGCAGGTGGCTGCGGTTCTGGCGCTGCCGCCGCGGCCGGGGAGGGCGAGGCCGGAGCCGGCATCGACTCCGGCGGGCGCACGCTGGGTCGCGCGGGCCCAAAGCTGGGCAGGCGGCCCGGAGCGAGCGCGCTGCCGTAGTCTGGATGAACGACCGTCTCGCCCTTGAGGTGACGTGGAGCGATCCACGAGGGTCTGTTGCCAACCACGGCGACCGTCCCGGTCACCCATGACGTCGTCGTCGCTAGCGGCGCGGCTCCGTTGCTCATTCTTCTTCTCTCCCCAGGTCGATGCGACCGTCGGTCTCGAGGCGAAGCGCGACATCGACGATCTCGCGTCGCGCGGCCTCGATGTCGGCCTTGCGTGCCTTGACCAGCTCGAGCTCGTCCTTGATCAGGTCTGCGGCCCTCGATGAGAGACCCGAGTACACCGCGTTCAGGATCTCGGCAGACGCCCCCTTCAGCGAGATCGTCAATCGTTCGCTCGGCACCTCGCGCAGGAGCTCGCGCATCGCGCGCGGGTCCAGACGCTTGATGTCCTCGAACGTGAACATCGCCTGACGAACCTCCTTTGCCAGGGTGTCGTTTTCGGCCTCGATGAGCTGAAGGATGGCGGTGGAAGACTCCTTCCCAGCGGCGTTCAGCATCTCTGCTGCCCTCGCGATCCCGTCGACGCTGACCAGCGTGGCGGCGTCGTCGGTCGGGAGCTCGCCCGCCAGCGCCGTGGCGATGTCTTCGACGACCTTCGCGGGCAGCTCAGTCATCTGGCTGACGTGCGCGATGATGGTCCCTTGACGGTCGACGGGCATCGAGCCGAGGATCGCGGCCGCGGCCTTGGGCTCCATGCGCGCGAGGACGGCTGCCACGAGCTGAGGTGGCTCGTTCGAGAGCAGCGAGGCGACGGCGTCGGGAGCTGCACCCTCGAGGCGGGCGAGCGGGCTGGTGACACCGTCCTCGAAGACCTCGCGGGCTCGAGTCTCACCGATGGCGTTGGCCGAGAGGCGCCGCAAGTACGGCAGCCCTCCGCGAGGGACGGCCACGGCCGCGGACGACCGGCTCAAGAACTCGCGGAAGGCTTCGTCGATCGCGCCCGACGGGACCTCGCGCATCGTCGATGCGACCGCGCGGAGCTTCCGCAGGTCCGCTTCGGTGAGCTCGCTCACGATGGGGCCCGCGACCACTTCGTCGAGGGACAGGAGGAACAGGACTGCTTTCTCGGCTCCGGTTAGCACGACGAGGAGCAGAGCAAGGAGGATGCCGTCGTCACCCTCAGGCCTTGGCGCTCTTCGCCACGCCGGTGTCGCTGGTGCCGAGCCAGAATCGCAGGACGAGGGCGGCTGTCGCAGGGTCGGAGGCTGCGCGCTCCATGGCGAGTGCGCGCAGGTCGACGGGTGCCTCCTCCTTCGCCGGCCCAAGCTGCGCCGGGTCGACTGTGGGCGGGATTACGCGGCTCTCGACCGCGATCACCTGGGTCGCCCGGTTGCGGCGCCGCGCCACGATGGACGCGCCGACCACGAGTACGAGCAGCACCACGGCTCCAGCGGCTGCGGGCAGATAGGCGCGCCAGCGCTTCATGAACGGTAGGGCAGGCGCCGCGGGGGGCGGGGTTGCCGCGGCCTCCAATGCAGCCTCTGACTCCTCGAAGGGAGCCGAGTCCACGGTGACCATGTCGCCCCTGGCGTCGCTGGCTCCGACGGCGCTGCGTACGAGCGCCGCAAAGCGGTCGAGCTCGGCGCGGTCGCGAGCGATGACGGTCCTCTGACCGTTCTCCGTGCGGGCGATGCCATCGACCAGGACCGCGACGCCGATCCGCTTCAGCGTGCCCGGCGCGATCGTCCGGCGGTCGGACACGTGGTCGACCTCGAAGTTGCGCGTGAAGGACTTGCGGTATGGCTGGTCGGTCGCCTGCGCGCCGCCGAGCGCCGCGACGGGCCTTGCGCCGCCATCTTCGGCCGCTTTCGGATCGGCCTTCTTTGGCGGAGTCGCCGACGCGGCTCCCGGCGGCATGTTGCTCTCGGCGCCCGGGACGCCCGCGACGCTGTCGTCCGGCGTGCCGGCGGAGCGCTCGGTCGTGGACTCCTCGCTGCGCAACGTCGACTTCGTCGGGTCGTAGTGGTCCTCCGTGTGCTCGACGCGCGCGGTGTCGAGCTCCGCGGTCACACGAACGTCGACGTGCCCGGCGCCAACGACGCGCTCCAGCATCGCTCGCGCCCGCTCCTCGAGCTCGGACGCGACGACCCTCTCCTGGGAGCCGCGATCGTCGTCTGCCTCTTGTCCCGCGCCGTCGCCGGCGGCACGCGGTCGCTTCAACATTTCGCCCGCGGTCGTCACGAGGGCGATGTGATCGGGCGTCAGGCCGGGGACGGATGCCGCGGTCAGGTGAACGATACCGGCCACCTCGGGTGCACCGATGGTGCGCCCCGAGCGCAGACGTATGACGATCGACGCCGACGCGGGCTCCGCACGTGCGACGAACACGGACTTCTCGGGCAGCACCAGGTGGACCCTGGCCGTCTGCACGGCGCTGATGGTACCGATGGTGCGCGCGAGCTCGCCCTCGAGTGCCCGGCGGTAGAGGACCCGCTGCTCGAACTCCGTGGCACCGAGCCGCATCTTGTCGAAGCTCTCGAACCCGACGCCGCCTCCGCGGGGCATTCCAGCGCTGGCGAGCTCGAGCCGGAGCTCTCCGACCCTCGACTCGGGGACCTCGATGGTCGTCCCGCCGGTGTCGAGCCGGTACGGGAGCTTGAGCTCCTTGAGCTTGGCTACCACGCCGGCGGCGTCGTCCTGATCGAGCTGACTGAAGAGGACGGCGTATGGCTCGTGTGAGGAGTTGTAGCCGAGGAAGCTCACGAGGGCCGTCGCGCTCACCAGCGTCGAGACCAGGAGGATACGCGCCGGTCGCGACAGACCGACGAGCAGGGCACGTGCCTTCTTGAGGGCGGCGGTGACCTGCACGGGGAGGAGCGCTGGTTTGGTCTCGTTAGACACTGGTTCGCCAAATCTCGTTGAATGCGTCGAGGAGCTTGTTGCGAATGGTTCCGACGAGCTTCACGGAAATCTCGGACTCTCGCACCGCAATCATCGTTCCATGGATGTCGTCGCCCGCGCCTCGCGCCAGGGCATCGACCTTGACGGCCGCGGCTCGGTCTTGCTCGTTCGCCTGCTCGACCGTCTTCGCAAAGATGTCCTCGAAGCCGACCGACGCCGGCGCGGCCCCGCCGGGCGGGGTCGGCAGGCCTTCGGCTCTCGACGGGGCGATGAGCAGCTGGGGAACTTCGGTGATACCGGCGAGAGCCACGGCTATTGCCCGATCTTGATGGCCGCTCGGGCCATCGCCTTGATGGATTCGATCGAGGTCACGCCTGCTTCGTACGCACGCGAGGCTGTCATCAGGTTGACCATCTCCGTCACCACGTTGACGTTCGGGTACTCGACGTAACCCTGCGCATTCGCATCCGGGTGGCCGGGGTCGTACACGAGCTGACCCTGGGTCGGGTCGGCCCGGACGCCCGAGAGCTCGACCTCGTTCACGCTGCGCAGTATCGGGTCGAAGGACCCGGGCGAGACCGGCTTCGAGGTGAAGACAGGGTCGAGGCGATGGTAGGGGGCGCCGTCAGCCCCCTTCGTGGTGCGCGCATTCGCGAGGTTGCTCGCGATGATGTTCATGCGCCCGCGCTGGGCCGTGAGGCCCGAGGCGGCGACTTCCATCGCGCTGAAGATGCCCGGGACAGTGAAGTCGTGGCTCATCCGGCCTTCCCATCATTGACGGCCCACTGGAGGCCGGTGAGCTCACCGGATACGAGCGAGGCGAGGGCGTCGTAACGGACGTTATTTGCCGCGATCTTGGCCGCTTCCCGGTCGACGTTCACGCCGTTCCCGTCCAGGCCGACCGCGGCTCCCGGGTCGGCGACGACGCGAAAATCGTGGTCCACGGGGGACGCGCCGGCGCTGGTGCCGAAGTGCGCAGGGTTCGTGCTCTCCAGTGCGACGTGGAGCACCTTCGTGAAGTCTCCGCCACGCTCCAGGTCGACGGGCTTGTAGTTGGGCGTGTCGATGTGAGTGAGGTTCGCCGTGAGGAGGTTCTGGCGAGCGAGGTGGTAGTCCAGGCCAGCCTGCAGTGCGTGGACGGCGTCGAGAAGTCCCATGGCCATCGCGGTGTGTACACGCGCCGTGCCAGCGAGGCGTCCGGCGCCGGGGCCTCCTCACGAAGCCGTCGACGTCCTGCTCGGACGACTTGGCTCGCGAGTTGCTGAGGCACCGCTCGGAGGCGCTCTCCGAATGATCAAGCTCACCAGACTGAACAACAACACCATCGCCATCAACCCCGATCACATCGGATGGGCGGATGCGACACCAGACACGACGCTCTTCATGATCAGCGGCGAGAAAATCATCGTTCGTGAATCCGTGAAGGAGCTCATCGATCTCGTCATCCAGTTTCGCCGGGCGATTCGCCAGGGCAGCGAGACGTTCGACCCGCCCGGCATGCCGGTCGGAGACCCGCCTCGCGTGAGCTCGCGTCCGCACGCGATAACCGAGGTCCCCCCGAGGGGCTCTCTCTATCCGCTCTCGAACCGGGGGGGACGCTAGATGCAGCCCGGACCGGCCATCGGCATGCTGTTCGCGTTGTTCGCCATCCTAGTAGGCAACGTTCTCGAAGGCGGGCACCTCCGCTCCATCCTGGGCGGCCCCGCGGCCCTGATCGTCGTCGGTGGGACGATCGGCGCCGTCATGGTGCAGTACCCCATCCCGACGCTCATCGCGGCGGTCAAGGCGGCGGGCGGCACGTTCAAGAAGCCGACGCAGGACGGTCACAAGCTCATCGAAGAGATTGTCGACTACGCCAACCGCGCGCGAAGGGACGGAATCCTGGCCCTCGAGAAGGTCGCGGCGTCAGCGTCGGACCCGTTTCTCGCCAAGGCGCTGACGATGGCGATCGACGGCGCGGACTCGACGACGCTCCGGCAGACCATGGAGATCGCCATCACCATGCAGGAAGAGCACGGGGAGGACGGCGCGAAGGCCTTCGAGGCGGCCGGCGGCTACAGCCCTACGGTCGGCATCATCGGAGCCGTGCTCGGTCTCATCCACGTCATGAGCAACCTGAGCGACATCGCCGCCGTCGGCGAGGGGATCGCCGGCGCGTTCGTCGCCACGATCTACGGAGTGGCCGTGGCGAACATCATCTTCTTGCCGCTCGGCGGGCGGATCAAGCTGCGTCTGCGCGAGGAGATCACGATGAAGGAGCTCACGCTCGTCGGCGTCCTCGCGATCCAGGAAGGCATGAATCCGAAGCTCGTTCGCGAGCGTCTCTCCGAGTTCGTGCACGAACCCGGTGGAAAGAAGTCCGCGGGCGGCGAGCCGGCGAAGGCGACGGCGTGATCGGTCATGGCACGCAAGAAGAAACATGCCGAACACGTGAATCACGAGCGCTGGCTCGTGAGCTACGCGGACTTCATAACGCTGCTGTTCGCGTTCTTCGTGGTCATGTTCGCCGTCTCCCAGGTGGACTCGAAGCGCGTCGGACGGTTCACGGAGGCCTTCTCGAAGGCCGTGGGCGAGGACATGTTCCCGGGGCGTGGGACGAGCCTCCTGCCCGAGGGCCAGGCCATCCCGGAGGCTGCCCCGGAGGAGAAGGAGGGGGGGGCGGCCGAGCTACCGGAGGAGCTGAAGCGAGTGAAAGAGAAGCTCGCCCAGCTGGCGTCGCTGAATGGGGACGCCCTGGCGGGGCTTCTCGTCATCCAGAAGCGCAATGAGCTCGTGCTGCGTCTCTCCGACAGCGTCATGTTCGAGAGCGGAGACGACAGGCTCAAGGCGCCAGCCTTGGCGATGATCCACACGCTCGCGCCGGAGCTGGCGGCGCGCAGCGTCGACGTACGAGTCGAGGGCCACACCGACGACCGGCCCATCTCGAACGCCCGCTACCGATCGAACTGGGACCTCTCCACCGCGCGGGCCACGGCGGTCATCGTCAGGCTCTCCGCGGAGGGGATCCCGGACGCGAGGCTGGCTGCCGCCGGCTACGGGCAGTTCCGCCCGGTGGCGCCGAACACGAGCGAGGAGGGACGAAAGCAGAACCGCCGCGTCGACCTCGTCGTGGCCGTGAGCGTTCCGGAGGAGCCGGGCAAGCCCGTTTCCAGCCTGGGCGTCGATGCAGGAACCGCGGGGAAGGCGACGCCGAGCGCCGGCGCCGATGGAGGAACGCCGGGGAGGGTAACCCCGAGCGTGGGGGCCGACGCAGGGGCGTCGGACGAGAAGACGTTGCCGCCACCGGCGGCAGGGGAGGCGAAGCCGTGAGAAAGCGTGTTGGCCGGAGGATCATGCCGCGGATGGCGCGGGTCCTCGCGTGTGTAGCCGTCATCGTGGCCCTTGTGGTCGCGCCGAGGGTGGCGTCCGCGCAGCAGTACCTGTTGGGCGCCAGCGGGGAGCTCGCGTCGGGCGTCGAGGGGGGCGGGAGCCCGGGCGTGCCGCTCCAGATAGGGCGTACCCGGATTCGTCTCGGCCTCGACCTGCGGGTCGACGAGTTTCCGAAGGACATCTACGGCCTGGGTCTCATTCTCGATATCGAGCCGCGCGCGTCGTTTGGCCTGGACGTGCGGTACATGCGCCGCCTGGGACCGAAGTTCGAGGTGAGCGTCGGCGCAATCGGGTACCTGATGCCGGCGACGCTCATCGGCCCCTCCGCCAGTCTCTCGTACCGGATCCCGCTGTCGCCGGTCGCAGCCGTCACAGTCGGACCGGAGCTCAACATCTACGTCCTGGGCAGCGATCTGCCCGACGGAACCGTGGTTTGGCAAGGGCTCTTGCAAGTGGGGATTCATGCGGATCTATGAGAAGGCGGTACTCGGCGCCGTCGCGCTCGCGGCGCTCGGCTTCTTCGCCCTGAACTGCGGCACCAACGGCGACTGCCTCGTCTACAGCGACTGCGCTGCAGGGCTGACGTGCGCGGCAGGAAAGTGCGTCCCCCCGCCCGTTGCGGAGGATTCAGGCCTCGACGCAGAAGCCTCGGGCGACGGCGCGGCTCTCGCGTCGGACGCGGACGCCTCGGGGGACGCAGACGCCTCGAGCGATGCGGACGGAAGCACCGTGGATGGCACGATCGAGACCGACGCCCCGATGGATGGCGCGACGAACGACTCGCCTGCGGACGCGGACGCGTCACCGTCGGAAGCCTCGGATGGCTCGTCAGGTGGTTGACCTCGGCGCCAGCGGTTTGACGGTGCACGCCGCCGCCGCGGGCTCGCGGGCCGCCAAGCTTGGCCCGGCACGGCTCTCGATTCGACTGGCATCGAACTCGCAGAAGGGAAGCTCATGTTCCGATCTCTGAATGTCGCCGCGACGGGGATGGTTGCTCAGGAAACCATGCTCGACACCATCTCCAACAACCTGGCGAACGCCAACACGGTTGGATACAAGCGGCAGGACGCGCAGTTCGAGGACTTGCTCTACCAGAACTCCCGGACTGCCGGTCCCGTCGACGGTGGCCTCGTCGGGCCCACCTCGACCCAGATTGGAACCGGTTCGCGGGTGGTCGCCACCACCCGGGCCTTCGCTCAGGGCGCACTGCAGCAGACCGGCAACCCGCTGGATGTCGCCATCGAGGGGAACGGCTTCTTCAGCGTGATGCGACAGAGCGGGCAGCCTGCATACACCCGTGCGGGCTCGCTGCAGCTCGACGCCCAGGGACGGATAAGCACGCCCGACGGCCTGATCGTCGAGCCCCAGATCACGGTCCCGGCTTCGGCGACGAGCATCACGATTGGCGCGGACGGCACCGTCACCGCCCAGATTCCGGGGCAGACCACGCCCTCTTCGCTCGGGCAGATTCAGGTCGTCAACTTCCCGAACCCCAATGGTCTGACCGCGCTGGGGCACAACCTCTTCGAGGCGACGGGCTCGAGCGGGGAACCGGCGAGCGGCGTCCCCGGGGTCGACGGCCGCGGAACCCTCCTCCAGGGGTCGCTCGAGAGCTCGAACGTCGACGTGGTGAACGAGATGGTCTCGCTCATCAGCGCGCAGCGCGCCTACGAGATCAACTCCAAGGTCGTGTCTGCGGCCGACGAGATGCTGCGCGACGCCACGCAGATGCAATAGCCCCATGTACCGACGAACCGCCACAATGCTCCTCGCCGCGCTCCTGCTCTCTTCCACGAGCGACGCGGCCGAGCCGAAGATGCGCGAGGTCGCCGTCACCGGGACGCGAGTCCACGTAGGAGACCTGACGCCCGGCCTCTCCCCCGAGGCTGCCGGCATCGAGCTCGGACCGGCACCGTCGGCCGGCGGGTCCCGGATCGTCGACCGCGCGGAGATTGCCGACGCGCTCCGCCAGCACGGCCTGCCTGCGCCTTCGAGCTTGCCGGCCGCGGTGCGCGTGACGCGAAGGGCCGTGAAGCTGAACGCGGCTGCGATCGAGCGGCTCGTCCGCGAGGCACTGCCTCCGAAGCTGTCTCGGGGCGTGACCCTCGAAGCGGTCCACCTCGCCCGCGTCGTCGACGTGCCGGACGGGTACACGACGGTCGAGGTGAGTCTCCCGAAGACTCCGCACCGGAGCGGGCACCTGTCCTCGGCGGTGAGCGTCTCGTTTCGCGACCACGAGCAGGAGACTTGCGTGGTCAGCGTTCCGGTGGAGCTCGCTCTGTCGCAGGAGGCGACCATCTACGACGTCCCCCGCGGCGGACACCTGACGCTCGTGATCCGGCGCGGCCTCGTCGAGGTCAGCACCGGCGTGACCGCCGCCGCCGCCGCGGACATCGGAGGCATCGTCCCGGTCGTGATTTCTCCCTCGGGAAAGATCATCTCCGCGCGCGTCGAGGATAGCGACCACGCGGTCGCCGTTGACGCGCAATGAGGCGCCTCGCACCGATCCTGGTCGTCGGGCTCGTGGCCCTGCCCGCCTGTGGTCCGCCGCACGTCGCCCCGTTCACGCCCCGCCAGCGGATGTACAATCCAGGCAACTACGCCCAGAAGGACCCCTCGGCGAAGCCGACGCTGGGATCGCTCTTCAGCGACGCAGTCCCCGGCTACCTCGAGGACACGCGCGCCGTGCGCGTGGGGGACGTCGTCACCATACACATCTCGGAGAACCCTGCCGCGGTAGGCACGGCGACGACGGCGCTCAGCCGCGCGTCGGCCGGGCAAGGCGGGGCGAGCGCGCTCCTCGGCTTGATTCCCGTGCTGAAGAAGGCATACCCGAAGATCGACCCGACCAACCTGTTCAACTTCGCAGGCAGCAGCTCGTTCAACGGGTCCGGCAACACGGCCCGCAACGGCCAGCTCACGGGCGACATCGCGGTTCGCGTGGCGCGGGAGATGCCCAACGGCGACATGTTTCTCGAAGGAACGAAGGTCGTCCTCATCAACAACGAGGAGTTTCACCTGTACGTCTCGGGCCTCGTGCGGCCGACGGACATCGCGCAGGACAACTCGGTCCTGTCGAACGTCATCGCCGATGCACAGATTGAGTTCACCGGACGCGGCGACATCGCGGACCAGAACAACCGCGGTTGGCTGAGCAAGATACTCGACGCCGTGAACCCCTTCTGAGGAGCCCCTCCGTGTCCTGTCGCCTTCCCAGTGTCCTCGTTGCCCTGATGCTCGCGTTGTTCGTGGCCCTCGTGCCTCGAGCCGCTCGCGCGGACAAGCTCCGCGACCTCGCCGACGTGGCGGGGGCGCGGGACAACCAGCTCGTCGGCTACGGAATCGTCAGCGGCCTGTCAGGGACAGGTGATGACTTCACCGTACCGTTCGCGTCGCAGTCAATCCTCTCGCTCCTCCGGCGCCTCGGCGTGCAGGTCGAACCGACGCAGATGACGCAGATGCTCCTGCGCAACGTCGCCGCGGTCGTCGTGACGGCCAACCTGCCGGCGTTCTCCAAGCCGGGTACCAAGATAGACGTCACCGTCTCCTCCATCGGAAACGCGCGGTCGCTCTCGGGCGGAGTCCTGATCCAGACCGTGTTGAAGGGGCCCGACCAGCACGCGTACGCGGTCGCGCAAGGAAGCCTCCTCGTCGGCGGGTTCGAGGCGCGAGGCCTTTCCGGCAGCTCGATACGCTCCGGCTCCATCACGGCCGGCCGGATCAGCGAGGGGGGGACGGTGGAGCGCGAGGTCGTTACCACGCTCGTCTCCAACGGGGTCCTCAAGCTCGAGCTTCGCATCCCAGGGTTCACGGTCGCCTCGCGCATCGCGGCAGCGGTGAACGCGAAATTTGGAGCGGCGTCGGCGTCGGCGGTGGACGGCGGCTCCGTGAGCGTCAAGGTGCCGGCGGAGTACCAGCAGAAGGTGGTCGATCTGGTCGCCGACCTCGAGGACCTGGAGGTCGTTCCGGTTCGTCGCGCGCGCGTCGTCATCAACGAGCGGACCGGCACCATCGTCGCAGGCGGCGACGTCCGGCTCGCGGCGGTCGCCGTGGTCCACGGCAGCCTCACCATCGTCGTCAAGGAGAACAAGGTCGTGACGCAGCCCGTCGCGCCGGTTCCTGGCGCGAGAACGGCCGTCGTCCCGACCTCCGAGATCCACGCAGGCGAGGGGGGGCACCACATGGCGTACGTGCCCGCAGCGGCCACGCTGTCGGACGTCGCATCCGCGCTCGGGACGCTCGGCCTCTCGCCGCGCGAGCTGGCGGCCGTCTTGCAAGCACTTCGGGGCGCAGGCGCCCTCGAGGGGGAGCTCGTCGTCGAATGAACCTCGCCATATCAGCCTTGCAGGGGGCGCTGCCGTCCCTTTCCTCCTCCGCCTCCGGCGGGTCGCCTCCGGCTGCCGGTGCCCCGGCGGCCGTCGACCCGAAGACCCACAAGATGGCGCAGGAGTTCGAGGCGATGTTCGTGCGTCAGATCCTCAAGTCGGCCAAGATTGGTGGGCACGAGAAGGAGGACGGCTTCGACGGGATGGCCGTGGACGCGCTTGCCACGGGTATCACCGAAGGCGGCGGCCTCGGCCTTGCGCGCCAGATCGAAGAGTCGTTGCGTACGTCGTCGCACATGGCGCCGGTACCCTCCAAGCCGGAACCCCGAGGTGGCACGTGAATAGTCCTCAAGACTCGGTGGACCCTGCCGTACTGCTTGGTGCAAGGCAGAAGCGACACACCTCCGGGAGCCGATGATGCGAATTGCCAACAACTACAGCAGCGCCGCTGGACAAGCCGTTCAAGCTCCGAAGGTCGCCCCGCCGAAGCCCGAGGGCACGAGCGACGCTGGGTCGCCGGCGGCCGCAGAGGCCGGCGGTGCCGCGACGGTCACCTTGTCATCCAAGGCGCTGGAGCTCGCGGCCTCCCATGGAGAGGCCTCGGACGTGGACTCCCCGAAGGTGGCCCGCCTGAAGGCACAGGTGAGCTCTGGTCAGCTCAGCATCGATACGCAGAAGATCGGACAGCGCATCGCTGACGGAGACTGAGGATGCAGGCGGATGCCATACTGGACCGGCTCGAACAGGTCCTCGAGGAGGAGCGGGAAGCGATCCGCCGCCTCGATGGGCCAAAGGTCGAAGCTCTGGCGAAAGAGAAGGAAGAGGGCGTCGGCGCCCTCGCCGGTCTCGACGTCTCCGAACGGCGAAAGGTCGTCCAGCGCCTGCAAGCGCTCAAGGGCGACCTGCGTCGTAATGGCATTTTGTTGGTTCATGCGAAGAGGATCCTCGCGGACATCCTTCGAGCAAAGGGGGCGGAGCTAGGGTTCTCCCGACCCGGCTTTGGCGCCCCGATGCCCCCCAGGCCGGGCAACCGCCTCTCGATAAGGGGATAGGGCGATGTCGCTTACCGCGCTCATCAACATTGCGGGCGACGGCCTCGCGGCCCAGACGGCTGCGCTCGACGCGACGAGCCAGAACGTCGCGAACGTGAACACGCCGGGGTACTCGCGCGTCACCGCGAACCTCGAGACCACGAGCACGGGCGACACGTACTCCGGGAGCGTCGTCGCGAGCGGCGTCATCAGCTCGTTCGACCAGTTCACGTTCGGAAACGTGCTGTCCGAGCAGGGCCTGGGCGGCGCCGCGGACTCGAGGAGCCAGGCGCTGTCCAACGTCGAGAACGTGATCGCTCCCAGCGGGGGGACCATCGCCGACAGCGTGAACACCTTCTTCGGCTCCCTCACCGCGCTGGCGACCTCGCCGTCGGATCCGTCGACGCGCGCGACCGTTCTCCAGGACGCGACCAGCCTCGCGCAGAACATCTCCGGGACGGCCGCCGGCCTCAGCACCGAGCGGGCAAGCCTGCTCGCGCAGGCGCAGGGGGTGGCGACGCAGGTGAACGGACAGCTGTCCCAGATGGCCGCCTTGAACGGTCAGATCGCCGCCGAGAGCGCCGGAGGTAACCAGCCCACGGATCTGGAGAACCAGCGCGACGCGCTCGCGAGCAGCCTGAGCACGGAGATCGGCGCCCAGGTGATCAATGGCCCGTCGGGCTACACGCTGCTCTCCTCGAACACGGCGCTCGTGAGCGGGTCGAGCGCGTCGTCCGTCAGCGTTGGCCTCGGCTCGACCGGCGACCTCCAGATCATGGCCACGTCGACGGGTGGGGCTGCCCAGGACATCACGAGCGGCGTGACGCAGGGGACGCTCGGCGGCATCGTCGAGGCGCGCGATCAGGACATCCCGAGCCTGTCGTCGCAGCTCGACCAGTTCGCGTATAACCTCTCCACGTCGGTCAACGCCGTCTACTCGACGGGGTACGGCCTCGACGGGGTGACGGGGCGCAACCTCTTCGCGGCGCCGTCCGCCGTGGCGGGCGCCGCGTATTCGATGGCGGTCGATCCGAGCGTCGTCGGGCAGCCGGACCAGCTCGCGGCATCCGGCTCCGCGGCGGACGTGCCCGGCGGCAACAGCGTGGCCGTGGCCCTCGCGGCGCTGGCGTCGCAGCCGCTCGCCGGGGGCCAGCCCCCCGCCCAGGCCTTCGGCGCCATCGCGGCGAACATCGGCAACGCGCTGTCGTCCGCACAATCCGAGAGCCAGCTCCGCGCCTCGACGGTCACCCAGGCGCAGAACCTCAACCAGAGCCAGAGCGGCGTGTCCCTGGACCAGGAGATGACGAACATGACCCAGTTCCAGAACGCGTACCAGGCCTCCTCGAAGGTCCTGCAGACGGCGGAGTCGCTCCTCGAGGAGCTGATGGCCGACGTGGGCCCGGCGTCGTGATGCGTATCACCAACACGATGCAGCTGAACGAGGCGCTCCTCAACGAGGGGCGCGTCAGCAACCAGATGTACCAGCTGACCCAGGAGGCATCCTCGGGGATGGCGGTCTCCGCGCCCGCGGACGACCCCGTGGCGTACGCGTCGATCGTCTCGTCGAACGAGCAGATCTCGACGCTCCAGGCGCGCTCGACCGCTGCCACCACGGCCGGGGGTGACCTGAGCCTCGCCGACGGTGCCCTCTCGTCGGCCAGCGACGTGCTCGTCCAGGCGGAGCAGATCGCGACGGTCCAATCGAACGGCACCCAGACGGCCGCGGACCGCGCGACGGCGGCGACCCAGGTGACCCAGCTCGTTCAGCAGATGATCGCGCTCGGCAACACGCAGGGGCAGAGCGGCTACATCTTCGGCGGCACGAAGACCGGCAGCCCGCCCTTCGACGCGAGCGGCAACTATTCGGGTAACGGGGACTCGACGACCCTGGAGATCGCGAGCGGCGTCACCGTCACGACCAACGCGAGCGGCGCCAGCGCGTTCACGGCGGCTGGCGGGAGCAACGTGATCGCCGACCTCCAGGCGCTCGCGACGGCGCTCTCGGGCAACGACGTGGCGACCATCCAGTCGTCGGTGGGCCAGATCAACTCCGACAACAGTCAAGTAGTTGCCGCACGTGTCAACGCCGGGGTGTCGGCGCAGCAGCTACAGTCGGCTACGCAGGTCATCGGCAACGCGGTCATCGCCGATCAGACGTCGCTCGCGAGCACGCAAGACGCCGACGTCGCCACCGTGTATTCGCAGCTCTCGGCCGTGCAAACGAGCTATCAGGCGGCCCTCAGCGTCACCCGCCAGGTCCTGAGCATGGACGCGTTCGAAGGGCAGTGAGCGTCCGGCCCGCCACGTGCAGTGGAGTGACGAAGGATGCTCATCATTCAACGGCGCGCAGGTGAGCGGATCGTGATCTCGAACGGAGTCGAGATCACGGTGGCGGCGGTCGCTGGGCGAAACGTTCGCCTCGCGGTCAACGCTCCGAGGGGGATCATCGTCCTCCGTGCGGAAGTCTACGATGCCATCGTCGCGGCCAACGCCGAAGCCGCGGGCACCTCCGTAGAGGCCGCACAAGAGTCGCCCATTCTGGTGGGGAGAGGAACAGTGTCATGCAGCTCAACGGAACTCGGTTCGGACACATCGAAGTCGACAACGCACGGGTGATCACCCTGGGGTCCGGGCTCATCGGGTTTCCCGAAGAGACTCGGTTCGTTCTCCTCCAGGCGGGCGACGGACAGTCGATCTCGTGGCTTCAGTCGCTCCGGACGCCGGCCCTGGCGTTCCCCGTCATCGACGGGCGAGCCGTGGCACCCGGCTACGATTCGACCAACCAGATCGAGCTGGCCAGGCTGGCCAACATCGACAGCCACGGGGTCTCGGTCCTCGTCATCGTCGCCGCCCGAGCGGGAGGCGCCGCCCTCATCGCCAATCTCCTGGCGCCCATCGTCATCGATTCGTCGACGCGGATGGGAGCCCAGGTCGTGCTCGATTCCGCCAAGTACTCGCCGTCCACGCCGATCTGCGCCGTCGCGGCTTGAGCCTGGCTCACGCCACGTCGCCGAAGGCGTCGACCAGCATGCTTGCGACGTGCTGGGCGGCCCGTTCGTCATCGGGGTAGTCGAGCTCGCGGTAGAGGTGGGCGAGGCGCGCGACCTTGTCGATGCGGAGCGCGGAGGTCTTGAGCACCGCCGCGTGCGCGAGGAAGAAGAGCGAGTAGCCGCGCAGGATCCGGACCATCTGCTCCGGCGACAGGCTCCACGTCCGGAAGGCGAAGGCGAAGTACGGTTTGACCAGGGAGACGATGGTGCTCGCGTGGTCCCGGACGCCCGCCCTCGCGTCCTCGACCGTCCTGATGCCCGTCGACGAGAGCATCTTGAGCAGGTACTCGGGGAAGAAAGGGTCGTCCCCGAGGTCCTTCCCGAGGGCATGCGCGATCGCGTGGTCGACCTCCCGGACCTCCGCGCACGCAAGCAGCGGTACGAGGGACAGCCGATCGAGGGAGACCGACTCGCCGGCTGCCTCGATGCGGTGAGGCAGGGCCTTCGCGTAGGTCTCGAGGCCCGTCCGGATGGCCACGAACTCCTGGTCCGCCAGCTCGAGGAGCCCTGCGATGCGGCTCAGCCGGCGGCGGGCCGCCGCGGGGACCACGTCGGGCGATTTGTAGCCCAGGTCGTGCTCGATCTCCGCCCACGCGTGCTCGAGCACCGTCCGCACCTGGATCTCGCAGCAGGCTTTGCTGTGGAGCCTTGCCTGCGCTGCGCCTCCCTCGGGAGCTCCCAGACGGCAGACGTAGTGAAGGGAGCGGTACCCGAACGCGGTCGCGTCGCCGCGCCTGCGCTTGTCGATCGAGTGCTCGAGGGCGACGGGAAGCCTCCTCTCGAGGAGCTCCGCCACGCGGTCGACCGCGTCCTCGAAGTACGTGATGATCCGCAGGCCCAGCAGATCGGTGACGTCCCACAGGTCGCGGTAGCTCCGATCGGGTCGAGCGAGCTTGCGAGCCAGGCTGTCCCGCGTCTTGAGGCGCCAGGTGACCGAGTGGACCTTGAGGCCCGGCTCCTCCGCGAGCCACGCCGTGAGGTCCCCGCGGAGCGCGTCAGCCGATGCGCGGAGCGCTGGTATCGCGTCGTCGTACTGCTCGAGCAGCGCGTCGTGTCGGCGAACGATGGACATGCGACGGGCGGCTCAGCGTCGCCCGCGTCCGCCGCCGCCGCGCTGCGGCTCGCCGCCCCGCGCGCCCGCGAATGGTGCGGCGCGGAGCGCGCGCGGCGTCGGCGGGTGAGCGCCGATCGGCTGGGCCGTCGAGGGATGCGCGTACTGGCGCGCGCGAAGCTCGCGGGCGCTCACGGGGGGGTGCTGGATGGTCGCAGGGTCGATGCCGAGGAGGGAAGGCGGCGGGCCGTGCGGCGTGGGCGTGACGAACGGCGTCGCCACGACGGACGGCGTCGCCGGCACGTACGACGAGCCGGCCGCGCCCACCGTCGGCGTCGCCGGGGCGTAGGGCTTGGTGTGCGGCACGAGCGCGGCCGCGGGTGCGCCGACGACGGTATGCGCCGCGAGCGAGGGCGAGAAGATGTTCCCGCGACCGGTGAAGAGCCACGGCTCCTGCGGAGAGCCGATCGCGGTGGCGCCGCCGCCGATCCATATCCACGACGGCGGCAGCGGCGCCCAGCCGATGTACGGGTAGTCGTCGTCGCCGAGGCGCCACATGACCCACGCGGACGCGTACGTTCGTCCGGGGATCCACATCCACCCTCGCGGCGGGGCCCACACCCAGCGCCCGTAGTGGAAGCAGACCCAGCCCCACGCAAAGTTGCTCGTCCACGCGTAGTCGCCATCCTGGTAGTCCCACTGGCCGGCGGTGTCGTAGGGCTGGAAGTCCGCGCCGACCTCCTCCGGGTTCGGCGTCCACACCGTGCCGTAGGTCTGGTCGTCGGCCCACGTGCCGTGGGGATCGAGCGCCGGGCGAAAGTCCGTCAGGGCGCTCGGGTCCGTGTCGTCGTAGCTGTCCCCGTCCGACGCGGCCGGGTCCGGCGCGTCGGGCGGTTCGCCCGCGGACTGGGCGTGCCCGGTCGTCGTGGCCGTGACCAGCAGCGCGCAGCAGCAGCAGCGCAGGAGAGAGAGGGTGGGGCCACCGAGGGTCCCGCGACGAGCGCGCACCATGGCGTGACTTATAGCGAGCGGCTGGAGTCCGGTCGAGGCGGCCGCGGGCTCAATAGCCCAGGTCGTGCTTGGGTTTCGGGGGGCTGGGAGGCTTCGTCTTCATGGTTGGCGCGGGCCGCGGTGGCGGCGCGGGCTCGTCGCTTGCCGTTGGTGGGGTCGTCGACGTGGCGGGTGGGGATGGCGCGGGGAGAGGCGGAGCCGCGGTGGTCGACGGAGCCGGTGGGGCTGCCGAGACGGTCGCCGGGGGCGCCGGGACGGAGGCAACGGGCGCAGGCGCGGTGGTCGGGGGAGGGGGAGACGGCTGTGCTCCGGGCGCTGGCTCGTCGCTCGGTAGCGGCGGAGGCGGCGTCGCCGCCAGGGTGGCAGGGCTCTCTGCGGCAACGGGGCTCGCCTGCCTCCAGCCGCCGTCGCGGGCCAGTAACGAGAGGAGCGTGCCCGCGCCCACGCCCACCACGGCGATCGCGGCAGCGACCCAGACGAGCCGCCGCCTGCCGCTGCCGACGGAAGGGGCGATGGGGAGAACGCTCTGCGACGTGGAGCCCGCGCCCGCGGTGTGGCTCACCTCCGTCGGACCGTCGCCGGTGAGCGCGACGTCCTCGACGCTCGCCTCCGCGCTCGCCTCCACGCTCGCGCGGGGCGCCGGCACCTCCGGTGCGGACGTCGCGGGAGCGGGAGCCGCTGCCGCGAGCGTCTTCGCGAGCTCCTTTGCGGACTGGAAGCGCTTCGCGGCGTCGCGCTCGAGCGCGCGGGCGAAGAAGTCGTCGACGGCCGGCGGAAGCCCCGGCACCAGCGTGGAGGCCTTGGGCACGTCGGCCGTCCGGATCTGCACGATCGCCTCGAAGAGCGCCTCGGCCGGAAAGGGCTTCACGCCCGTGATCGCGCGGTAGGCGATGACGCCGAGCGACCAGAGGTCGCTTCGATGGTCGATGTCGATGCCCATCGTCTGCTCGGGGCTCATGTACGAGGGCGTGCCGACGAGGGCTCCCTCGAGCGTCCGTTCTCCGGATACGGACGGGCCCCCCTGGGTGGCCTTGGCCACGCCGAAGTCGAGGATCTTGGGGACCTCCTCCTCGCCTTCCTTCGCCAGAAAGACGTTCGCCGGCTTCAGGTCGCGGTGCACGAGGCCTGCGGTGTGCGCGCGCTCGAGGGCGCGGGCGATCGCCGAGACGATCACCGCGACCTCGGCCAGGGGTAGTCGCCCTCGCGCGAGGCGGGCCCCCAGATCCTCCCCCTGGAGCAGCTCCATCACGATGTACGGAGCTCCCTGGTCCACGCCGTAGTCGAGGATCTGGACGACGTTGGCCGCCCGGATCTGCGCGGCCGCCTTTGCCTCGCGCTCGAACCGGGCGCGCATGTGCGTGCCCTGCGCCGTCGGCGTGCCATCCGGTTCCTCGAGGATGGCCGCCGACATGAACTTGATGGCCACGGGAGTCTCGAGGGCGAGGTGCGTCGCGACCCAGACCGAGCCCATGGCGCCGTGGCTCAGCCCCTTCTCGAGGCGGTACTTGCCCGCGACGACGGTCCCTCGCGCAAGCTTGAGCGCGATCTCCGGCGGGGCCAGCAGCGGCAGCGTGTCCTTGGGCAGCGGCGGCATCGCTCCTAGAAGCTCCCGCTCGCGCCGGCCGCGCCGATGCCAACCCAGGGAGTGACCGTCGGACCCCTTCGCCCCGTCGGCTCGCCCGTCTCCCTGGGGGGCGAGGCGCCCTCCGTGGGCCGGAGGACGAGGAGCACGATGCCGGTGGCGAGCCCCGCGATGCCGACGCCGATGCCGATGTTGGACACCGTCCCCAGGCTCGTCGCCGAGTTGATGGTCGGCTGCTCCGACGGCGCGCAAACGTGGCCGGGACAGCGCGACCCGAGCCCGCTCACCTTGGAGAGCGAGTCGATGCCGGCGACGGCGCCGACCACGAAGCCGACGGCGCCTGCGCCGAAGGCGACGAAGGGGGCGAGGGGGCGTCGGCCGTGGCGTCCCGCATCCGGAGGCGAGGGCCCGAGGGTGCCGATCGCATCCGGGTGGTCCCCGAGCGGCTCGAAGGAAGCTTCGACGACCGTGACCCCGCTTCGGTCGGTCAGCGTGAGCGAGCGCTCGAACGGCTTGAAGCCCGGCGCCGTCAGCCGCAAAGCGTGCGGTCCCGCGTCGAGCCGCACCGGGGCGTTCGCCCGCAGGGGGAGCGGGTTGCCATCGACCGTCGCGGTCATCGAGCCTGCCGCGGGGCCGGCGACCTTCACGAGCACCGAGGGCACCCGGGCGTCGAGGTCCCGTAGCCGCGTGTTGGCCGTGGCGACCGCCAGGACGAACGCCCTCGGTGCCGTCGGAGGCAGCTTCTCTGCGGCGAGCCGCCCGTAGGTCTCCATCGCGCCGGCGAGCAGCCCGAGGCCCTCCTGGGCCTGCGCCACCATGAGCAGGTTCGTGGGGGCGTGGAACAGGGCTTCGGCGTGGCTGGCTCGGTCGAGCGCGGCCGCATAGCTCTTGGCGTCGAGGAGGTCGGCCGCCTCTTCGCCGAGCGCCCGCGCGTGCGCGATGGTGTCGCTCCCGCCCGCGGCGTGTGCGTGCGGGGTCGCCAGCGTGCAGGCCACGAGGGCCAGGGGGGCGACATACCTGCGCACACTGCCATTTTGCGCCCCTGGCCCGAGAAAGACCAGAGCGTCGCAGGGCCGGACCCGGCACCCACAGCTGCGGCGAAGGCGCACTTGGCGCTCGATGGCTGCTCGTGGTTTCCTAGCGGGAGTGACGCGCCTTGAGCCCAGGGAGGACCGTGGACGGCGCGCGAGCCGGCGCTTCCTCCGGTCGGCCTGCGCGGTGGCATGGGTGGCGCTCGTGGCTCCGTTCGCAGGCGCCGGGTGCAACGCCATCTCGGGCGTGGGGGACTACCGGGTGGGCGTACCCGATGCGCCCGGGCCGGAGGACGCACCGGTGGTCTCCGAGTCGGGGCAGGACAGCAGCGTCGCCGTCGACGCCGCTGATGACGCGCTCGCGGACAGCTCCGCGCCCGACACGGCGGATGCGACCGAGGACGCAACGGACGACAGCGCAGGCGACGCGACTGCAACGGACGCCCCGGACGCCGCCGACGCGGATGCAGCGGATGCCCTGGACGCCGCCGAAGCCGCGATCGACGACGCGAGCGACGCAGCCGCGCGGGACGCGAGCGATGGGTCGACGACCGACGCGCGGGACGCGGGGGACGCGGGGGATGGGTCGGGGCCTTCGTACACCATCAGCGGTTCCGTCAGCGGCTTCGCCTTCAACCTGACGCTGAGCGATGGCTTCGCGGCGACCATGCCGCTGGGCGTCGCTGGCTCGTTCTCGTTCCCGGCGCTTCCCGCCGGCACGATGTACACGGTCACGGTGACCTCCCCGCCGGCCGGTATGGTCTGCACGGTGATGAACGGCACGGGCACCCTGACCGCCGACGTCACGAACGTGATCGTGACCTGCGCGGACGGGTACACCATCCGTGCAACGATCGGCGGAAACACGACCACGGGTCTCGTGCTCTCGGATGGGTCCGGGACCGTGAGCGTCGCCGCAGGAGCAGGCACGGCCACGTTCCCCGCGCTCGCCACCGGCACCGCGTACATGATCTCGGTCACCAGCCAGCCCTCGAGCGAGCTGTGCGCCGTCACCGCCGGGGCGAGCGGTACCATCGGCAACGCGAACGTGACCAACGTGCAGGTCTCCTGCGTCATGGCTCCCGCTTGCTCCCCCACCTGCGCGGCGGGCACGGCGTGCAGCACCGGCGGCGAGTGCGCGTCGGGCACGTGCACCTCGGGGCTCTGCACGGCCATGTGCGCGCCCGCCTGCGTCGACGGCGTCGCGTGCAGCCAGAACAGCGATTGCGCGTCGATGGTGTGCACCGGGGACGTGTGTGCGGCGCCCTCCTGTAGCCCCAGCTGCGGGCTGGGCAAGGCTTGCGGCGCGACCTCGGACTGCGCCACCCGGGTCTGCACCGACGGCCTGTGCGCCGCCTGCTCTCCCATGTGCGTGACGGGCGCCGCGTGCACGAGCGACGTGAACTGCGCGTCCGGGGTGTGCAGGGTCGGCAACGAGAAGTGCGAGTGACGCGCCGTCCTCGCGCCGAGCGACGGAGCCTCGCGCGGGCGAGCGCCAAGATGGTGCGCGAGCGCGAGCGGCTCGCGCGGCTCGAGCCGGGAGGTGCCCCCGACCGGCCGATCGCGCTCGTGTCGGCCTCGCTCGTCGAGGTCCGCGCCCGGTCGATGCCTTGCCCCATCTGCGGCTCCGAGGTGCGCGTCGCCGACCACACCGCCGAGACCCTCGAAGGCCAGGCCCTGCGGCTCGCGCACACGCGCTGCCCCTCGTGCGGCTACGAGGGAATCGTCTACTTCGCGCTCCGCGCCCCGGTGGTGAACTAGGCCCCCTCCGCGCGTGGCGCCGCCGCCGAGTCAGGATATGCTCGAGCCGTCGTGCCCCACGCCCACCACTTCCTCGAGCGGCTCGACCGGGTGACCCGGGCGCACATGGAGTTCGCGCTCGAGCTCTACCGCGACCACGAGGCCGTCAAGTACATCCTCGACCACGTGAACCTCCCGGAGGGCGCCGCGCGCGTGGCGTTCGCGATCGACGATCCGCGCGAGGGGCCGTTCGTCATCGTGACGCGCGACGGGCGGTTCGTGACGTGCCTGGGCGCCGGCATGCACCACGATCACCACGTCGTGCCGCGCGCGCAGACGGACGCCCTGCTCGCGAAGGTCGCGGACAAGCGCGCCCGCCGCGAGATCGCCAAGCGCGAGCTGCGCCCGGACGAGGACGAGGACGATCTCTTCCAGCGCATCCTCTCGCGCGGCAAGCGCCTCGCGCGCGAGGACTTCGTCGCCCTGTCGGCGTTCGAGGCGATGCTCGGCATCTCGCCCTTCAGCGTCATGATCGATCTGGCCGCGGACGTCGTCCTCATGCGCGAGGCGATGGCTCCGGGCGTCGACAAGGTCGTCATCAAGGGCACGACCACCAAGTCGCTCGAGCGGCAGGACAGGATGGAGTGGGCCGTCGCTCACCTCATGCTCCTTTCGTGCGCGGCGGAGCGGAAGGACCTCACGCCGCTGCTCAACGCGGCCAAGGGCATCACCACGACGTCGCCCACGTACCTGTGCTCGGCGCAGGCGGGCTCGTCCTTCTTCCTTCGCAGCGCGTGGGCCGCGGCGCGGCTCGGCAAGGACGTCATCCCCACCTACAAGAGCGCCCTGTCGACCGCGAAGGACTGGATCGGGATGTTCGAGGCGGCGCTCGGGCTCGGCGCCATCGGCCTCCGTCACTCGGGAGCGGCCGCCGACGTGAAGCGGTTTCTCGCGGCGCAGCACCCGCTCGCCGAGGCCGACCCGAAGGACATGGAGCAGGTCGGGCGCGCGGTGTTCGGCCACTACGTCATGCACTCGATGGACGCGAGCGAGGAGCGCATGGGGAGGATCCTCGCCACCGGCCGTGACCTCTGCGTCACCTACTCCGACGGCCTGCCGGACGGGCACGCCCTCAAGTTCACGAAGCCCGAGGATGTGCCCGACGATCTCGCGCGCACGGCGGTCCTCTCGACCGACCTCGACGTCCACAACGAGAACGTCCAAAACTTCATCTTTCACGTGATGCCCCTGGCGGCGCGCGCGTCGGCGGAGGAGTTCTACTTCCCCCGGGAGGTCGTGCGGGCCTGGCTCGGTCAGTGGACGCCCGAGGAGACGCTCGAGCGCCTGAAGCGCGCCAAGAAGGCCCTCCCCAAGAAGGCGCCGGTGCGCATCGAGAACAAGGTGGGCCGCAACGATCCGTGCACGTGCGGGAGCGGTAAGAAGTGGAAGAAGTGCCACGGCCTGGGAGACCCCCCGGCCTCCTGACCCAGGGGGTTCCGTGCGTGCCTCCGTGGCCCCCAGGGCGGGGGGCCAAGCGATGATCCAGGCCTGGATCCTCCCGACCCCGAAACGCTCGGAGGCGGCTGCTTTTTTCCCGTCCTGCTGGCGCGCTGCTGGCGGCACGTGCCTTGCTGATACCCGTCCCGTGCGTCCCCTCCTGCCGACCCTCTGCCTGGCTGCCCTGTCCTTGCTCGCATGCGGCGGTCGCCCCTCGGCAGCCTCGTTCGCGGGCAAGAGCACGGCGCCCATCAAGGTCTCCGCGGACGACGACCCCACGACCGGGTGGCCCGGCTGCACCGGCGCCTTCGACACGACCGGGAGCCCCAGCGGCGTCTACTTCGTCACCGACTTCGGCTGCTCGTCCTCGCCCGCCTTCACCGACAGCGGCGACAACTGCTGCCCCGCGGGCGTCGCCTGGGCGGCAGAGAACGGGCTGTGCGCGTCCGGCACCTCGACGCAGGGCTGCACGTCGCAGACGGGTACGCCGGACGCCATCGCGTGCGAGCGCCAGATCAACTGGTTCTCGACCGGCGGCTCGGTCTATGGCCTCGGCACCCGCCTCCAGGTGACGAACCCCGCGAACGGCAACTCGGTCGTCGTGCTCGTCCTCGACGAGGGACCGGCGTGCTGGCGCGAGCAGCAGTTCGGCGGGTTCGCGCTGGACGTCTCGTACCCGACCATCATGTCGCTCTTCGGTGAGGAAGAGGGAACGAGCGATCGCGCCCAGGTGCAGGTCGCCGTGGTCGACCCGAGCACGCCCCTCGGCCCGACGTCGGCGGCGCCGCCGAGCTCCGGCAGCGGCGGCTCCGGCGGCAACCAGCCCTCGAGCGGCGCGTCTTCGGGCGGCTCCGGCGGCAACGGGTCGTCGTCGGGCAGCGGCGGATCGTCTTCCGGTGGCAGCTCCGGCAACGGCGGCAGCTCGGCGGGTGGGTCGGGCAGCGGCTCCGGCAGCGACCCGAGCGGCGGCAGCTCGGGCGACCCGAGCAGCGGCGGCTCGTCGGGAGGCGGCAACGCCGACGCGGGCTCGAGCAGCCCGAGCACCGATCCCTGCGCGGCCGTCACCGACGCCGAGTACTGCGGCGACGACATCATCGCGGGCGACCCGGACACGCTCTACCAGTGCACGGGTGGGGTCACCACGGCGACCCAGGTGTGCGCGAACGGGTGCCAGATCAACCCCAGCGGCGACGACTCCTGCGCGGGCTCGTCGGGTGACGGCAGCGGTGACGGCAGCGGCGGCGGCGACGATGCCGGCTCGGGCGGCGGGTCCGGCGGCGGCTCCTGCAGCGGCAACGGCGACTGCAACCCCGGGTCGGACGGCTCGGGCCTCATCTGTGTCCAGGGAACGTGCGTCCCGGGGTGCGTGAGCGACGCCCAGTGCCCCGGCAACACCTCCTGCGTCTCTGGCCAGTGCCAGTGAGCGGCGCCCCCCGCCCAGGGGGGCGATATGACGAACACCTGATAATCGGCTGAGCGGGGCAGCTTAGATTCTGGGGATGTCGGCTCCCGCCGCTCAGCCTGCCCTCTCGGCCTCGGTTCCCGTCTCGGTCCCGGTGCCGGCCCCGGTCTCGGCGGCGGCCACGCTGGCGATGGAGCACCTCCGTCGTTCGGCGGCCCGCCCGACGAACGTCATCCGTACGGGGTTTCACATCGCCTCGGGCCTCCTGGCGCTCGCGATGATCCGCTACCTGCCGAGCCGGGCATGGCTGGTGGCAGGGGCAGGGGCGATCGCCCTGGTCGCGTGGTCGATGGAGGCTGCGCGCCGGCTGAGCGGCCCGACCAACGAGCGGCTCATGCGGTTCTTCGCGCGCATCGCCCACGCCGAGGAGCGCCACCGGGTGAACTCGTCCACCTGGTACGTGACGGCGCTCACGATCCTCGCGGCCCTCGCTTCGCCTCGCGCGGCGGCCCTCGGCGTCGCGGTCCTGGCGATCGGCGATCCCGCGGCCGGGTTCGTGGGGCGGAGCATCGGACGGGTGCCCCTGCGCCCGGGTCGCTCGCTCGAGGGCACGCTCGGCTTCGTGACGTTCGGGGGCCTCGCGGCCCTCGGGTGGCTGGCCTTCGAGGGCACGCTCTCCATGCCTGCGCGGCTCATCCTCGCCGGCTCGTGCGCCGTGGCGGGGGCGCTCGCGGAGCTCGCGTCGACGCGCATGGACGACAACTTCACGATCCCCCTCGTGTGCGCGTCGGTCGCCACCGTGGTCGAGTGGGTCATGCGCCTGGGCTGATGGCCCCGGCCTCCGCGAGCGCACGCCCCTGGCTCGGGACGAGCGGGCCCTCGCGAGGTTGCGCCGGTGCTTCGGCGGGAAGTGAGGCTCGCTTCGTGCGGAGGGAGGCTCTCTTCGCATGGAGAGGGCCATGCCTTCGTCGAAAGCGAGGTTCGCTTCGTCGGGAGGGAGGCTCTCTACGTGCGGTCGGGCCATGCCTTCGTCGAAAGCGAAGCTCGCTTCGTTGGGAGGGAGGCTCTCTACGTGTGGAGGGGGGCATGCTTTCGTCGAAAGCAAGGTTCGCTGGGTGCGGAGAGAGGTTCGCTTCGTGTGGA
>Ga0302279_10000899_pt1 | contig 43706 bp, 47 predicted proteins | sample III_Bog_N3_3_FD_194541 | JGI IMG/M metagenome (GOLD analysis project Ga0302279, IMG submission 194541) | Peat permafrost microbial communities from Stordalen Mire near Abisko, Sweden - III_Bog_N3_3 | ecosystem: Environmental > Terrestrial > Soil > Wetlands > Peat | place: Sweden: Abisko... | reverse complement strand
CTTCCGGGCCGCCCCGGACCTGGGTGAGGTGGCCGCCCAGCCGCTCGTCACCCTGCGCCCGGCGGCCCTGGTGCGGATGACCGCGGAAGCGGTCGCCTGAACGCGGCCTGTCAGCCCCAGGCAGTAATGGCCGCTTCCCGCTAAGTTAAAATGTCCGGTTGGCGGTCTGGGCAGGGGTGAATTTGTGGGGGTACCTTCGCCACGGATGGTTGGCTGCCGGTATCCGTGCGTGCTCCGGGTGGTCGATGCGGGGCTTGGGCGTTTGGTCGATGTCTTTGCGCGTCACGATCCGCGGGTTCTTCGCTCGTGTTGTCGTTTCGAATGTGAGCGGTTTCCCGCGACGCTCGACGATCGCGGTGCCATCGAGGGCGATACGCACTTGCACGTTTGCCCCACGCAGAACGAATTTGCTGCGGTCGAGAATTTGGTAGGTCACGTTGTCGCATTGACACGTCAGGTTTTTCGAGAGCTTGCGATCGAACGTATGTGCGAGAATCCGATTGAGATCCTCGGTCTGGCTTAGGGGCCGATGGGCGTCACCGGCAAGACTGGGCTCTTTCGCAAATCGAGCATTGTAATCGGTGATGAATCCAGCGAGATACTCGTTGGCCTCGTCCATCGAATCGATTCCGCGCAAGCGCAGTTCTCGGACCAGACGTCGTTGCAAGGTTGCATTTGCGCGCTCGACTCGGCCTTTCGCTTGCGGCGAATGCGCACAGATCAATTCGATATCGAGTTCTTGCATCGCTCGGGCAAATTGGCTCTGCAGGTCCACCGTCGCTAAGGGCTGATTTATGCGAAAAATGCTGTGCTTATCGCTGTAGAACGCCCGCGGCTTTCCAAATTGACGCAGATAGTCAGCGGTCAGCGAGAAATACGTGCTCGTCGATTCGCTCTTGACGAACTGCAACGCAACGAGTGCGCTCGTGGCGTCGTCAACGTATACCAGCAAGGTGCACATTGGAGCTCGGCCTTCAAACCAGTCGTGTCGCGAGCCATCGATTTGCACGAGTTCACCGAAGTAGGGCCGGCGATCGCGCGGCTGATGGATATTGCGCTTGCGCGTTTTGGCTTTCCAGAGGCCGGCTCGCATCATCAAGGACCGCAACGTTTCGGTGCTCAGAGCAATCCCGTGCAGTTCCCGTAGCTTTTCGTTCGCGAAGGTCGGTCCGAAATCGGCGTAGTGCAACTGCACGATGGCGAGCGCCTCGGCGGCGATGTCCGGGTTGAGACGGTTATTCGGTGCCCGGCCGACGTGTTTGGAGCACAGGCCGGCCGGGCCATCGGCTCGTAGCCGGCTTCGAAGTCGCCGAAGTTGGCGCTCGGAAATTCGCAGGGCGGCGGCGGCCTCGGCTGCCCGAAGCCTTCCCTCGCTCAGGCAAGTAAGGATAGCTAGCCGATCGATCTCACGTTGGCTCAAGAGCAGGGTCTCCATGGGGAGAACCCATCCGGCCTAGGTGGACATTTTAACTTTGGAGAGGGGCGGCCATCTTAGCTTGGGGCCGATAGGGCGTGGGGCGTGGGCTGGACATCGCGGCGGTCAGCCGGTATACTTCGAGGGTTGCCGTTCCCGGAGGGGGCGGTGATCTTCTCTCTTGCCGACAGATTCGAAGACATGCGCACCTACCAACAGACCACGGCCCAAGCCACGCACGAATGGTTCATCGTCGACGCCGCGGGGCAACGCCTCGGCACGCTCGCGGTGAAGATCGCGCGGACGCTCTCGGGCCGCAAGAAAGCCACCTGGACGCCGCACATCGATGCCGGCGACTTCGTCGTCGTGATCAACGCCGATAAGGTCGAGCTCGGCGGCGACAAGTGGAACCAGAAGGTCTATCACCGTCACTCCGGGTTCCCCGGCGGTCTCCACACCGAGACGGCGCAGCAGGTCCGCAACAAGTATCCGGAACGGTTGATCGAGCGCGCCGTGCGCGGCATGCTCGCGACCAACCGGATGCGCGACGTCCAACTCGGGCGTCTGAACGTCTACGTCGGCGACTCTCATCCGCACGCGGCCCAAAAGCCCGCGGCGTTGGCGTAGGGCATGCAAACTTCCGAACTCTTTCTCGGTACCGGCCGCCGTAAACGCGCGGTGGCGCGTGTCCGGATGACCCTCGGTCAGGGCGTCATCACGGTCAACAAGAAGCCGATCGACGACTACTTCCCGCGCGCGGTGCTCCAGCAGATCGTGCGCCAGCCGCTGGTCGTCACCGAAGCCGGTTCGCGCTTCGACGTCGACGTCAAGTGCGCCGGCGGCGGCCCTGCCGGACAAGCCGGCGCCGTGCGCCACGGCATCGCTCGCGCGCTGCTCGAGATGGACGAATCGCTGCGCGAATCGCTGCGCCGCAACGGTCTGCTCACCCGCGACCCGCGTGAAAAAGAATCGAAGAAGTACGGGCGCAAGCGCGCTCGCAAACGCTTCCAGTTCTCGAAGCGTTAATCCGCAACATCCAAAAGAAAGAGACCCGCACTCCATGCGGGTCTTTTTTTGTTTGATAACTTCGCCCACAACCGAAGCCATCGGGCGCGCACCCCACTGCCATCGGGCGCGCACCCCACTGTCATCCCGAGCGGAGCGCGTAGGCGCGGAGTCGAGGGACAGCCACCTAGGGGTGCAGGATCAGTTTTTGCACGCGCCAGTTCAGCAATTCGGCGACGTAGAGCACGTTTTCCGACGGGCACGCCAGCTCGTGAATCCAGCCGAATTGTTTGAGCTGCTTTCCCGCTTGGCCCAACACGCCGACGACCTTGCCGTCGAGCGTGAGCTTGTAGATGCGGCCCGGATACGCATCGACGCTGTAGAGATACTGGTTGGGCGCCGGCGTGATGCAGATCGCCCACGGCGAGCCCGGTGCGAGCGTCTTGGGCGAACCGTAGACCGGCGTTGCGTTCGGCGCGGGTTTATTGCCGAGGATCATGCGCGCGTCGGCCGGCACCGGTACGTCGATTACGATCTGCCGCACGAACGTGCCGTTGCCGTCGAAGACCTGAATGCGGCCGTTGCCGCGATCGGCGACGTACACGAGGCCCTTCGCATCGACCGCGATGCTGTGCGGCGTGTTGAACTGCCCCGGCCCGTCGCCCGGCGTGCCCCACGACATCAGCCAGTTGCCGTCCTTATCGACTTTCGCAACGCGTGAATTGATGTAGCCGTCGCTGATGTAGCCGTTGCCCGCGGCGTCCCACGCGATATCGGTGACTTGACGAAACAGACCGTCGACCGCCGGCAGCGGAGGTTTGGGATGTTTGAGCGGGCCGGTGTTCTCGTCGGCCGCTTCTTGTTTGCGGCCGAACACCATTGCGACGCGTCCGTCGGGCGTGAACTTGATGACCATGTCCGAGCCTTTGTCGGTGGCCCAGATATTGTCGGCGGCGTCGATCTTCACGGTGTGCGCGAACGACCAGGCGTAGAGCCCGTGACCGATCTCGCGTACGTAATTCCCGTTCTGATCGAACTCGAGCAATTGCGCCGCGGCGGCGGCGTAGGCCGGACCGCTCGTGTTCCCGCGCGAGAACACGAACACGTGGCCTTTCGAATTGACCGCCACGCCCGAAGCTTCGCCGAGATACAGATCGGCCGGCAGCTTGAGAGCGTTCGGGACGGAGTCGAAGGGGATCGTCGGGACCGTTTGCTGCGCCAGCGCCGGAACGCCGGTAAAAAGCGCGAGCAGTACACCCACAAAGAAATATTTCACGGTGCTCCTCAATTTGCGGAAAAACGTGCCGTCGTGCGCCGCTTCCTCACACGCGGGAAACAACCCGCTCATCCGGGCGGGCTAGTATCGGCCTATGAGTCTGGATATCGGAAACCTCGCCGCAGCCTCCGCGGCGGCCGCCCGCGACGCCCTGACCGCCGCCGCGGGCACCGCCAACGAACGCACGATGGGTGCGCTGGCCCACGAAGCGCTCTTCACCGAGGCACTGCTCGGCGCGATCAAAGCCCGCGTCGAGGAACTCAAGACGGTGGCCAAGTGAGCGACGTCGATCTGCTCGACGTTGCCGCGCGCGGGATGGCGGCGCAGCGCGCGTTGCTCGACATCGACGCGCGCAACGTCGCCGCGGCTCAAGCCGCCACGCCCGGGCATCCCTACGAACGGCTCGTCGCGCGGCTGATCGACGCACCGGCCGAGGGCGAGTCGCCGATCGCGGTGACGAGCGAACCCGGCACCGGCGATGCCTTGACCGAACTGATCGCGACGCTCGACGCGCAGCGCGCCTACGAAGCCGACGCGTCGATCTTCGACATCGGCAAACGGCTGGCCGAACGCACGTTGGATATCGAGCGCTGATGCGGGTCGAGCCGCTCGTGCCCGACGTCGCCGTGCCGGCACCGGCCGCGGCGCCGGACGGCGGCGCCTTCGGCGCGCTGATCGATGCCGCAAGCGGGGCCCTGGCGAACGCCGACGCGGCCGAGCGCGCGTTCATCGCGCATCGCGGCGGCTTGCAAGAGATGGTGCTGGAACGCGCCCGCGCCGACATCGCGCTGCAGATCGCCGCCGCCGGCACGCAGCGCGTCGCGCAAGGGCTGCAGACGCTGCTCGGAATGCAGCTCTAAGCGGTGCTCGCTCTCCGCAGCATGGTGGAGCGCTTGCGCGCCTTACCGCCGCGTCTTCAGGCCGCCCTGGCGTGCGGCGCGGTCGTGGCGTCGCTCGCGCTCGCCGGGGGCATCGATGCGGCGCGCGACACGCGCGTGACGCTCTTCGCGACGCCGCTCTACGCCGACCAAACCGCCGAAGTGCAGGCGCGACTCGCGGCCTGGGGCGTCCCGTACGCGCCGCTCGCCGACAACGTGCGCGTCGACCCGCGCAAACGCGCCGATCTGCTGTTGCGCTTGTCGCTCGCGGGCATTCCGCACCGCCATCTCGCGACGGCCGACGAAGCTCTCGCGCGCGTCAACGCGCTCACGCCGCAGAGCGTGCTCGAAGCGCAGACGCGCGACGCTCTGGCCGACGAACTCGCCCAAGGTTTGCGCGGGCTCGACGGCGTCGCCGATGCGCGCGTGATCGTCGCGCCCGCAGCCGGCGGCGCGTATGCCGACGAGCCCGCGCGCGATGCATCCGCGAGCGTGCGCGTCACGCTCGCGCCCGGCGCGCGGCTCGCGCCGGCCACGGTGGCCGGCATTCGCGCGTTCGTCGCCGGCGGCGTGCCGGGACTCGACGCCGGCCGCGTCACCGTGCTCGACGATCGCGGCACGCTCGACGGCGCGGGACCGGTGCCCGACGACGGAGCGGTGCAGACGGCGCTGCAATCCGCGCTCGATGGCGCGTTCGGCGCCGGCGCGACGATCGTGCGCGTCCATCGCGAACAGCTGGGTGCAACGCGCGACGAACGCGACGTGAAGCGGCAAGCGCTGCCCGGCGATCTCAGCCGCACGATCGGCGACGAGCGCTACGCGGGCCCGCAGAAAACGTATCGCAAGCAAACCGAAACCGGCGAACGCGGCAGCGAGACGCGCGACGTGCGGCTGACGTTTGCGGCCGACGCGACCGCGCGCGTCTCGGTCGCGATCTTTGTCGACGGCGCGCGTCTCATCGATCTCGACGCCGTGCGTTCGCTCGCCGCCGCCGCGGCCGGGATCGACGAACGCCGCGGCGACACGTTGCGCGTCGAGGCCGTGCGGTTCGCGCCGGCGCCGTCGTACGCGCTGCGCGGGATCGACGGCTGGGCGATCGCAAGCCTGTTCGCCGGCATGGTGCCGCAACTTGCGGCGATCGGCGCGGCAGCGGTGCTCGCGCTCCTGGGCGCGCGGCCGGCGTTCGCGTGGCTCGCGCGCGCGGCCGAAACGGCCGGCGTGCGCAACGCGGCGCGCGAATCGGCCGGCCTGCCGCCGGCGCGCGTGCGCGGCGCGCTGGCCGGCGAACCGCCGCACGTCGCGGCGGCCGTGATCTCGGCGCTGCCGGCGGCGACCGCCGCAGCGGTGCTGGAACTCTATCCGCCCGAGGAGCGCGCGCAGATCGTGCGCCGGCTCGCGCGCGCCGCGACCGATTTGGTGCCGCATCCCGAGGAGTTGCTGCGTGCCCGCGGCTGACGATTCGTTCGTTTCGTTTGCGGCATTGCTGCGCGTGCCGCCGGAGCCGCCTGCGCCGGCGGAGGCGCCGCCCGATGACGTCGTAACCGCCGTCGCCGAGCCGGTGGAATACGCCGACGTGCTGCGCGACCTCCGCGTCTTTCGCGCGCGCCTTGCCGACGCGCTCGAGGCGGCCTGTGCCGCCCTCGACCCCGCTGACGCGGCCGAGGCGCGCTTGGGCGTGCGCCTCGCGGCGGTGCTGGACGCATTGCGATGACGGCCGTCCTCGGCACGCCGCTGCTCGGCCGCGCGATCGCTGCCGACGGCACGCCGCTCGACGGCCGGGCCGAACCGCGCGGAGCGCACCGGCCGCTCGCGCTCGAGCCGCCGGCACCGGGCGCCCGCGCGGCGATTCGCGCGCCGTTTTGGACCGGGATCCGCGCGCTCGACGGCCCGCTGGTCTTCGGCCGCGGCGCGCGCGTCGGCATCTTCGGTCCGCCCGGCGCCGGCAAGTCGACGTTGCTCGAAGCGATCGTGGCCGGCGCTCGCGCCGATGCCGTCGTGGTCGGGCTGATCGGCGAGCGCGGGCGGGAAGCCGCGCGCTGGCTGGAGCGCATCGGGCCGTGCACGACGCTGGTCTGCGCGACGGCCGACCGCCCGGCCGCCGAGCGTCTGCGCGCGGCGGAGCGCGCGTTCGCCCAGGCCGCCGCCCTGCGGGCCCGTGGACTGCACGTGCTGTTGCTGGTCGACAGTCTGGCGCGCGTGGCCGCGGCCGCCCGCGACGTGGCCGTCGCGGCCGGCGAGCCGGTCGGCCGCTTCGGCTACCCGGCGTCGGTAACGGCCCGTCAGGCGCGGCTGCTCGAATCGGCCGGCGCGACGCCGGCCGGCAGCGTGACCCTGATTGCGACCGTGCTTTCGGAGGGCCCGCTCGATCTGGACCCGGTCGCGGAGGCGGCCCGGGCGGCGCTCGACGGGCATATCGTCTTGAGCCGGCGGCTGGCCGAGGCCGGTTGGTTTCCCGCGATCGACGTCCCGGCCAGCGCCAGCCGGACGCTCGCCGACGTGGCCGCTCCGGCCCACGCGCGGGCCGCGCGGTGCCTGCGGGCGGCCCTGGCCGCACTCGACGCCGCCCGCGATGCCCGCGCGCTGGGGCTCGATCCGGCGGCCGGCGACCCGTTCCTGGCCCGGGCGATCGGCGCTGAAGCCGCGCTGACGGCCTTTCTGCGGCAGGCGTCCGGCGGGTCCGCGCCAACCGAAACGCTCATGCAGTTGAGCCGGATCGCCGATAGAATCGACGATGGATATCCTCAGTGAAATCTCGGCGGTCCAGAATCGGATCGCCGAGATCACCGGAGTTCCCCCGGCCGGCGCGGCGCAACCGACGCCCGGTGCCTTCAGCGCGGCGCTTGCTCAAGCGCTGAATCCGGCCGATCAACCGGCCCCCGACGCCGGCACCGCGACCGCCGCGGCGCCCGTGCCGCCCGCGCAGATCGACGCGCTCGTGCAGCAGAACGCCGATATTTGGCAAGTCGATCCGGCGCTGATCAAATCGGTCATCGCCAACGAGTCGTCGTTCAATGCCAACGCGACCTCGTCGGCCGGCGCGCAGGGCCTCATGCAGTTGATGCCCGAGACGGCCGCGTCGCTCGGCGTGCGCAACCCCTACGATCCCGCGCAAAACGTCGCCGGCGGCACGCGCTACCTGCGCTCGCTGCTCGACCGCTTCAACGGAAACACGAAGTTGGCGGTGGCCGCGTACAACGCCGGTCCGGGCGCGGTCGAAAAATACGGCGACGTGCCGCCCTACGCCGAGACGCAGAACTACGTGCAAAACGTCCTCGGTTCGCTCGACCGTTACCGCGGCCAGTAGACAGCTCGCCCTCGCGGCCGCGCTAAGCGCGCTGCTCTGCGCGCCGGCCGCCGCGGCCGGTCATCCCGCCGCAACGCCGCCGCCGGTCGCCGCGATACTCGCGACGTACGCACGCGCGATGCACGGGACCGACGCGTCGATCGAAACCAGCGGCACGATCGCGGGCGAAGGTCTGCGCGGCACGTTTCATTCCTGGCGCTCGGGGACGAGCGAGCGCGACGACGAGATGCTCGGACCGCGCGCGGATACCACGGTTCGCCTCGGCGAGCGGGTGTGGGAAAGCGACGGCGGCGGGAACGTGCGCGAACTGACCGGTATTCTGCGCCGGCGCGCGCTGACCGAAGAATTTATCGCATCGGGCGCCTTTCTCCACGAGCCCGAACGCGTGCGCTTCGCCGGCGCGGGCACCGTCGGTCGCACGGCGACGTGGAAGATCGAAGTCACGGCGCCCGGCGGCGAACCCGAGACGCTCTGGATCGATGCCGCGAGCGGTCTGCCGCTGCGCACCGAGTATCTCGACGGCGACGGGCCGACGTACGTGGACTCGAGCGACTGGCGCGACGTCGATGGGATGACGGTCGCCTTTCGCGCGGTAACGACCGACGGCGATCGCGCGTTCGATCTCGTGCAACAAACGCAATCGGTCACGATCGGCCGGCCGATCGATCCGCAAATTTTCGCGCCGTTTGCGAGCCCGCCGCCGATCGCGGGCGGCGTACAGACCGTACCGTTGCTCGACGACGGGACGCGCCTTGCGTGCCACGTCGCGATTCGCGGCGTGACCTACACGTTTCTGATCGACAGCGGCTCGGGCGCGGTGCTGCTCGATACGCGCGTCGCGCGGGCGGCGGGGCTGCAGGCCTCCGGCGCGCTCGAGGTTCGCGGCGCGGCGCGGACCGGCGGCTTACGCGTCGCGCGGCTGCCGCGTCTGACGATCGGCGCGGCCGATTTCAACGACCTCGTCGTCGCCACGCTCGATCTCGGCGCTGCCTCCGGCCGGCTCTCGCTCGACGGGATCTTAGGCTATCCGTTCTTCGCGCAGCGCGTCGTGCAGATCGACTTCGCGCATCAGGTCGTGCGCTTCGGTGCGCCGGGTTCGTTCGCGCCGCCGGGCGAGCGGATCGCGCTCGATACCGACCGCGAGATTCCCGAGGCCGTGTTCCGCATCGACGAGGGGACCGGTGCGCCGTTCATCGTCGACACCGGCAACGCCGGCGCGCTCCTGCTCTACGAGCCCTTCGTGGTCGCGCACCCGGACCTCGCTCCGCGCGGCGCCGACGGTGCGAGCTACGCCGGGGTCGGCGGCGCCAACCGCACGTACCGCACGCAACTCGGTTCGTTCGCTTTGGGCGAGGCGGTCTTCCGGGACCAGCCGGCCGAGGTCATCCTTGCCGCTCAGGGCGCGTTCGCCGACCGGATCGATGCCGGCAACGTCGGTCTCGCGATGCTCCGGCGCTTCGCTTCGGTGACCTTCGACTTTCCCGGCCACGCGCTGTATCTGGAACCGGCCGCGCCGGCCGGGCCCTGAATGTAAGCGGCCTTATGGTCGCGGCGCGCGGTTCGGGGTAGCATCGGGGCATGAGCTTGGGACTTGCCATTCTCTCCTGCGCGCTGGCCGCCGGGACGTGCCACGCCGGCGCTCCGGGCGTGCGCGCCTACGCGGTGCGGGTCAGCGCTCCGGAGGGGTCGCTCGTGCGCTTGAGCGCGTTGGACGTTCCGCGCGGCTGGATCGCCTCGTTCTGCACGCCGCGCGTGTGCTCGCCGCGGCACGTGACCGTGCCGGTCAACGGCGGGAGTGCCGCGATCCAGCTCTCGTACGCTCCCCTCGCGAGTGCGCCCGCGCCGCTGCGCGAACTGCACGTCGCCGCTCGCGCCGGCGCGGGCCGCGACGACGCACGCCTGACGGTGGCGCGATGACGCACGACGATCCGCACGGCGTCGGCGCGCCCGAGTCGATCGGCGAGAACAAGATCTGGTATCTGAAGAAGAACCGGCTGTTCGCAAACGTCCCGGTCGAAACGGTCGTCGAAGGCGCCGACATCTTCACGATGCAGTTACTACCCAAACGCGCGACGCTGTTCGACCAGGGCGACGTCCACAAGGTCGTGTTCCTGATCAAGACCGGGCGCGTGCGCATCGCGCGCAATACCGCCGACGGCAAGGAAGTCACGGTCGCGATTCTCGGACCGGGCGACATGTTCGGCGAGGACGCACTCTTCGGCGGCATCGAGCGCACGACGGTCGCGACCTGCATGGAAGAGACGCTGATCTGCAGAGCCCACGCCGACGATTTGTTCGGATTGCTCGCCGCCAACTCGGGGCTGGCGCTCAACGTCGCGCAGATGCTCAGCGATCGGCTCGGCGACGCCTCCGCCACGATCGAAGATCTCGCCTATGCGAAGATCAGCGATCGGCTCGTCCATCTCTTCGATCGGCTGGGCGCCGAACTCGGTCGCGCTACCGACGACGGCACGTTCCTCGATGTCCGGCTGACCCACCAAGATATCGCCGCGATGATCGGCAGCACGCGCGAAACGGTAAGCCTCGAGCTCAACGCGCTCGTACGCGCCGGTCGCATCAAACAAGAGGGCGGCTACATCACCGTCCTCGCGCGAAAGGACTGATATGCGCCGCTTCACCGCACTCGCAACGCTCGCCGCAACCTGCGGGATCGCGCTCACCGGCGCGACGGCCGTGGCCGGCAACGCGCACGCCGCGACCCTCGCGCCCGTGTACGCCGCCTCCGAGGGTTGGCTCAACGGCCGCATCACGTCCGCCGAGACCAGCGGCAAGGTCGTGATCGTCGACGTCTTCACGTTCGACTGCTACAACTGCAAGAACGTCGTGCCGAACCTGCGCGCGCTGAACGCAAAGAAGCGTTCGGATCTCGTGATCGTCGGCGTGCACGCGCCGGAGACGCCGTACGAGACCGACCACGCGCACGTCGTCGCGAACCTGCGCGCGCAGGGGATCAGCTGGCCGGTCGCGATCGACAACTCGTTTGCGATCTGGAACGCCTACGGCGTCGATGCGTGGCCGACGCAGTTGTTCTTCGACCGCAGCGGCACGTTGCGCGCGACGATCGTCGGCGACTCGCAGGACGACGCCGTCGATCGGATCGTGCAAAAGCTGCTCGCCGAGCGGTAGTGCGCCCCTCGCTTCGCGTCCCCGGCTTCGAAGAAATCGGTTACGGCGGCGAACCCACGCCCGGCGATCTGTTTGCGTTGCGGGAGAACGCGCTCTTCGCCGGCGCCGACATGCGGATGCTGCCGCGCGTGCTCGCGCTCGTTCGCGTCGCGACCTTGCCCGCGCAGACGCGGCTCTACGTCCGCGGACGCTCCGCGCGCCGCATCTTCCTGATCGTCGCGGGCGGCGTCGCCATCGTGCAGAACACGGGCGAGGTCCGCACCAAGATCGCCGCGCTGACGGCGGGCGAGTTCACCGGGGAGCGGGCGCTGCTGCGGCCCGCGGTGCGGCATCTGTGGTCGGCGATCTGCACGGTTCGCACGCGGGTCGGTTTCTTCGAGGCGGACGCGTTGCTCGATGCGACCCGCGCGATTCCGGAGATCGGCGTCAACGTCGCCGGCGCGCTGCACCGGCGCGTGCTCGACGCCTCCTCGGCAATCGACGCGCTGATCGCCGGCCGGTAACACTCCGGCCACGTCGCGCTCACCGCGCCGCCGTAGCCTGGGCGCGGAGGAACGACCGATGACGACTGCATCCGGCGGCGTCGCCGTAATCGCGGCGGACGTCGCGCGCACCGATCGCCGCGCGCTCAGCGAAGCCTGGTACTCAGCCCTGCATCTCGCCCGCACGGCGGTGCCGCCCCGCGCTTCGGTGGCGCCCCGGGCGCTCGCTACGAACGCGACGTCCCCGATGCCGCCGCGGCACACGCGCGGTGAGCCCGCCGCTGCGCCCCAAACGCCGGCGCCGCGGCGCGGGCCGGGTGCGCGGATTACCGCCGGAACGCCGCCGGCCGGCGCGCGGCCCGAGCGAGACGCCGCGCGGCGCATCGCATCGGCGCTCGCCGCGTTCGCGGGCGGTTCGCGGATCGCGCGCGCGCAAACGATCGAGGTCGCCGGCGGCCGCGTCCGGCTGCTCGTGCGCAGCGACGGCCGCACGACGCGCGTCGTCGCGGTGTGCAGCGCGGCGCTACGCGAGCCGGTGGAACGCGCGCTGGCCGGCGCGCGCTGCGCGCTCGCCGCGGGTCCCCACGCGTGATGCTCGCACCCGCGTCGCTCGATGCGCTCCAGCGGATCGCCGATCGCGCCAACGACGTGCTGGCCGCCTATGCGCCCGGCGCCGAGCCGCAATTCGGCGACGTGCGCGTGCCGTCCGCAGCGCAGCCCGCGACCGATCCGCTCAGCGTGGCAGTCCCGCCCGGAGCGTGGTTCGTCACGCTCGACGACCGGGGCGCGCGCACGTACACCCGCGCGGGCAGCTTTCACATCGGTCCGGACGGCGCGCTGCAGACGCCCGGCGGCGCGCCCGTGCTCGGTACGAGCGGCGCCGGCGCTGCGCTCGCACCGTTGAGCCTGCCGGAAGCGGACCGCGCGCTCGGCCGCTGCACCGACGTACAGGTCGAGGCCGACGGTTCGCTTGCCTACACGCGCGCGACCATCGATCCGCGCACGCGCGAGCGCGGCACCGAGCGCGTCGTGGCCGGCCGTATTGCGCTCGCGCGCTTTCCGGCCGGCGGCAACCCGCAGCGCATCGACGCGACGCGGTTTGCCGCGGTCGCCGGCGTCGTGCCGCACGTCGGCGCGCCGGCCGACGGCACGTTCGCCGCGCTCGCGACGCGCGCGCGCGATACGGGCAGCATCGATATCGATTTGGGGCTGCAGCGGCTTTCCGAAGCGTATGTGGCGTTCGCGGCGCTCGAGGCCGCGCACCGCGCGCAGGGCGCCGGCGCGAAGACGATCATGGACCTGCTGAAATGATCGCCACGCTCGCGTTCGGTGCGGCCCGCGGCCGCGTGCGTGAGGCCCGGTTCGTCCCGCGTGCCGGGGTGCCGATCGATGCGGCGTGCGTAGTCGCAAGCGGCGTGCGCGAGGCCCTGCGCGCGCTGCTCGGCGAGCCGTGCGCCCTGACGATCGGTGAGCCCGTCGCGCTCGACGGCGCGGCATGGAACCGGCTGACGCGCGACGCGCTCGTCTTTGCGGTGCCCGGCCGCGCGACCGACGTCGCGTTTGTGCTTGGAGCCGGCGACGCGCGGCGACTGTTGCAGGCGGCCTTCGGCGAGGATCCCGGCGGCGGCGGGGGGGCCTGGAGCGCGCTCGAGACCGGCGCCCTCGAACGGATCGTGGCCCGCTGCGCGGTCGCCTGCGACGCGCTGTGCGTCGAGCGCCGAGGTCCGCCGATGCTCGTCGAGGCGGCCCTCCTGCCGCGGCCGGCGGCCTATTTCGACGTCCGCATCGCCGCGCCGTTGGCGCTGACGATCGGCGTGGGCGTCCTGCGGGAACTGCCCGAGGCCCCGCCGGCCCTCACGCTCGGCCCCGCGGTGCTGGCCGGCCTGCGCGCCGAGCTGCGCGTGGTGCTCGGCCGCGGCGCCCTCCCGGCGGCGCGATTGCTCGATTTGCGTCAAGGCAGCGTTGTGCCGCTACGCACCAAGGTCGCGGGCGAGGGTGAATTGAACCTCGCGGGCCAGAGGATCGCCTTCGGAACCTGCGGGGTGCGCAACGGGCACGCCGCATTCGAAGTCGGATCGATAGCGATGAGGGGAGACGCGCCGTGATCGCGCCGGACGGAAACAATCTCGACCTGCTGATGAACGTCCCCCTAACCGTGACGGCGGAATTGGGGACGGCCAAGATGCTGGTCCGCGACATCCTCAAACTCGGCACCGGATCGGTGGTCGAGTTGGATCGTCTTGCCGGTGGCCCCGTCGACTTGCTCGTCAACGACCGGCTGGTCGCCCGCGGCGAAGTCGTAGCGATCGACGAAAACTTCGGCGTCCGCGTCACGGAGCTGATCGAAAAGCCGTAAACCGGAAATAACGGTGCCATGACGCCCGCGTAGCGTGGGCGTATGGATGCGTTGCTTTCGATTGCGGGCCGCGGACACGCGGCGTTGCCGCTCGACGTGCTGGCGGGGCTCGCGTTGCTGTCGCTGGCCCCGTTTGCGCTGGTGCTCACGACGGCGTTCGTGCGCATCGCCGTCGTGCTTTCGCTGGTGCGTTCGGCCATCGGCGCCTCATCGCTGCCGCCCAATCCGGTGCTCACCGGACTTGCGCTCGTGTTGACGGCGGTCGTCATGGCGCCGACGTTCGAGCGCATCGATCGCGAAGCGCTGCGGCCGTACGCCGCGGGCGCGCTGACGCAGCGCGAACTGATCGGGCGCGCCGAGGCGCCGCTACGGGCGTTCATGCTGCGCCAGACCAAACGCCGCGACATCGGCGTTTTCGCGCGCGTCTCGCACCGGCCGGCGGCCGAAGCACCCGAAGCGGCACCGCTGACCGTGCTGATCCCGGCCTTCGTCGTCGGCGAGTTGCGGACGGCGTTCGCGATCGGCGTCGCGCTCTATTTGCCGTTCGTCGCGATCGATCTCGCGGTGTCCGCCGTGCTCATGGGCCTAGGGATGTTCATGCTCAGTCCGCCCGTGATCTCGCTGCCGTGCAAGCTGCTGCTGTTCGTGCTCGTCGATGGCTGGGCACTCGTCTGCAACGGGGTCACGGCGAGCTTTAGGTGAAGGAGTCGCCACCGTGCGTATCTCCGAGCGGCTGCGGTCGCGGACGCCGTTCTTCTCGTTCGAGTTCTTCCCGCCCAAGACCGACGCCGGCGTGGCGGCGCTCATGGCGACGCTCGCCACCTTGAAGACGCTCGATCCGGCCTATGTGTCGGTCACCTACGGTGCGGGCGGATCGACGCGCGACCGCTCGGTCGAGATCGCCAAGCGCATCCGCGGCGAGCTGGGCCTGGAGGTCATGGCGCACGTGACGTGTTCCGGCAGCACGGCCGACGATCTGCGCGCGCTCTTTCGCGAACTCGAGACGGCCGGCGTGCAGAACGTGCTCGCGCTACGCGGCGATCCGCCGCGCGGCGAGACGGCGTTCACCGCGGTCGAGGGCGGCTTCCGCTACGCTAGCGACCTCGTCGCGCTATTGGAGCGCGAGTTCGACTTCTGCATCGCCGGCGCGTGCTATCCCGAGAAGCACCCCGAAGCGCCGAGCGCCCACGCCGATCTCGAAGCGCTCGAGCGCAAGGTCGATGCCGGCGCGCGCTTTCTCATCACGCAGCTGTTCTTCGACAACGCGCACTACTTCGATTTCGTGGCGCGCGTGCGGGCGCGCGGCATCACGGTGCCGATCGTGCCGGGCATCATGCCGATCACGAACTACGATCAGATCGCGCGCTTCACCGCGATGTGCGGCGCGACGATCCCGCCCGGCTTACGCAGCGAACTCGAAGCCCGCAAAGACGAACCCGAAGCCGTCGCCGAGCTCGGCGTCGCCTACGCGACGCTGCAATGCGTGGAACTCCTCGAGGGCGGCGCGCCGGGGATTCACTTCTACACGCTGAACAAATCGCCGGCGACGCGCGCGGTCGTCTCTGCGCTCTACGCCGCACGCTTAAGGAGGTCATAATGATCACGCGCAGGCGCGCGTCCGCGTTGCTCGCCGGCGGCGCGGCAATCACGTCGCTCGGATTGCCCGCTACGGCGGCTCCGAAGCCGGTTCGGGGACTGAACAAGATCGAGCACATCGTCGTGATCTATCTCGAAAATCGCTCGTTCGACCATCTCTACGGCCTCTTCCCCGGCGCCGACGGCCTGGCCAACGCTGCCGCCGCGGCACCGCAGATCGACGCGGGCGGCACGCCGTACGAACTCTTGCCGGCCTTCGATAAACCGATCGACGCGGGGCGGCCGTCCTTGCGCCTGCCGCAGTTGCCGAACCGTCCGTTCGATCTCGCAGCGTTCGTGAAGACGACCGATCCGCTGAACGCATCGTTCGAGACGGCGAACGAGTACTATCTCTCGCAAGCCGCGATCCACGGCGGGAAGATGGACCGCTACGCCGCGATCTCGGGCAGCCCGGCGATGGGCTACTACGACGGCAGCCAACTGCCGATGTGGCGCTACGCGCAAGAGTACGTGCTCTGCGACCGTTTCTTTCAGGCCGGCTTTGGCGGTACGGGGATGAACCACTTCATGCTCTTCACCGGCAGCGTGCCGCGCTGGCCCGACGCACCGCAGCAATTCGTCGCGCAAGTCGCCGCCGACGGAACCGTCGTCCGGGACGGCCTGGTCACGCCGGACGGTTTTCTCGTCGACAACCTGACGGCTACCGCCGGCAAAGCGCTCCCGCTGCTCGACATGCCGCACATCGGGAACCGGCTGTCCGGCGCCGGCATCACCTGGGCGTGGTACGCCGCCGCCAATGCGACGCTCGCGCGGCGTCCGTTCACCGTCATGGCCGACCTCGCGCCCGGAACACAGGGCGCGCGCGACCACATCAAGGACGAGAGCGCGTTCCTCGCCGACCTCGCCGGCGGCACGCTCCCCCAGGTCGCGATCGTGAAGCCCGGCATGTGCGAACACCCAAGCGAAATGACCGGACTCTTCGCCGCCGACCAGCACGCCGCCGATCTCGTCGATGCCGTCGTGCAGAGCACCTACTGGAAGAGCAGCGTCGTCGTGGTCACCTACGATGAAGGCCACAGTTTCTACGACCACGTCGCACCACCGAAGATCGACCGCTGGGGACCAGGCCGCCGCATCCCCGCCCTCGTCATCTCCCCCTACGCCAAGCGCCGTCACGTCGACCACACCACCTACGACACGACATCGATCCTCAAACTGATCGCAACCCGCTTCGCCCTCGAACCCCTCGGCCCACGAGACGCCGCCGCCGCCGACCTAACAGCCGCGCTCAACCTGTCCTGACGACCCATGTCATAGCTAGCGAAACGCACGCCCCCTCGATAACGAGCGGATCGCCCCGCTTGTCATCCCGAGCGGAGCGCGTAGGCGCGGAGTCGAGGGACAGCGACCAAACTCTGCGATTGCAGCGCTCCACCAAGCGCGGTAATTGCGGCGGTTCCTCGACTCCGGTCGGCGCGCTTGCCCATCGCTCGCTACACCGGGGGGAAGCGGTGGAGTTCGTCGCCGTCGGAGACGTCGCGGCCGACTTTCTTCAGCAGCGCGATCTCGTCGTCGGGCGTCGCTGCTGCCGGCACTTTGACGAACGTGTTCTGCGTGCGCGAGCGGAGCACGGCATTCTCGTCGCGATGGATGCCCATCGGGTCGCGGCCTTCGTTTACGGCGCGAATGCCTTCGCGCAGGAGTTGACGTAGCGCGATCACGCCGTAGTCCGTCGAGGTCAGGTTTTCGTAGCCGTGGATCGCGATCTCGCCTTGGCTCGTCATCATCTCGTAGTCGCCGGGATAGCGCTGACGCTCTTCGTACGGCCGGTCGTTCGCTTGGCCGAAGCCGCGCTGGCGCTGCCAGTCCTTGAGCGGATTGCGCTCGTCGTTGAGCATCAGGTAGAAGCGCTTGGTGCAGTAGTCGTCCATCGGAACGACCCAGGTGATCTGCGTCGCGCGCTGACAGCGGCCTTCGCGCTGCACGTCGTTCGAGGGCGGGATCATACCGAAGTTCGGCATGAACACGTCGAGCGCACGTACCCAAACGAGGTCGCCGACGCGGCGCGTCGCGATGTAGTGCATGCCGTTTTCGTTTTCCACCCACTGCATCACCGGCACGATGCCCATCTGATCGGAGAAGCCGCGCTGGGTACCGGTCATCATCGCGTGCAGATACGCGGTGTGCACCGGGTCCATCGCGTTCTCATGGATCTGCAGCCAGTTCGCTTCGTTGACGCATTGCCGGCCGAGTCCGCTCTCGACCCTGATGTGCGGGTGATCGTAGATGTCGACTTTCGGGAACGGCGGCTTCAGCGCGGGCGGCCCCATATACGCGAAGACCAGATCGTGGAACACCAGCGTCGGATACGCGCCGAGGCAAATCTTGCCGCCGTTCGCGAGCGGCGCGCCGGCGCCGGTTTCGAGAATCGTGCCGTCGGGAGCGTAGTGAAAGCCGTGGTATGCGCAGCGGATACCGGTTTCGCTGATCACGCCGTATTCGAGCGACGCGCCGCGGTGCGCGCAACGCTGCTCGACCAGACCGTAGTCGCCCTTGCCGTTGCGGAAGAGCACGAGGTCCTCGCCCAAGATCCGCACCTTGAGCGGCAAGTCCGTCACTTCGTGCGTGTTGGCGACGGGCTGCCAGTAGCGTCGCATCAGCTCGCCCATCGGCGTGCCCCGCCCGACCCGCGTGAGCTCCGCGTCTTCCTTGAGGTCGCGCGGCGAGTTGTAGGCATTGTACCGCTGGAGGCGGCCGGCGCTGATCGACGTCGTCATGCTCGCGAGTATCCCACCGGGTCCCGGGGCTGTCAACGCAAGCGCGCGGGGTTGGTCACCGCGAGGCGCCGCCGCACGCGGGCGACCGCATCGCTCAGCGCCGCCTCCCGCTCGGGGCCCGGCGCATCGAGCGCGCCGGCCCGAATCGCAGCGACGAGCGCGGCGTCGTCGCTGCCCGCATCGCCGGCGTCGTGTGCTGCGGCGGTCGCGCGGTCGGCGATCGCGAGCGCGTTGGCGACGAGTGCGGCCGCGAAGCGCGACGGCGGGTCGGGTTCGCGCGCGAGCGTCTCCTGCGCCAGCCGCCGCAACTCGCCGCCGTCGATGAACTCGTTCATGCGATGCGGCGCAGCAGCATGTCGTCGAGTTCGGGCTCGAGCGTCGCGATCAGTGCGAGTTCGAGCGAGCGTTGCGCGCCGCTGCGGTGCCGCTCCGCCTGGCGCCGGGCGATGACGCCCCAGCGCGCGTGCGCGAACGTTTCCCAATACCGCACGCGCTCGTCGTCGACGCGCCGGCCGCTCGCGCGCTCGTACGCGCCGTAGAAATCGCTGCGGGTGCCGATGCCGCCGGCCTCGAGATCGTCGGCGCCGAAGCGCCAGCACCAGGCGCAGAACCAGCCGATGTCCTCGTGCGGATCGCCCCAGCCCGCGAATTCCCAATCGAGGATCGCCGTGATGCCGCGTTCGTCGACCAGATAGTTGCCGGTGCGGAAATCGTGGTGCAGCAGCACGGTCTCTTGAAGCGAGGGCGCGTTAACGTCGAGCCAGCGCAAGCCCAGTTCGAGCGCGGGCTCGACGCGGCCGGTCGCGTCGAGAAACGCATACGCGTCGCGAAGAAATCCGCGTGCTCCCGGCGCCGGTTCGAGGAACGCGAGGTCCGCTCGCGGCGGACGGATCGTATGGATACGCGCGAGTTGCTCGGCCAGTCGCGCGGCTAACGTCGCGCGGTCACCGCCCAGCGCCGCATCGCGCACGACGCGCCGTCCGATCGCGGTCCCGCCGCAGCGCCGCATAACGAAGAACTGGCCGTCGGCAAATGCCGGGTCGGCGCCCAGCCACAACGGCTCCGGGACCCGGACGCCGGCGGCGAATGCAGCGCGCAGCAGCGCGAACTCCTCGCCGCGCGTGCAACTGCCGGCGATGCGCGAGGGCGCGTCCTTGCGCAGCACGAGCGCTTCTTGCCGTCCGTCGATGCGGACATCGAGTGCGTAATTCTCTTGAATCGCGCCGCCGGCGAGCCGCTCGAAGCGTTCGACCCGCACGTCGCGTGCGCCGGTCGCCGCTGCGATGGACGCGGCTAGACGTTCCACGACCAGAAATCGGCGCCCAGCCGCGCGAACTCGCGCGAAACGACCATCCGGTGCACGGCGGAGGCGCCGTCGACCAGCCGGGCCTGCGGCGCGTACCGGTACATCCACTCGAGCAGCATGTCGCGCGAATAGCCGCGCGCGCCGCACAACTGGACCGCCGTGTCGACCGCACGCCCCAGCGCTTCGGAAACGACGACCTTCGCCATCGAGATCTCCTTGCGCGCGAACGAACCGGCATCGAGCGCCACCGCCGCGCGCATCGTGAGCAGCCGGCCGATCTCGATGCCCATCGCGGCATCGCCGATTGCGCCTTGCACGCTCTCGTGCTCGAGCAAGGTCGTGCCGAAGCTCTTGCGCTCGCGCACGTACGGCAAAGCGAGTTCGAGCGCGCGCCGCGCCATTCCGAGCCAGCGCATACAGTGCGTGAGGCGCGCCTGGCCGAGACGAATTTGCGTCACCTTGAGGCCATCGCCGACGCCGAGCAGCACGTCGCCGTCCTCGACCTCGAGCGCGTCGAAGGCGAGTTCGCAGTGTCCGCCGTGCTCCTCGGGCCCCATGATGCCGATGCGTCGCACGATGCGCCAGCCGGGCTGATCGGCGTGAAAGAGGAACGCGGTCAGTCCTTTGCGTTCGTCATCCGATGTGCGCGCGATGAGAATGAAGTGCTTCGCTTCGCCCGCGCCGGTGATGAACCACTTGCGGCCGCTGATGCGCCAGCCGCCGGCGATGCGCTCGGCGCGCGTGTACATCAGCGCGGGATCGGAGCCGGCGCCGCCGTCGGGCTCGGTCATCGCGAACGACGAGCGCACCGTGCCGGCGACGATCGGCGCAAGCCAGCGGGCCTTTTGCGCGGGTGTCGCGATCTTCGCGAGCACGGTCATGTTCCCGTCGTCGGGCGCGGCGCAGTTGAAGGCGACCGGACCGAAGATCGAGCGCCCCATCTCTTCGTAGAGCACGGCGATCTCGGCAACGGAATGGCCGAGTCCACCGTCGGCGCGCGGCAGCTGCGGCGCCCAGAGACCGCGCTCCTTGACCAGCGCGCGCAGCGCTGCGAGCCGTGGCAGCGCGATGTTCTCGTGCTCGTCGTAGGCCGCGGGTTCGCTCTCGAGCGGAATGACGTGCTCCTCGACGAACGCGCGCACCGCCGCGCGCCGCGCTTCGAGTTCCGGTGTCAGCGTGAGATCCACGATGGATCCCGGCACGCGTCGGCGATCGCCGCGGCGTAGCGCGCGAGCGCCGCGCCGTCGTTGAGCCGGTGATCCGCGGCGACGGCGATCGGCAGCACCGGACGGACGGCGGGCGCGCCGCCGACGGCGATCACGGCATCGCGAATGCGCCCGAAGCCGACGATCGAGGCTTCGCCGCTGCGCACGATCGGCGTGCCCAGCCACGTGCCGTAGCTGCCGAAGTTGGTGATCGTGACCGCTGCGTGTTCCTGCGGCAGCGGCCGGTGCGCGCGTGCGTCTCCGATCAGGCGCTCGAGCGCGTCGGCGGCTTCGGTCAGGTTCAGCCGGTCGGCATCGCGGAGCACCGGGACGACGAGGCCGTCGCCCAGCGCGGTCGCGATGCCGATGTTGAAGCGGCTGCGCTGCACGATCTGTTCGCGCTCGAGATCGAGTGCGGCGTTGAAGGCCGGGTTGGCGCGCAGCGCGCGTGCGACGGCGAGCACGAAGAACGGCAAATACGTCAGCGTCGGGCGGCTTGCCCGGGCGCTCGCGCGGGCCGCGACGAGCGCGGTCGCGTCGATCTCGCGAAATTCGGCGACGTGCGGGATCGTGCGCCAGGCCTGCGCGACGGCGAGCGCGGTCGCGCGGCGCAGTCCGCTCAGCGGCACGCGCGCGTCGCCGTCGGATACCGCCGCCGCGCGCCGCCGCGCGCCCGGCGAGAGCCGCGGCGCCGGTTCGCTCGCGGCGTCGCCGGCGTAGCGCATCAACACCGTCCCCACGGGCACCAGGTCGCCCGGCTCGCCGTAGCACGCGCCGACGATGCCGGCGACCGGCGCGGGCAGTTCCACCGCGGCTTTGTCCGTTTCCACCGTTACCACGGGCTGGTCGGCGGCGACGGCGTCGCCCGGTCGCACGAGCCACGCGGTAATGCGCGCATCGCTCAGTCCCTCGCCCAGATCGGCGAGCCGCAGTTCCGTGCTCACGTGCCCGCCAGCGTACGGCGCGCCGCCGCGACGACATCCGCGACGGACGGAATATAGCGTTCCTCGATCGCGGCGAGGGGATAGGGCGTATCGGGGGCGGCGACGCGCGCGACCGGCGCGTGCAGGTCGTAGAACGCCTCTTCGGCGATCGTCGCCGCGACCTCGGCACCGAAGCCACCGCTATACGGTGCCTCCTGGATCACGACGCAACGGCCGGTGCGCCGCACCGCTTCGGCCAGGCCGTCGACGTCGAACGGCGCGAGCGTGCGCAGGTCGAGCACTTCCGCGGAGACGCCTTCGAGCAACAGCGCGTCGGCCGCGCGCAGCGCGAGTTGCACGGCCGCGCTCCAGGCAACGAGCGTCACGTCGCTGCCGATGCGCGCGACGCGCAGCTTCCCGAACGGCACGGTGAACGGTGTGTCCTCGACGTCATCGCGCACGAGCCGGTAGCCACGCAGCGGTTCGAGGAACAGCACCGGATCGGGATCGGCGATCGCTTGCGCGAGCAAACCCTTCGCATCGCGCGCGGTCGCCGGCGCAACAACCTTCAGTCCCGGACAGTGCGCGTAGAACGCCTCGAACGCATCGCTGTGGAGTTCCGGCGTACGCACGCCGCCGCCATACGCCGCGCGCAGCACGAGCGGCACCGGACACGCGCCCTGCGAGCGGAAGCGCATCCGCGCAACCTGCTGGCCGATCTGGTGAAACGCCTGATGCGCGAAGCCGAGGAACTGGATCTCCGCAATCGGCCGCATCCCGGCGACGGCGAGGCCGAGCGCCGCGCCGACGATCGACGCTTCCGCGAGCGGCATGTCGATCACGCGCTCTGCACCGTATTTCGCCTGGAGCCCGTCGGTCGCGCGAAAGACGCCGCCCAAGCGCCCGACGTCTTCGCCGATAATCATCACGCGCGGATCGTCCGCGAGCGCCTCACCCAGCGCGGCGTTGATCGCCTGCAGCATCGAGAGCTCCGCCATCACGCGTCCTCGCGCTTGGCGGCGCGCTGGCGCAGCATCCGCTGCGGCGGGTCGGCGTAGACGTGCGCGAAGAGCCGGTCGGCATCGAGCGGCGCGGCGGTATCGGCATCGGCCAGAGCGCGCTCGATCGTCGCCGTGGTCTCGCGTTCCAGCTCGGCCATGCGCGCGTCGTCGAGCAGACCGCGCGCGTCGAGATAGCGCCGCGTACGATCGAGCGGATCGCGGGCGCGCCAGCGTTCGTCTTCGGCCGGATCGACATAGCGCGTCGGATCGTCGGCGGTATTGTGTGGCCCCATGCGCCGCGTGATCGACTCGATCAGTGTGGGCCCCTCGCCACGTCGTGCCCGCGCGACCGCGCGCGTCGTGACGTCGTGCACGGCGAAGAGATCGTTGCCGTCGACGAGTTCGCCCGCAAAGCCGTAGGCGGGCGCGCGTTCGGCGAGCGTGAAGCCCGCGCTCTGCTGCGCGCGCGGCGTCGAGATCGCCCAGCCGTTGTTTTGCAGAAAAAAGATCACCGGCGCTTTGACGAGCCCGGCGAGATTGCACGCTTCGTGGAAGTCGCCCTCGCTCGACGCTCCGTCGCCGAAGTAGCACAGCGCGACCGCATCGGTGCCGCGGCGACGCAGTCCCCACGCGAGCCCGACGGCATGCGGTAGATGCGCGGCGATCGAGATCTGGATCGGCAGCATGTTCACGCCGGGCGGAATCGTGCCGCCGGCCGGATCGCCGCGAAAGTAGCGTGCGAAGTTCGCGAGCGGATAGCCTTGCCGCAACAGCGCCGGCAATTCGCGATACTGCGGCACGACCCAATCGCGCGTGGGGTCGATCGCGAACGCCGATCCCACGACCGAGGCCTCTTGACCCGAGACTTGCGAAAACGTGCCGAAGCGGCCCTGACGCTGCAAGCTCGCGCCCTTGGCATCGAAGCGGCGCGTGAGCAGCATCAGCCGGAAGGCTGCGAGCGCGTCGGCGTCGCTCAGTGCGGCCGGACCGCGCAGCGTGCCGTCGTCGTCGAGCAGCCGGTAGGGCTCGGGGCCGGACCGCGGCGCGAAGGCCGCGTCGTGCTCGCTCACCATCCGCCGTACGCGTTCCAGCCGCCGTCGACATCGAGTTGCGTCGCGTTGACGTACGATGCCGCATCCGAAGCGAGATAGACGATCGCGTCCGCCACTTCATCGGGCGTCGCGAGGCGGCGCAGCGGCGTGCGACGCACGATATCTTCTTCGGAAAACGCACCCGCTGCCATCGTCCGTTCGACGAACTCCGTCGCCGTATACGCCGGGTTGACCGACACGACGCGAATGCCGCGCGGACCCCATTCGACGCCCAGCGACTTGGTCAGCCCGTCGAGGCCGTGCTTGCTCACGACGTACGCCGAGCGCAGCGGCATCGCGACGCTCGAGAAGATCGACGACACGTTCACGATCACGCCGCTGCCGCGAGCGAGCATCACGCGGCCCGCCAACTGCGCGCACAGAAACGGCGCCGTGAGGTTGAGCTCGAGCACGTTGCGCCAATCGTCCGTCGCCAGCGTCTCTGCCGGCGCGACGCTCGGGCCGCCGGCGTTGTTGACGAGCACGTCGATCGTCCCGCACGCTGCGAGCGCCCCGTCGATCAGCCGTTGCGGCCCGTCGGCCGCGCGCAGATCTGCCGCCACGCCGTGCGCCGTGTAGCCCGCCGCCGTGAGTTCGCGTGCCGCCGTCGTCGTGCGTTCGGGGTCGCGCGAATTGACGACGACGGTCGCGCCACGCTGCGCGAACCGCCGCGCGGTCGCAAAGCCGATGCCTTTGGACGAGCCGGTGACCAGCACCACGCGCCCGGAAAAATCGGAGCCGCTGCGCGCGTTTTCCGTCGGCATACGACGACCGCATACCCGAAAGGGCGGACGGGAACCTGCGCCGGGTCCGCGGAAGCCGCGCCGGGCTGACGATGACGACAAACGCGAGCGACGATCTGGTCCGGCAGTTCGAAGGCCTGCTCACCGGCGACGTGAGCGACGCGATGGAGCAGCTCGGGCTGCGCCGCGCCGTTATCCTCGGCTACATCATCCTCGGGCCGGACGACACGGCGATCGCCGGCCGCGCGTTCACGTTGCGCCAGCACGCCAAGCACGGTGCCGACGCGCGCGACGCTAACCTCAGCCGCCAGATCGAAGCCTCGCGCGATCTCGCCCAAGCCGGCGACATCATCGTGATCGACACCGGCGGCATCGCCGACGTCGCGACCTGGGGCGAACTGCACTCGGTCCGCTGCCTGCGCCGCGGCGTGCGCGGGATGATCACCAACGGCGCCACGCGCGATGCGGAGCTGATCCGCAAGATGAAGTTCCCGGTGTTCTGCCGCGCGCTCTCGCCGGTCAACGGCGTGTGGGACCTCGAAACGCAGAGCATCGGCGAGCCGGTGACCCTCGACGGCGTCCAAATCCGCCCACGCGACATCATCGTCGCCGACGACACCGGCATCATCGTGATCCCCGAACCCCACGCCGCCGCCGTCGCCGCCCGCGCAACCGAAATCCGCACCAGCGACGCCGAAAAACTCCGCGCAGAACTCGCCCGCTAAGACGGCCCCATCCCCGAGCGGACCGCGCGCCCCCGTCACCAGGAGCGAGCGCGCGCCCGTCACCAGGAGCGAGCGCGCGCCCGTCACCAGGAGCGAGCGCGCGCCCGTCACCAGGAGCGAGCGCGCGCCCTTTGTCATCCCGAGCGTAGCGCCGCAGCGCGCAGTCGAGGGACAGCGACCAAGCTCGGCGATCGCGTCGGTCCCCCAAGGTGGATGACTGCAGCTGTCCCTCGACTCCGCGCTGCGGCGCTACGCTCGGGATGACAGGGGGCGGTTAGTGCATCGCTTTCACGCGTGCGATGAAGGCGGCGTGATCGAAATCGTTGGCATATGCGATGAAGCGGTTCGTCACAAGCGCGGAGGCCGGCAGAACGGCGGGCGCGAGGTGGTGGTCGTAGAGGTAGTTGCTGTAGACGTCGACCGCGCGCGGTGACATGTAGCCGATCTTCTTGCTGAGCGGATCGCTGCCGGGCAGCGCGTCCTTGATTTTCTCGATGATGAGCGTTTCGGTGCGCAGCGATTCGGGCGTGGTCGGAATCTTCGCGCCTTGCATGAAGTAGCGCGCGGCCAGCCGCGGGTTCTCGCGCGTGAGGATCGCCGCCATCGCCATCGCGCGCGCGAACCGAGCGAGCTGTTCGGGTTTCGCCGCAATCGTCGCCGGCGTGGCCGCATACGTTGCGTTGGTCACGCCGGTGAGGATCGGATCCCAGAAATAGCGGAACTTCAGGTGTGCGCTCACTTCGTAGGAGGCGAGCTCGACGTAGGGCGCATCGAACGCGTCGACCTTCTTGCTCGTGAGCGCCGAGATCGCCGCTGCTGCGAAGCCGGTCGCGACGAACGAAAAATCGCTGCGCTGCAGGCCCGCACCCTCGAGCGTCGCGGCGAGCACTTCGCCGGGGCCGCCGGCGGTGAGCTCGCCGATCTTCGCGCCCTTGAAGTCGGCCAGCGTCCGGATCGGACTGTCGTCGAGGACGGCGAGCACGTTCTCGAACTGCGGATCGCGCGACATGAACGCCACCAGGCCCGGCGTACGGCCGAGGATCACCGGTTCGAGCATCGTCGTCGTGGCGTCACCCGCCGTCGCGCCGAGTTGCGCCGTATCGAAGGCGTTCGCCACGCCCGGAACGGTCGTCTTGTAGCGGACCTGAAGATCGAGGTGCTGCTCCTTGAAGAAGCCCGCGTAGAGCGCGACGTCGTCGAGCACCTCGAAATACGTCCCGGGATTCGAGCCACCGATCAAGACGAACGGATCGTCGGCCCGGGCAACGCCGGTTGCCATCAGCACCGCGACTGCTGCGAAGGCGAACATGGTCCGGGTCGCCGCTGCGGATTTGCTCATAGGCCCCCTCTTCGTGACGGGATCGGCGGTTACGAGCTAGGCGATGACGGGACCGCTCTCCTGCGCGCGCAGGCGGCGTTCCAGCTCTTCATTGCGTTCGCGGAGTGCGAACACGTCGACCGTTTCATAGGCCACCGCAGCCGCCTCGCCAAGCCGGCGCACGAGCCGCAGCTCTTCCGGTTCGAGTTCGGTGCCGTTCGCGTGCCGGCCATACAACACGATGGCCGAAAGCGTGCCGCGGCGCACGATGCCGAGCGCGATGACCGGCTCGTTCGGCGACTCCGGCAGGCCGCCGGGTTCCCAGCGCAGGGCCAGAAGCTGCACGAGCGGTTCGCCGGCGCGGGCGCTGCGCGCGACGATGTCGTCCGGCGCGATGCGCGTCAAATGCGCTTCGCTCCAGCCCTGCGCGCCTTCGCGGCGGAAACCGTCGCCGGTCGCGCGGAAGAGTGCGGCCGAGCTCAGTCGCAACGTTCGCGCGACCTCGGTGACGAGTACGTCGTCGACCGTGTCCGCGCGTTCGGCGAACGGCAGCGTGCGGATCACCGTCTCGAGGTATTCTTCCGCCGCCAAACGCTCGCGAAACAAAAGGCGTTCCAGTCCGCGCTGCACCCAGTTGCGGACCCGAAAGTAGCCCAGACCAATCGCGATCGCCGCGACCGGCTGCAACACGAAGGCCAGGCGCTCGGTGACGAAGTGCTGCGCCACCCAGTTCGCTGCCGCGAGCGTCGCGAACGCCGCCAGCGTCAGTGACGAGTACAGCGCGGCGCGGTTAACGACGAAGCCGAGATCGAACAGCCGGTAGCGGAGTATCGGATACATCGCGAGCAAGAGGCAGAGGTTCGAAATGCCGAATAGCAGGCGCCAGTCGATGCCCATGGGGTTGGTGAGGATCGTTGGAAACAACGTCAGCGCGCGGAGCGCCGCCGCCGTGATGAACGCCGTGCTGGCCCAAGCGATCCGCGAGCGGTCGCGCGGCTCGGCATGTGACTGCTTCACGATGAAAACGGCTGCGGCCGCAACGAGCGGAACGGCTGAGGCGCTCAGGTCGGCGAGTGTAAGGTTCCACCGGCCTTCGTAGTAGAGCACGCCAACGACGCATTCGGGAATCACGGTCGCGGCTAGCGCGATCCAGACCGCGCGGTCGAGCCACCTCCAGCCGGTCGGGACCTTGCCGCTCGGGAAGCGCAAGGCAAACGAGATCAGCGCGAAACCGGCATAGTTTAGGCAGTTGTTGATCAGCACGGCGATGGCTAGGCCAACCGGCAGCGGCAATCGGTCGGTCGCAAAGTCGAGGTCCCCGCCGATCAGGCCGTACATCGCCGAAAGCCAGAAGGCAAACGCCATCGCTCCGGGGCGCCGCGTGTAGAGCAGACCCGCAAAGGCGATCACCGCGAGCCCCGTTAGCGCGCGCAGCGCTTCGAGGACCGCGTCTTGCGGCGGGTAGTAGTTCGGGGCCGGGTGTAGTGTGACGACGCCGCCGGCGGTCGCGACGTGGATGGTGTCGCCCGGTTTCGAAACGCGCATCCGGTAACCGCGCAAGGCGTCGCCGTCCGGCCGCTCGATCACGTGATCGCCGGTGGCAATCCGCACCCCCGGTGGCAGCTCCCGGGCGAATACTCGTGTTACGCGTCCGCTATCGATCCTGAATGTGATGCCCCAGAATTCGTGCGAGACGAACGGCGACGCGACTTGCGCCAGACCGAGCACGATGCCCAGCATGGTAAGCGCGAGCACCACGGCGACCGCTAGGCGTTGCATGTCGACCGCGGCCGGCTTAGAGCGATTCCGATGCGATCGCCCGCTGCACCACCGGCTGCGCGCCGCCGGCGAGCATCGAGAGAAACTCGTCGCGCTGCGCTTTGAGCGACTCGAACTCGGTCCGGAGCGAGGCGTAGCGATCTTGCAGCGACATCGCGGCGACGCGTTCGAGCGCCGTCACCGACGCCGTGGCGATGTGCTCGATCAGGGCGACTTCGTCGGGATCGAGCATCGCGCCGTTTTGGTGCGTGCTGTAGAGCACGAAGCCGACCAACTCGCGCCGGCTCCACATCGGGAACGCGATCCGCGGTCGCGCGGCGCCGTGCGGAAACGCGGCGTCGTGCGGCACCGATTCCAGCCGCAGCGCTTCGGTCACGCCGCCGAGGTGCAGGATCATCGGGTCGTTGTGGGCGACCGCCGTCGGCGAGCCGGGCGGCCAGCCGCGCGCCGCGATCAGTTCGAATGGCCCGTTCGGCGAGGTACGGTAGAATGCCGCGGCGTGCAGTCCGAGCGCCTCAACCGGCTCGACGACGAGCGCCTGCGCGACCGACTCGCTGTCGGTCACGTGCGCGAGCGCCCGCGCGACGCGGCGCAGCCGCTGTTCGGCCTCGTAGCGCCGGCGAAAGAACACCTTATCGACGTTCTGATCGACGCGCCGCTGGATGACGTTGAGCGAGAGCCCGACGGCGGCGGCGAGGATCACGTCGATCGGCAGCGCGAGCCCCGTCTGTTTCAGCAGCAGACCGATCGACCAGTTGAGCCCGGCAAACGCGCCGATCAGCACCGCGGTCAAGGTCGTATAGATCGCCGCGCGGTTGACGACGAAGTTCACGTCGAACAGATCGCGGCGCAAGATCGCAAATGCCAGCGTCGCGAAGCCGGCGTCGGCGAAGAAGTAGCCCACGAAGTTCGGCCAGATTTTAAAGTCGAGCGCCGGGATCGACGAGAAGATCAGCGACAGCAGCCAGCCGGAGAAAAGGCAGGCGAATGCGATTGTGATCCAGCGCAGCCGGATGCGCGACGGTCCGCGGGCCCGCAGAAAGGCGATAGCGACGACCGTCGTCGCGGCGAGGACCGGCGCGATCCACGCCTCCGACGCGATCGTCGCGGTGAGCGGCGAGGGGACGATGCCGAACACCAGCGTAAGCGCGTCGGCATATTGCGTCGCGATCCAGACGGCGACGCCCAAGAAGACGGCGGCGATCTCGTAACGTTGCCGATGCGGCCAGCGTCCGGTCGCGCGCAGGGCAAGCACGATCATCGCGGTCGAGGTGAAGCCCGCAATGATGTCGGTCGCGCAGCCGCTCCAGAGCGCGTCGGCCCAATCGCCGAGCAGGTAGCCGACCTGCCAATTGTCGGGCATGATCCAACTGAGCGAAAAGCCCCACAGAGCGAACGCATCGATCGTGGCGTTGCGCAGTAGCACGAACACGACCAGGGCCGCCACCAGAATCGATGTCGAGGCCGCAATCAGTCCGACGGCGATGATTTTCGGATCCCGCGGCATGAGCTGGTAGCGGATGCTGAGGGCAACGTGCTGCCCGTCGCGCACGACGCTGAGCCGGGCGATCTCGCCGGCCAGCGCGTTTCGATAGGAGAGCACCGTCAAGCGGTCGTGCAGGGAGAGCCGGCCGATGTCGATCACGTCGCCGGGATGCATGCCCGCGCGTTCGGCCGGATAGCCGGGCCGCACGGCGCGGATGGTCAATTCCGGCCAATGCTGGCTGTAGCCGGCTTGACCGACGTCGAAGCGCGCGATGGCCGTGACGAGCGAAACGGAGCGATACGCCGCGAGCGTCACCGCAATGACGATCAGGACCCATCGGAGAGCCGACATCAGGCCCCGCGCCCGCCCGCCACGTTCCATCGCCGAACCTTGGCGAAGTGCGAGCGGGCAGCCTTCGTCTTTTCTTCGCAACATCGGCGCCACGCCCCGGTCACGGCGTTGGCCGACGATGAGCGGCGTGGGCGAGTTCGAGGGTCTCTTACGCGACGCGCTGGTCGTTACGGCGCTGCTGACGATCCCGATCCTCGCGATCGCGACCCTCGTCGGCGCGGCGGTCGCGATTCTGCAGGCCGCGACTCAGATTCAAGAACAAACGCTGACGCTGTTGCCGAAGGTCCTCGCCGTCGGGCTCATGTCGGCGCTCTTGGGGCGCTTCGGGATCGCGCTGTGCGAACAACTGCTACGCGAGGCGGTGGAGCGCATCCCGCAACTCGTGCGCGGTTGACGCGCGACCGTGAAGGGATGGGAATGCCGCTCAGGGTAGCGCGACGCCATCATGAAGGCATCCTCATACCTGGCCCTTACCGCGGCCATTCTTGTGCTGGTCACTCCCGCCGTCCCCGCGGGCGCGCAGGCGATGTCCGCCGCGACCGCGGCCCCTGCGGCTCCGGCCGTTGCGCCCACTGCGGCGGGGCCGGCGTTCCGCGTGAGCGGCGACGTCGTCGCCGGAGAGATCTGCATCCCGCAGTCGATCTTCGCGCCGGGCGACGTGATCGTGTTCCGGGCGGAAGTGCAGAACAACGCCGGCGTGCGCATCCTCGGCGACGAGATCAAGGCGCGCGGCATCACGGCGATCGTGACGCTCAAGGACGGCACGAAGGTGCCGCTGCGTTTCGGCATCCATCCGCCGTTCAAGAACGCGCCCAAGACCGACACCTACTGGACCGGCGCCCTCTTCATCAAGCCGACGCATGCCACCGGCACGCTGCCGTGGACGCTGACCGTCAGCGACGCCACGGGTGCCAAAGCGACGTTCACGCCGATCGGCCAGCAGGTCGGGCTCTCCGTGCTGACCATCGCGAAGAAGGCCGCGAAGCCGAAGGCATGATGCACGTGCGGCTCGCCGCGTTCGGCGCAGCCGCCCTGCTCGCGCTGCCGCTCGCGGCGGCGGCACAGACCCCGGCGATCGACCTCGCATTCACGCCCGAGGCGGGGATCGTCGGCACGCCGGTCGCCGCGCGTGCGAGCGGCCTCGCGCCGAACGCCCGCTACACGCTGGTCTGGCGCAGCGGTGACCCGCATTGGCGCACGCAGGACGGCAAGTTCTTCGGCATCGAGGCGCCCGAGACGGCGCGCGCGCTCGCAAGCGGCGTCAGCGACGCGCACGGCGCACTCGCGCTGCGTTTCACCGTGCCCGAAGACTTCGGCTATCTGCACGACGTCGAGCTGCATGCCGCCGGTGCCGTGCCCGACGCGCAACCGGCGGCGAGTCAAGGCTTCACCGTGGTGCCGCACCTCACGCTCGCGGCGCGCAGCGGACCGTCCGGCGCGCCGATCGCGATCACCGTCACGGGCCTGGGCTATCGCTTCTATCAGGTCGTGTGGCATTTGCTCTACGACGGCGCGCAGACCGGCTGGCTCTCGGCCGTCACGACGCACGGCACCGCGCGCGTCACGATTCCGGCGACCGGTGAGATCGGCGTGCACACGTTGCAGGCGATCGAAGGGCCGACCGCGCCCTACCTCAACGGTCAGCAGAGCCCCAACGCCCAAGCCGCGATTCCGCAAGTGATCGCGGCGACGTTTCGCATCGTGCCGGGCGCTGCCGTGCCTGCGCCGGCGGCTGCGGCGCAGCAACCGAAACGCCTGCCCGGCGTAGCGACCGTGGAGACGGCGCAGGCGGCGCTGACAAGCGATACGGGTTCGGGCCCCGTGGGCAGCACGATCGATGTCGCCGGCGCGCGCTTTGCGCCGCACGCCGCCGTTACGTTGACCTGGGAAACGCTCGTCGGCAATCGCCTGAGCGGCAGTGGCTGGAGCACCGTGGAGCGTCCGCTCGCGAGCGCGACCGCCGATGCGAGCGGCGCGTTCGCCGTGCGCGTACGCGCGCCCGAAGACCTCGGCGGCAGCCACCGCCTCATCGCGCGCGCCGGCGACGTTCAGGCGACGGCGCCCTACAGCATCGTGCCGAGCGTCGAAGAGATCGCGCCGCGCGCCGTGCATCCCGGCGAAACGTTCACGCTACACCTGCACGGCGTCGGCTGGACCGAAACCGCGAACACCTACACCACCGTGCTCGACAACGGTTTCATCGGCTACGAGTGCGGCTTCAACAGCGGCGGCGACGTGATCGTGCGCGTCCGCGCCCCGGGCCGCGTCGGCGTCCACTACGTCGACCTGTACCCGACGATCTACCGCGGCCAGGTCCTCGGCCCCGGCGCGCCACCCGCGGGCGCGCAAGTCAACGGCATCTACTTCCTCTTACCGATGCTCAACGCGATAGACCACCCCGGCGAAGCACTGCCGGCGTTCCACCTCAGCTTCGAGGTCCGCTAAGCCACAGAAGAGCAACATCGGCGCAATCGAGGAGCGCGACGATGGGCGAGTGATCGGGCAAACGCTGCTGCTCGTCTTCGCGCGTGCGGCCGGGATGGTGTTTCGCGCGCCGGGGTTCTCGCATCCGAACGTGCCGCCGCCGGTGCGCGTTGCGCTGGCGCTCGCACTGGCCGGCGCCGTCGCGCCGCATGTGCGCGCCGTTTCGTTTGACGGATTGCGGTTCGTACTGGCCGTCGCGGGCGAGGTGCTGCTCGGCGCGGCGATCGGGACCGGCGCGTCGCTGCTCTACGACGCGGCGTATTACGCCGGACGGGCGGTCGACGACTACGTCGGCGTGCGCGGGAGCGTGCCGAACGCGAACGTGACGTCGGCGCAGGCATTCGGGCGGCTGTGGTCGTCGGTGTTTCTCGCGGGCTTTTTCCTGCTCGACGGCTACGTGCCGGTCGTCACCGCGTTCGCCGCGAGTTTCGAGCGTGTACCGCCGGGCGCGACCGTCACCGTAACGGCCTGGCATACGTTCGCGCTTGCGCTCGGCGTGACGTTCGTGCGCGCGGCAGTGCCGATCGCCGCGCCCGCGATCGCCGTCGCGTTGACCGTGCAGGTCGCGCTGGCGGCCGTCGCGCGCGTCGTGCCGCGGCTGGCAAACTTTTCGCTTGCGTTTCCGGTCGTCTTCGCCGCGGTCGTCGTCGTGACGCTGATCGGCATTCCGTTGCTCGCGCCGCTCGCCGGGCACCCCTGGCTGCTCTCACCGATCGGAGTCGAACCGTGAGCGCCGAGAGCGCGGACAAGCGCTTCGACGCAACGCCGGCGCGGCGCGAGCGGGCGAAGCGCGAGGGCAACGTCGCGCGCTCGCACGAGATTGCCGGCGTCGCGTCGTTCGCCGGCGGACTCCTCGCGCTCACCGCCGCGCTGCCGCTGCTCACGGCGCAAGCCGCGAGCGCCATCCGCGCGAGCACCACGGCGGCGCCCACAGGGATGTCTGCCGCGCTCCTCGCCGCGCTGGCCTTCGTTCCGGCGGCGGGTGCGGCTGCAGGCGCCGTGGCGGCGGGGCTACTGCAAGCCGGCGGACTTCGCGCCGCGCCGCTCAAGATCGCGTTCGAGAAGCTCGCGCCGCTGCCGGGTCTGCGCCGCATGTTCGGCGCCGAAGCGGCGATCGGTGCCGCGCGCGCGTTGCTGGCGTTCGTCGCCGTGATCGCCGTCGTCGCGCCGGCCGGCATGCGCGTGCTTTCCGTCGCGCGCGGCGCGACATCGCCGGCAACCGTCGCGGGACTCGCGCGCGATGCGATGCTGCAGGCCGCCTGGACGGCGGCCGGTGCCGGGGCGCTCTTCGCGCTGGCCGATTACGCGATCGTGCGGCGCCGCTGGCTGCATGGCCTCAAGATGACGCTCGAGGAATTCCGGCGCGACGCCAAGGAGCAGGACGGCGATCCGCAGGCCAAGTCGCGGCGCAAGCAGCTGCACCGCTCGTTCGCCCGCGGCGGCGTCGCGCGCACGCGCGAGGCGTCGTTCGTCGTCGTGAATCCGACGCACATCGCGATCGCCGTACGCTACGCGCCGCCGCGCACGCCCGTGCCGGAGATCCTCGTGCGTGCTGCAGACGATGCCGCGCGCGAAGTGCGCGCGATCGCCGCCCGCGCGAACGTGCCGCTGGTCGAAGACGTGCCGCTCGCGCGGCTGCTCTGGCGCTGCGGCGAAGCCGGGCGGCCGATTCCGGCGGAGTCGTTCGTCCCCGTCGCTTATACGATCGCCGCGCTCGCGCGGGCGGGCCTGCTCGACGCATGAAGCCCAACGCGATCTTCGCCGCCGCCGTCCTCTCGATCGTCGGCATCCTCATCGTCCCGCTCCCGCCGCCGGTCCTCGACGCGCTGCTCGCGCTCAACATCTTCGGCTCGGCGCTCGTGCTGCTAATTAGCCTGCGCGTCGAAGATCCGCTCGAGTTCAGCTCGTTCCCGCCGGCGTTGCTGCTCGCGACGCTCTTCCGGCTCTCGCTCGACGTCAGCGCGACGCGGCTGATCCTCACGCAGGGCCACCTGCCCGACGGTGTCGGCACGATCGTGCCCGCGTTCGGCGCGTTCGTCGTGCGCGGCAACATCGTGGTCGGGCTGATCGTGTTCGCGATCCTGATTACGATCCAGTTTATCGTGATCGCGACCGGCGCGCAGCGCGTCGCCGAGGTGTCGGCGCGCTTCACGCTCGACGCCATGCCGGGCAAGCAGATGGCGATCGACGCCGACGTTCACGCCGGCGTGCTCGATACCGAGGGCGCGCGGCGCAAACGCGCGCGCGTGCAGCGCGAGGCCGACTTTTACGCCGCGATGGACGGCGCGGGCAAGTTCGTCAAGGGCGATGCGATCGCGGCGCTCGTTATCGTGGTGCTCAATCTCGCCGGCGGGCTGGTGGTCGGCGTGTTCTATCACGGCATGGGCCCGCTCGACGCGCTCCAGACGTTTGCGATCCTCTCGATCGGCAACGCGCTGGTCACCACATTGCCCGCGTTCCTGATCTCGACCGCGATGGGCCTGATGGTCACGCGGGCCGCCGGCGAAGGCGCGCTTGCCGTCGATCTCGCGGGCCAACTCGTCGCCCGCCCCGACGCCCTGCGCGCGGCCGGCGCGTTGATGAGCGTCCTTGCGTTCGTGCCGGCGCTCCCGGCCCCGCTATTCGGCGCGCTCGCGCTGGCCGCGTTCGGCGGGGCTGCGCTTGCGAAGGCGCGGCGCGCGGCCGCCGACGAGCAGAAGCGTCTCGCGCAAGAACGCCGCCGCAAGGACGCGATCCGGCGGCCCGAGTCGGCCTTCGCGCTGGTAGGTGTCGACGCGCTCTCGATCGACGTCGGGATGGATCTCTACGCGCTGCTCGTCCCGCCCAACGCCGACGCACTGCTCGATCGCATCGGCGACGTGCGCCGCGCGCTCGCCGCCGAAATGGGCGTCGTCATCCCCGGCGTGCGGTTGCGCGACGATTCGCTGCGCGCGCCCGATACCTACGCGATTCGCGTGCGCGACCGGCTTGCCGGTGAAGGTCGCGTGCGCCTCGACCGCTTCCTCGCGGTCGCGCCGGAGGCGATCCTCGCGAGCATCGCGGGCGAAGCGTGCACGGAGCCCGTCTACGGCCTCGCGGCAAAGTCGATCGCGCCCGCCGACCGCGACCGCGCGCAGACCGCCGGCGCGCTGACGTTCGACGCGATCTCGATCGTCGGCTCGCATCTCTCCGAGATCGTACGCGCGAACGCGGCGGAATTGTTCGGCCGCCAAGAATTCCAGACGTTGCTCGAACATCTGCGCGCGACGGTGCCGTCGGTCGTGAAGGACGTCGGCAGCGATCTGCTGCCGGTCGTAAACGCGCATCGAGCGTTCGCGCTGCTGCTGCGCGAGCGCGTCTGGCCGCGCGATCCGATCGTCGTCTTCGAGGCGATGGTCGACGCCGCGCCGCAGTCGCGCGAGCCGCGCGACCTCGCCGAAGCGGTGCGCCGCGTCGTCGTGCCGCAGCAATTCCGCCGCGACGGCGTGACCGCCATCCGCCCGCTGATCCTCGCGCTTGCCTTCGACGCGGAACTCGCGCGCATGTGGAACAGCGAGACGGGCCTCGCGCCGGATCCGCAAACGGCGCGTCTCGTACGCGAAGGCGTGACTGCGTTCGTGGCCGACCCGGCCTACGCGCCGCACGCAGTGGTCGTCACGGCAACGCTGCGTCCGCTGCTCGCCGAGTTCTTCGACCGCCTCGGCCCGCGCGTCGAAGTCTACGCCTTCAGCGAAATCCCGGCCAGCGTGGCCCTCGAACCGGCCGCCATCCTCGACGCCCCCGCGCTGACGCCCTAATTCGCCACGCCGTTCGGGCGGGCGCAGCGGGGGCAGCGGCCGGTAACGACGAGCGCGCAGTCGACGCCGTCGAAGCCGTGGTCTTGCGCCAGCGCTTGTGCGAGCGGCAACGCTTCGTTCACCGCCACATTGACGACCTCACCGCAGTTCGTGCAGACGAGGTGGTGGTGCTTTTCGAGGGTCGCCTCGTACTTCGCCGCGCCGCCGGCGTGGGAGAAGACCTGGACCAGGCCGATGCTGCGCAGGATGTCGAGCGTCCGGTAGATCGTGCCCAAGCTGACGCCGGGGAGATGCTCGCGGACCCGTTCGAGGATCGTCTCGGCGTTGTGGTGGCGCCCGTCTTCCAGGGCGCGCAGGATGGCCGCGCGCTGCTTGGTCAGCCGATAGCGCGACTGCAGGAGTCCTGCATCGACGCCCTTCGAATCCTGCACGGCCCTCCTAAACGCATGCCGACTGGTTTGACGCTCTTTCCCGGACCTGCTACGATTCCGGGGTTCTCCCCTTCCCCGAAAACAACGGTATGTGGAATAAGCTCAAGAGGCCCGTTCAAGCGGTCCTCCTCCTGGCCGTGGTAGGGCTGTGCATCTGGGCGATCCTCCCGATCCAGCAGAAAATCCACCTCGGTCTCGACCTGCAGGGCGGGGCGCGCGTGCTCCTCGAGTTGCAGCCGACCAAAGAAGTCCCGACGATCACCGACGACGTTCAGAACCAAGTCGAAACCGTGGTGCAGAACCGCGTCAACGGCCTGGGCGTCGCCGAGCCCGTGATCTCGAAGGTCGGCACGAACCGCCTGCTCGTCGAATTACCGGCGGTCAAGAACGCCGATGAAGCCGAGCGGCTGCTCAAAGAAGCCGCGGTGCTCGAGTTCAAGATCGTTCCGCCGCAGGTCAGCGCCCGCGCGAACAGCGACGCCAAGTACGCCGCCGATCCGAACGGCGCGTACAAGGATTCGGGGGCGGTCGTCTACAGCGGCGCGGAGTTGAAGGGGGCGCAGGCCTCGTTCGGCCAGTCCGGCAGCCCGCAGATCGACTTCCAGACGAAGAACCCGGCGAAGTTCGGCCAGCTCACCAAGGACAACCTCGGCAAGCAGCTCGGCATCTTCCTCGATAAGAAGTTCGTCTCCGACGCGACGATCCAAGGGATCATCACCGACTCGGGTCAGATCACCGGCCAATTCACCGAAGAAGAAGTCGCCCTGCGCGCGAACGAGCTCAACGCCGGCGCGCTGCCCGTGCCGACCGTCATCGTCGAAAAAGACGACGTCGGTCCGATCCTCGGCCGCGAAGACCTCACCAAGTCGCTCTACGCCTCGATGGTCGGCCTCGCGCTCGTACTGATCTTCATGGCCGTCGTCTACAAATTGCCGGGCCTGCTCGCCGACGTCGCGCTGGTCGTGTACGTCCTCGCGCTGCTCGCGCTCCTTTCGGCCGCGCACGCGGTCTTGACGTTGCCCGGCATCGCGGGTTTCGTGCTCTCGATCGGTATGGCCGTCGACGCCAACGTGCTGATCTTCGAACGGCTCAAAGAAGAGCTGTGGGCCGGCAAGTCGCTGCGTTCCGCGGTGAAGATCGGTTTCAAGCGCGCGTTCACGTCGGTGTTCGATAGTCACGTCACGACGATCGTCGGCGCGGGCGTGCTCTTCGTCCTCGGTACCGGCACGGTGAAGGGCTTCGCCTACACGCTCTTCTGGGGCACGGTGTTCTCGCTGTTCACGGCCGTCTTCGTGACGCGCTTCTTCATGGATCTCATCGTCGAGCGCAATCTCGTGACCGACCAGAAAGCCTACGGAGCCTAGCATGTTTTTCCGTAGACTGAATTGGAACGTCGTCGGCTGGCTGCGCACGGTCTCGATCATCTCCTATGCGATCATCGCGCTCGGCGTCGCCTCGATGATCTACCATTGGACGACGACCGGCTCGCCGCTGCGGCTGGGCCTTTCGTTCACCGGCGGTACCGACGTGACGGTGAAGTTCACCGCGCCGGCCGACCGCGACGCGATCGCGAAGGCGCTGATCCCGCTCGGCGTGACCGATGCGCAGATCAACACGCTGAGCAAGACCGGCGAACCGGTCGGCGAGCGCTACACGATCGAGACGCAAAAAGACTTCGGCAACAACTCCGGCCCGCTCTGGAGCGCGCTCGGATCGGTCGCCCCGGTCGATCGCGCCTCATCGTCGATCTCGGCCGTCGGCCCGTCGCTCGCGACGGAGTATCTGCTCAACGCGCTCAAGGCGCTGGTGATCGCGATCGCGATCCAGTTTATCTACATCGCGTTCCGCTTCGGCTGGAACTACATCTTCGGTCTCGTCACGATCATCGCGCTCGTGCGCGACTCGGCGATGATGATCGGCATCTATTCGATCGCCGGCCGGCGTGTCGACGATGCGTTCCTGGCCGCCGTGTTGACCGTCATCGGCTACTCGGTGATGGATACGATCGTTATCCTCGACCGGATCCGCGAGAACACCAAGGTGATGGCGGGCGAGCCGTTCGACAAGATCGTCAACACCTCGATCCTGCAGACGATGACGCGTTCGGTGAACACGCTCGCGACCGTCGTCGTCACCCTCGTCGCGTTGCTCGCGTTCGGCGGCGCCTCGCTGCAGAACTTCGCGTTCGCGCTGCTGGTCGGCATTTGCTCGGGCGGCTACCACTCGATCTTCTACTCCGCGCCGCTCGTGGCGGCGTTCCAGAAGCGGATCGGCTCGCGCGCCGCGCTGCGCCGCGCTTCGCTCGACGCCCAACCGCGGACGGTCGCGGAGGCGCGCGCTCAGGCGCGCAGCGACGCCGAACGGGCCGAGATCCTCGCCGCCCGCAAAGCGCGGCGCGAACGCGACCGGCAGTCCTCGCGGCGCGCGCCCGACGGCCCGCCGAAATACAGAAAGCGCCGCAACGCTTCGAGCAACGCGGTCGGCTACGCCGAATCGGACGTCGAGGAGCAGACGGAAGAACTCGAGGAGGAGTACGAACTCGCGCACGACGAGCAGCAGGCCGAACAGATCGATCCGCTCGACGCGCAGAACCTCGGTTTGCACGACCGCGACTACGACCTCGGGCACGAAGAGATTCGGTTGAATCTCGACGCGGCCGATGAGGAACCTCACCCGCCCGCGCGTGAAACGCCGCACACGAACTGACCCGCTGCCGCCTCCGACCGCATCGGAGGCGGCGTTCGAGCGCCTCGCGGCTACGTTCGGCCGCGAGCCGCAATCGGCTGCCGCCGTCGCGCCGCCGGCCGAGGCGACGGCCTTTCTCAACGAGCTCTATGCGAAGCGCGACGCGTACCTCTCGCGCGATCCGTACGCGACGATCGGCGATGCGACCGAGTTCAATACGAAGATCGTCGGCGTCAGCTTCGAGCGGCGCCAGGATCTGATCGGCGGCCTCGCGCCCGGACTCGAGCTGATCCTCGAACGCCAGCCCGACAACCCGCACGATCGCAACGCGATCGCGGTCCGCTACGGCGTCCTGCAGATCGGCTTTATCAAGAAAGAGATCGCCGCGCGCATCGCCCCCAATATCGATGCGGGCGAGCGCTATCGGGCGGAGGTGAAGCACCTCACCGGCGGCGGCACGAAGACGGCGGGTGTCAACATTTGGGTGACGCGCGAGCAGCCGGGCGTCGCGCAGGGCTTTGCCGGCGCGCGCGCGCGCGGCGACGACGTCATGCGCGCGTTGCTCGGCGACCGTCCGCTGCGCGATGCCCAGCGCGCCGTGCTCGAGCGCATCGCGAGCGGCCGCAACACGTTGGCCGTGCTCGGCACCGGGCGCGGGAAGTCGCTCTGCTTCCAGCTGCCGGCGGCGACCGGCGCGCTCGAACGCGGCACGAAGACGGTCGTGCTCTACCCGCTGCGAGCGCTGGCCAACGATCAGTACGAGGCGCTCGTGCGGCGACTCGGGCCGCTCGGCGTGCGGGTGCTGCGCGCGAACGGGTCGATCGACGCGGGCGAACGCAACGCGCTCATGGCGGCGCTTGAGAGCGGGGAGTGGGACATCGTCTGCGCGACCCCCGAGTTCGTGCACTTTCACGTCGACCGTTTCACGCACGAGCGCAGCCGCCCGTCGCTGCTCGTCGTCGACGAGGCGCACCATCTGATCGAAAGCACGCACCGGCCGGCCTACGGCCGCGTCTCGGATGTCGTGCGCAAGCTCGGATCGCCGCAGGTCCTCGCACTGACCGCCACCGCCGGCGACGACGTCTTTGCCGGCATCCGGCGCGAGCTCGCGATCGAGGCCTGGGTGATCGATCCGACGATCCGCGAGAACCTCACCGTGGTCGAAGCGCGCAACACAACCAACAAGGTCGCCTATATCGAGCGCAACATCGACCCCGAGGGGAAGGCGATCGTCTACTGCAACTCGCGCAACGAGGCCACGAAGGTTGCCGAGAAGCTGCGCGCCCACCTCGGCGACACGGTCGCGTTCTACCACGCGGGCGTCGGATCGGCCGAGCGCGCGCAGGTCGAGCGGTTCTTCCGCGAGGGCGCGATCCGGGTCATCGTCGCGACCTCCGCCTTCGGTGAGGGCGTCGACTTGCCCGACGTGCGCGACGTGTTTCTCTACCACATGAACTTCGATCTGACCGAGTTCAACCAGCAATCCGGCCGCGCCGGCCGTGACGGGGCGCCCGCGCAGATCCATCTGCTCTTCGGCGACCGCGACCGCAACATCAACGAGTTCATCCTCGAGCGCGACGCGCCGCAGTTGCACACGCTGCGCAGCATCTATCGTGAGATGAAGAAGATTTCGAGCGACGGCGTGATCCGTCAGACGTATGCCGACATCGCCTCGGCGATCGATCTCGGCGATAAGGTCGATCACCGGACCGTCGGCGCCGCTACGCGCATCTTCGCCGACGCCGGCCTCGTCGAGTTGAGCGAAGACGACGAGAGCCGCTTCATCCGGTTCTGCGAGGTGACCGGCAAAGTGGATCTGACGCAGAACGAGCGCTTCGCCGAAGGCGAGGAGGCGCGCAAGAGCTTCGCCGACTTCTGCGGACTCGTCCTAACGGCGCCGCCGGCCCTCTTGCAGCAGACGATCAACCGGCCGATCTATCCCTCGAACGTTCCGCATGAACGCTGAAGTGCGGCGGGGAAAGGCGGGCTCGTGAAGCCGCAGGTTGCCGTTCTCGACGATTACCAGCAGGTCGCGCGCGTCTACGGTGATTGGGACCGTTTACGCGAGCGCGCCGATGTGACCGTGTTCGAGGATCATCTCTTCGATGAGGACGCGCTGGTCGCGCGCCTCGCGCCGTTCGCCGTGATCGTGCTGATGCGCGAACGCACGCCGTTTCCGCGGTCGCTGATCGCGCGGTTGCCGAACCTGCAGCTGTTGCTGACGACCGGGATGTGGAACGCGTCGATCGATCTGGTCGCGTGCGAAGAGCGCGGCGTCGTGGTCTGCGGCACCCAAGTCGGCGGCGGCGGAACGGCGCAGCTCACCTGGGCGCTGCTGCTCGCGCTCGCGCAACAAATTCCCGTCGTCGACGCCGACATCCGCGCCGGCCGCTGGCAAACCGGCGTCGGCATTGAGATTGCCGGCCGGACGCTGGGCCTGCTCGGCCTCGGCCGTATCGGCAGCGTGGTCGCGCGCGTCGCCCGGGCCTTCGACATGAACGTCATCGCGTGGAGCAAGAACCTTACCGCAGAGCGGGCGGCCGAAGCCGGCGCGACGCTCGTCGACTGCGACGAGCTGCTGCGCCGCTCCGACTTCGTGAGCGTCCATATGGTCCTGAGCGCGCGTACGCGTGGACTGCTCGGCCGGCGCGAACTCGCGCTGATGAAGCCGGCCGCGTATCTCATCAATACGTCGCGCGGTCCGATCGTCGACGAAGGCGCCCTGATCGAAGCACTGGAAGCGCGCACGATCGCCGGAGCCGGTCTCGACGTGTTCGACGTCGAGCCGTTGCCGCTCGATCATCCGTTGCGCCGGTTGCCCAATACCGTGCTGACGCCGCACATCGGCTACGTGTCCCAGGAGAGCTATTCGGTGGTGTACCCGCAGTTGATCGAAGACATTGAGGCCTGGCTCGACGGCACGCCCGTCCGCCGCATGCACAGCACGGTGGTGCCCGATAAGGCGGCGTACGCGCCGCCGGTGCGCCCATGACGCTCGCGCTCGACGCAATCGACGCGATCGACGTCCACGTGCACGCCTGGGCACCGGGCGTGGCCGACGACGATCCGATGCTGCAGCAGGCCGCGAAGTATTTCGGCAACGTGCAGCCGCCCAAGACGCTCGATGACATGGCGGCCTATTACCGCGAACGGCGGTTAGGCTGCGTCGTCTTCACCGTCGATGAAAAGGGCGGCAGCGACGTGCACGTCAGCAACGACGACGTGCTCGCATTCGCGGCGCGCAACACCGATATCGTGATCCCGTTCGCGAGCGTCGATCCGACGCGCGGCGCGGAAGGCGTGCGCGAAGCCGAACGCCTGATCGCCACCGGGAAGGTGCGCGGCTTCAAACTGCACCCGCAAATTCAGGCGTTTTACGCGAACGACCCGGCGTTCTATCCGTACTACGAAGTGATTGAGGCGGCGAAGTTGCCGATCATCGTGCACACCGGCCATAGCGGGATGGGTACCGGGATGCGCGGCGGCGGCGGCATCCGTCTCAAGTACGGCAACCCGATGCTGCTCGACGACGTCGCGGTCGATTTTCCCGACATGCCGATCATCCTCGCGCACCCCTCGTTCCCGTGGCAAGACGAAGCGCTCTCGGTCTGCCTGCACAAGCCGCAGGTCTACATCGATCTCTCCGGCTGGTCGCCGAAATACTTCCCGCCGAACCTGATCCAGTACGCAAACACCCAGCTCAAACACAAAGTGCTCTTCGGCTCCGACTACCCCGTCCTCACCCCCGACCGCTGGCTCGCCGATTTCGCCAAACTTCCCATCAAAGACGAAGTCCGCCCATTGATCCTAAAAGAAAACGCAATCCAGTTATTTGGGCTCTAGCGCGCGAAGCGCAATGATGGTGGCGGCCCCTCGACTTCGCGCTGCGGCGCTACGCTCGGGGTGACAGCATTGGCGCTTTGCTCGCGATTGCGGCGCATCGCGCCGCAAAAGGATGGAGCGCCTCTCCTGCGGAGAGCCGCTCCCGCGTTGAAATTGTCATCCCGAGCGGAGCGCGTATGCGCGCAGTCGAGGGACAGCCCTAATCATCGAGCTTGGTGGCGCGCTGTAATCGCCAAGCATGGTGGCGGCCCCTCGACTTCGCGCTGCGGCGCTACGCTCGGGGTGACAGCATTGGCGCTTTGCTCGCGTTTGCGGCGCATCGCG
>Ga0302279_10000894_pt1 | contig 43867 bp, 43 predicted proteins | sample III_Bog_N3_3_FD_194541 | JGI IMG/M metagenome (GOLD analysis project Ga0302279, IMG submission 194541) | Peat permafrost microbial communities from Stordalen Mire near Abisko, Sweden - III_Bog_N3_3 | ecosystem: Environmental > Terrestrial > Soil > Wetlands > Peat | place: Sweden: Abisko... | reverse complement strand
TGCTATGGCTGTTGCCGACCGCGGTCTTCGTGGGACTCGTCGTGACCGGCGTCGTGCTGCGGAGGAGACGGTGAAGAGCGAACGCCAGTTACGCGATGAGATCCGGTTGCGCGAGGCGTCACTGGAGGACGCACGACGCGAGCACGTGGCGGGCGAACTGAGCGTAGAGGAGTTCGCCTCGATCACCTCGCGAGAGAACGATGCCCTGGACGACTTGCGAGTGGCGCTCGAGGAGTTAGCGGTCGCGGTGAGCGAGTCGCCCGCCGCAGCGCCCGCGGGACCCCGCGGTGTGCGCGAGCGAAAGCGGAGTCGTCTGATCGTCGCACTCGCGTGCTTCGCCGTCGCCGCGGGAGTCCTCGTGTGGGCCAATCTCGGTCTTCGTCAGGCGGGACAGTCGGCGACGGGAGGGCTGAATCTCTCGCAGACACAGAAGTTGCAAGAACTCGTCACCGAGGGTGAGGCGGACGTCGCGAATGGCGATGACGTCGCGGCCCTGTCGGCCTATCAACAGATCCTGGCGATCGAGCCGACCAACGTGGTCGCGCTCACCGAGGCTGGTTGGCTCGAATTCTCGGCGGGATCCACGAGTCACAACGTGACCGTGGTTGATGCCGGTGTCGCCAACCTGCGCGAGGCCGTGACGCTTGCTCCGACATCGGCGGCGCCACGTCTGTACTACGCGATGGTGGCGTATCGGACGCCCGGCAATGCGGCCCTGGCCAAGCGCGAGTTCAAGGTCTTCCTGGGTCTTCACCCCTCCCATGCGCAGTTGCTTGATGCCGCTGCGGAGTTGCACGCTCTCGGGCTCAGCGCCTAGACCGGCACGACGCCCGACAACACCGCGCCCAGCACGCCGGCGCCCAGCAGCATCAGGGTCGGGCTACGGCGTAGCCCGACCAGCCAGAGCAACGCCACCGCGAGTACTGCGCCCTGCCAGGCCTGGCTCATCAGCATGGCCAGGGCGATCGACGACGCGGCGATGGCCCCGATGACGCTCGGGCCCGCGCCGGCTAGGAACGCGCCGACCGTGCTGTTGCGGCGTAGTCGCTCGAAGTGTCGCGCACCGACGATGACGAAGACGAAGGAGGGGGTGAAGGCCACCACCGTTGCCAGCGCGGCTCCCGTCATGCCGTGCGCGGCGTATCCGACGGCCGACACGGTGAGCACCACGGGCCCGGGGGTGATCTGACCGAGTGCGACGGCGTTCAAGAACTGCGCCCCGCTCATCCAGTGGTAGGTGCTCACCACGTCGTGTTGCATCAGGGGGATGATCACGAAACCGCCGCCGTACGAGAGTGCACCGACCTTGAAGGCCACCCAGCTCAGCGCGCCCCACCCGCCGAGAACGACGGCGTGTACCGTGGCGAGTCCCGCAAGGAGTCCGTGGCGCACGTTAGTTCGACGCGCGAGAATCTCCACGGCGCCGCAGGCGAGCAACGCAAGGACCACCAGCGCCGGGGCGAAGAGAGCAGTAGCGGCGCCCAGCGCTGCGTAGACGCTCCAACGGACCCGCGCGACGGTACTGGTGGTGTGGCGCCAGCTCGGCGTCACGAGTTGCCACGCGGTGCGCGCGGCGATGGCTGGTACGACCGCACCCGCGCCGAGCGCCGCTCCAAGGATGAATCTCGACGGGTGATGGGTGAAGAAGAGAGCGGAGAGACCGACGATGAGGATGAGACCAGGCACGATGAAGCAGAGTCCGCCGAGCAATGCGCCACGCACCCCGCGCAGCCGCCACGCGCTGTAGATCATCAATTGCGTGGACGCGGGGCCGGGCAATAGGTTCGCCGCGGCGATGGCGTGCTCGAATTCCTCGGCGTCCAACCACTTCTCTTGTTGCACGACGAGGTCACGCAGTAGAGCGATGTGCGCCGGCGGACCCCCGACGCCGATGACGCCGATGCGCCCCCATTGTTGCGCGATGACGCGAAGGGACACTCTCGCGATCGGCGCGGTCGCGCCGGTCGCTTCGGTCATCTCAGGCGGTGACGCGGCAGGTGTCGTCACCGCGAGCGCGCGAGGTCAACGTCACCTTGGTGGACTTGGCACCGAGTCCCTCGAGCATGCCCGAGATCAGTCCGCGGTCGACGGCGCACAGGACGGGATGGTGCTGCGCAGCCATCCCGAAGGGACAGTTGTCGGCCACGACCGACTGCGTGGTCTCACTCTCTTCGACGCGGGCGTTGAAGCCGTGCGCCGTCAAGAGGCCAGCGATCGAGGACATGGCGGACTTGACGGAGGTCGAGGAGTCATTGGTATTGGCGGTGGCACCCAACCCGCGTCCGTATTCCAGACCGACATCGTGGGCGAGTGATTCGGCGGCCTTGGGTCCCAAGCGTTCCAGCGCCATCTCGAGCAACGCCACCAGCAGGGCGTCGCGGCGGACTGAACCCTCCATGGCGACGTTCGTGTCGACCACGCGATAGCCCTTGGCTGGACGCCCGACGGTCGAGCGGTGCACGTTGTCGTAGGTGACGTAGCCACCCTCGGTCAGTCGTTCGAGGTGGTGGCGCACGACGTTGGCGTGCACGTCACAGTGGCGCGCGAGTTCCGCGGCGGTCGCGCCGGGGTTCTCACGCAAGTAGAGGTAGATCTTGCGCCGGGTATTGTCGCCGAAGGAATGCGCGAGACTGGTGACCGTGGCGGTGAATAGCGCCGGGTCGAGGTCGGTCTCGATGTGCGTGGACATACGTCCAGAGTGTAGGTGGTACGGGGGTGTCCGTGAGCGTTGCTCCCGGGCAACGCCGGTAGCCTCATAGACACCACCGAAAAGGATGAGCCGTGACCTTCGACGCTACGCAGTACCCCGCCCTCGCGGCCATTGTCGAGCCGCAGGTGCTTCGGCCCCTGGGAGAGCTTGGTTTCCTCGATGCCGTCGTCTCGACGCCGGCGGGACTCGACGTTACTCTCGTGCTGCCGGCATCGAATTGGCCTCAGCGTGACTACCTGGAGACGACGATCCGTGCGACCTTGCCCGGTGCGACGCTGCACGTGCGCACCATGAACGAAGAGGAACTGCTGCGCCTGCGCAATTACCTGCGCGGATCGATGACCGGTTCGTCGTCCCCCGGCGAACACGGTCACGGGGCAGACCAGCCCAAGTTCCTCGACCGTTTGTCCAAGACGCGGGTACTGGGCATCTCCTCGGGCAAGGGCGGAGTCGGTAAGTCCTCGGTGACGGTGAACCTGGCGATTTCGCTCGCTCAACAGGGCCACCAAGTAGGTGTCCTCGACGCTGACGTCTACGGCTTCTCCCTGCCCAAGATGCTCGGGGCGGTGGCCGACCCCATTGTCTTGGGCGACACCGTCCTTCCCACGCTCGCCCATGGTGTGCGCTGCGTCTCAATGGGGTACTTCGTCCCCGACGAACAGCCGGTCATCTGGCGCGGTCCGATGCTGCACAAGGCGATTGAACAACTCGTCACCGAGGCGTGGTGGGACGAACCCGATTTCTTGTTGATCGACATGCCCCCCGGCACCGGCGACGTGGCCTTGACGCTGTCCGAGATCCTTCCGCGAATCGAGATGTACGTCGTGACGACTCCTCAGGCCGCTGCCCAACGCGTCGCGCAGCGCTCGGCCTACGCCGCGCGCAAACTCAAGTTGTCGGTTCGCGGGGTCATCGAGAACATGAGCTGGTTCCGCGGCGACGACGGCACGCGCTACGAGATCTTCGGCCACGGTGGGGGCGAAAAGCTCGCGGCCGACCTTGGTGTGGCGCTACTGGGGCAGATCCCTCTCGAAACGCCCTTGCGCGAAGGCGGCGACCTGGGAGAGCCGCTGGTGGTCGGCCACCCCGACAGCGAGGCCGCGCAAGCATTCGGGGAACTCGCCAAGAAGGTGGCGTCGCAAGGGCCGGCCCGGGTCTATCGCCAGGAGCTTCGACTGCTGTAGCCACCTCAGCGGTCGATACCGTTGGGCAACTGGTCGATTGGCCAGTCGAGCAACGTCAGCGCGCTGCGGCACGCGAAGCGGTCGGTCATCCCGGCCACGTAGCTGACGGCGGCGGCCAGGGCCGCGGGTGACATCGCGACGTCGCGGGGGAACTCGTCATCTTCGGGTAATAACGCGGGAAATGCGGCGTAGTGCTCCACCAACCCCCGCAGCATGCCCACTACACGATGCGCCTGCAATTGTGACGCTTCGCGCATGTAGATCGAGCGGTAGTTGAAAGCGCGAAAGGCGGCGAGGGCCTCGGCGTGCGACGAGTCCATGCCGATGACCCCGGTGTCACGGATGGTGGCGATCATGGCATTGATGAACGCGCCGAGTTGTTGTCGGCGCGACGCGCCGCAGCGGTCACGAATCAGACCCGGCAGTTCGTCGGCGTTGACCAGTCCCGCCGAGACCGCGTCCTCGAAGTCGTGGCACACGTAGGCGATCCGGTCGGCCCAACTCACCACCTCGCCCTCGGGCGTCAAAGGTGCCGGACGAGACCACGAATGATTACGGATGCCGTCGAGGGTCTCGTGACACAGATTGAGCGCACGCAGGGAAACGTCAGCGCCCCAAGTCGCGTGATCGAAGCCTCCCACGACGTAGGGATCGAGGGCCTCTTCGCTGGCGTGCCCCCCGGGGCCGTGACCGCAGTCGTGACCTAAGGCGATCGCGTCGGTCAGGGCTACGTTGAGACCGACCGCACGAGCGACGCTCGTGGCGACTTGTGCGACCTCGAGGGCGTGTGTGAGACGAGTGCGCATGTGGTCGTCAGGAAAGACGAAGACCTGGGTCTTGCCCGAGAGGCGACGAAACGAGGTCGAGTGCAGGATCCGGTCACGGTCGCGCTCAAAGCACGTGCGAAAGGTGTCGGGCTCCTCCTCGCGCGCACGCTCTCCTGCGCCGTGCGCTCGAGTAGCGCCGCGCGCCAACCACTGGTCGCTGTACTCCTCGCGGGCGACCCGCGAGGTGGATCGGGCCACGCGTTGGTCGCTGAGGTCCAGGGTGGCCACCGAGTTGCGATGCGCGCGAACTACCTCGTCGAGGGTGAAACCTTCCATGGTGGCAGCCCACTGGACGCTGCGCTGGCTGGGGGAGTCTTCAGTCACGACCTTCATCTTGCCCCAACCTCGTAACATGGGAAAGTCGTTACCGACGGAGGAGTCGTCATGGAAATTCGTATTGGGATTGTGCAGTCGATGAAGGAGATCAGCGTCGAGTTGCCCGACGGCACCGACCGCGACGCTCTGGAGAAGGACGTGCAGGCCGCCCTGGAAGGCGACACCCTGCTGTGGCTGACCGACCGCAAGGGTCGTCGAGTCGGCGTGCCCGCTGCTCGGGTCGCCTACGTGGAATTCTCCACGGCCACTGAGCGCAACGTGGGCTTCGGCGCGGCCTGAGCCGTGATTGACTACCACCTGCACCTCTGGAGCCACGACGATTCTTCGGTGTGGTACCGGCTCGACCAGGTGGCGCAGTACTGCGAAGAGGCGCAACGCCACGGCGTGGACGAACTGGCGCTGACCGAGCACCTCTACCGCTTCGTCGAGTTGCGCGCCACCGTCGGCGATTTCTGGAACCGCTGGGCCTACGAGCCCACCTCGTCGCTGATGGCCGCCTACTTCGACTTCCACGCGCGTAACTCACTCGAGGAGTACGTCACCTTCGCGCAATTGGCCAAGTCCGAGGGCCTGCCGGTGAAGGTGGGCATGGAGGTCGACTACTACCCCGATCAGATGGACGAGGTCTCGGCGTTGGTGGGCCAGTATCCCTTCGACGTCCTGATTGGATCGGTGCATTGGCTCAACACCTGGCAGTTCGACGACATCGACAATGAAGTGCACATGGACGAATGGCGTACTCGCGACGTGGACCAGAGTTGGGATGATTACACACGGGCGCTCGAGGAACTGGCGGCCACGCACGCGGTCGACGTGCTTGCTCATCCCGATGTCATCAAGGTCGCCGGGTTCCTCCCGACGAACCCCGATGCTTTGTGGGATCGCATGGCCGATGCCGCCGCTGCGGTCGACGTGTCCGTCGAGTGCTCGTCGTCGGGTTGGTTCAAACCGGTCAAGGAGCAGTATCCGGCCGACGGCCTTCTCGACCGCTTGGTCGCCCGTGGCGTGACCTTCACCACCGCCTCGGACGCTCACCGTCTCGAGCGAGTCGGCTCGCGTGCCGGCGACCTCGCGACTTTGCTCGAGGCCCGCGGCGTGCACGAGTTGGCCACCTACGAGCAACGACAGCGGATCATGGTGCCGCTGCGGAGTGCCACGTGACGACGCTGGCCGAACTGTCCGAGGACTTCACGTCGCTGACCGATGCCGCGGTCGACCACCTGCTGCGTTTGACTGCGTCGTGGTCACTGCTGGCCGACCTCTCGTTCTCCGACATGGTGTTGGTGGCACCTGATGAGAACACTGTCAACAACGAGGAGTTCGTGGTGCTCGGCCAAGTTCGCCCCAACAACCGCTCGACGCTCATCGTCGACGACCTCATCGGTTCGATCCAACCCTCCTCGCAGTGGCCCCTGGTCAAGAGGGCGTTCGAGTCAGGGCACCGTGCCGTGGGCGAGGTGGCGCTGCCGGCAATTCCCCAAGCAGTGCCGGTGTGGTGCATCCCCGTGCGTTTCGACGGCCGAGTCATCGCGGTGCTCGTGCGATTGCAGGGCCCGTTGCGAGGACCGGCGTCACTCTACGAGCAGGCATATCTCTCGATCTTCGAGCGCTTGTGCTCGATGGTCTCGGACGCCACGTTCCCTTATCGCGAAGACACCGTGGCCGGACCGGGGATGCCGCGCGTCGGCGACGGGATCATCTTGATCAATGAGGTCGGCGAGGTCGAGTTCGCCACCCCTAACGCGACCAACGCCCTGCACCGTCTTGGCGTGTACGCCTCGACGGAGGGTAAAACGTTCGTGGAGGCGGGGCTGCGTATGCGCGTCGTCGATCGATGCCTCGAATACGGCATCCCAGCCATGGAAGAGGTCGACCGCTCCAACGACGTGGCGATTGTCTTTCATTGCATTCCTCTGTTCGACCAAGGTGTCGTGACTGGCGTCGTCGTGCTGTTGCGTGACGTGTCGGACTTGCGTCAACTCAATCGTCTGGTCCTCAACAAGGAAGCCGCGGTGCGCGAGGTCCACCACCGCGTCAAGAACAATCTGCAAACCATCTCGTCCCTGTTGCGTTTGCAGGCGCGCCGTAGCGACGAGCACGACACCGTCGTCGCCCTGCAAGAGGCAGAGCGGCGCGTGCGATCCATCGCTGTGGTGCACGAAGTGCTGAGTCGCGAGCCGGGTGAGGAGGTGGTGTTCGACGAGATCGTGCGTTCCATCGTGCTGCTCGTCGAGGACACGGTCCTTGCACTGCACCCCGTCGAGATCGTCGTCAATGGTGAGTTGGGCACGCTGCCGACGGATCTCGCCACGCCTCTGGCGTTAGCATTGACCGAACTGTTGACCAATGCCGTCGAACACGCCTTCATCGGCTTCGGCGGACCCGACAACGAACACGTGGGCGTCGTGACCCTCGACCTCAGCCTCGAAGGGGATGACGCCGTGGCGGAGATCCGCGACAACGGTCGTGGATTGGAGGACGACTTCAAACTAGATGTGGCGACGAGTCTCGGTCTGTCGATCGTGCGCGACTTGATTCGCTCACAACTCAACGGAACCATCGAGATGACGAACGTGCCGTACGCGGACGGCGGCGGTACCTTGATCAGAGTGGTCGTACCGACCGAACTGACGAACTGACGAATTAGTTCTGCTGCATGCGACGACGCGCGGCCAGCCACTGCTTGCGCAGTTTGCGTCGCTCGTCCTCGGTGGTGCCGCCCCAGACGCCCGACTCCTGGTTGGTCGCCAGGGCGAACTCCAGACAGAGCTTCTGAGCATCGCAGTTGATGCAGACTCGCTTGGCTGATTCAATCTGATCCGTGGCCATGCCGGTCGTGCCGACGGGGAAGAACAACTCGGGTTCGGTGTCGCGGCATGCGGCATTGGCGCGCCAATCGGCGTCATCCCAAGCGTGAGTACGGTTCCAGATCAACGACATGACAAAATCCTTCTAAATTAACGAAATACCCCGAAAAAAGTCCTCGGAGGCCGTTAAGGGCGGGAAGGTAATTTTACTCAGCCGGACCCTTAAATTCAAGCAGTTTTTGGTATTTCGGACCTCAAATGGGCGTCAGTGGCACAATTCTTATCGTGACCTCAATCTTCGCGCACCGTGGGTATCACGTGGAGTGGCCCGAGAACTCGGTGCGGGCAGTGGCCGCCGCGCGCGACATCGGAGCCGATGGCGTGGAGTTTGATGTGTGGTTGAGCGCGGACAAATACCTGATCGTGAACCACGACCGTACCGTCGATGGGCTCGCGATCCCTACGACGTCGTACGCACATTTGCGGTCGAAGCGCGACGTGGCGCAACTCGGTGATGTCCTCGCGGCCGCGGGCCACATGAGGATCAACGTTGAAATTAAATCAACTCGTTCGGCTCCATACAATCGGTCAGCCGCCCAGGCCGTGGCGGCGTTCCTCGACGCGTCGCCGGTGTCGGACCAGTGCCTGGTGTCGAGTTTCTCCCTCGACGTCTGTCAAGAGGTGCGCCGGACGTCGACGACTCGACGAGTGGGCTGGTTGGTCACGCGCCGTCCAGCGCACGCGGTATTGGACCAGGTAGTCACCAGTCGGCTCACCTCGGCGCACTTCGCGTTTTCGCGCGTCAACAGTTCGGTGATCGACCGCGCCCGTGACCTGGGAATCGAATTGCACGTGTGGACACCGAATCTGCGCCGCGACATTGACCGGATGCTCGATCTCGGCGTGGGCGCGCTGATCACCGACGACGTCGTCCTCGCCCAAGAACTTCGCGCGCGGCACCTTCCTACTTCCAAGTAACCGTGACCTAGATTGGGGGTATGAACGTTGTCGTGTGTGTCAAACAGATTCCCGATCCCGCAGCCCCCCAATCTCTGGACGCCGAGCACCGGTTGAACCGAACGGGCAAGTTGATCCTTGACGAGGCCGATACGTACGGCGTCGAGGTCGCCTTGCGCCTGGTCGAAGCCGCGGGCCAGGGCGAGGTGTCCGTGGTCTCGATGGGTGACGCCACCGACCTGACGGGCATTCGTAGCGCGCTGGCGATGGGCGCGATGCGCGCCACCGTCGTGTCGGATCCGTCGCTCAAGGGCGCCGACGCCCTCACAACGGCCAAGGTGTTGGCGGCGGTGTTGTCGCGTGAATTACCCGATCTGATTCTGGCCGCGACCGAGTCATCTGACGGCTACACGGGCACCTTGCCCGTGCAGTTGGCGCAGTTGCTCGACTTGCCCGCTCTCACGTTCGCCACGTCAGTGGTCGTCGAAGGTGACACGGTAGTGGTTCACCGACAGACGGAGGCTGGTTACGACGAGGTCGCCACCCAGTTACCCGCCGTGGTGACTGTCACGGCCGGCGTGGTCGAACCGCGCTACGCCACGTTCAAGGGGATCATGGCGGCCAAGTCGCGCCCGGTCACGGTGATGAGTGTCGCCGATCTAGGTCTTGACGCCGCCGCCCTCGACCCCCGACAGGACATCGTGGCCGTGGAGACGGCCACCACCAGGGCCGCTGGCGAGAAGTACGTCGACGACGGCCAGGGAGCCGCGCGCATCGTCTCGTTCCTGGAGCAGATCAAGATTCTCTCAGGGAGCGCGTCATGACGGTCACGAATCTGTGGGTTGTGTCTGAGCCCGCCGGTAGCGGCGTGACGTCGACCTCGAAGGAACTCATCAGTGAGGCTCGGCGACTGGGTGCGACGGTGACCGCCGTTTCTTGGGGAGCCGATGGCGAGGCGGCGGCCAGCCTGGTCGGTTCTTTTGGTGCTAGTCGGCTGTTGGACCTCGGTGACTTGGGTGCAGTGCTGCCAGCCAGCATCGTGGCTGCGACACTCGCGTCGTTGTTGGCGAGTGAGAGTCCCGACGCCGTATTGATCCCCGCGAGCAATGACGGACGCGACATCGCCGCACGACTCTCGGCACTGCTGGACACACCGGTGTTGACCAATGTGACGGGACTGCGCGATAGCGCGGGCCTGCAGAGCGAGCACCCGATCTTTGGCGGCACGCAGACGGTACTGGCGCGTCTTCGCGCGAGCGGCCCCGGACTCTTCGTGGTACGGGCCAAGTCCTTCGTGGCCGACGCCACCGGTGGCGCGGCGGCCGAGCGAGTCGCCGTCACCGCCGTAGTGCCCTCGACTCGGGCCGCCACGGTGCGCTCCTCGCACGTCGAGGAGCGCACGGGCCCAGCTCTTGAGGACGCTGCCGTCGTGGTGTCGGGCGGGCGAGGACTCGGAGACGAGGCGTCGTACGAGCTCGTCAACGAGTTGGCGCGACTGCTCAACGGTGCGCCGGGGGCGAGCCGTGCGATTGTCGACGCCGGCTGGGTGCCCTACTCGCATCAGGTGGGCCAGACGGGCAAGACGGTCAAGCCCGATCTCTACATCGCGTGTGGCATCTCGGGCGCGACCCAGCACATGGTGGGCATGAAGGGTGCATCTCACATCGTGGCGATCAACAAGGACCCGGACGCGCCGATCTTCTCGATCAGTGACTTCGGTGTCGTGGGCGACGTGCACAGCGTTCTTCCAGCGCTGATCGCCGCCCTCAAGGCGCGCCCCTAACCCCTTTGTTTCATGTGAAGTGGCAAGTTCATGGGATTGCGTGCTGCGCACGGTGATGCGGATTCTTTAGGCTAAGAGTCATCAATATGGAAATCGCGTCCACGTCACACACCCGTCGGTGGTGGGTTTTGGTGACCGTCAGTGTCACACAGTTGATGGTGGCGCTGGACGCGACGGTGATCAACATCGCGTTACCACGCGCACAAGTCGACCTCAACTTCTCCTCCGCGAATCGCCAGTGGCTGATCACGGCTTACGCCTTGGCGTTCGGTTCACTGATGTTTCTAGGAGGTCGTTTGAGCGACCTCTGGGGACGGCGTACGTCGTTGATGGTGGGACTGGTCGGGTTCGCTCTGGCCTCCGCGGTCGGCGGCGCCGCGCGGTCCTTCGCGGTCCTCGTGACCGCCCGTGCGGTCCAAGGGGTCTTTGGTGCCCTGCTCGCGCCCGCGGCATTGGCGGCGTTGACCCTGACCTTTCGCGAGCCCCTCGAACGGGCCAAGGCCTTCTCCATCTTCGGAGCGGTGGGCGGATCCGGGGCGGCCATCGGTTTGTTATTGGGCGGAGCCTTGACCCAATGGGCGTCGTGGCGATGGTGCCTGACCATCAACCTGTTCTTCGCGGCCGTGGCGCTCGTCGGCGTTGTCGTCTTCGTGGACCGCGGTCGCGCCGAGAGCACGATCCATCTCGACCTGGTTGGCTCGGTACTGGGAAGTACGGGCCTGTTCGCACTGGTTTTCGGACTCGGTCGTGCCGTCACCACGGGATGGGGCAACTTCGACACGTGGTTGAGCCTGGTGGTCGCGGGCGTGTTGATGATCTTCTTCGTCATGTGGCAGGGGCGATCGAGGTTCCCGCTTCTGCCGCTTCGCATCGTGACCAATCGCACCCGCGGTGGCTCGCTGATCGCCCTCTTCATCACGAGTATCGGAATCTTTGGCATCTCGTTGTTCTTGGCGTACTACCTGCAGAACACCCTGGGTTACTCGCCGATGAAGACGGGGATTCTCTTCCTGCCATTGGTGGGTGCGCTGGCGTTCTCGGCGTCACTGGCCAGTGCACGCCTCTTGGCCCTGGTCGGACCACGACCACTGGTTCCCGTCGGGATGCTGCTCGGCATGATGGGAATGATCTTGTTCACGAAGTTGCCGGCGTACCCGGACTACTTCGGACACGTCCTGCCCGGCCTGGTGGTGACCGGCCTGGGCCTCGGTCTTATTTTTGCGCCCTCCACGGCCAGTGCGACGGCGGGCATCGAACCCCGTGACGCGGGTGCGGCGTCGGCCATGGTCAACACCGCCCAACAGATCGGTGGTTCGGTGGGGACTGCGCTGCTCAACACCATCGCGGTTATCACGGCGCGTCGGGCATCGATCTGTGTGCCCTCCGCGGGGTCACCCGTCTGTCCGACGGCCACGGCGGCGACCATTCACGGGTATTCCGTCGCGTTTTGGTGGGCGGCAGGTTTCTTCGGCGTCGGTGCCCTCGTGACGTTCTTCCTGCTGGAGTCCGGAGTACCCGAACTCGAAGGTGACCTGGTCCCGTTGATCTAAATGAGGGGCCAGGGGTAGGGCGGCCAGTCGCGGTCCTGATCGGGGGAGGGGAAGCTGCTCGCCACCAGTAGTTGGTGCGCACGCCGGCGAGTCATCTCGACCTCTTCGGCACTGAGGTAGAAGCCGAGATCACCGGTCTCGCCCTGGCCGAGACGCGCGAGGGGTTCGAGGAGACGATCGGGCAGGGCCTCTTCGGCGTACTCCCAAATCACGGTGCGCAATTTCTCCTCCTCGTGGAAGCAGAGCCCGTGGTCGATGGCCCAACAGCGCATCGTGTCGAAGAGGATGTGACCGCCCTTGCGATCAGCATTATTCGCCACCACGTCGAAGGCGCACAGGTCGGTGAACCAATCGAGCAGCGTCTCCTTCTCGCGCAAAGTGAAGTAGTGGTCGTCCGTCGCGTCGTCGATCCACCACTGCAGTGAGCCGACGCCGAAGGGTAAGTCCTCGCGCGCGATGGTCGTGGGAACGAGATCGGTGCCGAGCAGTTGGTCGAGCTCCCACGCCGCCACCTCGCGGCGCCACAGCCCATCGTCGAAATCCCACAGGGGACGTTCACCGGCCTCGGCTTTGTAACAGGCCAGCGCGCTGACGCCGTCGAGATCGAGTGTGACGAGTAGCGCCTGGTTCGAGGAGCCGGCGACGCGGCCTTCGACACCCACCGCGCCGTGGCGCAGTAGTTCGAGTTGGTCCTCGCGACGCACGCTCAGCGCACGGGCGCGCGGTGCCCATTGGTGCGCGGACAGTCGTGACCTCGCGGGTCGAGGGGCCCTCCGCACAAGGGACACGGCGGTCGTCCGGCTTCAACGAGTCGGGTGATGGCGATGGCGAGACCGCCGGCCCACTCCTTGCTCAAGGCGATGGTCGCTTCGTCGTCGTCCTCTTCCGCCGAGGCGAAAGTGACCTCGATCACGTCACGTTCCTCGTCGACGGCGATCGCGATGTCGCCCACCGCGAAGTCCGCTTCGTATTCGGGCTCCAAGGTGAAATCGTCGGGGAGGTGGCCCGGTCGCCCCAGGTCATCGAGGACTTGAGAGATCCACTGGGCCAGCGCCGCCAATTGCACCTTCTCGCACTTCAAGATGACCAGGCGACGACCCTGGCGGGCCTGCAGCAGGAAGAGGCGATTGCCGACCTCGCCGCGCACCCCCACCATGACCTTGTCGGGACTGTCGAATTCGTACTTCATGAGGCGATGAGCTCCTTCAATGATCCCGTGTTGTTCACACTCAACACGAGGGGCGTGGCGCTGGTGAGGACGATGGCGCTGATCGAACACGTCGAGATCATCGTGCGCTGGAAGAGATCCAGGGGCACGCCCTGGGCGTAGGTCACGGCGGCCTTGATGGGATCGGCGTGGCTGACGACCACGATGGTCTCTCCGTGATGGTCCTGCGCCAGTCGCTCCAGTGTCGTCCAAATGCGCAACTGCATCTCGGTGCGGGATGCGCCGGCGGGGAAACGGAACGTGCTGGGGGCGTGTTGCACCGCGCGCCATTCGGGCCTCTTGCTCAGCGACGCCAGCGTCTTGCCGGTCCAGTCACCGAAATCGCATTCCAGGAGGCCACGTTCGGTCTTGGCCCGCAGATGCAACGCCGCGGCGATCGGTGCGGCGGTCTCTCTCGTGCGCTCGAGCGGCGAGACGTAGAGGGCGCGCGGGGGCGTCTCGAGTTCACTTAGGCGCTCGGCGGCGCGTTGCGCCTGAGCGACGCCCTTGGCCGAGAGGTGCAGTCCCGGCGCGCGCCCGGGCAGTACCTTGCCCGTGGTGCCAGTGACGCCGTGGCGCACGAGAAGAATAGTGGTGGGCGGTGGTGTGGGGGTGCGGGCCATGAACCTACGACGCGCGCACGGGGATGCGCCGCGGCCCAGGATTCGCGGTCTCGGGCCAGCGCTTGCGCGAGACTTGAGCGAGTTTGTGCAGCAAGGCAACCGCTCCCGGATCGTCGTCACCGGGACGGGTCTCGATGAGGCCCTTCTCCCTCAACGCACTCATTAACTCACGTCCCTGGTCGGTGCGAACGATGACGAGCGTCCAGTCGTTGAAAGCGCCGATGCCGCCTGCGGACAAGTCGGCGTGCTCGGCGGCGAAGTCGGGGCAACTCTTGCAACCTTCGCGAGTGTAGGCGTGGGCCTCCTTGAGTGGCACTTCGTGATAGCCACCGTCACGGGTCCAGATCTGAAAGACCCCCTTGATGTTCATCTTCACGATGTCGGCGCGCTTCAGTCCGTACTGCTTGTCGAAGAGCTCTTCAAAAATGGCGTCGTCAAAGGTCTTGGAGCACAGCAGTCCGATGGTCAAGCTGAGTCGACGCGCGATCTTGCCCGCCTTGCGCGTCTGCATCGCTCCGGGGGCCGACGCCATGCAACCCATGCCCACCAGGGCAATGCGCTCGGCGCCGGATTCCACCGCCTGGGGGTAGGCCAGCAGGTTGGCGCTATAGGTGTAACGCGACTTGGCGGTGTCGAGCACTTCGGCACGGTTGCGCGCGACCCGCGGCTCGGCCCGCCACGTCGTGCCATCGCCCTCGAGGCCACTCACCAACGCAGCGTCGATGAGATCGTTCTCGAGGGCGTAGATCAGCAGCGTTGAGACGAAACCACCGTCTTGTCCGTTCTCGACGACGCCGTCATCCAGCGAGCGCGCCAAGAGCACGTCACCGATGCCGTAGACCTCGTCGTCATTGCGTTCGCGGGCGAAACGGTGCTGGTCGATCTCGGACTCCCAGTTGCGAAAGCGCGGGCAGGCCCGAGTGCACATCGTGCAGCCCTTGACGCCGTGAGTGCAGTCCTCGGGCCCCCCATCGATGTCGAGGTGGAAGGGCTTGTAGACCCCGCCCGTCGCGTCGTAGTCCAGTACGGGGTGAGGGCAGGCGACGACACAGGCTGCGCAACCGGTGCACAGGCCTGACGTGACGACCTCGCTGAATAGTTCGCGCCACTGCGGTTTTTCGATAGCCATGGTTACAACCTTAGTAAGAGCCCTTCGCGGTCCGGTATGGTGCACGGGTGCCAGAAGTGCTGGAAGTCGAGTCGTACCGTCTCCTCGCCGATCAACTGGTGGGCGCGACCATTACCAAGGGGTGGAGCGACGGTTACGCGGCCAAGAAGTTGTTGTCGACCGCGCAATGGGCCCGCACCGTCAAGGGGCTCACGATCACTGCGACCGATCGTCGTGGCAAGCTGATGCTCCTCGAAACCGACGGCGTGCGCCTCGGTATGCGATTCGGCATGACCGGCGTACTGCTGATCGACTCAGTGGCGGGCATCGACGGTCTGTTTTACGGACCGCACACCTACCGGTCGGAGTGGGTCCGCGCAGGTCTGGCGTTCGACGACGGGCGTCGGTTGTTGCTGCATGACCCGCGCCGCCTGGCCCGTGTCGAGATCGATCCGGACCTGTCCGAACTCGGTCCTGATGCCATGTCGCTCACCCGTGCCCAGTTCGAGTCGATCGTGACCGTCACCCGCGGCGAAGGTCCCGCCATCAAGGCCCGTCTGTTGGATCAGTCCGTCGTCGCGGGCGTCGGTAACTTGCTAGGTGACGAGATCCTGTTTCGCGCCGGTATCGATCCGCGCACACCGACCGGGCGCCTGACGCCCGCTCAGCGGGTCGCGCTCTACAAGTCGTTCACCCAGACGATGCGCACCCTGCAACGTCGCGGCGGCTCTCACCTGGGTGACCATATGCCTGGACGCTCCCCAGCGGGAATCTGCCCGCGCGACGGGGGTGCGATGCGCATCGCGGTCGTCGGCGGGCGAACCACGTACTGGTGCTCGGAGCACCAAAAGTAAGAATTCCATTGGGCTCGTCGGGGTCACCCGCGAAAAAGTGAAGAATAGTCGAATGCAACATCTCATCTCCCAATACGGCTACATCGGCCTGTTCTTCATCGCGCTGCTGTCCTCGGCCTGTTTGCCGGTACCTTCAGAGGTCGCCTTCGGCCTCGCCGGCGCCTACTGCACGACCGCGTTCGCGGCCCATCCGCAGTTCAGCGTCGTCAAGGTGGTCATCATCGGCACCATCGGATCGGTTGTCGGATCGATCATCGCCTACGAGCTCGGGCGCAGGGCCGGGCGCGCCATCGTGGATCGCTATGGAAAGTTTCTCTTGCTCTCGCATCGCGATCTGGACGCGTCCGAGGTGTGGTTCCAGAAGTACGGCGCACCCTCAGTGCTCCTGGGCCGTCTGATCCCCGTGGTACGAGCTTTCATCTCAGTGCCCGCCGGACTGGCCGAGATGAAGCGTGGACGCTTCATCGTGCTGACCACCATCGGGTCGGCGATCTGGGTGTGGCTGCTCACCGAGTTGGGGTACCGTGCCGGCAAGAATCAGCATTTCGTCAAGTACTTCAAGGACGCTGAGTACCCGATCGTCGCCCTCGTGATCCTGGTAGTGGTCGCCGGTGTCTGGCACCGTTGGCACACGATGAAGAATCCTCCGCGACACGCGCGCGGTCGTCACTAACCCCGGATTGCCGCCAGTACGCGTTGGGCGTGACCCTTGGTGCGCGGGCCGTACCAGGCGTGTTCGATGAGACCAGTGGGTCCCACGACGAACGTGGCGCGAATCACCCCCACGACCGTTTTGCCGTAGAGCATCTTCTCGCCGTAGGCGCCGTAGGCCGCCATCGTGGTGGTCGATGGGTCACTTAAGAGGTCGAAGTCGAGGCCGAACTTCGCGCGGAACTTCTGATGTGACGCCGCGTCGTCAGGCGAGACACCTACGACGCGCACCCCGAGGTCCTTGAATGCGACGAGTTCTTCGTTGAAGCCGCAGGCCTCCACGGTGCAGCCAGGAGTGTCGTCCGCAGGATAGAAATAGAGCACGTAGCGCTCAATGCGCAGCGAGTCGGAAGAGACCTCTCGACCGTCTTGATTCTTCAATGAAAAGTTTGGGGCCGTGGCGCCCACTACGAGACGTGGCATGGTGCTCCTTTGACGGTGGTGGGCCGGTGCGGACCTCGCACCTAGACTAGGAGCGAAGCTCTAGAAGTGAGCTTGGGCCCTCCTTACGAACGCCGGTTCCGGGTCCAACCGAGAAACGACCGTAGGACCATGACTAGCGAAACGATTGAGGCATCCATGTCTCAGGACTCGTACGACACCAAGAAGACCTTTGCCGAGTTGGGTATCGCGCCCGAATTGGTGGCGGTTCTCTCCGCCCAAGGCATCACGACCGCTTTCCCGATCCAAGCGATGACCATCCACGATGCGCTGGCCGGACGCGACGTCTGCGGCAAGGCCAAGACCGGATCGGGTAAGACGCTCGGCTTCGGGCTGCCCTTGTTGCAGCGCGTCGCCGCCAGCGCGCAGCTTGAGCGCGCCGAGGGGGGCCCCGCGCGTCCGCGCGGCCTCGTCCTCTTGCCAACGCGCGAACTTGCGGTCCAGGTCCACGAGGTCCTCGAACCCCTCGGTGCGGCCTTGGGGCTGCACGTGAATGCCGTGTACGGCGGTGCGGATATCGAACGCCAGGTCAAGTCCCTGCGCCGCGGCTGTGACGTGATTATCGCGACGCCTGGTCGACTCATCGACCTCGGGGACCGTGGGGAGCTCAACGTCGAGATGCTCGATGTCTTGGTGCTCGACGAAGCCGACCGCATGGCCGATATGGGGTTCATGCCCCAGGTCGAGTGGGTGCTGCGCCGTATCGCGGAGCATCCGCACCAGACCTTGTTGTTCTCGGCGACGCTCGACGGCGCCATCGACCGCCTGGTGAAGCGCTACCTCACCGACCCGGTCTTTCACGAAGTGGCGAGCGACACCCAGACGGTGTCACTGATGGTGCACCACTTCTTGACCGTGCACCAGATGGACCGCATCAAGGTGGCGGCGGCGATCTGCAACTCCTTTGACAAGACGATCATCTTCTGTCGCACTAAGCGTGGCGCCGACCGGCTCGTCGAACAACTCCAGAAGGAAGGGGTCGATGCGGCCGCCATCCACGGCGACCTGCGCCAGAGCCAGCGCGAGAAGGCCCTCGCCGACTTCAGTGCCGACAAGCTCGCGGTGCTTGTGGCCACTGACGTCGCCGCTCGTGGACTGCACATTGACGGAGTGGACTGCGTCATGCACTTCGACCCGCCCGAAGACCACAAGGCGTATCTGCATCGTTCGGGGCGTACCGCGCGGGCGGGTTCCACGGGCGTCGTCGTGTCGCTGCTGCTGTGGAACCAGATCATCGAAGCCGAGGTCATCATGCGCCGCTTGGCAATGAAGCGCCCGGTGGTTGAGGTCTTCTCCAACGACCCGCGACTCAAGGATCTCGCCAACTGGGACCCGACCAAGGAGACAGCCGCTTCGTGAGCGACATCGCCCTCTCCGTTTACCAGGCAGATACCACCATCCAGCGGGCCCTGGTCGTTGTGGCCCATCCCGACGATATCGACTTCGGTATGGCGGGCACGATGGCGGTCCTGACCGGTCAGGGTGTGGACGTTGCTTACTGTCTCGTCACGTCGGGCGACGCGGGCGGTGACGATTCGACCCACTCCAAAGAGGAGCGTGCCGCGATCCGCGAGGCCGAGCAGACGGCGGCGGCGGCGGCGGTGGGCGTCTCGAGCCTCACGTTCCTTCATTGGCCCGATGGTCAGGTGGAAGTGACCCTGGAGTTACGAAAGGCCATCTCGCGTGTCATTCGCCAGCATCGCCCCGATCTGGTGCTGACTCAGAGTCCCGACCGTAACTTTGATCGAATTCACTCATCGCACCCCGACCACATGGCCGTCGGCGAGGCGACTCTGCGCGCGGTGTACCCCGACGCACGCAATCCCCACGCCTTCCCCGAACTGCTAGTCGAGGGTTTCTCGCCCCATGTGGTGTCGACCGTGTGGGTGGGTGGTTCGACGCCGAATCTCGTGGTGGACATCACCGACACCTTCGCGGCGAAAATCGCCGCTCTTCGTAGCCACGTCTCACAAGTCGGTCACCGCGACGACCTCGAGGACATGATGCGTACCTGGGCCACCACCAATGCTGATGTCGCGGGTTTGGCTTCGGGTCGCTTGGGCGAGACCTTTCGGGTCGTCAACACCGCCTGACCCCAGCGGTTTAGGGTAGTCCCATGTCGAAGGCGTCGCCGAGCGACCACAATGTACGAACTCCGATTGGACAGCGTTCCGCACCACGCGGGCTGAAGGAGCTGCTTCGCGGGGTCACGCGCCAAAATGCCGCGGGACAGGTGCTCGCCGGCGTCACCCTCCTGGCCATCGCCATCCCCGAACAACTCGCCACCTCACAACTGGCCGGCGTGCCGGCCTTCGCGGCGATGATCGCCTTCATCGGCGCCACCGTGGTCTTCATCTTCTTCGGTTCGAACCCCATCGTCTCGGTCGGCGCTGACTCGACGATCGCACCGCTCTTCGCCGTGGCGCTGCTGCGGGTGGCCTTACCCAATTCGTCGCAATATTACGGTTTGGTGGCCGCCACCGCCGTCGTCACCGGAGTGATGGTCATGACCGTGGGTCTCTTCAAACTCGGGTGGCTTGCCGACTTCATGTCGGTGCCCATCGTGACGGGATTCATGTGCGGCATCGGCGTCATCATCGCCGTGCACCAACTACCCCATGTGCTCGGCGTGACGTCGGGCGGCGACTCGGTCGTGCAGCGCTTGGCGGCGCTCAGTCACCACCTGGGTCACATCAGTTCCTGGTCGCTCGCACTCGCCGTGGCGACCCTCGCCATCATGGTGGCGGGCGAGGCTATCAACCCCCGGCTGCCCTGGGCGCTTGTCGCCGTCGTGCTCGGCGCGGTGATCTCCTCGTCGCTGTCGCTCAGTCACCACGGGGTCCAGGTGCTGGGCTCGGTCAGCGTGGGTCTGCCGCACTGGCGTCTGGCGTGGTTCACCTTGCACGACTGGAGCGTCGTGGTGACGACGTCGCTCACCTTGCTGGTGGTGATCATGAGCCAGAGCGCCGCCACGGCGCGTTCGTCAGCCGACGAGATTGGCGTGGCTGACAATCTCAGCCGTGACTTCGTAGGAGTCGGCCTCGCAAACGTGGCGACCGGACTCCTCGGAACCATCCCGGTCAACGCGTCGCCGGCGCGCACGACGGTCACCCAACTCGCCGGGGGCCGCACGAAACTGGTGGCGATCGTGGCGGGAGGCGGTGCGCTCGTGCTGTCGCCGCTGGCCGGCGAGGCGAAGTTCGTCCCCTTGGCCTCGTTGGCGGGCGTCTTGTTGTTCATCGCCGGACGCCTGATCAAACTGACGCGTCTTCGTAGCGTGTGGCGCACCAGCCGCGTGGAGTTCGCCTTCGCCATCGTGGCCTGGGTCGGCGTCATCTTCCTCGGTGTCGAAGTCGGCCTGGCCATCGCCGTCGCGCTGGCGATACTGGTCCAGATGTGGCGTGCCGCGCGTCCGCGAATGGTGGAACTGGGTCGTCGTGAGGGCACGACCAGTTGGGAACCCTTCGGCGCCAAGGGCGTGGAGCGCGTGGATCACGTACTCGCACTCTTCTTCGACGAGGACCTCTTCTTCGCCAACGCGGGGGTCTTTCGACGCGAACTGCACGACGTGATGCGCCAGCGTCCTCAGACTCGCCACGTCGTCCTCGACGCGGTGGCGATCTCTGACATTGATTTCACCGCACTGGCGACGCTGAGTCAGATCACCCGCGACTTTGAGGGCGACCACATCTCGTTATCACTGGCGCGCGCCAACGGTGTCGTGCGCGCCGCGTTGGCGCGCACGTCGGACAAGGCGCTCGAGCGCATCAAGTTCTACGACTCGGTCGACGCCGCGGCGAGTCACGCCGCCAAGACCAAGACGGCCTAGGCCTGGGCCAACTGACGTAGGACGAAGTTGAGAACGCCACCGTGTCGGTAGTAGTCGGCCTCGGTCGGCGTGTCGATGCGTAGGCGCACCTCGAACGTCACCGACTCGCCATTTTGTCGAATCGCGGTGATCGTCACGCGCGGCACGGTCTCGCCGCGGTTCAGCGGATCGAGACCGTGGACCGAGAATGTCTCGGTACCGTCGAGTTGGTGCGTCGCGGCCGATTCACCCGTCAAGAACTGCAGGGGCAAGACGCCCATGCCCACCAGGTTTGAACGGTGGATACGCTCGAAACTCTCGACCAGGACAGCCTTGACGCCCAGCAACTTGGTGCCCTTGGCCGCCCAGTCGCGGCTCGAACCACTCCCGTATTCTTTGCCCGCGATAATCATCAACGGAGTGCCCTCGGCCGCGTAGGCCATGGCCGCGTCGAAGATCGACATCTCCGTGCCCTGGGGCAGTTTGATGGTCACGCCGCCCTCGGTGCCGGGGGCTAACTGATTGCGAAGACGGATGTTAGCGAAGGTGCCACGCACCATGACTTCGTGATTACCGCGGCGAGTGCCGTAGCTGTTGAAGTCGGCCGTCGCCACGCCACCGTCGGTGAGATAACGACCAGCCGGGACGCTGGGGCGGATGTTGCCCGCGGGCGAGATGTGGTCGGTCGTGACCGAATCGCCGAGCTTGGCCAATACGCGCGCGTTCTCGATGTCGCTGACCGTGCCCGGCTCCATCGTGAGCCCCTCGAAGTACGGGGGCAGCTTCACGTAGGTCGAGCGATTGTCCCAGGCGTAGGTGACGGCATTCGTGGTGGGTACACCCTGCCAGCGCTCGTCGCCGCTGAAGGCGCTGGCGTATCGCTCTTCGAACATCTCGGGGGTGATCGACGCGCGCACCGCAGCGGCAACGTCGGCGTCGCTCGGCCACAGGTCGGCCAGGAAGACCGGTGCACCGTCGCGGTCGGTTCCCAGGGGCTCCGATGAGAGATCGATGTCGATGGTGCCCGCCAGCGCGTAAGCGACGACCAGGGGCGGTGACGCCAGGAAGTTCTGTTTCACGTCTGGGTGGATACGACCCTCGAAGTTACGGTTGCCCGACAACACCGAGACGACCGAAAGGTCGTGCTCATTGACAACCTCGGACACGCCCTCGAGGAGCGGTCCGGTGTTGCCGATGCAGGTGGTGCAACCGTATCCCGCGAGGTAGAAGCCCAACTGGTCGAGGGCGTCCACCAGGTTCGCTCGCTCGAGGTAGTCCATGACGACGCGGCTACCGGGAGCCAGCGACGTCTTGACCCACGGTTTGGCGCTGATGCCGCGTTCCACAGCGGCCTTGGCGACCAGGCCGGCGGCGACCAGTACCGAAGGATTCGAGGTGTTGGTACACGAGGTGATGGCAGCCACCGTGACGGCTCCGTCACGCAGGTGTTCGGCGAAGCCGGTGCCCAATACTTCCTTGGGCTCGCGCCCCAACGCCGTGCGAAAGGCCCCGCGCGCGCCCGACAAGGAGACTCGGTCCTGGGGACGCTTAGGTCCGGCCAAACTGGGTTCGACGCTCGACAGGTCCAACTCGACGTACTCCGAGTACGTGGGCTCGAGGGATTCGGCGTCGTGCCAGATGCCTTGCGCCTTGGCGTAAGCCTCGACCAGGGCCAGCTGCTCGGCCGGCCGACCGGTGAAGGCCAGGTAGTCCAGGGTTACTTGGTCGATCGGGAACAGCGCGCAGGTCGCACCGTACTCGGGGGACATGTTGCCGATCGTCGCACGGGTCTCGAGGGAGACTGATGAGACGCCGGGTCCGTACGCCTCAACGAACTTGCCGACCACGCCGTGCTTGCGCAACAACTCGGTGATGGTGAGCACGACGTCGGTAGCCGTCACGCCCTCGCTGGTGGCTCCCGAGAGTCGCAGTCCTACCACGGGCGGGATGAGCATCGACGTGGGCTGGCCCAGCATGCCGGCCTCGGCCTCGATACCGCCGACGCCCCAACCCAGCACGCCCAGACCATTGACCATGGTGGTGTGCGAGTCCGTGCCCACGACGGTGTCCAGATACGCCATGCCCTTGTTCTCGAAGACGACGCGAGCGAGGTGCTCGAGGTTGACCTGGTGGCAGATGCCCATCCCCGGGGGGACAACGCGGAACTGGTCGAAACTGCTCTGAGCCCACTTGAGGAAGGTGTAGCGCTCGATGTTGCGGTCGTACTCGATCGCCACGTTCTGCTCGTAGCTCTCGGGGGTGCCAGTGCGCTCGAGGATGACGGAGTGGTCGATCACCAACTCGACCGGGACCAACGGGTTGATCTTGGCCGGGTCGCCGCCTAGAGCAATGATTGCATCGCGCATGGAAGCCAGGTCGACGACGGCGGGCACCCCGGTCAGGTCCTGCATGAGCACGCGCTCGGGAGTGAAGGCAATCTCGGTGGCGTCGTCGCCTGCGGCCTCACCATGGCGTGTGGGCGTCTCACTCCAACGGGCCAGCGCTTCGATGTCGGCCGCGGTGACCTTCACGCCGTCCTCGTGGCGCAGCAAGTTCTCCAACAGCACTTTGATCGAGTAGGGCAAGCGGTCGATCGCGAAGGAACTCAGACCGCTCGCGCGCAGCGAGAAGTAGTTCAGAGTTCGACCGTTGACGGCCAGGGTGTCGAGCGCGTTGAAGGAGTTGAGGGAGGAGGTCATACAACTATTCTGCCCGCTTTTCGAGGCCTCCGGAGCGCCTGACGTGGCCGGGTCGGAGCCAGATGGGAGAATGCAACGGTGACTTCCACTTACGACGTTCTCCACGAGCGACTACGTAGCGCCTTTGACGCCGTCGCCCCCGGGGCCGATCCGGTGCTGCGAACCTCGGATCGCAGCGACTATCAGGCCAACGGCGTGATGGCCCTGGCCAAGTCCCAGGGCATGAACCCGCGCGAAATGGCGACGCTGATCCTGAGCCACCTCGACCTGGCCGGAGTGGCCGACGTCGAAGTGGCGGGGCCGGGTTTCTTGAACCTGACTCTCACGACGGGATTCTTGGACGAACAGTTGCGCACGTTGTTATTTGACGAACGTCTCGGCGCCGCCACAATCAGTGGGCGCACGGCCGTCATCGACTACTCGGCGCCCAATGTCGCTAAAGAGATGCACGTCGGGCATCTGCGCTCGACGGTGATCGGCGACGCCCTTGCGCGAATGTACCGGTTTCGTGGCTACCGGGTCATCGCACGAAATCACGTGGGCGACTGGGGCACACCCTTTGGGATGTTGATCGAGCACCTGCTCGATCTGGGCGAGGACGAAGCGATTGCGTCATTGTCGATCGGCGACCTCGACAGTTTCTACCGCGGCGCGCGAGCGAAGTTCGATGCGGACGACGCCTTCAAGGAACGCAGCCGGGCCCGTGTGGTGGCCCTACAGAGTGGCGACGCCGAGACACGACGTCTCTGGCGGATCCTGGTGGACGAGTCCGTGGCGTACTTCGCCGAGGTGTACGCGGCGCTGAACGTGACGTTGACCCCCGCCGACGTCGTGGGCGAGTCCTACTACAACGACATGCTCGAGGACGTGGTGCGTGATCTCGATGCCGCCGGGCTGCTCGTCGAAAGTGGGGGCGCGCTGTGCGTCTTCCCCGAGGGTTTCACCAACCGCGACGGCGAGCCCTTACCCCTTATCGTGCAAAAGCGTGACGAGGGCTTCGGCTACGCCGCCACGGACCTCGCGGCCGTTCGCGACCGGGTGTCGCGCCTACACGCCGACGAGATCCTCTACGTGGTGGGGGCTCCGCAGGGCCAACATTTCGAAATGGTCTTCGCCGTGGCGCGCGCGGCCGGCTGGCTGCCCGACTCGGTGCGTTGTGAACACGTGGCCTTCGGCAACGTCCTCGGGCCGGACCGCAAGATGTTCAAGACCCGTTCAGGCGAGACGGTCAAGTTGATCGGACTCCTCGATGAGGCGACCGAGCGCGCCGACGCGGCGCTGGCACTACGTTCGAACGACTTGTCCGAGGCCGACCGCCATCATTTGGCGCGCCAGATCGCCCGCGCCGCGGTGAAGTACGCCGACCTCTCCACGGACCGTCAACGTGACTACGTCTTCGACTTGGATCGCATGATTGCCTTCGAGGGCGATACCGGCCCCTACCTGCAGTATGCGCATGCACGACTTCGCTCGATCTTTCGCCGCCTGGACACCCCCTGGGAGCCCGGTGCCGTGACCTTCGAGTTGCGCGAAGACCCCGCGCGCTCACTGGCACTGGGACTGGTGGCGTTCCCCGAGGCACTCGAGGGGGCGCTGGCGACGCTACAGCCGCACCGATTGAGCGGCTATCTGTTCGACGTGGCGCAACGCTTCACCACGTTCTACGAGGCGTGCCCGGTGCTGTCGGCACCGGAGCCCACACGCAGCGAACGACTGGCGTTGTGTGAGTTGACGTCACGCACGTTGGCACTGGGCCTGTCGTTGCTCGGCATCGAGGCGCCCGACCAGATGTAACGACGCGCCGACGAGATAGTTGGCGCTTGCCGGAGTGACGAGCCTGCACGCGGGTGCGTCGGTGCGTTAGGGTCGTGAATGCCTCGCGGCAGCGAAGTTGGTGAGATTCCAACGCTGTCCCGCAACTGTAAGTGGACGAAGTCGTCCACGAAGCCAGGTCGCCTGCTGCGAGGAGATTGTCAAGACAGCTCTCGAGGTAAAGGGCGGTCGTTCGGATATCCATCCGTCGTCCACACCACTTCGACGGAAAGGAGATATCCATGTTCAAGTCCCTTCGGTTGGTACTGGCCCTCTCATTGGGTGCCATTGCTCTTCCCCTACTCAGCACGACGTCGGCTACGGCGAGTTCGTCGCCCTCGTGCATCGTGTCCTTGTCGCCCACGGCGACCGAGACACTCTTCGCCATCGGGGCCGGACCTCAGGTCCAGGCGGTCGACAGCGATTCGAACTACCCGACCCACGGCCTGCCGACCAAGCGCGTCAACGCACTCAATCCCAGTGTGGAAGCGGTGCTGGGCATCTGCAAGTCGGCGTCGGGCGCCAGCGCCAAGCCCAATCTCGTCATCATCTCCTACGACGCGAACTCCATCAAGGAGAAGCTGAGCGCGCTCGGCGTCACGGTCGTCGCCCAGGACGCACCCACGTCGTTAGCGGGTGCGTTGGCGCAGATCCGCCAGTTGGGGGCATTGACCGGACACGTCGCCACGGCGAACAGTCTGGCGACGTCACTGTCGCGATCAATCGCCGCCGACATCAAGTCGGTGCCGGCGCACCCCACCAAGAAGCTCACCGTGTACTACGAGCTTGACCCCACTTTCTACTCGCTCACCTCGGGCACATTCGTCGGTTCGTTGATGAAGGCACTCGGCGTGGTGAACATCGCCGACGCCGACGCCACCACCGCCGACGCCGGGTATCCCCAACTCAGCGCCGAGTACATCGTCAGTGCGAACCCCAAGTTGATCTTCCTGGCGGACACCCTGTGCTGCAAGATCACTCCGGCCGCGGTGGCGAAGCGGCCGGGATTCTCCAAGGTCAGTGCGGTCCTCGACGGTCACGTGGTCAACTTGAACGATGACGTGGCCTCGCGATGGGGGCCGCGTCTGGTGTTGTTGATGAACCAGATCACCGCCGCGGTCAAGAGGGCGCTCGTCGACCCGCGCCTCTGGAAGTAAGTCGCTGCGATGACGAGTCCACCGAGCGCGCGACGAGTGGTGATCATCGCCGTCGCGACCGTGGCGACCTTGGTCGTCGCCGTGATCCTTGGACTCGTCATCGGACCGACGTCGATATCGGCGCAACGTATTCTCGGCGACGCGTTGAGCCATCTGGGGATCGGTCATTCGACGCTGGCGTCAACACAGTCGTCAGTCGTGTGGCAACTGCGCGCGCCACGCATGGTGTTGGGCCTACTCGCGGGGGCGATGTTGGCCGTGGCGGGAGGGACCTATCAAGGAGTATTTCGCAACCCGCTGGCTGACCCGTACCTACTCGGCGTCGCAGCCGGTGCAGGACTGGGGGCCACGTTTGCGATCGTGGACATCGCCAACGCGGCGACCATCCCCACCTGGACGCCGCTGCTCGCCTTCGCCGGAGCGATGGTGGCGGTGACCCTCACCTGGGTCATCGGCGGTCGATCGATGCGTTCGACCACGTCCACGCTCGTGCTGGCCGGTGTCGCGGTATCCGCGTTGTTCACGAGCGCACAGACGTTCCTGCAGCAACAGTCCTCGGCCCAGTCCATCGCGAATGTCTATATCTGGCTGCTCGGTTCGTTGGCCAACGCGAGTTGGCATTCGGTCCTGATCGTGCTGCCCTACGTCGTGGTGTGCGCCACCGTGTGCGTGCTGGCCGGACGCGCGCTCGATGTGATGAGCGTCGGCGACGACGAGGCGCGCTCACTGGGCCTGTCGGTGCGATCGGTACGCCTGCTCGTCGTGGCGGCATCCTCACTGGGCACCGCGGCCATCGTCTCGGCGGTCGGGCTGATTGGCTTCGTCGGCATCATCGTGCCCCACATCGTGCGCCTCCTCGTGGGGACGTCGTATCGAAGGATCCTGCCCATCTCGGTGGTGTTCGGCGCGGCGTTCTTGGTGCTGGCCGACACGGTGGCGCGCACCGTGATGGCGCCGTCAGAATTACCGCTCGGCGTCGTGACGGCCGTCATCGGTGCGCCGGTCTTCGTACTGATCTTGAGCGTACGTCGGATGGGTAACTCGTGACCATGGTGCGACTCGAACACGTGACGCTGCGAGCGGGCGCGACAATATTGGTTAATGACGTGAGCCTGGACGTGGCGGGTGGCTCATGGTGCACCATCATCGGACCCAACGGCGCGGGCAAGACCAGTCTCGTGGCGGCGGTGGCGGGACTGCGCCCACTGTCACGCGGTGCGGTGTCCATCGACGGACAACGCCTTGACGAACTACCCGAGCGCGCTCGAGCGCGCCTGGTGGCCTACGTGCCCCAGCACCCCGAGATACCCGCTGGCATGACGGTTGAGGAGTACGTGGCGCTCGGGCGGGTGGCCTTTCACGGAGTGATGCGCGCTCCCGCCGCGCGGGATCGAGAGGCGGTGACGGGGGTCCTCGAACGGCTGGAACTGCACGGATTCCGGCATCGCGATGGTTCGTCGTTGTCGGGCGGCGAACGTCAACGCATGGTGCTGGCGCGCACCTTGGCCCAGGCCACGAAGGTGGTGGTGTTGGACGAACCGATCACCGGTCTGGACGTGCGCCACCAGATGGACATCCTCGAGCTGCTCAAGAAGGAAGTGGCCGAGTGCGGGCTCACGGTGATTGCCACGCTGCACGATCTGACCTTGGCGGGGCTCTTCACCGATCGCCTGGTGTTGTTGCACCGTGGTGAGGTGGTCCTGGACGGCTCGGCGTACGACGTCATCCGCTCGAGCGAACTCGCGGCGTGTTACGGCACCACGCTGCGAGTGGTGAACGTCGACGGTAACGATGTCGTGGTGCCGGTGCGCGGCGATACCCGCCGGTAAAGGCACCACTAGTGGGCAAGTGACCAGAAGGTCTCGTTCGCGAAACGCAACGTTCACCTGGGGCCGGGGGAGACAACGTTGCCCTCAACTAGACTGCTGAAAAGACTTTAAGGGGAAAATCGTGCGGCGCACGCGAATCGTAGCAACCATCGGACCCGCTTCTGAGAGTGATGAGGTCCTGCAGAACCTGGTGAAAGCCGGGGTTGACGTCTTTCGCATCTCCATGGCTCACGGTGATATTCCGTCGAACATCGAGCGTCTGCGCCGAGTGCGCGCGATCGCGCCGGACATCGCGATCATGGTCGACATCCCTGGTCCCAAGATCCGCGCCGGCTCCTTCGGGACCGCGCCCGTGCACTTGGAGATCGGCCACCCGATCGAACTGGTGGAGGCCTTCGGCGAGACGTCGACGGCTGATCGAATCGCCGTCGAACGTGACGCCATCTTGTCGCATCTCAAGATCGGTGACCGTGTGCACATCGGTGATGGCGGTATTTCTCTCGTCGTGACCAAGACCGGCGCCACGACGTTGACCGAGGTCACTTCGGGTGGCGCCGTGGTGGGCAAGCCGGGAATGGGCTTGCCCGCCTCGATCCTGAATGATCGGCTCCCCACTGACGACGATCGCGCGCGCCTCGAGGCGCTCAAGGAGGAGGACCTCGACTTCTTAGCGGTCTCCTTCGTGCGTTCCGCCTTCGATATGGTCTCGGTGCGTTCGGTGCTGAGCCGCGACGACGTGTTGCTCATGGCCAAGATCGAGACCGGCGAGGGTGTCGAGAACCTCGATGAGATCATCGCCGTCTCCGACGCCATCATGGTGGCGCGCGGCGACCTCGGTGTGCGTATGCCCATCGAAGAGGTCCCGCATCTGCAAAAGCTGATCGTGCGCCACGGGATTCGGTACGCGCGTCCCGTCGTCGTCGCCACTCAGATGCTCGAGTCCATGACGCACGCCCAGGTGCCCACCCGCGCCGAGGTGACTGACGTCGCCAACGCGGTGCTCGACGGCGCGAGCGCCGTGATGCTGTCGGGCGAGACCGCCATCGGTGACGACCCCGTCGGCACCGTCATCACGATGGACCGCATCGTGCGACGTGCCGAAGCCTCGTTCGACTACGCCAAGTGGGGTGCCGGTCTCGAGTTGCAGTCGCACGTGGGTCACGCCAACCAGTCGACCCGCATCACCGCCGCCATCACTGGCGCGGCGTGGCGAGCCGCCATGGAAGAGAGTGCCGTCGCCATCGTCGCCTGCACCCGTTCGGGTATGACCGCGCGCGCCATCTCGCGCTTTCGCCCGCCGATGCCCATCGTGGCGATCACCCCGAGTAAGTCCACCTGGCGTCAACTACGTGGATCATGGGGCATCGACCGAGTGGTGCTCTCACCGGCTCACGACATCGATGAACTCTGCCAAGTGGCTGTCGCCGAAGTGAAGAGGTCGGGCATCGCCCAGCCTGGCGATCCGATCGTCGTCATGGCGGGTTCGGCGACCGGTGGCGCCCAGGTCACCGACACCGTGCGCATGATCATCGTTCCCTAGTCGTCGCCGAGCAGAGGTCCCTCAGAAAATCGTTGGGTTCGCTTCTGGTCGCCTTCGTCTGTTACAAGCGCTCGATTACCGCGAAGCGCTCGAGGACAACTAACGTCGCGTCGTCCACGGCAAAAGTTGGGTCGCCAAGAGCGGTGAGCACTTCCGTGCTCCGCCAGAAGGCTTCGTGGCTTGCTCTCCAGTCGTCAACATTGGTGTGTCCCTCACCCTCGTCGATGGCGTGGGAAAGCTCTACGTGGCAAAGCGGAACGATCAACACGCTCGTCACTTCAATGACTGCAACTGGGTGAATGCTCGAGTCGACGACAACGAACCGCTGACCCAGTCGCGGCAGTGGTTCGTTCTCAACTTCGTACGCCAAGGCCAGAGCAGTCGTTGAGACTTTGTGTCCGTTGAGAATGGCTTCGACCAATCGATCTCGAAGTGGCCCTGGGAAGGCAAACTCTGCGATTGGCAACCGAGAGAAATCATTCCCGAGGGAGGGCTCATCCATTCGGCAAAGCGTAGTGGTCGACCCCCGCCAGTTTCCGTAGACGACACCAGTCCCGCCACTCCCAATTTCGTGCATTCTGATCGGCCTTCCATCGTCGACCGGCAACTCACGTCACGGACTTGACTCAGGGCTACCCGATAACGTTCGGGTATGTCATTCTTAGTGCCGCCGCGGGTACTCGAAACCCGATTGCCACCTTCGGAGGGTGGAGTCCTATCCATTGAACGACGGCAGCTCGATGACCAGCCTACCCGCGAGGCCGCTGGGCCTTCTGCCCACGAGCCCCCCGCGGTCTGGCCAAGGACGGTTGCTCCCGGCAGTATCCGACAGGGTTTTCGCAATCGTCTGGTAACTGGCGAAACAGCGGTAGAACCATTGCATTCATTGGAGGTTCGACCCGTACGAAGTTGGTATCGACTGGCTACGGAGGCCCATGCTCCATCCCCTGAGCTACCAAGGCGCGTAGGACTTTCGACCGAACGGGGGTCGCGTGTCCTCTGAGCCGCTCCTGTCATCGCTCTTGCCCGATAGTGCTCAACTCAGTGAGCACGACGTCCATATTGGCGGCGTGTCGCTGCGACAACTGGCGAGCACCTACGGGACGCCACTGTTCGTCTACGACGAAGCCACTCTTCGCGCGCGTTGCGCCGCCGCTGCATCCGCCTTCGATGACGGAGTTGCTTTCGCGTCAAAATCGTTCCTCTGCGGAGCGATGGCGCGACTCGCGGTTGACGAGGGACTGTGTATCGACGTGGCGACCGGCGGCGAATTGGATCTCGTACTGCGCTCGGGCGTCGATCCCTCGAGGATCGTCCTGCACGGTAACAACAAGTTGCCGTCGGAACTCGAGCGGGCACTCGACGTGGGCGTCCATCGCGTGGTGGTCGACAATTTTGACGAGATTGAACGCCTGCGCTCCCTCGTCTCGGCCCAACGTCCTCTGCATTGCCTGACCCGCGTGACCCCGGGCGTCGAGGCGCACACGCACGAGTTCGTTCGCACGGGTCAAGAGGACACCAAGTTCGGCTTCTCGGTCATGTCCGGCGACGCGCGACACGCCATTGATCTCCTTCGTGCCATGTCGCACGTGACAGTGCACGGCGTGCACGCGCACATCGGCTCGCAGATTTTCGACGTCGCCGGTTTTGACGAGGAGGTCAGGATCCTCGTCGACTTCACGCGCGATGACGATTTCGACGAACTGTGCGTTGGCGGGGGACTGGGCGTCGCCTATGTCGCAGGTGAGGAAACCCTTTCGATCGCCCAGTGGGGCAGCGCCGTGCGTTCGTCGATTGCGGCAGCGGGTCTGGACCCGACCGTTCGGATCACCGCCGAACCCGGGCGTTCAATCGTGGCCCAAGCCGGCGTGACGCTCTACAGCGTCGGCGCCGTCAAGCCCGTCGCTCAACGCACCTATATGGCCGTGGACGGCGGAATGAGCGATAATCCCCGCCCAGTCCTCTACGGCTCAGGGTACGAGGCATTTGACGTGTCCCAGCCCCTCGCACCGCGCCCCCAGAGCGTTCGGCTGGTGGGTCGGCACTGCGAGAGCGGCGATGTCCTCATCGACGAGGCCTGGCTGCCCGAGACGACCGGTGTCGACAGCGTGATCGCCACGCCAGTAACGGGGGCCTACGGCTACTCGATGGCCTCGAACTACAACCGGGTGCCGCGTCCGGCGGTGATCTTCGTGGCCGACGGGCGCGCGCGAGAAGTCCTGCGTCGTGAGACCTTCGATGACCTCGCCCGCCTCGAAGTCAAGTAGTCCTGCTCCTGATTACGGTTAGCCTTTAAGCATGAATACGCCGCACGTGCGCCTCGGGGTCATCGGTGCGGGGTTCGTTGGTCAAGCCTTCGTGCAATTGTTGAGCGACGAATCCCGGCAGATTGCCCTGGTCGATGGCGCCACCGCCGTCCTGGACGTGGTCGGCGTCGCCGTGCGCGACTCCTCAGCGCCCCGCGACGGAATCGACCCTTCGTTGCTCGTCAGCGATCCGCTCGAACTGGCGGCTCGCGATGACGTCGACATCCTCGTCGAACTGGCGGGCGGCGTCGAACCGGCACGCACCTGGGTTGAGACCGCCCTGCGGCGCGGAGCCTCGGTGGTCACCGCCAACAAGACCCTGATGGCAGAACACGGCACCGAACTCGCCCAGATCGCCCACGAACACGGTGCGGACCTGTTGTACGAAGCGTCAGTGGGCGGCGGCATTCCCATCATTCGCGCCCTGCGCACCTCGCTTGCCGGAGAGAAGATCAACCGGGTGTTGGGAATCGTCAATGGCACGACGAATTTCATCCTCTCCCAGATGACTTCGGAGGGCCGTGACTATGACGAGGCCCTCAAGGAGGCCCAGGCGTTGGGCTACGCCGAGGCCGACCCCACGGCCGACGTCGAGGCGTTCGACGCGGCGGCCAAGGTGCAGATCCTCTCCTCCTTGGCCATCGGCACCGCTCTGCACGGTGAACCCATCTCTCGTGAGGGCATCAGCGCGGTTCGCTCGATCGACGTGGAGTACGCACGACGAGCGGGTTACGTCATCAAACTCATCGGTGTCGTTGAGCGCGTGGGGGAGAACGGACTCTCGCGACGCACTCACCCGGCGTTGATCCCCGTCGACCACCCCCTGGCCGCGGTGCACGGGGCGATGAACGCGGTGTTCATTGAGGGCGACAAGAGTGGACCTCTGATGTGGCTCGGCCAGGGCGCGGGGGGCGCACCCACCGCGACCGCGGTACTGGGCGACGTGCTGCACGCTGCGCGTAATCGCGTGGCCGGACGCCACGACGTGCCCTTCACCGTGGATGACCGCCTCACCAGCGTGGACGCTGGCGACCTGTCGAGCGTCTTCTACTTGAGCCTGGACGTTCGCGACGAGCCCGGGGTGTTGGCCCAGGTGGCCGGCGTGTTCGGACGCCACAAGGTGTCGATCCAATCAATGGAGCAGTCCGGCTTCGGCCAGGAGGCGCGTCTGTCATTCTTGACGCACGAGGCGTTGGCGCGCCACGTGCGTTCAACGCTCGACGAACTTGATCAATTGACGTCGGTGGATTCCATCGGCGCGTGTATTCGCGTAATTGACGGAGGTGCCGCGTGACGGGTTGGAACGGACTGCTCAAGGAGTACGGGCAGTGGCTCGACCTCGAGGGCGTGGACGAGATCGTCACCCTCCAAGAGGGCAACACGCCGCTGCTCTTCGCGGAGCGTCTCTCCGAGCGCGTCGGTGCGAACGTCTGGCTCAAGTACGAAGGACTTAATCCCTCGGGCTCCTTCAAGGATCGCGGTATGACGATGGCCATCACCAAGGCCAAGGCCCAGGGCGCCCAGACCGTGATCTGCGGTTCGACCGGCAACACCTCTGCCGCGGCCGCCGCGTACGCCGCCAAGGCGGGAATGGACTGCGTCGTGCTCGTGCCCGAGGGCAAGATCGCCATGGGCAAACTCGCCCAGGCCATCGTCTACGGGGCCAAGGTGCTGCAGATCCGTGGCAATTTCGACCAGGCACTCGACCTCGCACGCGAACTCACCAAGCATTTGCCGATCACCATCGTGAATTCCATCAACCCTGATCGGATTGAGGGCCAGAAGACCGGTGCCTACGAGATCGTCGACGTGTTGGGCGAAGCGCCCGATGTCTTGGCGATCCCGGTGGGCAACGCGGGCAACATCACGGCCTACTGGCGTGGATTCATCGAGTACCAGACGGCGGGATTCGCGAAGAAACTCCCCAAGATGTGGGGTTTCCAAGCTGCTGGGGCGGCGCCCATCGTCTTGGGTCATCCCGTAGCGAATCCCGAGACCATCGCGACGGCGATTCGCATCGGCAATCCGGCGAGCTGGCTCCAGGCCCTCGAGGTCATCCACGAGTCCCTGGGCGACATCCGCGCCGTCACCGATGACGAGATTCTTGACGCGTATCGCTACGTGGCGCGTTACGAGTCGATCTTCTGCGAGCCCGCGTCCGCCGCGTCGGTGGCCGGTATCTTGAAGTTCGGCGTTCCGGCGGGCTCGACGGTGGTCTGCGTCCTCACGGGCAACGGTCTCAAGGACCCTGACACCGCAGTGTCCACGAGTGCCATGCCGATGGTGGTCGACGCCACGCTCGACGCCCTGTTGAAGGAACTGCGCTAGAGGCCCTCGGAGAACTTGGGTCGGATTCTCACTACCTCGAGCGTCGCATTTTCGACCATCGTTTGCGTAGGCCGTACATTGCGCTACACTGAGATTTGTCGTTCACGTCTGGCCGTTCGCCGATGTGCGGAACTCTTCCACTTACGACGTTTCCCGTTTTTTTCACCTCACACATTTTCTGCGTGTTCGTGGTGAGAAAGGACTTAAATGTATGGCTGTTAAGCCCACCAACCCTGACCGTTCGGACTTGGAATCCAAGTCCCGCGAGGACCTTCAGGCCATCGCCAAACTCACCGGTGCCGAGGTTCCGGCACGCGCCTCCAAGGCGACACTGATCGAGACCATCATGGGCAAGCCCTCGAGCGAGGCTCAGATCCCCGAGTCGGACGCCAAGCCGGCGACCCGTGCGGTACGTTCGCGTCGCACCGTTGCCACCCCGGACGACGATTTCGAATCACTGGTGAACGAGTTCATCGCCGAGGCGCCCGTGGCGGCGGCCGTCACCAATGGTGACGCTGCGGTCGGCACCGCGACTCGTGCGCGCAACGCCCACCAGTCCAACGGATCGGGCAATGCCACCGTCGCCGCCGCGGGGACCAGTACGTCGAACCCCGCCACGGAGATCGCTACGAACGACACCGCCGCGCCGCGCCAGGGCAACCAACAAAACAATCAGCAGGGCAACCAACAGAACAATCAGCAGGGCAACCAGCCCCGCGAACCGCGCCAGCCCCGCGACTTCGGAAACGAGCCCGGTGGACGCAACAATCGCCGCAATCGCCGCAATCGCAATACCACCGGTGCCGGCAACGGGCGCGAACGTTTCAGTGAGTCGATGCCCAATGCCGACCAGCCCTATAACGGCGAACTGGTGGAGATCGAGGGTCTGCTCGACCTGCGCGATGACGGCTACGGCTTCCTTCGCACCAAGGGCTTCCACGCGTCGCCCAATGATGTCTACGTCTCGATCAACCAGGTACGTCGTTACCACCTTCGCAAGGGCGACGTCGTCACGGGTGGCTACCGCCCGGCCGCGTCGAACGAGAAGTACCCGGCGCTGCTTCGCGTGGACACCGTTGCGGGCTTTGACCCCGAGGTCGCGCGACTGCGTCCGCGCTTCGAGGACCTGACGCCGCTTTTCCCTGACGAGAAGCTCAAGCTCGCCACCACCGAGGGCAAGTCCGAGCTGACGCCGCGCATCGTGGACCTGCTCGCCCCCATCGGCAAGGGTCAGCGTGGTCTCATCGTCTCGCCGCCCAAGGCCGGTAAGACGACCATCATGAAGCAGATCGCCCAGTCGATCGAGGCCAATAACCCCGAAGTGCACCTGATGGTGCTGCTCGTGGACGAGCGACCCGAGGAAGTCACGGACATGCGTCGCAGCGTGAGCGGTGAGGTTATCGCGTCCACTTTCGACCGTCCGGCCGAGGAGCACACCCACGTGGCGGAACTCTGCATCGAGCGCGCCAAGCGCCTCGTCGAGCAGGGCCGCGACGTCGTGATCATCCTGGACGGCATCACCCGTCTGGCGCGCGCCTACAACCTGGCGGCGCCGGCAACCGGACGAATCATGTCCGGTGGCGTCGACTCCGGTGCGCTGTACCCGCCTAAGAAGTTCTTTGGTTCCGCTCGCAACATCGAAGAGGGTGGCTCCTTGACCATTCTCGCGTCGGCGCTGGTGGAGACCGGCTCGAAGATGGATGAAGTCATCTTCGAAGAGTTCAAAGGAACGGGCAACATGGAGCTCAAGCTCGACCGTCGTCTGGCCGAGCGCCGCCTCTTCCCGGCCATCGACGTCAATGGCTCTTCCACGCGCCACGAGGAGCTACTGTTCGACCGCGACGTCTTGCCCCAGGTCTGGAAGTTGCGTCGGGTCTTGAACGGCCTGGCGTCCGAGGGTCGCGAGGCGGCGGGACTCGAGCTCCTGATCGACAAACTCAAGTCCACGCGGTCCAATGACGAGTTCCTCGCCGAGATCGCCCGAGGCCCTGCACCGACTAGCTGATTTTCCTGTAAACTTGTCATCCGCACCAAGGAGCACCCATGAAGACCGCCATTCACCCCAATTACATCGACGCACACGTGACCTGCTCGTGTGGGAACACCTTCACGACCAAGTCGACCAAGGCCGAGATCAAGGTGGAACTGTGCAACGAGTGCCACCCGTTCTTCACCGGTAAGCAGAAGCTGGTCGACACCGGTGGCCGCGTCGAGCGCTTCCAGCGCCGCTACGCGCAAAAGACCAACAAGGCGCGCGCTCCCAAGGCGTAAGCCGGCGAGCCGCCACCTTTCGTGCGCTCGCTCGACGACACTCTCGCCACTCTCGAGGACGAACTTCGTTCCGTCGAGACGGCCCTCGCGCAACCCGACGTTGCCTCAGACCTGACTCGCCTGCGCGACCTCTCACGTCGCTTTAAGGAACTCTCGGAGATCAACGTCGCCTGGAACGAACTCAAGTCGGCCAAGGACGACCTCGCCACGGCACGAGAGATGTTCAATGAGACCAGCGGAGACGACCGCGAACTGTGGCGTGAGGAGGTCAACGCCGCCGAGGCGCGTGTACCCGGCCTCGAAGAGGTGCTCGAGACGTTGCTGCTGCCGCGCGACCCCAACGAGGGACGCAACGTGATCCTCGAGATCCGCGGCGCCGAGGGAGGCGAGGAGGCCAATCTCTTCGCCGGTGACCTGGCCGAGATGTATCGACGCTACGCCGCACTTCGCGGTTGGAAGCTCGAAGTCGTCGAAGAGCGTGAATCCGACCACGGTGGACTCGATGAGGCCACGTATCTCATCAAGGGCGACGACGCCTGGACTCGCTTGGCCCACGAGGCCGGCGTGCATCGGGTGCAACGCGTACCGGTCACCGAAGCCAAGGGACGCGTGCACACTTCCTCGGCCACCGTGTCGGTGCTACCCGAGGCCGAGGAGGTCGACGTGGCGATTGACCCGAGTGAACTCAAGATCGACGTGTACCGCTCGTCGGGCCCGGGGGGACAGAGCGTCAACACCACCGACTCCGCAGTGCGCATCACCCACCTACCCACCGGCATCGTCGTCTCGATGCAGGACGAGAAGAGCCAGATCCAGAATCGCGCCAAGGCGCTCATTGTCCTGCGCTCGCGGCTGCTCAAGGCCGCCCAGGATGCTCAAGCCAATGAGCTCGGCGACCTCAAACGCTCGCAGCTTGGCGGGGGAGGGCGCAGTGAGAAGATTCGCACCTACAACTTCAAAGAGAATCGCGTCACCGACCACCGCATCAACCTGACCAATTACACCCTCGACGCCGTGCTCGCCGGGGACCTCGATCCCTACATCGACGCGTTGATGGCGGACCAGCGCGCGCGCCAACTGGCCGAGAGTGACGGACGCTAACCACGACCCGGTGGCCGAGCTCGTCGCACTCGGTCTTGAGCGGCGCGAGGCGCGCTGGCTGGTCGAGGAGTTTCTCCCCGGCGGCGACCCTGACGCCCTGCCGGTGCTACGTGCTGCCGCCCAGCGCCGCGCGTCGGGCGAACCGCTGCAGTACATCATCGGGCACTGGCCTTTTCGTTCGCTGGATCTCGATGTCGATCCCCGGGTGCTGATTCCGCGTCCCGAGACCGAGGAGCTTGTCGAGGTGGCGTTGGGCGAAATGGCCACGGCTGATTCACCCGCGCCACTGATACTCGACTTGGGTTGCGGCTCGGGAGCCATTGGACTGTCGCTCCTCGATGAACTGCGCGCGCGCGGCGTCACCGCGACACTGATCGCCGTGGACGAATCACTCGACGCGCTCGACGTGGCGAGGGCCAACGCCCGCAAGCACCGGTTGCAGGCCGTCTCGTTCGTGGCGTCGTCGTGGTTCTCGGCCCTTGACGATTCTCTACGGGGTCGAATCGATGTGATCGTGACCAATCCGCCTTACGTCGGCGACGCGGAGATGGTTGATCTCGATCCCGTGTTGAGCTTCGAACCGCGGGGCGCTCTCGTGGCCCCCGACTCGCACGGCGTCGCGGGATTTGAGGACGTCAGTCTCATCGTGCGTGACGCTCGGGACTGGTTGCGCCCGGGCGGCTCACTAGTGATGGAACACGGCGAGACACAACGATCCGCGCTGGTGCAACTGGCGCGCGAGTATGGGTACGTGCAGGTGCGCGACCTCGATGACGTGAGTGGGCGACCACGGATGTTCGTGGCGAGGCGGCCCTCGTGAAGCGCCTGACCCGTGACGAGGCCGTCGACGCCCTGCGCGGCGGGCTCGTCGTTGTCGTGCCGACCGACACCGTCTACGGCGTGGCGGCGCGACTGAGCGACCCCGGCGCCGTGGCGAGTCTCTTCAAAGTGAAGAGTCGCCCGGGTCACGTGGCCCTGCCGGTGATTGTGAGCTCACTCGATCAGGTCGCACACCTAGCCGTCGAGTGGTCGGATGACGCCCGGAGGCTCGCCGAGAGGTTCTGGCCGGGAGCACTCACGATTATCGTCAATGCGGACCCCGCACTGGCATCGCGAGTGGGCGCCGCCTCTACCCTGGGTCTACGCCGCGCGCGCCACGAAGTGCTCTCGTCGATCATCGAGGAGTGCGGGCCACTGGCGGTGACGAGCGCGAACGAGCATGGTCGCGCACCCTGCACCAGTGCCGACGACGTACTCGCCACGTCGTGGGCGGCGCCCGTGGCGGGGGTCCTCGACGGGGGAGTGTGTGACGGTGCGGTGTCCAGTGTCGTCGAGTTGACCGGCGCCGGTTGGCACTTGCGGCGCGCGGGTGCGCTCAGCGTGGCCGAACTGGTATCGGTCCTCGGACCGGAATCAAGCACCTGAGACCACTAGGGTGTGGATATGAAAATCGCACTCGGAGCGGATCACGCCGGGTATGAACTTAAGGCACTCCTCGTGACGACTCTTGGCGAATGGGGCCACGACGTCATTGATCTGGGTACGTCCAACGACACTGAGTCAGTGGACTATCCCGACTTCGGTTCAGCCGTTGGCCACTGTGTCGCTGGGGGCGAAGCCGACCTCGGCGTGGCGGTGTGCGGTTCGGGGATCGGCATCTCGATCGCGGCCAACAAGGTGCCCGGCATCCGTGCCGCACTCGTGCACGACGCGACATCGGCACGGCTCGCTCGCGAGCACAATCACGCCAACGTGCTCTGCATGGGCGCGCGACTGATTGGTCCACCGGTTGCCCAGGACGCTCTCGCTGCGTGGCTCGGCGCCGAGCCCGGCGGCGGTCGCCACCTCGCGCGCATCGAAAAAATCAGTCAACTCGACCAACGCGCCTAGCGCACAGAAAGGTTTCACCGTGAGTTCTCCCTTCGACGCCTTCATCACCAATGACGACGAGGTGGTGGACCTGCTGGCTCAGGAGTGGACCCGCCAGACGAGCACGCTGCAGTTGATCGCCAGTGAGAACTTCGCCTCACCAGCGGTGATGGCGGCCACCGGATCGATATTGACTAACAAGTACTCCGAGGGGTACCCGGGACGTCGGTACTACGGCGGTAATCAAGTGGTTGACGAGGACCTGGCACGGCGTCGACTGGTCGGGCTTTTCGGTGCGGACCACGCCAACGTGCAGTCGCACTCTGGTGCCAATGCCAACGTCGCGGTCTATCAGGCGCTGTTACAGCCCGGCGACACGGTGCTGGCGATGCGCCTCGACCAAGGCGGTCACCTCACCCACGGTTCACCCGCGTCCATGACGTCAAAGGCCTGGCACTTCGTGTCCTACGGCGTGACCCCGCGCAACGACGACCCGGACGCGCCTGGCGAGATGATCGACTTCGACAACGTTCGTGATATGGCCCTCGCGCACCGTCCCAAGATGATCGTCGCCGGTGCCACGGCCTACGCACGCCGCATCGACCCGGCGCCATTTCGAGAGATCGCCGATGAGGTGGGCGCGCTCTTGATCTTTGACTCGGCTCACGTGGCCGGACTGATTGCCGGTGGCTCGCACCCCAATCCCGTGCCCTACGCCGACGTGGTCACCTTCACTACCCACAAGACGCTTCGCGGGCCACGCGGTGGCGCGATCCTGTGTCGCAGCGACTACGCCAAGGCCATCGATACGGCAGTCTTCCCTGGGCAGCAAGGTGGTCCGCTCGAGCACGCCATCGCCGCCAAAGCAGTGGCGTTCAAGGAAGCGGCGCAACCTAGTTTTTCTATCTACACCCACCAAATCGTGGCCAATGCCCAGGCCTTCGGCGCCGCGCTGGCTGACGAAGGATTTCGCATGGTCTCGGGTGGCACCGAGAACCACATGGTGCTGTTGGACTTGGGAGAGTTTGACGCCGAGCTCACAGGAAAAGTCGCTCAAGAGGTACTCGATCGCGCGGGTATCACGACGAACCGCAACACCATTCCCGATGATCCCCGCAGCCCCTTCATCACCTCGGGTTTGCGCGTGGGGACCGCCGCCGAGACGACGGCCGGCCTCAAGGAGGGTGAGTTCGCTATCGTCGCGGCTTTGATGGCACGCGCGTTGCGTGGACGAGACGACGACGCAGTGATCGCGCAGGTGCGCGCCGACGTCGCCGAACTCTGTTCGAACTTCGATCCCTACGCCAGTTTTACGAAGTAGTCCATGAACGCCCTGGGCACCTACGGCATCATCGCCCTCGTAGGAGCCCTCGTCACCCTGGTGTGCAATCCGCCGGCGCGCCGGATCGCCCTGGCGGTGAACTACAGCGCACAACCCGACGAGCGCAAGGTTCACCAGGTCATCACTCCCTACGGCGGTGGCGGTGCGATGTTCGTCGGCTTCTGCGTCGCCCTGGTGATCGCCTTCGTCCTGCCCACCACGCGCGCCGTCATCGAATCGTCGCACGAGATGCTCGGAGTGCTGCTCGCGGCGGGCGTGATGTTTGTGGTCGGTGTGGTGGACGACTTTCGCGAAATGAGCGCGCCGGCCAAGGTGGCCGGCCAGGTGCTGGCCGCGACGATTCTCTACTTCAGTGGCTGCACGATGTACCAACTTAAGCTTCCTTTCGCTGGCTTCATCGTGTTGGGGCCTTCGATCCTCCCGGTCATCACCGCCATCTGGGTGTTCGCCCTCTCCAACGCGGTCAATCTGATCGACGGACTCGACGGTCTGGCGGGGGGAATCGTGGCGATCGCCTCAGGGACACTTTGCGTGTACGGGTTGCGCCTCGAGGACCTAGGTCTCTTGCCCGCCACCAACGTCGGCCCGCTGATCGCGGCGCTGACCTTTGGGATCTGCGTGGGTTTCCTACGCGACAACTTCCATCCGGCGAAGCTGTTCATGGGGGACGCCGGGGCGTTGATGCTCGGCCTCCTCATGTCGGCCTCGACGATGGTGATCGGCGGGCGCACCCCGCCGGCGAGCGGCGTCACCTTCTTCTTCTTCGCGCCGCTGTTGATCCCGGTATTTATCCTGGGAGTCCCCCTCACTGACGCCGTGTGGGCTTTCGTGCGGCGCACCATGTCAGGGCAGGGCTTTCACACCCCCGACAAGAACCACATACACCACCGGCTCATGCGATTGGGACACGGCCACCGCCGCACGGTGATCATCTTGTGGCTATGGAGTGCCCTGCTGTGCGGCTTCGTGCTCTTTCCGCTCTTCGACCCCCGCACCAACGTGTTCTTACCCCTGGCGATCGCCGTGCTGTTGATCGCTCTGTTCACGTGGTCGAGCCCGATCCTGACGCGCCGGCGCCGCATGGAGCATCGTCGTTACGAGCAAGAAGAGGCCCACCATTGAGTGGTGGAAACTCAGAACCCACTTCACCAGAGGAAGAGGAATTTCCTGATGAAAAGGGCCTTCCGGGTTTGGCGGCGTTTGCGGTCATGGGTACGACCATCGCCACGTGTGTCGCCGTCGGGGTGGGACTGGGGATTTGGGCCGATAGTACTTGGCACACCGCTCCCGCAGGGTTGCTAATCGGGATAGTGTTGGGAACGGTCGCCGCCGTGGTGAGCGTGGTTCAGCAAGTCCGGCGTTACCTCTAGAACCCCCATCACCGTGCTCGAAAACCTCTCCCCATCAACGCTGCCGCGCCTCCTGCGCCGCACGGTGCTATCCGCAATCGCCGCCGGGGCGGTCGGATTCGTCATCGGTGTGATGATTCAGCCCTACGCCGGCCTCGGCGTCGTCATCGGAGTCGGGCTGGCGATCCTGAACCTGCGCTTCCTCGACCGCCAGGTGGCCAAGGTGGAGATCAAGGGTGAGCAAAGCACCAAGGCGGTGCGCCGACAACTCGGTAGCAACACCGTGAGTCGCCTCGTCGTGATGACGATCGTGGCCGTGGGGGCCATGTTTCTCGACGCCCCTCTGGGAATAGGTATTGTTGCAGGGCTTGTTATTTATCAGATCGTTTTCGTCATCAACGTCTTGAGCGTGGTGGCGAATCAGGGGGATATGTAGTGAAAACGCTGTACGCGGTGAAGACCATTCCCGTCGGGGTCCACCCGACGTTTCAAGTGTTTGGCCTGACCTTCGATCTCGACATCATTATGTCGACGGTGTTGGCGGCGGCCATCATGATGTTCCTCGTTTTTCGCATGACCACCAAGGCGACCGACGGTGTGCCCACCAAGCTGCAAGTCCTGTGGGAGATGATTGCCGTCGACATGGTGGGGGCCGTCGCCGAATCGGCCATGGGCCCACGCGGCAAGCGCTTCGTCCCCTTGGGCGTCACACTCTTCATCTTCATCTTGATCTGCAACTGGATCGGTTTCTTGCCCACGGACATGCACCCGGGTCAGTCGGGCGACATCTTTCCTGCTCCTACCAGTGACGTCAACCTGCCACTGGCGATGGCGGCCTTCGTCATCGTGTGGGTCCACATCGAATCGGTGCGCGAGCGCGGCATCGGTGGCTACTTCAAGCACTACGGACAGCCGTTCCTCGGTCTCACGCCGATCAACATCATTGAAGAAATCACCAAGCCGATCACGATGACCTTTCGTCTCTTCGGCAACCTGTTCTCGGGTGCGCTCATGATCGTCGTGATGACGACGCTGTTGCCCGTGTACGTGATCCCCTTCGGTGAACTCTTGTGGAAGCCCTTCGACGACGGACTTCTCGGCGCCATCCAGGCGTATATTTTCATGTTGCTCTCCGTCTTGTACTTCGGCATGGCCACCAGCCATGACGAGTCGCACGACGACCAACACATCGGATCTCACGACGTGTTGATACAGGCCTCTCACTAACCCAACCCAGGAGGAAAGACAAAATGGCAGATACAAGCATTGCGGACGCGGTACGAAGCGCCGGCGCACTAGTCGGTGGCGGTCTTGCCCTCGGCGGCGGTGCAATCGGTGCGGCGATCGGCGACGGCCTG
>Ga0302279_10000891_pt1 | contig 43912 bp, 68 predicted proteins | sample III_Bog_N3_3_FD_194541 | JGI IMG/M metagenome (GOLD analysis project Ga0302279, IMG submission 194541) | Peat permafrost microbial communities from Stordalen Mire near Abisko, Sweden - III_Bog_N3_3 | ecosystem: Environmental > Terrestrial > Soil > Wetlands > Peat | place: Sweden: Abisko... | reverse complement strand
TTTCGTATGCCGACTGACCGGGAGTGATGTGCTTGTTCATACCCCCAACCCTATCCAGCCGAATAGCTCTTGCAAGGGTGGCCAAGCGGCTAGGGTGTTGGCATCATGCCCCGGTAGAATGTAGGCTGCGGACCAGCCAATGACAATTCACCATTTACAGGTAAGTCCACCTGGCCACGTGTATAAATGATGGACGACAGAGGTTTGAATCCTCTCCGGGGCTCTATTAAGGAAACGCCGATGACCCTTCCCGACTTTGTTCCATTCCAGTCCATCCCGCGCCTCTCCCGGCGTGTCGTCATCACCGAGAAGCTGGACGGCACCAATGGATGCGTCTGGATCAGCGAGGATCTATCCACGGTCCATGCTGGCTCCCGCAATCGCTGGATCACCAAGCAGGAGGATAACTACGGCTTTGCCAAGTGGGTGGAGGAGCATGCCGATGAATTGAAGGGCTTAGGCGCAGGCTTCCACTATGGCGAGTGGTGGGGCCAGGGCATCCAGCGCCGGTATGACCTGACAGAGAAGCGCTGGTCGCTGTTCAACGTCAGCCGATGGGGACTGACGCGGCCCGCGTGCTGCCATGTGGTACCGGCATTGTACGATGGAGACTTCAAGACTGATGCCGTGGACAATGCGTTGCAGGAACTCAGCGTTGATGGCAGTCGTGCAGCGCCTGGCTTCGCGAACCCTGAAGGCGTGGTGGTCTGGCACGAGAACAGCAACCACCTGTACAAGAAGACCATTGGCGACGATGGGCACAAGAAGCAGCGGGGCGTAGGATGACCCTCCCCGAACTTCTATCCCGATATGAGATCAGCGTCAACAAGGCCGCCAAGCTTTTGGGGATGGATCGGGCCAACATGCTGAAATGCCTGCTCCCCGAAAGCAATGAGCTGCACCGCCGCATGTCTGACACGGCGCTTCTCAAGCTGGAGAGCCTGCTGGAGCAGCGCAGAATGTCTCTTGACACCCCACCGGCTGCACTATACACTCAGCCCAAGTAACCAACTGGTCCGCGTGACCAAGGAGCCACTATGATCTACAACCCCACTCCCGCTGCTTGGCTCAAGGAGCACGGTCCTCGTGCCTGCTCTGATGGCGTGACATTCGCCATGAAGCACAAGACCATGGCCGATGTCTGGAAGCATTGCCAGCGTGCAGACTGGATGCTCTGGATCTGCCGTGCGCAGCAGATCGAGCTGGATGCCAAGGCGGCCCGCCTGTTCGCCTGCTACTGTGTGCGCAGGACGCCCATTGGTCGTGGCAAGGTCGTGTGGGACTTGCTGACTGATGAGCGCAGCAGGAATGCGGTGATCGTGGCGGAGAAGTTTGCCAAAGGAAAGGCGACCACTGAGGAATTGCAGAAAGCGCGGATCGCCGCCTACGCCGCCTACGCCGCCGCCTACGCCGCCGACGCCGCCTACGCCGCCGCCTACGCCGCCGCCGCCACCGCCGCCGCCGCCGACGACGCCGCTCGCCTAAAGGCGAGCGCCTTCCAGGCTGACCGCCTGCGCAAGGTCATTCCCAGCCCATTTCTGGCGAAGGGGAAGCCATGCGCATGATGCTGATGCTGTTACCGTTGCTGGCCATGTCGGCTGCGCTCTCAGCAGAGCCGACCTACGAGCTGCATCAGACCTTCACCATCCCTGCCGGTGGCTGGATTCGCACCAACCCCGGCGCGACCATCCCCATCTATGAGTGCGACCCGCACGCCCTGGACGAAGTGACCGGGCGCACCGACTCCTATATCGTTCTCCCCAGTGGCCTTGGCATCTTCCTGTCCAGCAGCCGGGATGGCTTCTACTACTGGCAAATATCCCGTTCGCTCCAGGCGCAGCTGCCTGACCGGCATGACCTGGCTGCATTGGTCGGGGATGGAGCGCCTGATGCGCTGATTCGGGAGCTGAAGGCGGGGGTGACGCCATGACCATCAATGGCTACTCGCGGGAATTATACGAGCACCACTCCACCCAGCTCCGCCATCAGGAGGCCGACCTGCGTGCCCTGGACATGCTGCTGGCCGCCAACGAGCATCGCCTGAAGGCCGCGAATCAGGTCATCCAGGAGCAGCGGGAGGCCCTGATGGCAGCCAATGCCTGGATCGTGGTCCTGCCGCTGGCTGGCTTTGTCGCCGGGGTGTGCGGCACGGTGCTGTGCAGGAGCTGGCTGTAATGGAACCTGACACGATGTTCGAGCAGTGGATATATGACCTGCTGGAATCTCAAGAAGTTCCGCCGCAAATTACCGACACCGAAGACTACGGTCAAGACAGTCTTGACAAAGATTGCTAGACGATAGCCTATGCCCATGTCATTCAAGCCAGAGATCGGATTCAAGGCCGGCCATCTTACCGTAATGGCGGTGAGGCCTGGAAGGACGCGCGGTTTCATTGCGACATGCAGGTGTGAATGCGGTAATGTCATTGAGATTGGCGCCTCCCACATCGAGCCTAACGGCAAGGCAAGGGGAACATGTAAGGCATCTGAGCACACAACCGATCGACGAACGCTACATCCGCTTTATGGTATCTGGCGCGGGATGATCAGCCGATGCTACAACCACGGCGATAAGGACCACAAGAATTACGGCGCTAAGGGTGTCCGTGTCTGTGCGGAATGGTTCGCGTCACCATGGCCTTTCTTCGCTTATATGCCAGAAAGGCCATCGATGGACCACACAATCGATCGCATTGATGCTGCTGGCGACTATAAGCCCGGGAATGTTAGATGGGCAACGGCAACAGAACAGGCGAACAATAAGCGCCGCACCAACTGGTTGCCGTCTAATGGAGAAGATGTATCGCCAACCGTCTTCTGGGAGAGGCATGGATGTGGCTCAGTGGAATATAAGACCTTCCTTTACCGATTAAGAAGCGGCTGGGACCTAGCCGCCGCATGCTCACCATCAACCATACCGAGGAAATAACATGGCCTTCATCAAAGCAACGCGGAATAAAGCAAAACTCAAACTAGCCATAAGTGGTCCTAGTGGATCGGGTAAGACCTTCAGCGCCCTACGCCTGGCACACGGCCTTACCAGCAAGGTGGCATACATCGACACCGAGAACAGCAGCGCCTCGCTCTACAGCGACCGCTTCTCATTCGATGTGCTGGATATCGCCCCGCCATTCACGCATGACAAGTTCATCACGGCCATCAACGATGCCGTAGCCGGTGGCTATGAGTGCGTGGTGATCGACAGCGCCAGCCACTTCTGGGAAGGGATTCTGGAGTACAAGAACAAGCTCGATGCCCGTGGCGGCAACAGCTACACGAACTGGAATGAGGCCGGCGCCAAGTTCAAGACCATCCTCGATGCGGTGCTCCAGTCGCCCCTGCATGTGATCTGCTGCCTGCGCAGCAAGATGGACCATGTGCAGGAGAAGGACGACCGCGGCAAGACCACTATCCGCAAGGTCGGCCTGGCGCCCATCATGCGTGATGGCATCGAATACGAGTTCACCACGGTATTTGACGTGGACATGGCGCACAACGCCAAGACCAGCAAGGATCGTACTGGGCTATTTGGCGATACCATCTTCCAGGTCAGCGAGGATACCGGCAAGACCTTGCTCGCCTGGATGGAGAGCGGTGCTGCTCCTGCTGTCGCCGTTCCACCGACCATCGCTGGCAGCAATCCCGAGATCGCCCGGCCGACCAATGCCGTGTGGACGAAGGAGCAGAAGGACGAAGCCGGTGCCTACCGTGCGGATATCCAGCGCTTCCCCGGTGGCGAGGAACGCTTCTCCAAACTGTGGTCTGGCATGAAGCAGGATCCGCCTGCGCTGGTCATCGATGCACTGGCTACGCTGAAGCGTAACCTCGAAGACATGAATGCACCCGCTGAAGGAGATACCCCGTGACCATCATGCGCCTCACTTTCGCTGGAACCATCACCAAGGCCGAGCCCAAGATGGCCGGCGACAAGCCCATCGTGGAGGTGAGCCTGTGCAAGAAGCACAAGAGCAAGGGCGAAGACACCTTCACCTGGATCCGGGTGACGATCTGGCAACCCGCTGAGTTCCAGGTCGCCAAGCTCGTAAAGGGCAACTTCATCGCCGGCCAGGGCGACGTGCAGCTCCGCTCCTACGAGCACAACGGGGAGAAGCGATCATCGCTGGAGGTGCGCTGCACGAGCTTCGATGTGGAGGTGGCTGCGCAGGAGGTGAGAGGGGAGACGGCCCAAGCACCTGCTGCCAAGCCATCACAGCCGGCGTATACGGCTCCGGTGTCTGATTCAGAACCGCCCTTTAATCGCAGTGAGCTGGAGGCCATGCCGTGAACGAAGACAACACATTTATCAAGGGTGCCGCTGTAGTCGTGGCAATCTTGGTTACGATCGGTCTCTTTGTCGCTGTCTGCATGTTAGTCATGCCACAATACAACGTGTGGCAGCAGGAGAAGGAGGGGCAGGCGGCGTTCGCCAAGGCCGAGAGCACGCGCAAGATCACCGTCCTTGAGGCTCAGGCCCACATGGATAGCGCCAAGTTGCTGGCGGATGCTGAGGTGATCAGGGCCGAGGGTGTTGCCAAGGCCAATAAGATCATCGGTGGCAGCCTGGAGGGAAATGAGGCATACCTGCGCTACCTGTGGATCCAGGCGCTGGAGAATAAGCAGAATGAAGTGATCTACGTGCCGACTGAAGCCAATATCCCGATCATGGAAGCCGGGAAGCGCAAGTGATCAAACTGCGCCTCCCCCTCTGCTGCCCCCTGAACGCCATGTACCGTGCCCTGCCATTCCAGGTCAAGCTGAAGACCGGCAAGAGCATTACCAAAGCGCACAACGTGCTCTCCAAGCGGGCACGCATCAAGCGTGATGAGATCACGGCATGCATCTGGCAGCAGCTTGGTGGCAGGCCGCAGCCGATGACAGGTGATGTCAGCGTCCAGGTGATGGTGACTCCTAGGGACAGGAGGACGCCAGACGTAGACGCGTTTACCAAGCACCTGTTGGACATCCTGGCCCATGCGGGGGTCTATGCCAATGACCGGCAGGTGGTGCGCAAGGTCGTTGAACGCACGCCACAGCCTGAGTTCCCTGGACGGATGGACGTAGAGATATGGGAGATTACATGAACCTCGACCCCATCGCCCTCAAACTCCTGGCCTCCAAGATGCGCTCTGTCCTCCAGGAGTTTGAAGCCCTGCTGCATGAGGAGCCCGTTGTGGAGCATCCATCGTTTGAACCACTGCCAGCCATCCCGGCAAACCAGGCCGTGGACGTGACCAAGCCTGGGGCGTATGCCTACGTGCGGTTGACAGAGGAGTACAAGCAGCTGACGGCGATTATCGGGAATGGGAAGATCCGGGGGGAAGGGGATTGGGCGCCGTGGGCGAGGTTGGTCAAGGAGTGGGGATGGAAGAACATCATCGAAGCGGCTAAGCGCACAGAGCCGAGTAAGCGATGGTCTACGGATGTCGAGCAGGTGATGGTGGATAGGAAGCGCAGTAAGCAGAGCGCGTATGCCTAGACCCATCACCAATCACAGCCCACGTGCTGCGCGCAAACGTCTACGCCAGAATAGAGCCTATAAGCTCAAGCACCCCATGCGCTGGACACTTGACATACCATCACTCAGGCCGTGGAAGACCGGACGACCAATCACCAAGAACACCCCCCGCGCCAGATACCAGCGGGAATGGAAGAGGAGGCAGTATGCCAAACATCGGACACCGATCATCCGCAGGACAGAAGCGCACGACCCCCGAGCATCGCCGGGTGAGTGACGATCTCCTGACCGCCGTGTTCTCCGTCATGGGAAAGCGCGGGCTGAGCAATAAGAAGCTGGCTGCGGAGATTGGCATCAGCCATGGATCTATTGCCAATTGGCTCAGCCGGGAGAGCCCTATCAGCCCGGCATGGGTTGAGGCCGTACAGACCTGGCTGGAGAAACAAGCATGCTGACCGAGGCCCAGATTATCGCCAAGCTCAAGGATACGGGTGTGACCGCCTCATATCTGATGCAGCACCTGGGTCTCACGCACATGAAGGCCACGGCCACTGGGACCACTACCATCTTTCAGCGAGGGCGCCCCAGTGCCACAACCTGGCCATGGCCGCGATCTTTGGGCTGGCAGTGGATATCCTGCGCCCTACACATACGCGCATCCATTTGGGAGGCGGGATGTCTGCCAACCCCGATGATCCGCTGCTCAAATTCAAGGCCAGATTCGGCAGGCTGGCCCACTCTGTCTACACCCAGGAAATCCCATGACTGCCACATCCCTCGCTGAATCCATCATCCAGACATTGAAGCAACTGGAGGAAGGAATGGACGCGGAGAAGAACAAGCTGCGCCGGGATGGCATTCGGGCGAGCCTGGACGTTGTCCGGTCGAACCTCCTGAACTTCCTGCTGAGTGCCCCACCGGCTCCGCCATCCCCTCCGGTGCCCCGGGCACAGGCGTTGGCCCAGCAGGCTCCGCAGCAGCAGCAGGCCGACCAGGAGACGCCAGTACAGGCTTTTGAGCGCCAGCAGGCTGCCCCGCACAATCCAGCTCCGATGGCCCCAGTGAGGCAGGAATTGCCCGTGCTATGGACCAGGGCTCTCAGGGCGGGCGCCAATGCGGTATCGCATCTGATCGATCAGATGCGGGCACAGCAGAACGACGCTGACGCCGAGAAGTTGGCCGAGGTCGCCACGGCCTGGATGGCGGATGGCCGACTGAAGCCGCCAGTGCAGGACGTTGATGAGATTCCCGATAGCGGACTACGGACAGACAGCTCACCCGGGACCTAAAGGACAACCCATGTCAGAATACCTCGTTTACAAAGTACCCAACACCACCCGGTACTCCATATTCCCCACCACCATGATCAAGGTGTTCCTCAGCGATGAGGGGCTGCACGTTCAGGGCGAGAGCCAGCGGGATGCCGTCAAGTACACGGACCTGATGGTCTTCCCGTCCTTCAAGGAAGCCATGGCAGCCATCAAGGAGATGCAGGAGAAGGCCAAGCCGAAGGTGGTGCAACTTGGGGCATGACCTCGTATTCAGGCAGTCTCCCGTTGGATACGATTGGGACGAGTTCCACCGAGACGGGCGAGGCTGTCAATGGCCAGCCGAGTATATGGTGCGCCATGCGACCGTGCATGCCCGCAAGAATCCAGGACGCCATTCCCTGGACATCGGCGCTGGCGGTGGTGCCCACGTGCGCATGCTCCTGGAAATGAGGTACTACGTGGCCGCCATGGAGCCCTCGTGGCCTGCCTGCCAGCTACTGAGCGAGCGGTACAATGACAATCCCCGTGTGCGGATTGTCCACGCGGAGGTCAACGATGCACTTTTGCCATCGATGTATGACCTCATCATCGATAATGTCTCTCTCACGCATGTCGAGCATCCCAACTGGGACAAAATACTGAGCTGGCTGAGGCCGGGTGGCGTCATACTGACGGCGCAGTTCGGCATACGCCATGAATCACTGCCGGACTCCTGGTGCCATCTGCCGATGCTGTGTGATCGGTATGGCTTCCAGAGCCTGGAGTATGTTCGGCATGTGCGAAACAAATGGCCGGATGATGGCAAGAAGATGGAATTTACCATCGGCGTCAGCCGCTACGTCAACGAACCAAGGAAACCAAGGAAGTGCTGACATGGGCCATCCCTCCAAACATATCCCTGCTTTTGGCCAACTCCACGGCGCCAACAAGATCGAGGACTATTCCGAGTTCGTGGACACCGATCACGAGACCCCTGCGCTGCTGGTGAAGGGACTGCACGATCTGTACATGATCTGGAAGAACGCCGGGCGGATCATCACCGACAAGTTCACGATCAAGTATGCAGCAGGCATGTCGCCAGATTCCAGGCTCTACTACAGGGACTCGCGTCTGCCGCCAACCTTCAAACTGGGTGGCAAGGATGTGGAATATGATTTTTTCTTTTGGATTCATGAGCTGGTAGAGACCCAGTTCGCCTACTCCGTTGGTAGACTCAAGGACTCAATCCTGATCGACCAGGCAGACCTGCGGAATAAGAGCGAGAACATTACGCCATTGGCAGGGGTCAATTACGCCGTTGCACATCAACTGGCGGAAACGATTGAGAATGCCGTTGTGCGCGGCATGGGCATCGATCTGGCTGAGTACGTGTCCGAGTGTGATAAGTGGATCAATTGGCTGAGCGAGCAGCCGCTGATCAAGAGCCCGGTTGGCCTGTCCCTGTATCCCATCGAGGACTCGGGCGACCTGGACCTCATGCATGAGATTGTCGCTACCGGTGGACCGGAGAGCGAGTTTGCTTTACCGCCTGGAGTTCGCGGTGGCGAGTCCGGGCATCCATTCAATGAGTGAGGAACCTATGATCGACACCAACGAATCCGAGAAGCCCGAGAGCGTGCCCTACAACATATTCCCATTGGGGATCATGCTTGACAAGAACATGATCCTCGTGGGTGTACCCGCCAGCGATTGTGCCTGCCAGGACGACATCGATGCGCATGTGAAGAAGGCGCAGGATTGGCTGAAGGAGATGTACGACCGGACCCACGGTCTGGACCAGCGCCTTAAGGCGATTGGGGCAATGCGGCTTCCGGGTCAGGGAAGCACTCCAGGATCTCGTGTAGCCGCAGACCCTGCTCCATCATCCCCGCAATCATCCGGATCTTCGGCGGCAGATGCGCCAGTCGCTGGTCAGCCCGCCACTCCGGAATGACCGGTGCGTCCCTGAGATCACGGAGGATCTGTATGTCGAAAGAGTCGGTTCTCATTGAAGCGGCAGAGCGCCAGCGGGTGCCGATTGAGGTGACGCTGCTGCGGCCTTTTGTTTGGAAGCGCTGGCAAGTGGCCGCGCTGGGAAGCGTTGGTTGGGCTGCTTCGGAGGGGATTCAGGCGCACCAGCTTTCTGCGTATCTGGCGCCTTCTTCTCCTGGGCAACTGCTTTTCTCGCGCTGTTCATCTGATTTATCAGCCCCTTCGCCTGCGTGTCTCCATTAGTCGGCTGGAACCGGATGTACTGCGTTACATTCGGATCAAGCGACAGCGCTTTCTGGAGTACCTGCTGCTCGGCAATCTTCGGATCAACGCTGACGACGTTTGCCCCCGTGAATGTATTCAAGAGCCGGGTGGCGACGTCATGTCGATCATCGGTGAGATGCTGAAGCTGCGTGAGCGGACTCGTCAGCGGCTGGATGAGTCCGGTTCCCTCCAGCGTGTTGTACGCTTGCCCGAATGCGCCAGCATGGCCCAGCAGGGGAACCTTGTCGTAGCTGCCCATCGGAGTCTTGAAGTAGGGATCGTGCCCCGAGACGATTTCATAGGCCGTCTTTAGGATGGGATTCATGGAGCCAATTACATTGGACTCCGTGAGGTCACCGAAGTTCCGCAGACCCGCTGACGGGTTGGGAATGGTATTGATGGCCTCCATCGGCAAGCCGATCTGACTGATGTACTGCGGGTTGCCCTTCTCGTCCAGTCCGAGCGGCACATTGGCCTTACCCTCCATGTACGGATACTTGGGATCATTGGGATCCCGCTGCATCGCCCCGCCCACCGCCGTAGCCAATGCCGGCCAGCGGGCAAAGGCCCCAGCAGTCTGGCGGATGGCGTTGGTCTGGAAAGCAGCGAAGGGGATGATCGTGCGGAGTGTGCGGTTTCCGGGGGTTTGCGGCGTATAATCATACAGGCTGTCCCGCACGTCCTTGGCTGCTTTGGCCGCTGCATCAAAGTCTGATGTGCCAGCCTTGGCCGCTGTATCCCGGTAGTGCTGGAGTTGATCCATGAAGCCACCGAAGCGGGCGTACTGCTCCTCGCCCCGGAATACTTCCTCAGGCACATTCATCTGATTGATGAGCCGGTCCTGGATGGGCTTGCCCACGCCGATACCTGACATGAGTCTGCGTCCCCAACCGGACTTGCCCAGTTGATCCTGGAGCACTTCCTGTGACACGAATCCCTGGCCTACGCCATGTTCCAGTGCCAGCGCCACATCAGGCATACCCTGATCGCGGAGGATCTGAGCAGCCTTCAGGGCTGAGCCACCGGACTGCGCCATGGCAGCGTCCCGAGCTTTGATCATCCCGCTGATCTTGTCGTAGGGGAGTTGGAAGCCGAAGGTCTTGTGGACCCCGATCTGGAGGGCATGCCACATCGTGGCCGGGGTGCGTAGGGCCTGGTTGATGGCCAGGCGGATATGTCCCTGGAAGCCGTATTGGAACGGATGGCTGAGGATGTTCCTGACAATGTGGCCGACCTGGGGGAAGCCCAGTCCGTATACCGCTGACTTCTTGAAGGGCGCTGCCAGGTTGTTGAGTACCTGCATGGCGGGATGACGTGGACCCATACCGAAGAACTGGTTTTTCAGGAGTATCGCGCCCTCGGGATCGACCTTCGCCATGCTCACCATGGCCTCCTGCATGGCGCCATTGGTCGCCCGGTCCGCCAGGGACGTGAACTTGTCGGCCAGGATCGACTGTGCCAGCGTGGCTTTGGCCGTGGCATTCCCATGCGCTGCCGCACGGGCTGCCCAATTGGATGCCAAGTCGGTGTTGGGCGTGATGCCCGCTTCCTTGGCCTTGTTCAGGTAGTCCGCGTACTCCTGGCCATGCCCAACGGACCGAGCAGCCGTCATGGCCTCGCCACCAGAGCCGACACCCTTCGGTGTCATCTCAATGGCGCCCAAGGATGCTTTCTCCTCCGGGGTCAGGGCATTCACGTACTTCCGAGGGCTATAGTCCACCGGGAACAGGTCAGGATTGGCAGGCTTCCCTGCCCCAGCACCTGTCAGGTCCACCGGGTCTGTCATGACCTTACGCTCAACCTCGTTCTTCCATAGCGCCTGGGCGAAGTCCGTTTGGCCATCCAGAAGATCGTGGAGCTTGCCCTGCTGATCGGACGTGATGATGCCCTTGTCCACCAGGGATTGCAGTCGTGCATCATGCAGGGCCATCTGCTGGGGCTTGGTGACGAAGGTCTGGGGCAACGGTTCCTCCACGCCATCGGCAGCGGCCTTCTCTGCCGTTGCCGATGCTTCCTGGGCGATCTGGAGATCGGTCTTAGGCGGGGGGAAAAAGTCCAGGGATGCGGACTGTACGGGACCGGGGGCAATCGCCGGCTCCGCTTCGGGGATAGGCAGTGGTTCCTTAGGTGCAGTATCCGTTGCACCCAAGGCATCTGCGGCCTCCCCGGCCCCATCTGCTACCGGTGCGGCAGCATCTTCTGCGGGCTTGGCCGCACTGGGCAGTATCTCCCGCCATTGCCCATCCGCACCGGGGTACACATTGTTGGTAACACCATGCGCCAGTTGGGCCAGTTCAGGGTCGGCAATGTTCGGGATCTGGGGCACCGCCTGGGCAGCGGCTTCCCCCTCGGTCAGTCCCACCTGCTTGCTGGTATCCAGGGCTGTCTGGGTCTCGGGCACCTTACTGCCAAGCCACCCCATCGTTCCCTTGGCGGCATAGTACCCTCCCCGGAGCATCTCCGACGTCTTTGGTGCCACCTGATCCAGGACGGACATGCCGGCTCCAATCCCCTTGCCAATGGCGCCCAGGCCCTTGCCGACCCAGGAACCGGGGATGGCGCTGACCGGATCAGTGAGGGCATCGCCAAAGAAGTTCAGCGCTGAGCGTCCGAAGCTCGGGTCCATGCCGCCCGTGACATCGCTGAAGCTGGGCTTGTCGGCCTGGGTGCTGAGGGTCGGTATGAAGCCACCAACCCCGGGGATGGCGCTGGGGATGTCGCCCAGGAAGTCTGTCAGGTTGCGCCCAGCAGCACCGGGTTCGCCCATCATGAGGTTGCGGGCTGCGTATCCAGGCAAGGAGACGAAATTACCAAACCGGGACATCAGACCAGGGTCCGGGGGGAGATCCTGGCTTAAATCGCCTCCTGGAGGCACTGGCGCGGCGTTGGGGTCAGTCGGTAGGGGTGAGACAGCGCTATTGACCTGGCCGTAGCCCGGGAAGGTCGGTAGCTGCGGGAGCGTCAGGCCAAGGGGATCAGGCATCAGGTCACTCGTTCAGGAAGGATGCCTTGAGTTGCCGTTCCTCGATGTCCTGGCGATGGGAGTTGGCCATCATGCCGGCAATCGTACCCGGAAGGTCCAGAATCTGTCCGAGGCTGTTGCCGCTCGTGGCCAGGTCTTCTACACCACGCCCGAAAGCGCCCTGAGAGGCAGGGGCCTGAATGAAGCTGGGGGCGCCCTGCTGGAGCGCGGCCTTGACCGCGATGTGGGCTGACTGTGGATCTGAACCACGCTGCACCATCTGCTGCTCAATCGCGGCCCGCTGCTGGCGTAGCTGGTAATACTGCTCGGTGCTCATGTGACCAGTCGTGATCGTCTGAGCCAACTGTGCCAGTTGTTGCTTGATGTCAGGTGAGCCATCAAGCACCTTGGAGGCGGTTCCTAGGCCGGCCATGGTTTGGGTGCCAGCGCTTGGCATCAGGCTCTGGAGGTGAGCCATAGCCGCCGGGGTCGTGGCGCCGCCAAGGCCCCTGGCAATCGAGGTGCCAGCGAAGGAGGTCTTCAGGTCATTGATGGCCTGGACGTTACCCGGATTGGCCTGTAGACGCTGCTTGGCATCGTTGAACACCCGGTCATAGGGCGACTCCTGAGCAGTCGGCGCCTCTGCCTGAGTGCGTCTGGCAGTATCCACGGCGATCTGATCGAGTTGCCCACGGGGGCTGGACTGCTGGTCAATGAAGGACTCCCAGTCCCGGCTGGACTGTGCATCGTCCTTCTGCTTCTGGAGCGCCATGGCGCCCTGGTTACGCAGGGTCTCCAGAGCGGCCGGACCATTGGCCTGCTTCCAGGCATCTGCTTTCACCCGCTGCGCCTGCTCCTGAGCCTGTGCCGTCTGTGCATCCGCGCCCTGGGCAGCCCGCATCGCGGCTCCAGCGGGCACAAAGTTGCCGCCCGGCATGAGGAAGGTCTGCCCAGGATGTGGACCACCAGTGCTGGAGCCATAGGCGTCTGGGCTGGGGCGCATCAGAGCCTGGATCGCAGCCTGTGCAGCCGGAGACATCCCAGCCATGAACTGGCTGGCGTCCTGACCGCCGACACGGTTGTAGTTCTTGGCGGGCACGATATTCGACGTGGGATTGGCTGCACCCATATTGTCGATGGTATCAGCCTGCTCCTGATTCACCCAGCCAGCATTGTTGTCCAGGTAGCCGCCTGTATAGCCAGCAGGGCGCCCCGTGGCGCTCTTGACGGCTGGCTGAACGAATGAGCGGCCAACCTCGTCCCCGGCATCGGCGCCCATGTCAACATTGTCCAGGCCGGGTTCTTCCCCAGTAGAGGCATACATGGGCGATACTGGCGCTGACGTGGGTGCTGCCGCTGCTGGCGAGGCCGGTGCTGCTGCGGTAGGCTGGGCATCAGGTGATTGGGTGGCCCAATAATTGGGGCTGCCGTCGTCCCCGTACATCTCGGGCGAGCGGGCAACTGTCGCACGGGGCAGTCCCGTCAGGGGATCGAGTCCGGTGCCAGTATCCGGCGCAATCGTGTCGAGGAAGCTGCCGGCCATTAGGACCCCCATCCGTCACCAGTTGGTTGTGAGAAGCCTTGAGCACCGCCTGCATAGCCCATGACGCCCTGGCCACCGCCCATGCCACCGCGTCCGCCACCCATCATACCGCTGAGGTAGCCCATGGCGGTGTTGCGCTGCTGGTTGGCCATGCCCTGCGCCTGGAGGCCGAGTTCTTGCTGCTGGATGCCGTTCTGGAGCAGCCCACCGGCTGCCCCCTGCTGGGCATTGAAGTTGGCACTTCCGGCTTGAGCAGCGATATTCCCGGCTGCATTTTGATTGCTGTTCTGGCGCTGCGCCATGTTTTGCGCCATGGAACTCTGCAAAGACGGGTCGGTTGGGCTTGCCCCACCAGCCGTTGCGTTGGCCATGCTGAGCTTATTTTGCGCGGCTTCGGAGGCCGCGTTCATTGCCGAAGACTGCCCGAGCATCGCCGCCTGTTGGGTGGCTCCATACGGGAGGTTGGATCCGTTGAGCACGCCATTCAGGAAGCCTTGGGCAGCCTGATTGCCGCCACTGAGCTGACCGGCCCCGGACTGTGCGACGGATGTGGTGCCCAGCATGGCGTAGGGGCCCATGCTCATCTGGCCACCCTCGTACCCGTAGGCCGAGATAGGCGCGCCAAGACCAGGGTAGTTTGCGCCACCAGCGAAGCTACCGTTGTCGCCTGAATCAGTGAAACCGTATGCAACCATGGGGCACCTCGCTGAATGATAGTGAGCGTCCGCGTACGTTCAAGACGTAGCCTGTGGACTGAGATCAACGCGGAGAGAGAAGTTGGCGCTTGTTATCGTGGTCGCCGGCATCCCCGTGGGTGTCACCTGTATCTCGACCATCGATGACTTGCTGACCGGCATGGTGCCGAGGTACAGCGGCTGATAGGCCGTGATGGTCTGCGCCTGGGTGGACACCGAAATGCCCCCTGATCGTGCGGCACCGTTGACCAGTCCGGTCAGTGTGTAGTACGATGCGGACGATTGCACTACCGTCGTATTGCAGGTAGCGAATATCTTCCCCATCCCAGCAGTTGGCAGATTGACGCTACTGCCACCCGCGTAACTTGCGGGCTGGCTAACCCCGGGCTGGTTTTGCGCTATCGCATTGGCGATGTTTCTGAGATCCTGAAGGATCGCCGCATGCGCCTCGGGACTTCCAGCGGTAGTGCCCTCGGCGGTGATGACCAACTGTGTGGATGCGGAGGGGATGGCCATATTACCTCATGAGGGGTCGGGCGCAGTTGGGGCACTGATGCTCGTACACATGCTCTCCCAGTGGCCCATCAGGCTTGGTGTGATAGGCCAGCACCGTTGTGCCCTTGGGGATCGCCTTCTTGCACGTGCGGCACAGGGTGTTGCCACGGGAGCGGCGAATCGTGGAACCGGGTGGAAGTCGGAGCATATGCGTTATTCCGTACGATTAGGAGCGGTCTCGGTCGGCTCGGCGTGGAAGCCGCAATCAATCAGGCGGAATGGACCGTCAGGAACATTCTGGATGATCGTGAACTGGAGACTCCTGTTCCAGTCGGATGGCATCGGAACGCTGGTATAGCCCGTGTTGTTGCCTCCTCCGCACAACTGGATCTGCAAGATCCCGTTAGGGCATGTGACGCCACTGGGAAATACATAGCTCGCATCAGGGGCATAGAGAACCGGCGTTGCAGCGATGTCCTGATAGAAATAGACCTGCATGTATCCAGTTGTGGTGCCCGGGTACACCGTCACATCAAACGTATCTGGGCTCTTTTTGTCCATCGCCCCATCGCCCTGCCACTGCTTGCTCGTGTAGGTAATGGGGATCATGCCCAGCCAAATAGCCGCACCGTTGGCTGGGAGCGCCGAGAGCGCTGAAATCAGGGTAATGGTGTTGGACGTATTGGACTGGACAAAGCGTACGTCTCCCGTGGACGGGATGTAGACGCTGGCACCGGCATTGCCGATGGCGGTATTCAGCGTTTCGTTGACGGTGAGAATGGACGTGGTGGAGCTGCCGGCCACAAGCGTGCAGGTTGCGGTCTGGCTGGGCGGCACGCCATCGAATGCCCCGATGACACCGAACGCCCAGGTATAGCCGTTGGAATCTCCGAGCCATGCCCTGACCTGGCCATCAGTGCCGGCGATAAGCTGGGAGCACGTGATACCCTGCTGAAAGTAATAGAAGAACCAGCGATCAGTGAAGAACTCCTTGCACACGCAGTAGTGCGGGACGGTATCACCCAGGGCAGTGAAGAACCACATGAGCGTGCGGTCAATGGGATCATAGACACCGTGGAAGGACTGGAACTGGCTGAAGTCCACCATCTCGCGCAGTTCCTGATCAATCGAATCGCTGACTGGTACTGGCACTTGCTCAACACGGTAGATGCCCGCTGCATCCCAAGCGAATAGGCTGCCCTCGGCCTCGACCAGGCAGCGCTTGTTGAGTATGCCACGATTCCCGTTGATGGGATAGAGTGCGCTGGACTCGGCGCTCGGATCAGACTGGAAGGCCAAGCGGTCGGCAGAGAACGCCCCGAAGAAGTAGATGCCGTCAGGCCGGGCATACATGGCGCGCAGGCGATCAGGCCGACCGATCAGGACGTCCCGAGCGAATCCAGCGGCATAACACTCCTCGGGAAAGTTCAGGCGACTGTAATACACCCGGTTCGGGAGTTTCACGTACACGCTGGCGGCACCCGTTGCCGTGGCGCCCGTATAGACGCTGGTGAGCGTGCCCGTTGTCCCCACGCTGTTGATAGTTGCAATCTGGAAGGCCACGCTGCCGGGACCAGGATTGAGCAGGCGTCCTACCCACTGGGCAGAGAACCCGGTGCCCGCGAAGCTCGCGGCACCGCTGTTGACCGTCACGCCTGCCAGCGCATAGGGATAGTCCACGCCGTAGAACATGCGGTTGCGGATGGCGCATACATCGCCCAAGGCTTGAGGAACCTCGTGGCTCATGAGGTCAAAGGCGCTGGTGGACCCGTAGAGAGAGTCGGCATTCAGGCCCTGGATAATGACGGCGTCCGGCTGGCTCATCTCCAGGATGCCACCGCCTGGGACGGTATTTGGAAATGACGTAGGATAGACATAGAACGTCGCGTCAGAAATGGTCGTCAGCTCGATCAGGATAGTATCCACCTTGGGATCGCTGCTGATGATGACATCATCACCAGAGCCTACCGCGCCTACGGAGAACTCCAGCGTTGCGTTGATGCTCGTCGAGGTAATGGATGCGGCCACCGATGGATTGCTGACATAGCCGGTCTGGCTGTTCTGATAGCGGTAGCGCATCAGGTGCGTGCCGGGAGTCGTCAGACCGCCCAGCGCTGCGCCGGCATTGCCTACGGGAGTATTGGTAGGGCCAGCGATTCCGGCATTATAGCCAGTCGCTGCCGTAGCAACCAGGATGGGATCGAAGTCATCCGCCAGATAGATCACGCCGTTATAGTTGGCGAAGTTCATCCGGTTGATGGTGTTCAGGGCAGTAAAGAGCGTAGTCATATGCCAATCCTTGCCGGTATTCCCGTCACATCGTATCGTACGGGCTGCGATAGAAACTGATAAATACCGTTATTCGGTGGCACCCACGCCACAGTGACTGAGCTGGCATTGGTCCCTATGGGAATGTTCCCGACGTATACGCCATCGCCTGGCGATTGAGGGCATGAACCAGTCTTGGCCCACACATTATAGCTCTGGGTTGTGTAGTCATTGGCACCCTTGGTGATCATGATGTATTGCGTGACGAAGCTCATGGGGCGCCCTGCTGGAGCGCGTTCCATGATGCCAATGCCTTGGCGGCATAGTCATCTGCAAGGAATGGCTGCAAGACGATCTCTCCCCGTACGGTATCGGCTGCCGCTGCCGTTTCGGCATAGGCATTCGCTTCATCCATCATGCAACAATGCGACTTTCCATCTCCAAGGCGGTAGATGAAGGTTGGTGGTTGACCATCGCCATGCGCAGGTCCGACGAGGTGTCTGTGCTTCAATAGTCCAGCAATGACAGGCACACACGTATTATTGGTACCTGGCTTGAACCCTCCAACGTCCAAGACGATATCCCGGTCGCACAGAACCGTGTTCATCCAGGCAGCTGGGCTGATCCGATAGAGGCGCTTGCCACTATCAATCCAATGCCACCAATGCTTTGATGCCGATGTCCTGAACCGCTGATGATTCATGAGGCTATAGGAAAGGTAGTTCGGCAGATAAATATCGTCATCGTCCCACGTTGTCCATAGACCGGATGGCAATGACTCCAGGATTGCCTGACGCTTTTCTCCCAGACTGGGATAGCGCTCTGGTTTATTGATGACCGTCACGCGCTCATGCGCATAGAGCAATGTCTGCTCAGGATGATCGTTGACGATCACGAGACGTGCGTCTCGGCAATCCTGGCTAAGAAAGCAGGCGATGGTTTCGCACACACCTCGCGGACGACCAAAGGTCGGGCAGACGACGGTGATCATGGCGATGTAATGAAGAGATACCAGTTCCCTGGTGTCCCTCCCCCCACGCATCCGCCAGTAATGTCCCATGCGATCTGCGTTGTACCAGCCGGAATAGTCACCGAAGATCCGGAGTTGACGAGACATCCCGTGCTCAGAATAACCGTGGCGCCCGCAGAGATGACAAACTGATACCCGTATTGTGGGGGCGCCTGCCCCTGACCCTGACTGGAGGATTCCTGTCCAATGACGGTGACCGTTCCTGGACACGACAGCGATGCCGGAAGGTCTTGCGTGGACATCGTGCTGGTTGTGCCCGAGAAAGAGTACGGTCCGTAGATATTGCACACACCACCGAAAATAATTGGCGGACGCGGTCCGCCATCGGTGAACGCCATGATCGGCGTGGAGGCATACCCCTGGACGGTCCCATTGTTCGGGATGACAATGGTGCCTGATCCCTGTGGAGCGCTGACGGGCAAAATGCCGTAAACGGCTGACGCCTGCGTTGCCACATTGCTCTGGGCCATCCCATTGCGGCGCTGGAGTTCGCCACGGACGCGCATGCGAAGGTTCTGCTGCGTGACGGCATATGTGCTGTCAGGCCAGAATCCCGTCAGGTTCGCCTTTATGCCCTTCCAGTCAGTCAGCGTCATGTTGCTGCTAGTACGGACACGGTGCCGTTGCCATCGACCTGGATGATCGACATGGTGCCTGTGTTGGGCGAGAAGCAGACAAGTCCGGTCATCTGGTAGGCCGTGACCGGGGATTGGTGGCGCTGCATCCCATTGCGGCGCTGGAGTTCGCCCTCAGTGTAGAAGCGTACGTTGGTCGCCATGAAGGCGGCATCGCCCGTAGCGCCCTCATTCCGCTGCACCCCATGCCAGATGCGCACGGTCAGCTCGGTGGGATCGTGCGATCCCCGATAGTGGGCTTGCGGCCAGCCCGTGCGATGGAATCGTGGTAGTAGCTTTCCTTGTCGTTGACGATGGCCTTGTGCAGGGCTGTGGTATATGTGGCAAACGTCTGCGGCACATCTCCTGCCTTGACTGCCGTGTAGCGGATGGCCAGCTCGTAATCAATGGCACGCTGGAGCACTTCCAGATGCATGGGATCCCAGTTCGCCATGTCCGTGACATTCACGAGCTGTGCGGGCTGCTGGTTGTACATGAAGCGGAAGTCGTGCTGCTGCTGCGGATAGGGCCAGAACACAATGCGATTGCCATGCACGGCGGCGTAGCGCGGATAGTTCTGCGCCGTGTTGATGACGTTCTGCATCTCCCGCACAGTCTCCCACGAGACCATGGCGGGCGGTTCTCCCCAGGTGTAACCGGGCCAGAAACGGCCGGTCTTCTGGCAGTCGGATGGCAACGTGTACTCGTCCTGGAAGGCGATGTAGCCCAGACCAGGGCCAAGATTGGATTCTCCGTACTGATCCTGGAGGACCAGGATCGTGCCACTCGTTTGACTGGCGACCCGGTACCACTTGCCGCCCAGCATGAGTTTGGAGCGATTGTCAATCGTCCAGGTTGGCCACATGCCACCGGCCAGCGTGCAGGTAATGAGGTCGCTCGCAATGGTGATCGTGCCCGTGGCGTAGAACCCATTGAGGATGGTCGAACCATCGGTCTTGAGCCAGCTCCAGTAGTATTCCTTGGAGATCCTCGCCAGGGCATCGTTGATCGCGCTCTTGAGCTGGATGTCCGAGGTCGCGCCGATGTTGTTGTGGATCTGGAGACGGCCATAGGCCATGAGGGTGGCCAAGGTGAGTGATCCACCGACCGTGGTGACGGCCAGATTTTCATCTATTCCCGGGCCAGTGGCGGTCGTGCTCGTGGTGACGATCGTGAAGGCCACTTGCTGGTAGCCCGCCAGATAGGCCGTGACCGTCCAGGTGCCGGCCATACTGGAGGGGAAGTAGATGGTGCCCCACAGGCCATTCACGTCCGTAATGGCACTGACATACTGCACACCAGCCGGGGTCGTGACGACAATCGTGGCACCCTGGAGCGGGGTAGACCCACCGGTCACAATGCGTCCGTTGCCAGCGATGGCCGTGAATGACACCAGGCCCGTGGAGCCACCCATGGTGCCATTGGAGGTCACGTAGATGGTCTTGGTGAATGTGGCGCGCGGCGTTGCCGGATCGGTGACCCATGCGATCTTGATGGAGCATTCACCGGGGACAGCCACGAAGCTGCTGACGGCATTGCCAGCCACGTGGTAGAGGCCCGGGTTATTGACACTATCGACTTCGGTGATCACCAGGCCGGTAATGGGCTGATTGCCCACGCCATTGTCAGCCAGAGACATGCTGAAATTGCCGGCCTGACCAATCACACCCAGTGGGCTGGTGGCGTTGTTCAGGAACAGGTCATCGTTGTAGGTCGTTCCGACGAGGTAGGGGGTATCGCTCACGGGGCACCCCCGATGGCTACTGGGGCACCCCCGATGGCCACATCGCGCACACCACCGGCAACCATGGCCTGCACTGGCAGTTCGCTGAGGGGTACCATGCGGTAGTCGGGGCAATGGATCGCCATGAAGTCGATGACCCGCTGATCCCTGTGTGTCACAGCCTTGGCCCACGCGAAGGTGATGATGGGATTTCTGGTATGGAGCGGCATACACAGGGCAGTCAGGAGGAGCAACCGGGGCTCCAGGTGATTGACGGCATCCTCCCAACCAAACTTGGCCAACCGATGGGCAATGCAGTTGGCGCAGTATTGCCGAATGGCGAACTGAACCCGCGTGTAATCGGAGAAGAGAGGCAGGATGGCGTCGAGTTCATGCGCCATGCGATGCTCCGTGCTCAGCCACTTCCTCAAACACGCCCAGGGACTCGCGCAGGACATTCATGGTTGCCTGCTTGCACCAGCGAATGGCAATCGGCTTGGTGATCGCCGTCTTCTTCCCCGGGAGATTGGGCGCTATCTCGTACGAGAGTTGCACGTAGATCGAGCCCAGGATGTATGCCAGGAGTAGGCCGTTCGGACCGGGAACCGCACGGGCGATGTCCAGTTGATCCAGGTCGGTGGCGCTATCAAAGACACGCATAGCGGTGTGTGCCGAGCGCGGCAACTGACGTGCCCGGGACTTCCAGAGGGACAGCCGGCGTTCGTTGGAAACCAGTGCTGGCCGCACAAGGTCGGGAAGCGATGCTGGATCAGGGAGTTGGCCTGCCATGGTCGCATCGATAGCGGCGCCACGCTTGGCCAGCGCATTGGTGTTGATGACCATGCCGTGGCAGCGGGCCAACTCGCTGATCATCGCCCGGTATCGACGCCACATCCAGGTCGAGCGTAGGTGCTCCCCGTTGTTGCCCAGGACCGTACCGTCCTCCAGCATAGGCGCGCTCTTAGCACCAGACCAGTGGGACACCCCGGCATCGTAGGCCAGGTCGTGACCAACAAGGTACACCGGACCCTTGGTGAGCGTGCAGGCCATGCTGATGGCCGCTGTGCCCGTGGAGCTGCCATAGTGCATATGGAGGTCATCTGGCAGACTTGACCAGGCGCAGAGGCTGTTGGCATCCGGCATGTAGGCATGCCGGGCAAACCGGTCCATCACCGGCTTGGCGACGAAGGGGGCACCGCTGAATGTAAGCGATGGGCCACAATCAGGCATCCAATCGATGATGTCCTCGGTGCGCTCAATCGGCACCGCGTAATGCGGTTCGATCCCGGCTACCCGTAGGCCACCGACAGCCGAGAGACTGGCGATGAGGATCGCCTTGCCCTGGAGGGCACGCAGGGCATCCAGATGGGATTCAAGGCTTGGCCCGCTGCCGATGGCGATGACCGGCGTTGTGTCCGTCAGGAGCGGCACCTGGGGTGCCCGCAGGATGGTCTCGGCATTACGCGCCAGATTCAGGACTGCCTGAAGACAGTCCATCGGGCAGTCCCCGAAGCGAAAGGGCGCATCCAGCATGGCGTGCTGCTGGTTGGGATCCTCAGGCCAGTCCATCTCGTGGAGATGGAAGTTCTGGGCAACGGCTGGCGGGAGGTCATCGACATTCATGAGGGCACCGAAGTCATGAGCGAGTCCCCACGATACGCTGGACCTGATCGGGCTCGTCCCGTAGGGGACCAGTACGCTCGTCGAAGACCTGACGCACCGTGAGCGGCGTAGGCGTCATCCGCAACCGCGCTCGCTCCTGAATCGTCAACTGCCGCCACAGGCCGGGTGTTCCACGCGGAACATTGGGGAACACATCCTGCTCGGTCAGCGCTGAGATAGGCATGACCGGCAGGTTAGCGTGTGTTCACCATCATTCAAGACGGGCAATCACCCGTCAGCGAGTTCGACAATGCACGTGAGCGTGTTGTTCGCGGCGGTGGCAACGGCAGTCGCCGTGATCTGGCCGATGATAGCACCAATGAGACCAACGGTGCTATCAATGGACTGCGCCCCACCCGTAGTACCAGAGGCAGCGAACAGGCAGGTGGGACCAACTGCCGTGGTGTTACACTGCACGACAGCCGGGCCTCGGGTGATGCCCAGGAAGTAGCTGAGCGGACTGAGCGCTGTGGTTGTGCTCAGATTGCCAGCGACCGGGATGACACCCGCGATGTCATAGGAGTTGGCGGTCTGACATTCGATCACCTGACCAGTTGGCACCCCCGCCAGGTAGACACGCTGGAGGATCTTGCCGCCAGCCTTGCTGATGGCCAGGGAGTTGACCTGGAACAACTGGAGTACCTGATTCTTGACCGAGTAGACGTTGCCGAGATCACCGGCTTCCTGCGAGTTCAGGGTGACGTCCCCGAGCGCCAGGCTGGCTGGATATGCATTGGACATGAGGAGTTCCTTTGGTGTTTGGTATCGCTGGCCTTAGGCGCCAGCGAAGGCCATCACTTGGTAGCGAGGGTTGATGCGGATCTGGCCAGGGAAGGTGGCGCTCACCGTGACCGCACGGCGACCATCGTTGTACTTGACCTCGGTCTCAAACATGCCGGGATCGGTCAGGTCTTCGGGAACGGGACCACCGGTATTGATCTGGCTGGTCGAGTCGCCGCTGACCGTGAACATCGGCAGCAAATCCATGAAGATTTGCGAGAAGTTCAGGCCGTAGGCGGTGTTGGCCGGGATCAGGAAGTCCCAGAACAGCGGGACGCCGTTGTGGGTGAGACCGGTCTGGGGATCCGAACCGATGCCGTACGTTGCACCCTTGCCGACCTTGCCGGTCAGGAGGAAGCTCTGCTTGGCAGCGATCTGGGTCTGGCCAGCGATGTACATCGCACGGGTCATGAAGATGCCGTCGATCATCATCGAGTTGTCGGTCGCACTGAAGCGATTGCCGTACGAGATGATGTTCGACATGATCTCAAAGAAGTTCGTGAAGAAGCTGGCGGTCGCACTGGTGTTGTACGCAGTCGCCGTGGTGTTGATCGCCGTGGGGGTCCACGTATCAGCCTCTGCCTCATCCACCGTAGTGGACAGACCGCCCGACACGCAGGTCAAGCCTGCATAGTTGGTGTTGTTGATGGTACCGAGGATGGTATTCGATGACCACGTGATCGCCGTGTTACCGGTAAACACCGAGGGCAGACCGTACAGCGGGTTGCCACCGCCCGAGTAGCTCAGGGCATTCATGTTGAAGAACTGCCAGAACACACCGCCCTGGGTGACGCCGTTCTGGAGGTTGCTCCCGACGCACAGGTCGCGGAACATCGCCGGGATTTCCTTCTTGCCGAACTGCACCAGGGCCTGGGGGCCACCGTTCTGCCGCAGCTCACCCTTGGAGATGGCGCGGAATGATGCGACTTCGCCCCAGGCAATCGATGCCTGAGCGTAGCGCTTGCGGGGGGTGTAGAGGGAGGTGACGTCCTGGTAGTCGCTGACGGTGTACACGTCATGCCGACCGGCTTCCAGCGGCCATACGACCGATGTACCATGCTGGTCGCGGTTGATGTTCCCCTTTTCCATCAGCATGCGGCAGATGGGGGTATTCTCAGCGACGTTGTACCAATACTGCTTGGAGTAGTTGGCGATGGTGATTGGCGTAATGACATCAAGAGGAGCTGCCATCGGATGGTCCTTTGTTCAGGGCAGCTCCTCGTGTGTGAGGATCACTGCTGGGAGAGTTTGGTAAGCCTTTGAATCTCGGTCCAACGCCGTGGGTCGTTCACGCCCCACCCGTTCTTCTTTGCCAGTTCATGAACCTGCTTGGCAATCGTGTCCTTGGGAACCGTCTTCCCATCTCGGCTGATTGTGGCGTTCTTCTTCTGGGCTTGGATCTGCGCCTTGGCCATGGCCTCCTTGGATGAGGCTTGGGCCTCACGACTTTGCACACCCTCAAGACGATACCGGTCCATGGCCATCTGGCGAACGTAGGGCCACGGGACATTATCCTGGAGCGCCCGACGCATTTCGACGGCGTACTTGGTGACGACTGGGGCATTGGACGGATCGGTAAACCAGCGCTCCACATCCTGTGTGGCAGCCTGGTTTGTGGCCAGGGTCTGAAAGCGCCCATCGATGGTGGATTCCAGCTTCTTCTCCAGGAGTTCCTGGATGAAGCTGTCGGGGTCGGACGCGAAGCGGTCCATCACCTGAGCCTTGTGGCCTTCCCATTCCCGGATCGAGGTCATCTCGTCGGGAGTGAAGGAGGAATTGGCGGACGCCTCTATGGCAGCCCGTGCTTCCGGTGTCTTGGCGCCCTGGAGCTGTGAGCGGTACAGGTCGAGCTTGGCCCGTGTGCCGGAGAACTGGGCGTTCTGCGGATTCTTGGGATGCCAAATCTTGAGCTTGGCGGTCTCGGCGTCTGCTTGCTGCTTCTTGAAGGCCGCTACGGCAGCAGGATCAACCCCGGCGTATGCCTTGAGTTGCTCCTGGCCACGGGTGTAGCCGCCCTGAAGCGCTTTGTAGCGCTGTTCCAACTGGGTTGCCCGCTCTTGCCAGTTGACTGGCGCTGGAGCAGGGATCCCGGTTGTCGTGGGGGTGTGCGAAGTCGTGTCTGGCGTTGTCGAAGAGCCTGCCTTGGAGAGTGCGTCTGCGTTCCGAATGGAACCATCAGCATCTATTGAGGCGCTCTGGACGTCACCGGTGTCCTGTGTGGAGGTACCAGTCGAGGACTGGTCTCCAGCGGACGTGTCGCTGGTCGGAGTGCTGGCGACGGTATCAGTCGCCTCGGCAGTGTCAATCGACATTTGTTATCGCTCTCTTTCAATCGGGCAATTTGCCCTTGGGTGGCTTGGGGATGGAGACGGGCTTGGATGGCTTCGATAGGGCCTGCACGCCCGGAGGCGGCTTACCGAGGAGCGACCGGGACATCCCGGCGCTTTCGACACTCGGGACCTTGGGACCGATGGTGCCAGGTGGCTTGCCCATGTTGGCCATGAACTTCGGTGGCGGGAGGCCGCGCTGGGATTTCATGGCCCCGGGTGGGCCAGGAGGAGGACCGGCTGGACTGGCCGGCATGATGGGGGCGCCCGTGGTGCTGGCGGGCCCCTGCGGAGGGGGAGGCACGCCAGTCGGGCTTTGGATGTTGGTGTCCACGGCGTCAGACATATCCTGACCGTCCGTGTTATTGGAATCTGCCGCCATCTTGCTCACAAGAGCGGTCAAGATAGATAGGGCGGCAACCGTAGACGGATCGCTCTGGGTGGGCGCGCCGCCTGGGCCGACGGGAGTGGATTGGTCGCCGCTCATGCCGGGCGAACCTGGCTGAGGACCGATGGGGGCAGAGCCGGCGTAGGACATGGGCATGGCTAACTCGCTTTTTCAAACGTTAGGTTGGGATTCTTGTCGGCCTTGCGCCGGGCTGCATCACGGGCCTTCTCGGGATCAGTGTAGTACGCCTTGGGGTCATTGCGCCCAAAGGGCTGCCGCTCGGCCAATTGTCCGTAGTACCGCCCCTTTCCGTTATTTTCGTACGCATGCGTCTGTACACCGGTGGCCGTATTGAACCTCGGTGCACACATCTGCCGCACCATGGTATGTGTACATTCACTGCATTTCTGCGGCGTATCCCGATCATCGATGGCGAGCACGAGATCCTCGGCATGCTCGCACTTCGGGCACTGGAAGGGGTAGCTGGGCATATTAGTTCACCCTCACTGGGCCAGGAGGTGGCCCTGGTTGCGGCTGCGAGCCGGGACGGTTGGGAGCAGGCAGAACATGCGGACCCTGGACCTGCGGAGGTGGGCCACCGGGACCGGGAGGACCGCCCGGCGGCATCATACCGGGGGGTGGAGGAGGGGGGGGGGCCGTGAGGATGCCGATGGCCTGCGTGATCAACTGGATGATCCTGGTCGGGGCGTTGTAGCTCTTGAAGTTCTCCAACTGCATGGCGAGCGCGACGGCCTGCATCATGGGATTGGGGTTGCCGAGCAATTCAGGGACCACCTGGACGTTCAGCTTGTCCATGAGTGCCCGTATCTCGTCGGCATCCACCGCCACACACGTACCGGCAACGATGGCATAATCCGCTTCGTTCAGCCAGGTATCGAAGTCAACACCACCCTGCGCCTTGAGATCCAGTTGCTCCAGCTCGGCCTCCATCTTCCCGATCTGATCCGCCATATCCGGTGGGCATCCCTGCTGCTGGAGCGCCTGGGATTTGTCCTCGGCCTCGTCGGCACAGAGCGGCATGAGGAAGCCCCATTGCTGGGCAAGCTGCGGACCCAGGACGGCCTCCACGTCCTCGGTTGTGGCGAGGAAGCGTAAAATAGCGGCGCGGACCGTTGCGCATGACGATGCCCACTGCTCCACCTTGGACACCATGGCATCGATGCGGCTACGGCTGGTCTTCTCCTTGAAGGCCACGTCCTGGGCTGACCGCATCTGGGTATCAGTCTGACCCATGTAGAGAATGCCGTACAGACCAGTCGCCTTCTCAAACTCCTCGGAATTGAACTGGATGGCCTTGATGAACTCGTCCAGGTTGGACTTGATATTGAACACCTGGAGCATCTTGTTGATGTCCGGGGCTTCACCCATGCCGTCCCAGACGACTTCCAAGACCTGGAGGATCCCATCCTCGCTCGTGGCATTGGCAATCCGGTCGGCGTTCTCGGCCCCGACCTTCTGCCCGTTGGCCACCATGTGGATCAGCGCGGCGTGCGCAGACTGGCGCATGCGGACGATACTGATCTTGTACAGGAAGTCCATGGTCTCCAACTGCGGGAGACCGGCTTCCAGTGGCGAGCGACCCTCGTAGGAACCGGGAACGGTCTTGAGATCCAGTTCCTGGAACGGCCACTTCTGACGCTTCCAGAGCGGGACCTGCCAGGGCTTCTCCAACAGGATCTTGCCCTCCTCGGTGAACACGTAGTACACCGGATCGTCTGAGCCGGTCAGCACGTCCTGATCGTTGGTCTTATTCAGGAGCGAGACGCCATCCTGGTAATTGGAGAGCCCGTGATCGAGGTAGACCTCGTAGAACGCGAAGGTATCGACGCTGTAATCGGTTCCCGTGGGATTCTCGCTCGGCTTCTTGGCATCCCCTGATTTGCCATCCAGAATGGCCTCGCAGCCGGGAATGTTCTTGTACAGCCACCAGCGGGGCTTGCGGCGCTTCTGTGCCTTCCAGTGGCAGTCCGCTTGGCCGGTAGCGTCAGGATCCCAGTAGAAGTCCTTGATGGACACATGCATGTCCTGCGGCAGTTTCTTCTCGTCATTCCAGCCCGAGCGCACCACACCCTTACCGTAGATGATGGAATCAATGACGGCCTTCCGGTGCTCGTCCTCCTCGTTGTCCTGGGACGCTGTGTAATTCAGCATGTCCTGCATGAGCTGCGCACGCTGGATCGCCTGCTGATCCGCCCACGGCCTGGGATTCGCCCGGTGATCCGGGTTCTTCTGGAACAGCTCGTTGCCAATCACATCCACGTACTGACTGGCCTTGGAGAGGACCGCCGTGAAGGGCAGCTGGAGGTCGGCCTCCGGCTGCTTATCCACGGCGCCACGCCGGTAGGCGTACTTGTTGATCTTCTCGCCCATGTCGAAGAATATCTTCTGATTCTTCTTCGCGGCCTCGATCAGGCGCTTCAGGATCTTCTCCTTCAGCTCGATCTGCTGCACCCCGTCGGTCGATGACACCACATCACCGTCCAGCGGGAGCTGATCGGTGTTGACTGAGCCATCGGGGGCGACGAGGGATGGAGCGGCCATATTACGGCTTCGTTATAGTACTGGCAGGAGCAACAGCAGTAACAACAGGAGCGGTTGCCACCTGAGGGCTCGGATAGATATGCGCAGCAAGCCACGCATGATAGCGAATGAGCAGCGCCACGACCACCGCGCCAATGGACGCATAGAGAATCCAAGGATGATGCCCAAGGTACAGGAACGCCAATCCCAGTAGGATAGTGGCGAAGGCCAGGACACCGGCTTCGATGATGACCCTGCGGGTGATCCCGAAGGCGGCGGCACCGGCAACGAAGGGCTGGAGGATGGGGATGAAGGTGACAGCAAGGGCGAAGCCGCAGATGGCGAGCGTGACGCCACCGGCCCAGGAGGCGTAGTCTCCGATGTCATTGAGTATGCTACCCTCAACTGATCCGGCTGACGCGGGTCCGGCGGGCGTTTGGGACCTCGCATCGGAGCCGCAGCCCGCGAGGATCGCAATTATACCGGCCAAGCAGATAAGCCTAAACATAGATTACTCCTTTGTGGTTGTTGATCATGATGGCCGTGGGCCAGAAATGAGCCGATGGAGGCCCGAGGGGGTTTCAGTGATGGCGCGGAAGGCGGCTGAGTTGTTCACCAGGGCCTCAGCGCAGCGGCTCATCAGGATGGAGCTCTCCGTGCTGTAGCGATCCTCCAGGGACTTGAGGCGCTTGCCTAGCTCGTGCTCACGGTCCAGGCAGAGATCGCTGTTGCGCTGCTCCCTGGCAATGGCGTCCTCGCGGGCCTGACGGACCATGGCATCAGTCCTGGCGTCAGAGAGCTTGTCGCGCTTGACGAGGTAGATGATGCCCCACAGGAGCAGCAGGACGACGAAGCCCAGCTTGCTGCCCTCGGTCAGCAGGGTGTTGATGAGGAGGGGGTCCATTAGGGCACGACTACTGGCGGCTTGGGAATGGCATCGACCACGCCCTTGAGGACCGTCAGCGCCTGGTTGGCGAACACGTAGTCCATGCGGGTGAATTGCTTGCCGGGTTGGGCGATTTGGTCGAGGATCTGGAGGGCTTGTTCGGGGGTCATGTGGTTACCAGCAGGGTATGTTGCGGATGGTCCCATTGTCATTGATGGGTATCCACTTGGTGGGGTTGCCGGTGGCGGGCGAATTGTTGAGGGTGCCGACATTGGCGCCGGCGTTGTTCGTGAACGTGGTATTGGTTTTGATCATCGTGGCGCTGTTGATCGTCAGGGCGCCGCCAAGAATAAGCTGCTTCGCCACCGCCAGCCCCCCGCTCATCACATTGGCGGCGACGGTGGAGGAGGAGGCGTCGAGGGTGTTTGGAAAAGTGACGTTGGCTGCACCGATAGCGCCGGGGAAGTATTGGAGGAACTCTGTTGCGTTTACCATGTCCCGCATTGCGAAACGAGTCAACCCATACTCCCAGGTAAAGGTGATCCCACTTGTCCCTGCAACCTGGAAGGTCAAATTGCTCGTCTGACCCGCGGCGCAATTTATATATATCTGTCCGTTGCCGGTCGCGGTTTGTCCGACAGCGAGAGACCCGCCCAGATTGGCGATTAGACCGGTCACCGTCAGATTGTTGCCAACCTGGATATTCCCCGCCCCCATCCCAATGGATGTCGCCGCCGTCCCATTGCCGATGATAACGGCACCGAGGAGGGAGGTGGTGGCGGAGGTGGTGTTGGTGCTGGTGAGGATGCCAGACAGCGCGACAGTCGTGGCGGGGGTCGTTCCGCCAATCGCACCGGGGTTGGCCCAGGTCTGACCGAGGAGCTGGGAGACGTTGAGGTTGGGGACGACGGTGGTGGACGTGACCGTGAACGGGGCAGTGCCCGTGGCGATGGTGGAGACGAGCTGGGTGCCGGTGATGGTGCCGCTACCAGTAAGTGCGCCACCGAGTCGGATCTGATTGTTGACGCTCAGCCCACCGGCTGAGAGCACGAGCGTGCCGGTTCCCAGGGCAGTGGCGTCCTGGGAATTGGAGAAGGTGTTGACGGCGGTGAAGGCTTGGGCGAGGCCAATGGTGGCAAGCGTGTCGGTTGCCGTGATGTTCGGGATCTGGATGATTTGGGTGGTCGTCAGCAGGCTGGAGATGGTGACGAGCTTGCCGGTGGTCTGACCGGAGAGATTGAATTCCAACTGCTTGGTTGTGTCCGCCTGGTTCTGGATGATGAAATCGCCCTGATCCAGGACCTTGGTGATGCCGCTGAACGTGACCGCGCTGGAGACGGTCAGGCTGGTCACGGCAGTTGCTGACGAGGTGAGAGCGGCAAGTATCGATGCCCCCGAGACCGCTGAGAGCGCTCCGCCGAAGGATACCGGGCCCGTCAGGGTCGTGGCACTATTGACAATCAGGGATGTATGTGTCGTGGCACTGGAGGTAAGACCGGCCAGGGATGATGCGCCGGAAACCGCGCTGAGGGCGCCCCCCAGACTGACGGCACCAGTCAGGGTGGTGGCACTGCTGACGGCGAGACCGGCCTGCCCGGTGATCAAACCGGTGATAGTCGCATAGCCGGTAGCACTGAAGGTACCGACACCGACATTGGAGGCCGTCAGGCCAGCGAGCTGGGATGCCCCGGATACGGCACTGAGCGTACTGCCAAGAGAGACCGCGCCGGAGAGGGTGCTGGAGGACTCGACCGTCAGGCTGAGGACGGTCAGAGACGAGGTGGAGTTCAGCGGCGGCGACGGCACACGCTCGATCATCACTGGAGGTTAGCGAGCGATTACTGACTGACAAGCGTTGTCAGTAAGTCAGTAAGTCAGTGACGAGGGCGATTGCGCCACTTGGTCAAGCGGCGGGTGGCCATGCGGGCACCGGCCTGCATCTGGAGTTCCATGCGCATGCCCTCCTCGGAGAGGACGAGGGCAGCATTCTCGTGGCGGCAGCCGTCTTCGGGGTCTTCCCCGGGCTCCCAGAGGCATGGGTTCCTACCGCGATTGGTCCAGCCTGGCTTTACCGAGCACAGATAACGGAGAGCATCAACTTCATGATCATTGCCCTTTGAAATGGCGCTTTCCTTCAACTCATGTGCGTTGCTGGTGAAGTGCTGAAAGAGGATCTGGGAGCGGAGTACCGAGCACTGGGAATCAGGATCGCCATTGACAGTCAGGAATGGGACCGCCAATGGATCACGCGGATTGGGATCCAGGTACTGCCTGAGGGTCGGCACCGATGCCTTGTACTGGGAGACACCGAACGTCAGGCCACGGCAGACCTTGATCGCATACGCCTTGGTTCTCAGAACGCGCATGAGCTTATGTGCCACATTATCGCCAGTCTTCTCAATCTTGCGAGATGACTGATCGTAGATGAAGCCCTCGATGAAGCGTCCTCGCAAGTACTTCCGCAGCTCCAGGATATCGTTCTCAATCGTGGAACGGGCCAACTGCCAGCAACGGACGACGCGCATGGTCCTGGGCGCCGACTGCTCAAAACAGGCGAGCACCATGCCGGTCAGGTTGGACCCGGGATCGTAGCCAACCCAGAATGCTGCGGTATCGGATGGGATGTGGATGCGCGTGGGGTCTGTGATCCAATGCCGGGCATCATTCCACTGGGGGAACACACGCATCTGGCCACCCACGCTCTCCGTTCCCTCCATGCGGACCTTATAGTCATCCTCAGACATGAGAAGACGGAGTTTTTCACGCTCGACCTGAGATACCGCCTTATTGTCACCGGCAGTGAGGCGGAATACCGCAAAGTCGGCGTATTTCTCTGGGTAGTTGGTGATATTATCTACAAGTTGGTCAAGTGCTGGGTTATCCTTGTTTTGCGTGGCGCCCCATAGCATCCATCCGCCACCGCACTCAGCACATACCTTGGGGTTGGAATTGGCGTCCAGAAGGCGTGTAGCGCACTCAGCCACGAAGAGTGAGCTGCCAACAGCCTCGTCCACAACAATGCCCAGAACCATGCCCTTGCCCTCGATCTTCTTCCAGACATCCGGCGTATCGGACGGGAAACAGACTATACGGTTGCCATTCTTAAGCTCTATCTCCTTGATAGTCGGGACACCAGCTCCGTAGGTATAGCTGATCTTCTCAATTTCCCAGTCGGGGATGAACGGGATGGGATCCGATGAATTGGATAGCTCCGAGTCCTTCAGGAGCTTCTTGGCCCAGGGATCATTGAGCTGATCGCGCTTGGGGGCAAACAAGAGATACAGACCGTTGACGGACGTGGTGCGCGTGGGATGGATACGCCTGGCGGCAGCAGCCAGCTCATAGGCGTTGTTGGACGTCTTGCCGCCACGATTGACACCAATCAGGAGCCGGTAGCGAGCCCTCGACTGCTGACAGGTGGACTGGATGGGGTTGGGCACGAACTGAGCGCAGGCATCCTGCTTGCCCCGAATCTGAAGGATCAGGTCGGCCCGCTCCGCAAGCTCAGCCCTGGACAGAGGCATCGCGGAGTTCCCTCAATTGGGCCGTGGACAGCTCCCCCAGACCCTTGGCGGATACCTTGTCCTTGTGCTCAACCTGACGCTGGTGCAGTTCGACCAGCGACCAGAGTTCGGTGAACAGCCGGGTGTTGTTGGACTCAAAGGCCGTGATCAGGTGGCACTGCTGCTTGTAGAGCTGGACCATGGTGGAGTACCGCAGCTTCTCGTCCTCAATGGTCTCGCATTCCTCAATGCGGAAGGCCAGGTCAAAAATGGCCTGGACAGCAGGGCAGTCGCTATCACGGGCACGGCAGCGCCAGTCGGACGTGTCCTCCAGGGCCTTCTTGCGGGCACCCCCGGAGATCAGGGCGCGATTGAAGCGATCAGCCAACCGCATGCGATTGCGCAGATGCTTGGAGATGGTCACCTTTACGCGATCCATGTCCAATGTCAGGCCCATTGGGGCAGTGAACTCTGGCGGCTCTATGGCCAACAGGGACTCGGCTGACTGGGCGGACATAGCCACGTCAGGAGGCGCTGTAGGGCGGTTTGCAGGCGTTTCTAGGACCTCAATCCACTTGCGGGGCGGCGTCGGGGGATCGTCGGGCATGTGTCTCAGAGTGCCTAGGAACGCCAGGAATACAATTCGCAACTGTGGGGGAAAGTTTCGCAGATAGAGACGCTAGATACCACTGGAGTGGAGTTGGGCCCCCACCCGGCCTGGTGGCGGGTGTGGTGGTGGCCATTGCCGCCGCTACTGCCTGGCGCTGCTGTGCTTATGGCGATGGCGTACGAATCGGTGCGCTGTGGCCTATGACAATAATGGTCACCAACGCTAAATAGAGTTAGAGCATGTGACATTGCTTGTAGCTTTTGCCACAATGGCTTATGGCTTTCCCATTCCACGACAGCAGCGCAATGAGGCTAAGTGGACCAGCGGAGCCAGCCAATAAATGAGCCGGCCAGCTCGGCCGCCCGAACCACGAAACCCGTCATTCAGCTTGTGTATAAGAATACCACATGTCTGTCCAATTATTAGACACCGTGCGTTCACCTTTCCAACGCATCATGGCGAAGTAGCCACGATCCGGCCTGTAATCCACCGAATTGCTGTTCTTGCCACTGTTGCATGACAGGCAAAGCGGCTGGAGGTTGAGCGCCGAGTCCGTTTCACCGTCGGCCAATGCCTGCACATGATCCTTGGCTATCCGCTCTGTAGATCCACAGCGTAAGCACTGGCTGCCATAATGACCAAGGATCGCCTGCCATTGCTCCTTGGTATGCCTCTGGTTCTTATGGGTCAACCTGAGCCTCCGCATGAGCGTTCCCAGCCTGTGTGCCTTGTATGGCTTCCCGGTCAAGTACCGCGCCTCGATATCCCTGTCCTTGAGCTGCTCAATCATCATTGCCTGGCGACCTTTTGCCACCCATCCTATGGCGTGCTGTATGCGCTCGTTCATAAGCGAATGTTAGCACATTAACGGTCAAATCAATTGTTTTGATGATAACTGACACTATTTGTCACCCCTACAATGCCCCAGGATCGATTATTCCTGCCCGACCCTTGCTCTGCTATGGCCTACAATTGCCCTTGGCCGGCCTGCTGAGCCATCAAACGAAGCAACCCCAGCGCTAGCCAGGGTTGTCGTGCTGTGCCCGCCATGGCTGCGGTGCTTCCGGTCCAGGATCCTGCCCTTACCAAGGGCCGGCTCTCATTGAGCTAGGACACAGCGCCATCTCACGGATCACACGCTTGTTTAGGGCGTAGCAGCGTAGTATGGCCTAAGCGCAATCCTGCCATCCCCCCTAAACACGTCAAGGCTCCGGATTCATGCCCAGAGCCTTGGTGCGGCATATCTGCCTGGCGCTTGCTGCTTGCTTACCTACTCGATAGCCGTTGTCAACCAAACAGCTCGCGCAGCTCTCCAATCCTATTGGCCATGCGCTGCACATGCGCTTCCAGGTCGCACAGCCTATCATCCAGCGGCCCTCCTGATGGCCGTTGCGTTTGTGCAGTACCGCCATCCTCTTTTGGCCTGGCATGCTCCAGATAGCTCCTAGCTGCTGCGATCCTGTCTGCCAGGTCGATGTCCAGGCTCAATACAGCCTTGCAGAGCGCCTCCAGCCTGGTCAGAGCGCTATCCATGGGATTAGGCGCATGAGGCTTGCAGGCTTGCTCAGGGTAGGGATGGCTCGGCGGCGATGGCTTGGCGGCGTAGTCCACGCCAGCGAGCAGAGGCCGGGGGCTGTTGTTGTCAGACTTGTACATGGTTGTGTACTCCTAAACCCTATTATATCGAGGCAGTTTAGGTTGATAGGACATTATATAAGAATAATTCCAGCCCATAAGCCAGCCGGCGCGGAACAAAGCCTGTGTGTCTGTGCTCGCTACGCTGCGCGACTACATGCTAAAAGGCCGGGGCTACTGGCGCCATAGGCTTATCATGGCCATACGCTGGCGCTTGTCCCACTTCCTGACAGAGCGCATCACCATTCGCCTGCTTGCGTATGACCTTGTAGACCACATCGTTGATGATGACACGCTCGCCTCTGGCGAGCGTCCTACCGTGAGCACGCTCACTCACGCCGCCGTAGGCGTTGTCCGTAATGTAGGCGGTTTCGTCTGCTTTGATCGTGATAAGCATACATTTTCCGGCTTTTTGAGTATATACACAGCCCGCTCAGAGAGCGTAGGATATAAGCGGGAAGGACAGCATACATCTGAACCGCCCTCTACCTAATCGCCTTGCGCGCGGCTTATGGCCGTGCTCGGCGATTCCGGGCTCAGACTAGAGGGGGAATGACAGCATACAGGATATAGAGGATTGTTGTGTATGCGCTGTATTCTGTCAATATGAATCTACCGCCCGTATAGCTGAGTGTGCCACAATCTGTATGGCGGACCCCGTTATTGCAATCCGCAGGGATGACAGGTGCCATTGTGCCATATGGCAGGTGCCATAAATTGCTGCTTGACACCCCACCCCCTGCGCTATGCTCACACCTATCACCCTAACGGTCCACGTGACCAGGAGATGACACGATGAGCACTGTAGCCATATCCGATGAAGTCCTGACCGATGCTGCCCTGGATCGCAAGACCCTGGCTGTCGTCAAGCAGGAGCTGATGGGCTCTGACCGTGAGGCGCTTGCTCACTGGCATGTCATCAGCGAACGTCTTCGGAACTACTACCGTGACGCTGCCCATGTTGAGCGTCTGCATGAATCTGTAAACAATCAGTAATGAATCGGGAGTACAGATATGCCAAACCAATACCGCAAGCGGCCGGTGGTCATCACGGCCACGCGGTGGTACCGCAATGGGGATCACCCGTTAGACGACACACTGCGCCCGTTTGAGGACACGGGAAAGGTGCCGACACAGCCCAGAGAAGGGGCCATTGTCCGCTACTTCCGTCACCCTGGCGTGAATGGTCACGATCTCTGCCGCCATTGCCAGGCACGCATGCACGACCACGGCTGGATCGACACCCTGGAAGGCGGCCACAATGTATGCCCCGGCGACTGGATCATCACTGGCGTCAAGGGCGAGCATTACCCGTGCAAGCCGGATATATTCGCTGCCACCTATGAACCGGCCATCGCCACCGACCCAGCGGTTGGTGTCGCCCTGGACACCTGGAGATCCGGACAGACAGGACGCTTGAGGCAATAGACTATGAGAACCTCAAACACCAATTATTCCCCAAGACGGTTCCTAAGCCCCAAAAGGTCAAGCGATGACTGATCCCCGCGATACCGATGCACTCAACAAGGACACGCTGCCCGATTGCGATAAGGACGGCAATCCCAATCTCTACAGCTCTCAGGATGTCATCAATCAATTGATGACGCGCGGCGCTGAGGACTGGAAGCGCATCACCAGCCTAGAGCTTACCCTACGCTCTGCGCTTGTGGACATGTCCCGCGTGCAGCATGTGGGCTATGAGCCAGGCATGCTGGATGACGCCATTGCAGCGGCTCGTAATGCTCTGAGATAACTTCCCCCTTGACACCCCACCCGCTCCGCTATGCTCTCCCTTACAAGCCTGACACACCCCAATGGTCTACATGACCGAGGAGAACAAGTTATGGGCAATCGCGCACTGATCATCTTCACTGACGGTGAAGAATACTCCCCCACCACCTACATGCACTGGAATGGAGGCGACGTTGCTGCCGCTCTGACAGAGCTGTTTACGCTGATGGCAGACCGTGGCACTGACATATCCTATGGCACTGCCCGATTCCTGGGCATCCTGCACGACAAGATGCCGGGCAACCTCTCGCTTGGCTGCTTCAACACCCCGCCACGCCCCCAGGGCAAGTCCTACGAGCAATGGCTCACTGACATGTCGCACGGTGACGCTGGCGCAATCCTGGTAGACTTCAAAACTGGCCAAGTCCACTGCTATGGTGGCTACGGCCTGGTCATCGGCTCAGAGCGCTTCCCCAAGCAGGCTGTGCCATTCCAGAAGCTGACCACGATTGCCTCATGGCACAAGCAGACGGTGACCAAGTGAGCACCATCCACACCCTCGAATGCTGCTGCTGTGGCGAGTCCACCAAGGGCCGCCAATGGTACAACCGGGACTACGGCTACGGCGTGTGCCCAGCCTGTGGCCCCAAGTTCACCGAGAGCGACGTTGGCAAGCGTGGTGTCCATTGGGACATTCAGCAAACAGCGCAACCCGCAGAAGTCTCTACGGGTTCGCAAGCGGGGTCCCCGAAGGTTGCCGCCAGTCATTGCCAGGAGAAGCGGCGGTTGCACCGCGAGGTGACGCCATGACCCACCGCGCCCTCTACCTCCTCGTCCTAGCCTGCAATCAGTACCAATTCACCATAGCGGAGTATACGCCGTGACCGCTCCCCTCCTGGCCTACCACAGCAAGCCTGCCATAAAATCCAAGTACCTCCGGCGTGTCCGTGCCCATGCCAAGGCCGATAAGCTGGTCAGGGGCGTCTATTGGGAGGACGGCAAGGGCTGCGCGGTGGGCTGCACTATCCACAGCAACCGGCATGAGGACTACGAGCCGGAGCTAGGCATTCCTTGGCAGCTGGCCGTCATCGAGGACAACCTGTTTGAGATGTTGCCCAATGCACAGGCCATGACCTGGCCTGATCGCTTCCTGTCCGCCATCACTCCCGGTGCTGACCTCTCCATGGTCGGCAAGCGCTGGCTGGCATGGCTGGTCCGGGACACTGCCGGTGCGTCACGCGATGATGCCGAGCGTGCCATTGTCCTGCGCATGGCCGACCTGATGGACCGCAGCATCGCAGGCGATGAGCCGACACGGGAGCAATGGGATTCGGTCGCCAGGGCCGCCAGGGCCGCCAGGGCCGCCTGGGCCGCCTGGGCCGCCTGGGCCGCCTGGGCCGCCTGGGCCGCCTGGGCCGCCTGGGACGCCTGGGACGCCAGGGACGCCTGGGACGCCTGGGACGCCTGGGACGCCGACAAAGCCGTTATCCGCATGTCTGAAAAGCTCCTGGAACTCCTGACCCTAGCCCCCCTCCCCTGACCCCCACAACCACGCACACACAAAGGAATATCACATGGATGTTGAAATCTACGATGAGCGCGAGATTGATTCAGCAACCCTCACCGGCGAGCCCGATGCCGAGGCAATGGCCCTCATTACTGAACTGGGACTCACTGTCCAGGTCAGCGATAGCGGCAAGCGTCAGTGCTATCCGCAGCCAACGGCAGACCAGGGATTCGTCATGCAGGAGCTATTTCCCAGATCTACCAAGGTAGAGGCATATGACGCGGGAGTGCTGCCGCTGCGCGTCCTAAAGGAAATCAGGAGCTACCGGGCGGAGCATCCAGACCATGTGCTGGTTGTCCGTCACTGTGCTCCTGCGCAACTCAAGGACCCTATTCTGGTCGCCTACACGCACAGTGATAAGCATGATTACTATGTGCTGACGGAGACCCCTGACTGGAAGCGATTCCGGCTTGTCGCGCGCTGGGGCGATGGCTTAGAGGCCTGGGACAAGATGCTGGCTAGGGCGATTGCTCATGCGACCGACACCTATGACGAGGCCCTTCTGGGGATCATTGCCAAGTGTGAGTCCGTGCGGGCTGGTATAGCAAGGGGCGTCAAAATCCGCACCAGTCAGCGTCCGCATCTAATGAATGTCGATTGACGCCAGTAGTCCACACGCCAATGCACCACACACACAGTGCCACCCCGGCACAGAAAGAACACCACATGAAAAAGCTCGTCAATGTCCAGGAAGTCGAAGGCGAGGGTTTAGTTGCGCTCCTTGGGCAAAGGGTAACTCTTTTCGCATTAAATTACATTTACACCGGCCTTTTGGCTGGCGTCAATGATACGTGCGTCCTGCTGACGGATCCGGCAATTGTCTACGAAACTGGCGCCTTCGCTGACAAGGCATGGAAGGATGCACAGAAGCTCCCCGGTGACCTCTATGTGCAGAATCGCTGCATTGAGGCTTTCGGTGTGGTGAAGCAATGAGAGGACTTAAACAGAAATATAGGAGCGGGAGCGGGAGCTGGAGCGGGAGCGGGAGCAGGAGCTGGAGCAGGAGCTGGAGCGGGAGCAGGAGCTGGAGCTGGAGCGGGAGCGGGAGCAGGAGCTGGAGCGGGAGCGGGAGCAGGAGCAGGAGCGGGAGCTGGAGCGGGAGCGGGAGCTGGAGCTGGAGCGGGAGCGGGAGCAGGAGCTGGAGCGGGAGCAGGAGCAGGAGCAGGAGCGGGAGCGGGAGCGGGAGCACATGATATAGACAGACATCATCACAGCCCACCCCCACCCCGCCCCCGTGGCCTGGTGGGGATCGGCGTTGACAGGATAACCCAAGGACACGCACATGAGCCAGCTCCAAGACTACCTGAAGACTCGCAAACCTGACGGCAAGCCACTGCGGTGGATAGTCTGTGCTGATGGTTTTTCCATATCCGTGCAGGCATCGCATGGATGTTACTGCACGCCTCAGCGTGACAAGGGACCGTGGACCGAAGTGGAATGCGGATATCCGTCATCTACTGATCCCATGCTTGATCCATACCTTGATGGTGCTGATTCGGCAGTGTATGGCCACGTACCAATTGCCATTGTCGAGCGGCTGCTTGCCTCGCACGGTGGCTGGATCACCCCAACCGATGATGGCGTGCATGGGCATACCAAGGTGCGCACATGAGCCAGCACACCTGCATCGAACCGCCGAACCAGGCTGCGATTGCGTACCGGATGCAATTGGACCTGCACCTTGCCTATCCGCGAGGGGTAATGACGCACAAGCGCTGGCTGGATGAGAATCCGAAGGTCACCACTACGCGCCGTCTCTGGCCATTGGCTGGCATGTGCTTCTTCCGGGAGTGGGCTGGGATAATCCTTACCCATGGACAAGGGAGATAGACATGGACAAGTTCTACCGTATCCCCATCCCCATCGACCATACCGCTACCACCAAGCCGCGCCGCACAGCCAAGCGGAAGGGGAAGGCGCGGGGGATGGTGGCTCAATGGATCTTTGCCTGGCTGCGCTATGGCGAGCTGGAGCTGACGTGCCCCAGGCCATTACGCGACCAGCGGCGTGCCCACGCCAGGATGAAGGTGCGCGGCCTGTCGCTTGGACCGCTGACCAGGATATTGATCCCTGCCCCAGCGGGGAAGGGCGGTGGGACGTGAACACCGACGAGCAAAAGATATACGTGCAGATTTGCGAGCTGAAAGCCGGCATTGAGAAAATGAAGTGGGGCCGCGATGCGGCACTGGCCGCCAATACCAAGATGGCGCTATCGGCTGTCAACATGGCCGCCAGCCTGGACGAGATGAAGGCCGAGCTGGTCAACCTGCGCAGCAATAAGGACCAGCTGCTGACACAGGACGACGGGGATTATCTGCGCCATCGATTGGGCGAGATGGTGGAACTGGAGGCCCAGCGCGATGCCCTGCTGGAGGCGCTGCGGGATCTTGCCGATACGAATAATGATTTTAGCGAGGCGCTGGTACGTGCCCGCCTCGCCATCGCCAGAGCCACAGCGGTGAAGCCATGACCATATCCCTGGACGAGCTGGCAGAGCTGGCCGCAGCGCCATGCACGCAACCGTGGTGGAATGAAATGGAGCTACGGAAGGGAGCCCGTCACCGTGGGGGCGATGCCGCCTTCATCGCCGCCTGCGACCCTGGCACCGTGCTCAAGCTGCTGGCCGTGGTGCGGGAGGCGCAGGAAGTGAAGGAACACGAATATGGGCACCTGGCACAACAAAGCCGCGCCAGGGCGAATCTATTCACTGCCCTCGCCGCCCTGGAGTCCACGCCATGACCCCCCTGCGCCGCCTCCTCCGCCCTCTCACCTGCGCATGCACCGGCCATCGGCTGACGGTGGTGGCGTGACATGCGAACAGCTCACCTTTTTGCCGGCGCCGGTGGCGGACTCTTGGCCGACCTCATACTGGGACACACTCCAGTACTGGCTGTGGAATGGGATGCCTACTGCTGCGCCGTGCTCAGAGAGCGGACCCAGGACGGATGGTTCCCCGGCCTGCATGTGCATGAGGGAGACGTACGGCTGTTCGATCCATCCGAGTGGAAGGGACGAGTGGATTGCATTCATGCGGGCTTCCCTTGCACGGATATTAGCGTCAGTGGACCGGGGGGGGGCGTCGATGGTGAGCGCTCTGGCCTCTACCGCGAAGCCATCCGCATCGCTGGCGTCATTAGACCGCAATTCATCTTCATGGAAAACAGCCCAGCAATCATTGGATTGGGGCTCGGAACAGTTCTTAGCGACTTGGCCAGTATCGGGTATGACACGCGGTGGACATGCCTATCTGCTGCCGTCGTTGGCGCCCCAATTGAGCGGAACCGATGGTGGTCACTTTCCTGCACCGCGGACAAGCATGTACAAGATCCGCCGCTGGTGGGCGCGGAAGCATCCAATGGGCAATCTGGAGGAACTACCGTCCTATCGACCGGAGAAGTTTGCTTGGCTGGCTGGGAGGCCCATCAACCCAGCATGGTGCGAATGGTTGATGCTATGGCCGATTATGTGGACCGCATCAAAGGCATTGGCAACGGCCAAGTCCCGCTCTGCGCGGCGGCGGCGTGGAAAATCCTCGGAGGACCATAAGCCATGAACAACACAGTCATCATGTCCGATGGGATGGAGAGGGAGGCTGGATGTTCACCCCCGACGAATTGAAGGCCGCCGCACAAATGCAACAGGATATCCATATGCACATTCCCCCCTCCCCGCCGCCCCAACCCGATGCCGGACGGGGGGCGCTAAAATCTTGCCCATTCTGCGGACGCGATGCCCAGCCAATTGGCATACATAACGACCTGGCGCACTGCCCAAATAAGCAATGCGTGCTCTATTGCCGCAAGATGTACCGCAATGAATGGAACACCCGCGCCCCCGCCCCACCTGGGCCAGCGGCGACGGCAGGGGGATGGATCGCGTGCGGGGAGAGGATGCCGGAATATCCACGGCACTGTCTAGTGCTGACGTGGAACCCAATTGTCATGGTTCAAATGGCGAACGTTCGCAAGGACGGCACGCTGGACCGTGGCAGTCTCACCGATATTACGCTGCCCACCCACTGGATGCCAATGCCGCCCCCGCCTGGGACCGTGAAAGCAGAGGCAGAGGCGGGGCAGGGGGTGACGGAGGGGGAAGTGGAGGCCGCAGTGACGGCTGAATATGAGCACTGGCGTACCGTAAGAAATCCCACGATTCAGAGTCGTGTTAGGGCCATCATTGAGGCAGCGCTGGCGGTGAGGGGGAAGGGATGAGCGTCCTTGACCGAGACATATCCCCGCCCGACCCCATAGAGCTACCCGACTGGCTGCTTGACCAAGCCGCCGAGTCCATCCGGTCCCGCTACAGCTTCGGCCGTGGCCTGTGGGCACAGATACGGTGGAAGTTCGAGGACAGGATCGAGCGGGAGGCGGAAGCTATGGCCTACGACCTATCCAGGCAGGAGCCCTAGCAATGCCGTTTCCAGGCGATTTCAGACAGGATCGGGGTAGCCATGGCATCCCGTAAGCATGCCCGCCTGATGCGCGGCCTACGGACCTATATCAGGTACTTCCGTACTAAGCCCATGCCCCTGCCCAGAGGCGCCCTGGCGGTGTGGAAGGGATGGCTGTATGGCAGGGCTTAGGTCAACCAGGCCGTGGCTTCCCCTTGGACTTCCGGTTGCGCATGCCGTTCTTCCTGGCAGCCCTGGCCTGGGCAGGCGTGCCCTTGCCACCGCCACGGGCGCCGATGCTGGACAGGTGAGCCCTGATGGCAGCGGCAGCAATGGCATGCCAACATCTACGTATATCGGCCTTCTCGGTATCCCACTCAGACTTGCTGGGTGCCCAGAAGGTTTCGTATGCCGACTGACCGGGAGTGATGTGCTTGTTCATACCCCCAACCCTATCCAGCCGAATAGCTCTTGCAAGGGTGGCCAAGCGGCTAGGGTGTTAGCATGACCCTCCCCGAGCTTCTGTCCCGATACGATATCACGCTGCATCAGGCATCGCGCTTGATGAAGATGGATTTTGCGAATGCCCGTAAATGCATGCTGCCTACCAGCAACCCGCTTCACCGTAGGATGAGCGAGACGGCCCTTCTAAAATTAGAGAGCCTGCTGGAGCAGCGCAGGGAGACGCGACTGTGAGCAACTACCGCCTGCGCAAGGAGCGCAAATCCCTCAAGCGCCTACTGGCCTACGAGCGCCGGGATCATGAGCGCCAGATAGATCGCTACCGCCATGCGCTAGCCATCTCCCAGAGTGAGCGTCATCACCCTGACTGGGTGAAATATGCCCGCTGGGATTATACGGGCACTTGCGCAATCGCTGCCGTTGAGCGGGGCCAAGGAAAGTTTGAGACGCTTGGATACTCTGCGGTATTCGCCATGGAGTTTGACCATGTGTTCTTGCTGGACGGGCATATCGGCACGGATCATCCATGGAAAGAACGGCGCTTTAGGGAGGATGCCATGTACTCCCTGATGAAGCACCTGCGCGCATCCGACTTGCTGGAATGGACTGAGAACAAGGATCGCGCTGGCAACACCGTACTGGGCGTGACGCTGATGGTGGCCAGGATCAGTGACCCTAAGAAAGTTGTCCTTGACACCCAAGCCGCTACGCACCATACTACGCCTCAGTAACCAACTGGTCCCTGTGACCAAGGAGTAAACATGACCTACAACCCTACCCCGTCCGATTGGCTCAAGGAGCACGGCAAGCACGCATGCGCTGATGGCGTGACGTTCGCCATGAAGCACAAGACGATGGCCGATGTTTGGAAGCATTGCCAGCGAGTGGACTGGATGCTCTGGATCTGCGGGAATGCCAAGATCGAGCTGGACGCCAAGGCATGTCGCCTGTTCGCCTGCTACTGTGTGCGCAGGACGCCCATTGGTCGTGGCAAGGTCGTGTGGGACTTGCTGACTGATGAGCGCAGCAGGAATGCGGTGATCGTGGCGGAGAAGTTTGCCAAAGGAAAGGCGACCACTGAGGAATTGCAGAAAGCGCGGATCGCCGCCGACGCCGCCTACGCCGCCTACGCCGCCGACG
>Ga0302279_10000890_pt1 | contig 43921 bp, 38 predicted proteins | sample III_Bog_N3_3_FD_194541 | JGI IMG/M metagenome (GOLD analysis project Ga0302279, IMG submission 194541) | Peat permafrost microbial communities from Stordalen Mire near Abisko, Sweden - III_Bog_N3_3 | ecosystem: Environmental > Terrestrial > Soil > Wetlands > Peat | place: Sweden: Abisko... | reverse complement strand
TTGATCCAGCGCCGTGGCGAATTCTATGCAAACCATCCGATTTACTTAAACTGAACGACGTGGATGGCCGGGACAAGCCCGGCCATGACGAAGCCGGCCGATTCATTTATTCTTGAGCGTCTCCTAAGATAAGTTCGCCGCACGCCCTCATGCCCGGGCTTGTCCCGGCTATCCACGTCTAGAGACGGTTAAAACGCCTCCGAAAGAGGCGCCGAACTTCGGCTTGGATGGCAGGGACTGGGCCCGGCTATGACGGAGAAGGCGATTCCCGACCGGCTCGAAGGCTCAATGTAGCGCCTATGCCCCTTACCTCCCACATCTCGAGTACGAGGATTTTGGGAACTCGCCGGCGCCCGTTCGGTCACGGCGAGGAGCGCGGCTCCGTCGTCCCGCAAGCGGTCAACTCTGATTTTTGTTTCTGATTTAGAGAAACCGTGCTACATTCGACGTCGCCGCCCGTCCAACCCGGGGAGCGAGGGGTTCGGACAGGGGAGGTGAACGCGAGGGACGATTGCCTGCGCGACCTCTTCGGGGTCAAAAAAATTTCGAGAAATGAAGATTGGGCCGGGTGGGCTTGCAAGCTATTGAAATCGCACAAAATGCCCAAAAGAATCCTTGGAAAAGCTTGGAGAAAAAAGCGCTTTATTTGGATTGGCTTGACAAAAAAACAAAAAAGCTTGGCCCCTTACTTCCTCAACCTGGCGAAAAACGCCTTCAGCATCTCCCCCGCCTCGCTCTCCCTCAGGCCGCCGTAAACCTCCGGCGCGTGCAGGCAGGTCGGCTGGCCAAACCAGCGCGGACCGTGCTCGACGGCGCCGCCCTTGGCGTCGCTGGCGGCGAAATACAGGCGGCGCAGGCGCGCGTGGCTGATCGCGCCGGCGCACATCGCGCAGGGCTCCAGCGTGACATAGAGGTCGCAGTCGACGAGGCGCTCGGCGCCGAGCGCGCGGGCGGCGGCGCGGATCGCAAGCATTTCGGCATGCGCCGTCGGGTCGCGATCCTCCCGCGTGCGATTGCCGGCGCTCGCGATCACCACGCCCTCGCGCGCGACAGCGGCGCCGATCGGCGCCTCGCCGCGCGCTGCCGCCGCGCGCGCTTGCGCGAAGGCGACGCTCATCGCGTCCTCGGCCAAATCGAGACTCCGTGCGTTCTGACGCGACATAGGCCCGCGAAGCTGCTACGGAACCGCTTTTATTCATGCAAGCGTCATCATGGCCACCGAAATCAAGACCGACTCAGAAGTACGCGAAGGCGAGCGAATCGCCAAGGTCATGGCCCGGGCGGGACTCTGCTCGCGGCGAGACGCCGAGGAATGGGTCGCCGCCGGGCGCGTCAGCGTCAACGGCGAGGTGCTGACCTCGCCCGCCTACAACGTCGGCGACGACGACGCCGTCATGGTCGACGGCAGGCCGCTCAACGAGCGGCAGCGCACCCGGCTGTTCATGTACCACAAGCCCAAGGGCCTCATCACCTCCGCCAAGGACCCGGAGGGGCGACCCACCGTGTTTGAGAACCTGCCCCCCGGCCTGCCGCGCGTCGTCTCCATCGGCCGGCTCGACATCAATACCGAGGGTCTGCTGCTGCTGACCAACGACGGCGGCCTGGCGCGGGTGCTCGAACTGCCGGAAACCGGCTGGCTCAGGCGCTATCGCGTCCGCGCCCATGGCGAGGTCAATCAGGCGCAGCTCGACGCGTTGAAGGACGGCATCAGCCTAGAGGGCGTCAATTACGCCGGCATCGAAGCGCGGCTGGAGCGCACCGTCGGCTCGAACGTCTGGCTGACGATGGGCCTGCGCGAGGGCAAGAACCGCGAGATCAAGCGCGTGCTCGAGCACCTGGGGCTGCTCGTCAACCGGCTGATCCGCATCTCCTTTGGGCCGTTCGAACTCGCCGAACTGCCGGAAGGCGAGGTCGACGAGATCCCCACCCGCGTGCTGCGCGATCAGCTCGGCGTAAAACTCGCCAAGCGCTCCGGCGCCGATTTCGACTCGCCCGTCTACGACGCGCCGCCCCCGGAGCCCGAGCCGGCGGCGATCGTCCAACGCGAGGCGCGTCTGCCCCGACGCGACGGCCCGCCCGAACGCCGCGGCAGAGACGCCGACGGCCCGCCTCCCGCGCCGCGCCGCGAAGGCGGAACCACCGAGCCGCGCAAGCGCAAGCATGTTTCGATCCTTCGCGCCGAGGCGCGCGCCGAAGCCGAGACCGAACGCAAGCGCGTCGTGCGCAGCAAGACCAGCGACCGCAAGGGACGCGAGGTGAAGGTCGAGCACTTCAGTTCCACAGGGCCCGCCCGCGCGGAAAAGCCCGCCGGACGCAAGGGCGGCGCGCCCCGGGGCAAGTCTTTTGGCGACGAACCGGCAAGGGACGCCGCGCCGAAAACCCGGAACTACTCCAATGCCTCCGCCCGCAGCGGCGCGCCGAAATTCCGCAAGCCGCGAGACGAATCGTCGAGAGACGGCGCGCCGCGATCCGGGCCTCGCGGCGACGGGCCTGCGAGTGACGGCGGCGCGAAGTTCCGCAAGCCCAGGGAAGACGCGCCGCGGACGCGATCCTTCGGCGACGCCACAAAGCGAGACGCCGCGCCGCGATCGAAGCCCTACGGCGATGCGGCCCCGAGGGATGGCGCGTCCAAGTTCCGCAAGCCGAGAGATGAATCGTCGAGAGACGGCGCCGCGCCCCGGACGCGATCCTTCGGCGACGCAACGAAGCGAGACGCGGGGCCTCGATCGAAGTCCTACGGCGACGCGCCCACGCGGGACGGCGCGTCCAAGTTCCGCAAGCCGAGGGAGGAATCGTCGAGGGACGGCGCCCCCAGGTCGAGGCCGCCCCGCGAAGGCGCGAGCCGCGAGGCCGCCCCCCGCGGCAGCTTCAAGAGCGGCGGCGCCAAGGGACGTCCTCCCGGCAAGGGCGGATCGTCGCGGCCGCGCAGCGGTAGCGGCGGCGCCAAGCGGCCGCCAAGGCGGCCAAGCTGAGGCGCCTCCGCTTCTCCCGCTTGCGGGCGAAGCGGCGCCGGACCAGGACATTGGTCGCGAGCGGGGAGTCCAAAGTGTGACGGGAGCCCAAGATTCGCATCATCTCCGGCCGCTTCAAAGGCCGCCCCCTGCTGGCGCCGAAATCGCGCGATATCCGCCCGACCTCCGACCGGCTGCGCGAGGCGATGTTCGACATTCTCAGCCATCGCTTCCCTGAAGCGCTGGAGGCCGCCCGGGTGCTCGACCTGTTCGCCGGCACCGGCGCGCTCGGCCTGGAGGCTCTTTCGCGCGGCGCGGCGACCGCTCTGTTCGTCGACAACGGCGCGGAAGCGCGGGCGCTGATTCGCGGCAATGTCGAGGCGCTCGCCTGCGGCGGCATTACCCGCATCTTCCGCGCCGACGCCGCCAAGCTCGGCAAGGCGCCCGCCGGCCCGGCGTTCACGCTCGTCTTCCTCGATCCGCCTTATGAACTCGGCCTCGCCAACCCGGCGCTGAAGGCGCTCGTCGCCGGCAGTTGGCTGGCCGCCGGCGCGATGATCGTCGTCGAGGAGGCGCTCACGGCGGAGATCGTCGCGCCCGCGGCGTTGACACAGCTCGAGGAACGCGCCTATGGCGACACGAAAATCACGCTGTTTATCCATGATTTGGGCGAGTAAGCGTCTGGCGACGCGGATCAAGCGAGCCTATATGTCGCAACGAGGGTCCCAAGAAGCCGAGGAAACGTGAAATCGTGATGACGTCCTTGACCGAAACCGCCAACGCCGCCGCGGGCGTGCACAATTTCCGGCTCGCCAACGGCCTTGATGTCGTGGTCATTCCCGATCGCCGGGCGCCCGTCGTCACCCACATGGTCTGGTATCGCAACGGCTCGGCCGACGATCCGCCGGGCAAGTCCGGGATCGCCCATTTTCTCGAACATCTGATGTTCAAGGGCACCAAGACCCATCCCAAGGGCGCCTTTTCGGAAGCCGTCGCCGAGATCGGCGGCCAGGAGAACGCCTTCACCAGCAACGATTACACCGCCTATTTCCAGCGCGTCGCCAAGGAACATCTGGGCCTGATGATGTCCTTCGAGGCCGACCGGATGACCGGGCTCGTGCTCACCGACGAGATCGTCGCGCCCGAGCGCGACGTGGTGCTCGAAGAGCGGCGCATGCATTGCGACGCAGACCCGAGCGCACAGCTCAACGAAGCGGTGCAGGCCGCGTTGTTCACCCACCACCCCTACGGCATCCCAATCATCGGCTGGGGCCATGAGATCGAGGGCCTGGGCCGCGAAGACGCGCTCGCCTATTACCGCCGTTTCTACACGCCCGAGAATGCGATCCTGGTGCTTGCCGGCGACGTCGAGCCCGAGGAGGGCCTGCGCCTCGCCAACGAGCATTACGGCAAGATCGCGCCCAGCGGCGAGCCGCCGAAGCGTGAACGCACCCGCGAGCCCGAATCGGTCGCCAAGCGGCTCGTCACCATCAACGACGAGAAGGTCGACCAGCCGAGCTGGCAGCGCGTTTATGTCACGCCCTCGCACAACACCGCCGCGCCGGGCGAGTCGGAAGCGCTGGAGCTGCTCGCCCATCTGCTCGGCGGCGGTCAGACGAGCCTGCTGTATCGTGAACTGGTGCTGGAGAGCAAACAGGCGGTCGCGGCCGGCGCCTATTACATGGGCTCCGCGCTCGACGACACCCGCTTCTATCTCTACGGAATGCCGGCGCCGGATGTGACCCTGCCCGAACTCGACGCGGCGGTTGACAACGTGCTCGCCAAGTTCATCAGCGAGCCGCTGGAGCCCCACGCGCTGGAGCGCGCCAAGACGCGGCTGATCGCCGACGCGACCTATGCGCAGGACAGTCAGGCGATGCTGGCGCGCTGGTACGGTGGTTCGCTGGCGACCGGACAGACGATCCGCGACGTGCAGGAATGGCCCGACCGCATCGACGCCACCACCGCCGAAGCGATAACTGAGGCCGCCCGTAAATGGCTGAACCGGCGACGGGCGGTCACCGGCTATTTGTTGCCGCCGGAGCCCATCGCGGCCTGATTTTTCAAGCGCCCGAAAAAATGTCGCGCCGCTCGTCTGGCGCGCGCGCGACCCGAGGAAACGTCGATGAACAAGCCTTTCACCAACCCGAAAGCCGAAACGGCGGTCAACGTCCGCGAGATCGTCACGCCAGCGGGCCTGCGCGCCTGGCTGGTCGAGGACTATGCGGTGCCGATCGTCGCGCTCGAATTTGCGATGCGCGGCGGTGGCGCGCAGGACATGCCGGGCAAGGCGGGCGTGGGCACGATGATCGCCGGGCTGATGGACGAGGGCGCCGGCGACCTCGACGATCAGGCGTTCCAGACCGCGCTCGACGAAAAGGCGATCGAGCTTTCGTTCCACGCCGAGCGCGATTACCTCAGCGGCCGGATGCGCACGCTGTCGCGCAATCTCGATCGCGCCGGCGAGTTGATGCAACTGGCGATCAACGCGCCGCGCTTCGACGAGGCGCCGTTCCTGCGCGTTCGCGAACAGATGAACGCGCGGCTGCGCCATGATCTCCACGACCCCGCGCATATGGCGGGCTCCGCGTGGCGCGCCCGGGTGTTTGCCGGACACCCCTATGCCCAGGCGACCGAGGGCGAGTTGGACACGCTCGCCGCGATCGAGCTTGCGGACATCAAGTCGCACGCCGGCGATCTCGTCACCCGCTCGGACATGGTGATCGCCGTCGTCGGCGCGATCGGGCCGGAGCGCGCCGGGCGGCTGATCGACAAGCTGTTCGCCGAGCTGCCCGCCAAGGCCAAGCTCGTCGAGATCGCGCCGGCGCCGTTCCACGGGCTGGGGGATCTCGAGATCATCGACCTCGACGTGCCGCAATCGACCATCCGTTTCGGCCGCCCGGCGCTTTCGCGCCGGGATCCCGAATATATGACGAGCATGGTGCTCGCTCATGTGCTCGGCGGCGGCACGGGGCTGTCGTCGCGGCTGTTCCGCGAAGTGCGCGAGAAGCGCGGCCTCGCGTATGCCGTCTCCGCCTCGCTCGCCACCTTCGAGCATGGCAGCTATCTCTACGGCGGCACGACGACCAAGAACGAGCGCGCCCACGAATCGCTGGAAGTCATCCGCGCCGAAATCCTCGACATGGCCCACGGCGGCATAACCGAGGCCGAGCTCGACAAGGGCCGCAAGTACCTGATCGGCTCCTATCCGCTGCGCTTCGACTCATCGACCAAGATCGCCTCGCAGCTCGTCCACATCCAGCTCGACGGCTTTGGAGTCGAATGGCTCTCCGAGCGCAACAAGCTGATCGCCGCCGTGACGATGGCCGACGCCCAGCGCGTCGCCGAGCGGCTGTTCGGCGACGGCGCGCTGAGCGTGACGATGGTGGGAAGGCCGGAGAAGGGTTAGGCCCTTCTCCCACTTACAGAAGAAGGCTCAGGGTGAGGGCGGGGGATCGCGGCAAGCCGGCGCCCCCTCCAAGGTTTTTGGTAACTTTTTCCAAATCGAGCCTTTTTTTCGCCAATCTATTCCTTGGATTCTTTTGGAATTCTTTGGCGATTTTCTTGGATTTCAATGGTTTGCAAGTCCGCCAGCCCCATTTCGCTGTTTTCGAAACTTTTGATCCTAGGCGAACGCGGGCAGGGGTCCTTGACAATATACGGGTGACGGCGTGATTTGAGACTTTGCTATCTCAGAATATCACGACTTTCTATTTTCGTAAATATCGGCCATCCGTTTTTGAGGGGGAGACATTCGCCCATTCCCCTCGTCGCGCATCAGACGAGTTCCAGACGGAGTTCGCGACCGACCAGCGCGGCGGCGCGCTGAACGCTTTCGATCGTGACGTTGCCCTTGGCTTCCAGAATGCGATCGACCTGGGCGCCGTTCGTATGCATACGCTAGGCCAGCGCGGCCTTGGTAATGCCCAGCCGTTCGATTTCCGGGCTCAACTGCCACGCCACTACGCGCGTCAATGCCTCGGTCTTTGCCGCTTCCCGAATGCTTTGCTCGCTGAGGAATTCGTCGAGGGTCGCGCCCCAATGTGGGTTCTTTTTCGCGCTCATCCCTGCATCACCTTCATTCGTCGCCGCGCCAATTCCAGATCATCCGCAGGCGTCTTCCGCGCCTTCTTGATGAACCCATGCACGACGCCGATGTGGTCCTAATCGACGATGAACAGCAATCGGGCGATGCGCCGGCTCGGCAAAGGGCTCCGCACTTCCCATGTCCCCGCAATTCCGTTCTTCGCCGCCTACCCCCTGCAGAAGGCCGCGATGTCGCCCGCGGTGTCGCGGCTGATATCGGGGCAAAAGGCGGGGAACACTTCCGTGGCGTGGACGGTCCCCATCACCTGGCGGCAACGGGCGGGGATGCCGGCGCGCAACAGCAGGCGATAGAAGTTGATCCCCTCGTCGCGCAAAGGATCGCACTCGTTGACGCTGATCATCACATTCGGCAGACCTTGCACATCCGCCTCGCTGGCGAAGCGTGGCCAAGCCAGCGGATCGCGGGCGTAGAACGCCTCTATACCGTAACCCATGACGCCGTTGTTGTTGTGCACGTCGATGAACAGGCCATTGTTCTCGACCGAAGACGGACAATCGGGCGCCGGCCACTGCCCGGCGATGTAAGGGCACAGAGCGTAGAGGCCCTTGATCAGGCCGATTTCGCCGTCACGCTTCAGTTTCAGGCCGGCGGCGAGGGTCAGGTTGCCGCCGCCGCTCTCGCCCGCGATGATGATCCGCGCCGGGTCGACGCCAAGCGCGGCGGCATGGGCGTGCACCCATTTCAAGCCGGAAACGCAATCGTTGAGGCCCGCCGGATAGGGCGCGACTTCGGGGACCGAGGACGCCGTCACGCAATTGCGGAAGTCGATCATCGCCACCGCGACGCCCTGCGCCGCGACGATTCGGCCCCAGGCCTTGTAATTACCGCGCTCGGCCGACAAGAAGGCCATCCCGCCGCCGTGGATGTAGTAAACGCAAGGGACGACCTCGCTATTGTCCGGCCGGATGAAATGCAGGCGGATCGTATTGCCGTCCGGGACGGAAACCAGCGACTCCCATCGCGACGTCAACCCCTTTGAGGACGCCAGCGCCTCATTGTCCATAGAATCGAAGAATCCTTCGATCATGGCGGTCCTGGCTTTGCCCTCGTCCGAATTGGCGCGCGCCAGCAGGGTTTCGCGATCGGCAACGTCGGGGCTCGGGGGGAGCTCCACCGCCCCGAATATCGCCTTGATGCGCGGATCGATACGGGGATCGGCGGCAAGTCTCGTGACCACGTCCGTAGTTCCCTTCCAGCGTTCCTCGAGGCGGCGCGACAGAAGAACATATTTCGAATGTTCGGCACAGGTGGTCCGTGATTTTTTTGCCACGTGATGCAGGTTGCGGAAGGCGTAAGCTTCCCCGGCCCTTTCTGCTATAAGCCGATTCCCCCAGCAGGACTCGCCCTTGAAAATCCGTCGCCTCGAACCCCTTCTCATCGACCGCATCGCCGCTGGCGAGGTGATCGAGCGGCCGGCGGCCGCAGTGAAGGAACTCGTCGAGAATTCGCTCGACGCCGGCGCGCTACGTATCGACGTCGCGATCGAGGCGGGCGGGCGGGCGCTGATCCGGGTCAGCGACGACGGCGCCGGCATGGGATTGGACGACCTCGGGCTCTGCGTCGAGCGTCACGCGACGTCGAAACTTCCCGACGGCGATCTCAACCATATCGGCACGCTCGGCTTTCGCGGCGAAGCGCTGCCCTCGATCGCCTCCGTCTCGCGGCTGGAGATCCGCTCGCGGGCGCGGGGCTCGGAAGAGGCATGGGTTCTCAGGGTCGAGGAAGGCGTCAAGGACGCGCCCAGACCCGCCGCTCATCCGGGAGGAACCTGGATCGAGGCGCGCGATCTATTCGCGGCGACGCCGGCGCGGTTGAAATTCCTGAAGACCGACCGCGCCGAGGCGCAGGCCTGCGCGGAGGGGGTGCGCCGGCTCGCGCTCGCCAACCCGCAGGCGCGTTTCAGCTTCGCCTCCGACATAGGAGCCGCCTTCGACTATCCCGCCTGCCCCGAGGGCGTCGAGGGCGAGCGCGAGCGGATGCGGCAGGCGTTGGGCGAGGAATTCGTCGACAACGCGCTCAGGCTGGATTACCAGCGCGAAGGCGTGACGCTTTACGGCTGGGTCGGGCTGCCCACCTACAACAAGCCCAACGCCTTGAACCAATTCGTGTTCGTCAACGGCCGCGGCGTGCGCGACAAGCTGATCTCGGGCGCCTGCCGAGGCGCCTATCTCGACTATCTGCCGCGCGACCGCCACGGCGCGCTGGCGCTGTTCGTCGAATGCGACCCCGCCGACGTCGACGTCAACGTCCACCCGGCGAAGGCCGAAGTGCGGTTCCGCGAGTCCAGCCTGGTGCGCGGCCTGATCGTCTCGGGGATTCGGCAGGCCCTGGAGGCGGCGCGACATAAAGCCGCGTCGACCGGCGGCGCTGGCACTCTGGCCGCGTTGCATGCGCCCCATTGGCGGCCGCCAGCGCCGAGCCCGACCGAGTGGGACTGGCGCGGCTCGCCGGCCGCGCCGACGCCGCGGCAGTTCGACGAAGAGCCGGCGCAGCGCAGTTTCGAGGGCCTCGCGCCGAGCGTGCGCACGCAAGCGCGGGCACTGGACGAAATCGACGCGGGCGCCCCGCTCGGCGCGGCGCGGGCGCAAATGCACGGAACCTACATCCTCGCCCAAACCCGGGACGGTATGGTGATCGTCGACCAGCACGCGGCGCACGAGCGCATCGTCTACGAGAAACTGAAGCGCCAGCGCGCCGAAAACGGCATCGCCCGGCAAATGCTGCTGGCGCCGCTGGTCGTCGATCTCGACGCGAACGCGGCGGCCGCACTCGCCGAGCGCGCCGCCGAATGGGAGGCGCTGGGGCTCGTCATCGAGGCCTTCGGCCGCGGCGCGGTGCTGGTGCGCGAGGCGCCCATGCTGATCGCCTCGGGCGATCTCGCCGGATTGATCCGCGATCTCGCCGAGGCCGCGCTCGCCGAGGACGGCGCCGAGAGCCTGGAGCGCCGGCTCGACCATCGCCTCGCCACCATAGCCTGCCATTATTCCGTGCGCTCCGGCCGGACTTTGCGCGCCGAGGAAATGAACGCGCTGCTGCGCGAAATGGAGGCGACGCCGGGCGCCGGGCAATGCAACCACGGCCGGCCCACCTATGTCGAATTGAAGCTCGCCGACATCGAACGGCTGTTTGGACGGCGTTGATAGCGCTATAAGAAACGTGGATATCAGGGAGCGCGCCAGTGACCATTCCCCTCGTGATGACCTTCGTCGGCACGGACAGGCCCGGCCTCGTCAACGCCATCTCCGCTTGCGTCGCGGATAACGGCGGCGGCTGGCTGGAAAGCCGCTTGGCGCGGCTCGCCGGCCAATTCGCCGGCATTGTCCGGATCGAAGCGCCCACCGCGAGCGTCGAGGCCTTGATGGCGGCCTTGAAGGCGCTGGAAACGTCGGGGCTGCGCGTGACGGTCGAAGTCGGCGACGGCGGCGCGGACGCGGAATTGCGCGAGGTGTTGACGATGGAATTGCTCTGCCTCGACCGCCCCGGCATCGTCCGCGAAGTCGCGGAAACCCTGGCCGCGCTCGACGTCAACATCGAGGAATTCGAAAGCGCGCTGGTCAGCGCCGCCTTCACCGGGCAACCGATGTTCAAGGCCAAGGCCCGCTTGCACGCCCCACCGACCGTCTCCGCGGCCGAGCTGCGGCGCCGGCTGGAGGAATTGGCGGGCGAGATGATGGCGGAGATTTCGCTGGGCAAGGATTGAGGGTCGGCTTTTCCTGTCGCCCCCGTTTTCGCGGGGGCCCAGGGCGGCAAGTTGGCTTACGCCACAGCCTTGATCGATGACGCCACCTTGTCCATGACCTCGCCGATCTGATCCTCGCTGATGATGAACGGCGGGGTCAGTTCGATGGTGTCGCCGGAAAGGCGGAGCATGATCCCTTCCTCGTGGAACGAATGCTCGAGCAGCTTGTAGCCGCGCAGGCCCACGCTGCCGGCGATCGGCGCGAGGTCGATGGCGCCGGTCAGACCGACGCAGCGGATGTCGACGACATTAGGCAGGTCCTTCAACCCCATGATCGCGTCGGCCCAGATCGGCTCCAGCGTCTTCACGCGCTCGAACAGGTTCTCGTCGCGATAGACGTCGAGCGTCGCCAGACCCGCGGCGCAGGCGAGCGGGTGGCCGGAATAGGTATAGCCGTGGAACAGCTCGATCGCGTGCTCCGGCCCGTTCATGAACGCGTCGTAGATGCCCTTGCGCACGATCACGCCGCCCATCGGCACCGTGCCCGAAGTTACGCCCTTGGCGAAGGTGATCATGTCGGGGACGACGCCGTAACGCTCGGCGGCGAACGGATAGCCGAGACGGCCGAAGCCGGTGATCACTTCGTCGAAGATCAGCAGTATCCCGTATTTGTCGCAGATCGCCCGCAGTTTCTGCAAATAGCCCTTCGGCGGCGGCAGCACGCCGGTGGAGCCCGCCATCGGCTCGACGATGACGGCGGCGATGTTCGAGCCGTCATGCAGGGTGACGAGACCTTCGAGCGCCTCGGCGAGATGGCCGCCCCATTCCGGCTCGCCCTTGGTGAAGGCCTGATGTTGGCGATTGTAGGTCGCCGGCAGATGATCGACGCCGGTCAGCAGGCCGCCGAAGTACTTGCGGTTGTTGACCATGCCGCCGACGGAAATGCCGCCGAAGCCGACGCCGTGGTAGCCGCGCTCGCGCCCGAGCAGGCGCTGGCGCGAGCCCTGGCCGCGGACGTTATGATAGGCGATGGCGATCTTCAACGCCGTGTCGGCGGCTTCCGAGCCCGAATTGCAGAAGAACACGTGGTCGAGGTCGGCCGGCGCCAGCGAAGCGATGCGCGACGCCAGCTGGAACGCCAGCGGGTGGGCGAACTGGAAGGTCGGGGAGAAATCGAGTTCGCCGGCCTGACGCTGGATCGCCTCGACGATGGGCTTGCGATTATGGCCGGCGTTGCAGCACCAGAGCGCCGCGGTGGCGTCGAGGATCGCCCTGCCCTCGGGCGTGTAATAATGCATGTCCTTCGACTTGGAGATCAGCCGCGGCCGTTTCTTGAACGACCGGTTGGGCGTGAACGGCAGCCAAAAGGCGTTGAGGTCGTTGGGAATTTCCGCGCGAGCGGCGCCTTCGGCAGTGAGCATCGATTTCATCTCCTGGGCCCTGATCGATTTTCTGAACATTGCCGTCGCACTAAGTCTTTGTCCAGTTGATCTCGTGTTAGCCGTGTTCTAAATATTTAACGCATGAACGACCCGAGGCGAGAGTTCGAAATTGGCCAGCGCTTGCGGGCGTTGCGGATGCGGGCAAAACTGTCGCAACGCCGGCTCGCCGAACGCGCGCAGGTCTCCAACGCGACGATCTCGATGATCGAGGCCGACAAGGTGAGCCCCTCGGTGTCAGGGCTTCGCCAGATTCTCGCGGCGCTCGACGTCAGCATCGGCGATTTCTTCGCCGCGCCGGAGCCGGTCGCCGACCAGATCGTGTTCCGCGCCGCCGAATTGACGGAAATCGCCGGCGGCGCCGTTTCCTATCGGCAGGTCGGCGCCAATCTCCAGGGCCGCTCGCTGCAGATGATCCACGAGCGCTATCGGCCCGGCGCGCAATCGGGCGCCAAGATGATCTCCCATCAGGGCGAGGAGGCGGGGCTCGTGATCAAGGGCCGGCTGACGCTCGAAGTCGACGGCGTGCGCCACGAATTGGCCGAAGGCGACGCCTATCTGTTCGACAGCCGCCGCCCGCACGCGTTCCGCAACGCCGGCGATGGCGAATTGGTGATCGTCTCTGCCTGCACGCCGCCGACGTTCTGACCGCCGCGGCGCCCCATAGCGGGACGCCCCCACGCCTCGCGACGTAACCAGCGCGCAACCTTAAGCTCCCCATAATCGAAAGCGGAAAATGCGACCGATCGGCGGGGTCTCACACGCCGGCTAGGGTTCTCGTGGCTAACCGAATTTCGAGCGCAGGGTGCGTATGAGTCGATCGCGTTTAGCTTGGGCCGGTTCGGCGGTAGCGCCTTGGGGCATTGCGCTCGGCCTGCTGGTGTCCATCACCGCGCAGGCCGATCAGGACCCGTTCTCGGCAGGCCCGGGTTTCTCGCGTTCCGAATCGACCTTTGGCCGCGCCGGCGCCGCGCCGCCCGGACTGATCTCCGTCCGTTTCTCGGTCGGGTCGGCGGAGGAATTGAGCGTCGCGCCCGACGAACTCGAACCCAACAGCGCGCTGAAACCCGCGCATTCCGCACTCCCGGCGATCAACCGCACCGCCAAGGGCGACCCGTTCGTCGCGCTGCGGCCCGGCTTCGACGCCCACGCGCATCCGCCCGGCGCGGCGAGACCCGACGCCGCGGCGGAAACCGATTGGCCCTCCGAGTGGCGCAGCCCCGCGGCCACGCAAGCCGCCGACGCGGCGGCCCCGCCGACGTCCGTCTACGGCGATGGCGCGACCCCGGCGCTGGCGCTCGACTTCGCGCTGATTTCCTCGACGCCGCGACCCAACGACACCAAACTCGGCGTCACCGTCGCCGCGAGGACGGCCGCCCCGGCGGAAATGACCGTGGTTCACGTGTTCGACGACACGAGCAAACCCAATTACGCGGCGCTGATCGACGCCAGGGATTCGGCGCGGCAGATGCGCTGTCTTGCCGAGGCGATCTATTTCGAATCGCGCAGCGAGCCCGAGGCCGGTCAGGCCGGGGTGGCGCAGGTGGTGCTCAACCGGGTGCGCAGCGGCATCTTCCCGACCAATGTCTGCGGCGTCGTCTATCAGGACGCCAACCGGCCGTTCGCCTGTCAGTTCTCGTTCGCCTGCGAAGGCAAGTCGCTGCGCATCGAGGAACCCGGCGCCTGGGCCGTGGCGACCCGCATCGCCGACGAGGTCGTGCGCGGCGCCAATTACGACGCCAAGCTGGTCGACGCGGTGAACTATCACGCCAACTACGTCTATCCGTTCTGGGCGCCGAGCTTGCGCCGCGTCGAGAAGATCGGCGCGCATCTGTTCTACGCGATGAAGCCGGGGCTGTATTGGGCGCCGGGCGCGCTGAACGGCCGTGGCGACCTGCCGCCGTTGCAGGCGTCGCTGGCGAAGTGAGGGAGTCGCCGCCCTCCCCGGCTACGCCACGTTTCGCGTTGCCTCCGCCATATCGTAAACCGACAGATACTCACGCGCCGGGCGCGGCCGGCCGAACAAGTAGCCTTGCGCGAGCCGGGCCCCATCGGCGCAGAGGCTGACACGCTGCTCTTCCGTCTCCACGCCTTCGGCGACGACGGCGGCGCCGAGTTCGCGGCCCAGGTTGAGAATCGTGCGCAGCAGCACCGGCGTGACCATATCGCCGCACTCCGAGGCGATGAAGGCGCGGTCGATCTTGATCACATCGAAGCGGAACTTCTGCAGATAGCTCAGCGACGAATAGCCGGCGCCAAAATCGTCGAGCGCCACCTGCACCCCGAGCGCGCGAAGTTCACGCAACGCCGAAGTGGTGTAGGCGTCATCGACGAGCAGCACGTTTTCGGTGATTTCGAGCATCAGGCGGGTGGGCGCCAGCCCCGAGACTTCGAGCGCGTGACGTACCGCCTCGACGACGGAGCGGGCGCGGAACTGCATCGGCGACAGATTGACCGAAATCTGTATTTCTTCGGGGCAGGCGGCGATGGCGCGGCAGGCCGCCGCGAGCATCCATTCGCCCAGCGGAACGATGAGCGCGGTTTCCTCGGCGATGGGAATGAAAACGTCGGGAGTCAGCAGGCCTTTTTCGGGATGGCGCCAGCGCATCAGCGCCTCGTAGCCACGAATGGCGCCCGATGCGACCTCGACGATCGGTTGCAGATATACTTCAAGTTCGTTGCGCCCCGCCGCACCTCTGAGATCGGCTTCGAGACTGCGGCGTTGATTCGTTTCCTGGGCCATCCAGCCTTCGAAATGGCGCAGGCTCGAACGCCCGGCCGCCTTGGCGCGATAAAGCGCGGTGTCGGCGAACCGCATCAGTTCGTCGGCCTGATCGCTGTCGCGCGGCGACCGCACGGCGCCGACGCTGCAGCCGATGTGAAGCGTCGTGCCGCGGATTTCAAACGGGCGGCGCATCTCGTCGATCAGGCGTCCGCCCAGCTTCTCGCAAGTCTCGGAATCGGCGACATCGGGCAGCAAAACCGCGAATTCGTCGCCACCCAGGCGCGCCAGGAGGCCGAGGTTGCCGACGACTTCCTGCAAACGGCGCACGGTTAAGCCGAGCAGGGCGTCCCCGGCCGCGTGTCCCAAAGTGTCGTTGACCTCCTTGAAATGATCGAGATCGAGGCAAAGCACCGCCAACGGCCGGCGGACGCCAAGCGCTTCCTCCAGCGCGGACAGGAACGCCGCGCGCGTAAAAGCGCCGGTCAGCATGTCCTTGTGCGCGAGTTCGGCGAGCTTGGCCTCGGCTTGCATGCGCGCAGTGCAGTCGATGACCGTTCCCTCGTAATAGAGCGTGCCGCCGTCGGCGTCGCCGACCCGCCAGGCGGTTTCCGAAATCCAGATGCGCTCGCGCGTACGGTGACGATAGATTTCGGACACGAAATCGTCGACGCGGCCGTCGCGTTCGATCGCCTGCGTGAATTGGTCGCGCCGCCTCGGATCGACATACCACTGGAGCGCGATGTCGTTGACGGCCTCCAGCATCTCGGCTTCGTGGGAATAGCCGTTGAGCCTTACAAGCGCCGGATTGGCCCGCAGCTGGCGCCCGTCCGGGCTGGAACGGTAAATGCCGGTGACCGCGTTCTCGAACAGGCCGCGATATTCCGCCTCCGTCGCGGCCAGTTGCTGCTCATGGCGGCGCTGCGCGGTGATGTCGGCGTAAGTGCGCACGCAGCCGCCGTCTCTGACCGGAAAGCAGCGCATCTCGATGACTTCGCCCGAAGCACGGCGCCATTCGAAGCGCGAAGGCGCCCGCTCGGCCTGGGCAGTGACGAGTTTGCCGAGGTCGGCCGCGGACATGCCTTCGAAATCGCCGCCGCCGAGGTGATGCTCGATGATCTCCAGATAGCGCGGTCGACGCGCGAGAAATTCGGCCGAAAGCCCCAACAGCCCGCAAGCGCGTTGATTGAAGATCGTCACGCGCTGATCCGGCCCGATCATCAATATGCCCTGATCGACGTTGTCGAGCGTCGCCGCTGTCAACCGGCGCGCTTCTTCCCGTTCCGCGGTTCGCGCTTCGACTTTCCTCTCGAGTTCTGCATTCGAAGTTGCGAGTTCCTCGACCATCAGGGAAATGGATCTATCGGTGCGACGGCGATCGCGATCCATTTCTTCGTAGGTCGCGCTGACCGCCGTCAGCAGTCGATCGAGATCGAAGCGGCCGTCGCCATGGCCCGCTTTCGCCAATTGTCGTTGAAGGAGGCGATGCGGCGATGTCATGCTGCCTCGCCGAGCGTCATCAGCGTCATGGTCTGATTGTGCAGCACCGGCGCGCCGGTCGCGGCATGCGGCGAGATTTCCCCGTAGGAATAGAATCCGATCTTGTGGTATCGGCCGCCGAGCATCGAGGACGCGGCCTCGATCTCCTCATAGACGCTTTGACCCATCAGCAGACGCCTGCCGATGCAACTGATAATGACGGCGAGCCCTTCGCCCGAACGCGGACCTTTGCTCGCGATCGCCTGGCGCGCCGCGGCGCCGGCGCCGGCGACGAGCCCGTCCCGGCTGCCGCGCATCAACTCGGCCGACCAGCCTAACGGCATGTTCCCGGCAAAGCGCATCGAGCCTTCGTCGAAATCGACGCCGAGCACGGTGCGCACGATCTCTTCCGCGGTATTTTCAGGATCGCGGATTCTGAGCGGATAGAGCAGCGCGGAGCCGGGCAGTTCGGCGGAATCTTCGGGACCGAGATAGCGCAGGTAGAGATCGAGCGCGCGTTGGCCGTCGAGTTCATAGAGTACGTTGTCGCGGGCCTTGGTGATCACGCGGCGAGGCCCGAACACGCTCCAGCCGCCCGCCGAGCCGGAGCCGATGACGGTCTTGTCGCCGTAGAAGCCGAGCGCGGCGATCACATTGGCGCGCGGAAGCGCGTCGGCGCCGACGAGAGTCGCGGCAAATTGCGAACCGTCGCCCGCCAGCCCGCCGCACACCGGGGCGAGGGAGCCGATGGCGGCGACGATGCCGGCGACCAGTTCGCTTCCGTTGACGGCGAGCCCGTCGGACAGCAGGAAAATCCCCGCCAGATCCGCCGCGTCCAGACGTTCGCCGATTTCCCGGCCGACGGCTCGCGAGTCGGCGCCGGCGGCGATCTCCGCGGCATGGAATTTCAGTCGCGTGCGCTCGAACTTGACGGCGACGGCGACGGGCGTCTCGTCGTCCATGTCGTCACCGCAAATCTGCCCCCCGGTGCTGCAACCGATGAGGCAGGCAAGCGGAAACTTTTCGCGCAAGCCGGCATAAATCGAAGCATCGCTTTGCAACGCCGCGCGCGAGGCGAAGTAGAGCACCCAGTGGGACGCAGGGTCCGCGTGCGCCGTCGTCCAACCTTCAGTCGAATGCCAAGCAAGATCATAAACTATCATGGGGCCGGTCCTGGACGCCTGCGACCGACTGAGAAGCTAAGTTGACTACCTTAATTTCGAGATAAGGGCGCATCCACGGTAAGAGTTAGAAATTTCAAGACTAATTGATCCTTACTCTACGGACCCACGAGCGGAATTGTGGATTTATTCACAGGCGTCCCGCGCTGAAGCCCCCGTCAACTTCCGGCGCGGCCGCGTGGCCACATTCGCCGCAGCTCGGGTTCGTGGTCGAGGAATTGATGCTTGAGCGCGCCGATCACATGCGCCGCCAGCAAGACATAGAACCCGTAGCCGACCCAATGATGCAGGGCGCCAAACGCGTCGTGCATCCGCTCCTTCGCGTCCGGCGGCGCGTCGGCGATGAGGCCGATGCGCGGCCAGGGCATCACGCCATACAGCCGCATCGGATGCGAGAGCCAGTCTTTCCAGGCCGAATCGTGCATCCAGCCGGAGAGCGGCAGCGCGATCATGATCAGATAAAGCGCGCCGTGACCGGCATGCGCCGTCCACCGCTCCCAGCGCGGATAGGCCGCGGGCAGCGGCGGCGGCGCATGGCCGGCGCGCCACAGCACGCGCAAGGCGACGAGGCCGAGCACGGTGATCCCGATCGACTTGTGCATGTCGATGACCGGACGCGCCCATGCGTCCGGCCAGAAATCGACACTCAACGCCAGCGCCGCATTTGCGACCATAAGCACGGCGATAATCCAGTGAAGCCCGATGGCGGCGCGCGTATAGCGTTCACGATTCGGCATGAGGACCTTGGAATCGATGCGGGCCTTGCGACCCTGGAAAGAGACCAGCGCGGACGCGCTGGAGATGGCGTTTCGCGCCCACTCGCCGCGGCTCAACCCGCGGCCGGCGACGCGCGCCGGCGTGGCTCTGTATACGGCGATTGTGGCGTTTGGGTTGCTGTCGCTATTGGCCGCGTTCTCGATGTCGGGCCTCGTCGCCTGGACGGTCGGAATCGCCTATGTGGTCTATGACACGCTGCTGCTGGCCTTCGTCGCCTGGCAGTCGCGCGCGATTTGGCGCGCAGCGGCGGAACCTGCGCGGAAGGGCGAACGGCCGAGCCTCGGCGTGATCGTCGCCGCCTACAACGAGGCGCCGGCGCTCGCGGCGACGATTCGAGCGCTGCTCCGCCAGAGCGATCCGCCCGAACGCATCTGGCTCGCCGACGATGGCTCGCAGGACGACAGCGCGGCGGTGTTGCTCGAACTCTATGGCCTCCGTCCGCCCGAACTCGACGGCTCGAGCGAGCCGAGCCCGGTCGCGCCGTCGCTCAGATGGTTGCGTTTGGCCCATCGCGGCAAGGCGCGCACGCTCAATGCGGCGCTCGGCCGCGCCGATACGGACGTCGTGCTGACGGTCGACGCCGACACGATTCTCGACGTCGACGCAATATCTCAAATCCGCCGCGCCTTCACGGACGATCGCGATCTCGTGGTCGGCGGCGGCGTGCTCATCCCGCATTGCCGGGGCGGGGCGCTCGGCCGCGCGCTGCAGGAATTCCAAACCTACGAATATGTGCGCAATTTCCTCGGCCGCTACGCGTGGTCGAGGTTCAATTCCCTGCTGCTGATTTCCGGCGCCTTCGCCGCGTTCCGCCGCGAGCCCGTCATGACTGTCGGCGGGTTCGATCCCGAATGCCTCGTCGAGGATTACGAACTGATCCATCGGCTGCATCGCCACGCGATTGATAATCGTCTCCCCTGGCGGGTGCGCATCGTCGGGCGGGCGCGCGCTCGCACCGACGCGCCGGCGAGCCTGGCTTCGTTCCTGCGCCAGCGCCGGCGCTGGTTCGCCGGCTTCCTGCAGACGCAATATTGGAACCGCGACATGACTGCGTCGCCTCGTTACGGCGCGCTGGGGCGGGCGATGATGCCGGTGAAGGCGCTCGACACGCTGCAACCGATCTACGGGCTCGCGGGTGCGGCGTTGTTGATCCTGTTCCTCGTCCGCGGCGAATTCGGCGCGCTGCTGCCCGCCAGCGGATGGGTGCTGGCGAAGATCGCCCTCGACATCGTCAATATTTTCTATTCGCTGGCCATCTACCGGCGCTGGACCGGCGCGCGCGATGGCAGTTTCGCGGGCGCGCTCGTTTGTCTCCTGTGCGAGCCGTTCAGCTTCCAGATCCTGCGCCATCTCGGCGCCGCCTGGGGATGGCTGGCGGTGCTCACCGGCGCCATGGCCTGGGGTTCGCGCGACGCCCGCGCGGGCGAGGTCGTCGATCTCGCGGACGGCGCGCGCACGACCCCTTCGAATTGAGGCGCATGGCGCCTCAGCCGAGTTCGTCTCGAACGCTTCGGCCGGAAACGTCATGACATGAGCCAAACGGAGCGCCGTCGATGAGTTGGGAACGGGTGATTGCCGAACTGCCCAAGGCCTATCCAGGGCCGGGAGGCGCCGTCGCCGTGTTGCGCGACGGCGAAACGCTGGCGCGCCACGCCTGGGGATGGGCGAATTGCGAACGCCGGATCGCTTTCAGCCCCAATACCCTGTTCCGTATGTGCTCGATCACCAAGCAGTTCACCTCGGCGCTGGCGCTGGAGGCCTTTCCCGACCTCGGCGCCCTCGACGGCGACGTGCGGGCGCGCATGCCGAGGCTCGAGGCGGCCGCGCCGTCCGCCTTGCATCTTGCCCACAATCAGTCGGGCCTGCGCGACTATTGGGCGCTGGCGATGCTGATGGGGTCGCCCGCGGAAGCGCCGTTTGGCGACACGGAAGCGGAGCGGATCGTCGCTTCGACCCGCACGCTGCAGTTTGCGCCGGGCGCCCGTTATTCCTACTGCAATCAGAATTTCCGCATTCTATCCGATGTTCTTCAGACGCGCGCGGGCAGAAGTTTCGCGGAACTGCTGCGTAAGAAACTGTTCGACCGCGCCGGCATGGCGACGGCGCTGCTCGCCTCCGATACGCGCGCATTGCCCGATGGCGCCGAGGGCTACGAGGGCAATCCCGTCATCGGCTTCCGCCCCGCCGTGAATCGCATCCATTGGACCGGCGACGCCGGCCTCGCCGCCAGCCTGGACGACATGATCGCCTGGGAGCGCTTCATCGACGCCACGCGGGACGACGAGGCCTCGCCCTACCGCAAGCTTTGCGCGCCGGTGAGCTTCGCCGACGGCGCCACGGCCGCCTATGGCTTCGGTCTGGCGCGGCGCGTCGAGTTTGGCCGCCTCGTCACCGGCCACGGCGGCGCGCTACGCGGCTGGCGCAGCCACCGGCTTTACGTCCCTTCCGAGCGTATATCCGTCGTCGTGATGTTCAACCATCTCTCCGACGCCCAGGCCGCCGCCTTCGAAGTCCTGGCCGCGCTGCTCGGCGAACCGCGCTCGCGGCCGGACGCGACGCTGGCCGCCCCGGACTGGCTGGGCGCCTATATCGAGCCCGAAACCGGACTCGCGGCGCGGATCGAACGGGCCGGGGACGGCGAAGTCGTGCTTCGCTTCGGTCATGCCGCCGAACGGCTACCCTTGCAAGCCGACGGCTCCGCCGGCCGCGAGGCCACCCGGCTTCGGCGCGCGGCGGACGGCCTGTGGATGGACCGGCCGGGCGAGAACCAAGGCTCGCGCCTTACGCCCGTCAGTGGGACGCCGAGCCTGGATGTCGCGGGGGTCTACCGCTGCGACGCATTGGACGCCGAACTCACCGTCGCCGACGCGGGCGGCGTCCTCTATGGCGCTTTCTCGGGCCCGCTCGGGCAAAGCCGGATGGAATTGCTGATTCCGGTCGCCGACGACCTCTGCGCCCTGCCCTGCCCGCGCGCGCTCGATCACACGCCGCCCGGCGATTGGACCTTGGCGTTCGCGCGCGACGCCCAGGGCCGCGTCAGCGGCGCGACCGTTGGCTGCTGGCTGGCGCGCGGGTTGCGCTACGCCAGGGTGAGCCAGGGCGCGCTTTCGTAAATCGCGCCGGTCAGGAAATCCGGCCATTCGCGCTCGAAAAAGGCGCGTGCGTTGCGATCGCGGCCCCGCAACGCACGTGTGCGCAGCGCGAAACCGTCGCCCTCGCGGCGGACGAGAACGGTCTCGGCGCGGTCCTGCTCGCGCTCGGGGAGAAAGCGCACGTCCGCCAATGGCCCTTGGCGCGAATGCGGAACTCGAGTTCCCTCGGGGGCCAGAATCGCGCGCGCCCCCCGGCTGCCGCCGCCGGCGTCGATGTAGAACGCCAGCGCCGACAGCACCGCTTCCGAGACGATGGCCATTTGCCGCCATTGCAGCGCGCGGGCCGCCTCGTAGGCGGTTTCGTATTTGACGCCTTGCCGGGCAATGGCGGCGTTGAGCGCGCGCGCGCCGGCGAGCGCGTCGCGCACGTCCTCCGCCTTGCAGAGAATGCCGGCATGGTCGCTCATGCGCGCCTGGACCTCGCGCTGGATCGCATCCGAAGTGATTGACGAGTGGGGTCTCAAGGCGCCGAGCGCCTCGGCGAGTTGGCCGTCCAGGACCTCCGGCGCGGACGTCTCGGGCTTTGTCTGATGATGTCGTGCGGCGATATGCTGCGCGCAACGCAGGCCGAACACCTGCCCCGCATTCAGCGCCGCGCCGCCCGGCCGCGTCACGCCATGCGTGCCCGCCGCCTCGCCCACCGCATAACAGCCTATCAGGTTCGTCTCGCCCCAGGCATTCACCGACAATCCGCCATTCATGTGCTGATTGTTGATCGCGAATTCGAGCGGAGCGGCGGTGATGTCGTATTTGTAGCGCTTGTAGAGTTCGATCGACAAAGGGTTCATTTTCCTCAAGCGATCGATCGGCTTGTCGAGCAGGGCGCCCGCGCTCTTCAGATACGCATGCGCGTCGGCGTCGAGGTCGTCGAGATCGAACGCCGCCGCGCCGGGGACAGGCGACGGGTTGCGATTGAAATCGAGGAACACGCGCCGTCCCGCCCGGCGCTCCTCGAAGACCGCCAGATCGAACAGACTGGAGCCGAAGTCGAGCATGCGCGAAGCATGGAACGGCCATTGATAGCCCTTGCGGAACAGGTTCGACGCCAGTTCACGCGTGGTGCGATAATAATCGGCGAGAAAGGGGATCTCCTGGCCGCGCGCGTCCAACGAATAGACATGCGGCATGCATTGCACGTAGGTCCCGGAGAGATTCCACGGAAAACCCTCGCGCGAGGTACCGATACCGAATTGACTCTCGGTCAGATTGACCGTCTCCACGCCCGCTTCCAGGGCCATACCGAGCGAGCCGAAGCAGTGCCGGGGATAGACGCTGTCGCGATAGAGTTCGCCCGGTCCTCCGCTGGCGATGACGACAAAATCCGCGAGGAACAAACTCCAGCCCAGCGGATTTTCGGCGCTGCGATGTTTGGGACGGATCGTCAGCAAACCCGCGGCGCGGCGCGGCGGCCCCGGGGCCACGAGCAACTGAACGGCGGTCGTGTGGTTGAAGGTGGGAATTTCGAGCCTCATCGCCTCGAGGGCGAGCGCCCGCACCATCAGCCGTGACGTACGCGGCCCGCAAGACGTGGCGCGGCCGACCTCGTCGTGATCGGTCTGATAACGCAACACGCCGCCGAGGCGATCCTCGGGGATGGGCAAGCCCAGATATTGCAGCGACGCCAGCGCTCGCGCGGAACCCACCGCCTCGACATAGGCAATGTCCTCGTCCATTGCCCCGCCGGCCCCCAGGGCGTCGGCCATGGCGCGAAAATCGTCGCCCTGATCGGCGCTGTTGGCGGTGTGCAGGGTTTGCTTGTCCGACCCCGAACAGGCCGACGTGCCGCCGAAGGCGCTCTGGGTCACGACGACGACGTCGATTCCGCGCCGTTTCAACTCGACCGCCGCGCGCAGCCCCGCCGCGCCGCTGCCCAGCACCAGGGCGCGACTGCGGCGGACCGGCAGCCTGAACCCCAGCGCCCCGACGAATTCCGACGCGCCGCGCTCGGCGACGAGCCGGGGCATGGCGATGTCGGTGAGGCCATCGAGGATGTCCTTGGGGAGGCTCAGGGGCAATTTTGCTTTCCGCGGTTCGGAGTTGACGGGTTATCGAAAACCGGCTAGGTGGAATTAGCACGTTCCAATTTCTCAAGCAATCCTCATGGACATGCCTGCCATTGCTGCGGCGCCGTTCAGAAATTACATGAGAGAAATTGGAACGATCCAAATTCGGCAAGGGAGCCGCGAGATGACCGAGGGGGGGCGAGACGACGCGGAGGCGCGCGAAGGTCGAGCGACCATCGTCGACGTCGCGCGTCGCGCCGGCGTTTCGAAGTCCACGGTCTCCCTGGTGCTCGGCGGCAGCGCGTTGGTGGCGGAACCGACGCGACTGCGCGTTTCCGAGGCGATGGTCGATCTCGGTTACATCTACCATCGCGGCGCGGCGACCCTGCGCGGCGCCGAGTCCGGGTTGCTCGGCATGGTGATCAACGATCTCTCGAACCCCTTCTATGTCGAACTGGCGATTGGCATCGAGCAGGCCAGCCAGGGCGGCGCCTTCGTCCCTTTCCTGGCCAATACGGCCGAGAGCCCGGTGCGCCAACAACAGGTGATCCGCTCGATGCGGGAGCATGGCGCCGCGGGTCTGGTGCTGGCGCCGGCGATCGGCTCGTCGCTGGCCGAGTTGAAGACTCTCATCGACGGGATGCCCGTCGTCCAGGTGATGCGCCGTCTCCCCGGCCTCAAGGCGTCGTTCGTCGGCCCCGAAAACAAGGACGGGGCGCGCAAGGCGACCGCGCATCTGATTGCGCTTGGGCATCGGCGCATCGCCTTCGTCGGCGGCATTCCCGCCATGACGGTCAGGGAGGAACGCCTCGCCGGCTATGCGCAGGCCCTGGAAGAAGCGGGCATGCCGTTCGACCCTTCGCTGGTCATCGAAACGATGACCAATTACTCCGGCGGCGGCGCGGCGGTTCAGCAATTGCTCAACCTGCATTGGCCCGCCTCGGCGGCCCTGTGTTACAACGACGTCGTCGCCATCGGCCTGATCCGCTCGTTGATGCAGGCCGGAATCGCCGTCGGCCGCGACTTCGCCGTCATCGGCTTCGACGACATCGAGGAGGCCAGGCACATGCTGCCGGCGCTGACGACCGTCGCCGTGAATCCGCGCGATCTCGGCTCGAGAGCCGCGCAACTGCTGATGCGGCAGCTCGCGCGGAAGACCTTCGAGACCGAGACCATCGTCTGCACGACGACGCTGGTCGTACGCGCCTCTTGCGGCGCGACCTACGCAAAGCCGATAGGAGCGCAACCATGACCGGGCTTCGTTGGGCGCTGATCGGCGCCAGCACCATCGCCTCGCAACATATGATCGGCGCCTTTCGCGCCAATGGCGGCGAAGTGGTCGCGGTCATGAGTTCCCATGCCGAGCGCGGCGCGAAATATGCCGGCGAGCATGGAATTCCGCATGCGACGACGAGCCTCGAGGATCTGCTCGGCGCCAGCGACGTCGACGCCGTCTACATTTCGACCACCAACGAGTTGCATCGCGATCAGACGTTCGCCGCCGCCGCGGCCGGCAAGCATGTCCTTTGCGAGAAGCCGCTCGCCATGACGCTCGACGACGCGCGGAAAATGGTCGCCGCCTGTCATGCGCGCGGAATCGTCATGGGAACCAACCATCATCTGCGCAATGCCGCGACGCATCGCGCGATGCGCGACGCCATAAGACAAGGCCGCATCGGCAGGCCTTTGTTCGCGCGCGTGTTCCATTCGGTCTATCTGCCGCCGCATCTGCAGGGGTGGCGCATCGAACGCCCGGAAGCCGGCGGCGGCGTGATCCTCGACATCACCTGCCACGACGCCGACACCTTGCGCTTCGTGCTCGACGAAGAGCCGACCCACGTGACCGCGATGACCTCGCGAGGCGGCATGGGACGCGAAGGACTGGAGGACGGCGTGATGGGGGTCATCCGTTTCGCCAGCGGCGCCCTCGCCCAGTTCCACGACGCCTTCACCACCAAATACGCGACGACCGGTTTCGAGGTGCATGGCGAACTGGGCTCCCTGATTGGCCGCGATTGCATGACCCAGGCGCCCAAAGGCGAAATCCTGTTGCGCTGGGCCAACGGCGAGGAATCGCTGCCGCTCGTGCACGAAGACCTCTACGAGCGCTCGGTGCGCCTGTTTCAGGCCGCGGCCCGAGGCCAGGGCTCGCCCGCGGCGACGGGCGAGGACGGCGTGAAATCGCTGAGCGTCGCGCTGTCGACGTCGGAATCGGCGCGCAGCGGTCGCGAGACCGCCATCGATCTGAACATTTGAGGGCGAGATGGCCAAGCCAAAAATCCTGTCCGCGGCGGAAGCGGCGCGCCTGATCCCCGACGGCGCCATCGTCACGGTCTCGTCGTCTTCCGCGCTCGGCTGCCCCGACGCTGTGCTCGCCGCGATCGGCGCGCGGTTCGACGCCGAAGGCCATCCGCGCAACCTGACGACGCTGCACCCGATCGCCGCCGGCGACATGTGGGGCGTCAAGGGCGTCGATCATCTCGCCAAGCCCGGCTGCCTCGCCCGCATTCTCGGCGGCTCCTATCCGTCCGGCCCTTCGTCGGCCGAGCCGCCGGCGATCTGGAAGATGATCTCCGGCGACGTCATCCCCGCCTATAACGTGCCCTCGGGCATTCTGTTCGACATGCATCGCGAGGCCGCGGCGAAACGGCCGGGCGTGCTGACCAAGGTCGGCATGGACACCTACGTCGACCCGTGGCGCGAAGGCTGCGCGATGAACGCCCAGGCCGCCGCGGCGCCGATCGTGTCGCGCGTGAATTTCGCCGGCGAGGATTGGTTGTTCTTCCCAACCCTCGTTCCGCAGGTCGCGATCATCCGCGCCACCACGGCGGACGAACGCGGCAACCTGTCTTACGAACACGAGGGCGGCATTCTCGGGCCCCTGGATCAGGCCTTGTCGGTGCGCAACAATGGGGGGCTGGTGATCGCGCAGGTCAAGCGCCTCGCCGCTGCGGGCTCGCTGCGTCCGCACGACGTGGTCGTGCCCGGCATTCTGGTTGACGTCATCGTCGTCGCGCCCGATCAGAAGCAAACGACCCATACGAGCTACGATCCCGCGATTTCGGGCGAGATTTTCCGACCGCTGTCGTCGTTCGAGACGCCGAAGTTCGACGTCGCCAAGGTGATCGCGCGGCGCGTCGCGATGGAATTGCGCGACGGCGACGCCGTCAACATCGGCTTCGGCATTTCGGCCAACGTGCCGCGCATCCTGATCGAGGAAGGCCGGCATGGCGGCGTGACCTGGGTGATCGAACAGGGCGCGGTCGGCGGCGTGCCGCTGCTCGACTTCCAGTTCGGCTGCGCGTCGAACGCCGAGGCGATCGTGCCCTCGCCGCAGCAGTTCCTGTATTTCCAGGGCGGCGGCTTCGACATGTCGCTGCTTTCGTTCCTGCAGATCGACCGCTTCGGCTCGGTCAACGTCTCCAAGCTCGGCGTACGCCCACATGTCACCGCCGGCGCCGGCGGCTTCGTCGACATCACTGCGCGCGCTCGGCGCATCGTGTTTTCCGGCTATTTCACCGCCGGCGCCGGATTGGAGATCGTCAACCAAAGCCTGCGCATCGCCAGGGAAGGCAAAATCAGGAAGCTCGTCAACGAAGTCGAGCAGGTGACGTTCTCCGGCTCGCGCGCCGTCGCGCAGGGACAGGAAATTCTCTATGTCACCGAGCGCTGCGTCATGCGGTTGACGCCCAGCGGCATCGAAGTGATCGAGATCGCGCCAGGCGTCGATCTGGAGCGCGACGTGCTCGCGTGGAGCGAATTCCCGCTGCGGGTGGCGGCCGATCTGAAGACGACGCCGGCGGCCTTGTTCCGTCCCGAGCCGATCGGCCTGAACCTGCGCGAGGCGCTGTGATGAGCGGCTTCGTATCTCTGGCCTTCGAAGGGCCGGTCGCGCGTTTGACGCTCGAGCGTCCGGACAAGCTCAACGCCCTGAACCGGGAAATGATCGACGCCCTCGCCGACGCGGCGCGCGCGATCGAGGCTTCGCGCGAGGCCCGAGTGGCCATCCTCGGCGGCCAAGGCAAGGCGTTTTGCGCGGGCGGCGACATCGCGGCGTGGGGCGGTCTGCCGCCGTTGGAAATGTGGCGCGACTGGACGCGCGCCGGCCATCGCGCCTTCGAGGCTTTGGCGCGGCTTCGCGTACCATTGATCGTCGCGCTCACGGGCCACGCCTTCGGCGGCGGGCTCGAGCTCGCCGCGGTCGGCGACATCCGCATCGCCGAAAGCGGCATAAGACTCGGACTGCCCGAATCCGGTCTCGGCATGGCGCCGGGCTGGTCGGGAACGCAAAGGCTGGTGCGCCGATTCGGCGCCGCCGTCGTGCGCCGCATGGCGCTCACCGGCCGCATGTTCACCGCCGAGGAAGGTCTCGCGCTCGGTCTGATTGATGAGGTCGTCGCGAAGGGAGAAGCGCTCGCCCGGGCGACGGAAATGGCGGGCGAAATCGCCAAGCGCGGGCCGGTCGCCGTGCAGGTGGTCAAGGCGATGATCAACGCCGCCGAGGGCGAGGATCGCGATGCGCCTATCGAAGGCCTGGCGGGCGCGCTGACGGCGATGACCGAGGATCTGGCCGAAGGCGTCGACGCCTTCCGCAACAAACGCGCGCCGCATTTCGTCGGCCGCTAAGCGTTTCGCGCGGCCTGGCGCCCAGCAACAGAGATCGGGGGTCGCAAAGCGGCTTCTGTTTACGGCGCCGGACCGTATCCGGCGGGAGAGTGACGTACTCGAGGGAACCAACATGAAACTTCGCAACATCCTGATGGCCAGCGCCATAACCGTTTCGGCGCTCGGTTTCGCCGGCGGCGCCTTCGCCGCCGACAACAAGGAAGTGCAGATGCTGCACTGGTGGACCTCGGGCGGCGAAGCGGCCGCGCTCAACGTCCTCAAGCAGGATCTCGGCAAGGAAGGCTACACCTGGAAAGACGTTCCGGTCGCCGGCGGCGGCGGCGGCGCGGCGATGACGACCTTGAAGGCGATGGTGGCCGCCGGCAATCCGCCGACCGCTTCGCAGATCCTCGGCTATTTCGCGGTCGACTATGCCGAGGCCGGCAAGCTCGGCGACATCACCGAATTGGCGAAGAAGGAAGGCTGGGACAAGGTCGTTCCGACGGCGCTGCAAAAGTTCACCACCACCGACGGCAAGTGGGACGCGGTGCCCGTCAACATCCATTCCGTCAACTGGATTTGGTTGAACAAGGCGGTGATGGACAAGATTGGTGGCGCCGAGCCGAAGACCTTCGACGAATTCGTCGCGCTGCTCGACAAGGCCAAGGCGGCCGGAGTGATCCCGATCGCGCTCGGCGGCCAGCCCTGGCAGGAAGCCACGATGTTCGACTCGATCGTCGCTTCGACCGGCGGCATCGAGTTCTACAAGAAGGCCTTCGTCGATCTCGACCCGGCGGCGCTGAAGTCGGACACGATGAAGAAGTCGTTCGACAATCTCGGCAGGCTGCGCGCCTATCTCGACCCCAACTATGCCGGCCGTGACTGGAACCTCGCCACCGCCATGGTGATCAAGGGCGACGCGCTCGTGCAAGTGATGGGCGATTGGGCGAAAGGCGAATTCCGGGCGGCGAACAAGGTCGCCGGCACGGATTTCCTCTGCTATCGCTTCCCCGGCACCGACGGCTCGGTGATCTACAACACCGACATGTTCGCGATGTTCGACGTCTCCGCCGACCGCAAGGCCGCGCAGCTCGCGCTCGCCGACGCGACGATGAGCCCGAGCTTCCAGTCGGCGTTCAACGTCGTCAAGGGTTCCGTTCCCGCCCGCATGGACGTGCCGGACACCGCCTTCGACATTTGCGGCAAGAAGGGCATCGCGGACGTGAAGGCGGCGAACGCGGCGGGCACGTTCGTCGGCTCGATGGCGCAGGCCTACGCTCAGCCGCCGGCCATTTCCGGCGCCTACAGCGACGTCGTCACCAAGTTCCTGCATGGCGAAATCAAGACCTCCGATTCCGCCGTGACCGAACTCGGCAAAGCCATCAACGCCGCGAAGTAAGGCGCCCTTGGTGTTCCCTCTCCCGCGCTGCGGGAGGGGGAATCGGCGACGCCGCTTGGGGAGAAACGATCATGACCACAATCTCGCCGACGGCGGCGATCGACCGTTCCCACAGTCCGAGACTGCGTTCGCGCCTTCAGGACTGGATACCCCGCCTCGTGCTGGCGCCGTCGTTTTTGCTGATCCTGATGTTCGTGTACGGCTTCAATCTGTGGACCTTCTACCTTTCTTTCACCAACTCGAAGGCCTTCACGTCCAACAAGTTGGTGGGCCTCGCCAACTACCAGAAACTCTGGACCTGGACTTTCGAGACCGATCCGCCGTCCAATTGGTACACGGCGCTCGTCAACATGGGCCTGTTCGGCGGCCTCTACGTCGGTTTCTGCCTGTTCCTCGGCCTGATGCTGGCGATCCTGCTCGATCAGAAGATTCGCGGCGAGGGCATTCTGCGCCCGATCTACCTTTATCCGCTGGCGCTTTCGTTCATCGTCACCGGCACGGCATGGAAATTGTTCCTCGATCCGCGCATCGGCCTGGAAAAGGCGATGCATGACTGGGGCTGGACGAGCTTTCACTTCGACTGGGTCGTCAATCCGAGCATGATGATCTATTGCGTGGCGATCGCCGGTATCTGGCAGACCTCTGGCTTCGTGATGGCGATGTTCCTTGCGGGGCTGCGCGGCGTCGACAGCGAGATCCTGAAGGCCGCGCAGATCGACGGCGCCTCGACCTATCAGACCTATCGGCGCATCATCATTCCGATCATTCGTCCGGTTTTCTTCTCGGCGCTGATCATCCTCACCCACATGGCGATCAAGTCCTACGACCTCGTGCTGTCGGTCACGGGCAAGAACCCGGGCGGAGCGGCGGAACTGCCTTCCACCTTCATGTATACCTACACCTTCTCCCGCAATCAGATGGCCGTCGGTTCTACGAGCGCGGTGATCATGCTGGCCACCATCGCCGCGATAATGGTTCCCTACATCTACTCCGAGCTGAAGGAGAAAGCGCGATGAGCGCCGCCGACAACCTGCTCGCTTCGCGCTCTCGCGAGCCCGCGCGCCATTCGATGACGACGCGCGTCGTCATCTATGGGCTGCTCGTCTTCTTCGCCTTCGTCTATCTGATCCCGATGGTCGTCATGGTGATGACCTCGCTCAAGCCCCTAGACGAAGTGACCGGCGGCAACATGTTCGCGCTGCCGCAACATTTGACTTTTCAACCCTGGATCCAGGCCTGGGGCGAGGCGCGGATCGGCATTTCCGACACGACGGGCATCTACGGCTATTTCCTCAACTCGATCAAAATGGTCGTTCCGGCCGTGCTGATCTCGTCGGTGCTCGGCGCGTTGAATGGCTATGTGCTGACGAAGTGGCGCTTTCCCGGCGACAAGCTGGTGTTCGGCATGATGCTGTTCGCCTGCTTCATTCCCTTCCAATCGGTCATCATCCCGATGGCGGTGATCCTAGGGATGCTCGGTCACTTCGGCAATCAATTGCATGACCTCACGGGCTTTTCGTTCGGATTGGGCAATTCGACGGTCAATCTGGTGATCGTCCACGTCGTCTATGGCCTCGGATTCACCACATTGTTCTTCCGCAACTACTACGAGGCGTTCCCGACCGAACTCGTCAAGGCCGCAATGATGGACGGCGCGAGCTTCTTCCAGATATTCCGCCGCGTGTTGTTGCCGAATTCGACGCCGATCATCATCGTGACAGTCATCTATCAGTTCACCAACATCTGGAACGACTTCCTGTTCGGCTCGACCTTCGCCGCCGGCGACGCGTCGCCGATGACGGTGGCGCTGAACAACCTCGTCAACACCTCGACGGGCATCGTCGAATACAACGTCAACATGGCGGCCGCGATCATCGCCGCCGGTCCCACCCTGTTCGTCTATATCGTCGGCGGCCGCTATTTCGTGCGCGGCCTGATGGCCGGCGCAGTGAAGGGATAAAACATGGCCACGCTCGAAATCAAAGCCCTTCGCAAACGGTTCGGACCCGTGGAAATCCTCAAGGGGATCGACATAAGTCTGGACAAGGGCGGCTTCCTCGTGCTGGTTGGCCCGTCGGGCTGCGGCAAGTCTACATTGCTCAACACCATCGCCGGTCTGGAATCGATCACCTCGGGCGAGATCAGGATCGGCGGCCGGGTCGTCAACGATCTGCACCCGTCGAAGCGCGACATCGCCATGGTGTTCCAATCCTACGCGCTCTATCCCAACATGTCGGTGGGCGAGAACATCGCCTTCGGCATGGAAATGCGCGGCGTGCCCAAGCCCGCGCGCGACAAGGCGGTGGCCACGGTCGCCAGGACGCTGCAAATCGAGCATCTGCTCGATCGTCGTCCTGGCCAATTGTCCGGGGGTCAGCGGCAGCGCGTCGCCATGGGCCGCGCGCTGGTGCGCCAGCCCAGCGTGTTCCTGTTCGACGAACCGCTGTCGAACCTCGACGCCAAATTGCGCGTCGACATGCGCATCGAAATCAAGCGCCTGCATCAAACGACGGGCACGACCATCGTCTATGTCACGCATGATCAGATCGAGGCGATGACTTTGGCGACCAAGATCGCCGTGCTCAAGGACGGCGAAGTGCAGCAGGTCGGCACGCCCAGCGAAATCTACAACACGCCGAACAATCTGTTCGTCGCCGATTTCATGGGCTCGCCGGCGATGAATCTGCTGGAGGGCAAGGTCGCGAGGATCGATGGCGCCATCGCCATCGTCATCGAGCGCAAGGATCATCCTTCGATCGTCGCGCCCGCGCCCGTCAGCGCCGACCCGAACCAGATCAAGGAGGGCGCCAAGGTGATTTTCGGCATCCGTCCCGAGGCGATCAACGATTTGCAAAGCATCGATCGCAACGCCAGATCGGTGGTGCAATTCGATGCGCCCGTCGAGATCGTCGAGCCCGCCGGCGCGGACACGTTCGTCGTCACCCGCGCCGCCGGCAAGGAAATGACAGCGCGCATGCGCGCCGACGCGGACGTCAAGGTCGGGCAGAATTACACCTTCGCTTTCAACCTCGACAAGGCGGTGCTGTTCGATCCGGCGACGACGCGGCGGATCTGATTGAACGTCGTTCGCGACGCGGCCTCGCCGCATCCGTTTCGCAAGGGGCTTCCATGTCGGATCGCATAACCGTCGATGTCGTCATCGTCGGATCGGGAATGGGCGGCGCGACGCTCGCCGCGGGCCTTGCGCCGACGGGGGCGCGGATCCTCATTCTCGAACGTGGCGAGCAATTGCTCGACACGCCCGAGACGCGCGACGCCCGCGCGATCTTTCAGCGCGGCTTCTTTCGTCCCGACGAGACCTGGATGGGCGGCGACGGGCAGAAGTTCAACCCCGGCAATTATTACTATGTCGGCGGCAACAGCAAATTCTACGGCGCCGTGCTGATGCGTTATCGCGCCGAGGATTTCCGCCCCATCGCTCACCGGCAAGGAACGACGCCGGGATGGCCGTTCGCCTATGATGAGTTGGAGCCCTGGTACGGGCGCGCGGAGGCGCTCTATCAGGTTCGCGGCGCCTTGGGCGGCGATCCCACCGAGCCCCGTCATTCGACGCCCTACGCTCACGCGCCGGTCCCGGACGAGCCCGCGATCGCGCGTGCGCGCACGCGCATGGCGAGCGTCGGCCTGCACCCGTCGCCGTTGCCGCTGGGCGTCGACATCGAGGCTTGGTTGAAGCGCGCGCCGACGCCGTGGGACGCCTTCCCCGACGCGCGAACCGGCAAGATGGACGCGGAGACCTGCGGCCTGGCGAGCGCCTTGGCGCATCCCAACGTCACGCTGCGAACCGGGGCGCGGGTCGAGCGCCTGATCCTGGCGCCGGACGGCAAGCGCCTCGAGGGCGTCGTCTGCCAGATCGGCGGCGAGAGCCACACCATCAATGCCAAGAACATCGTACTGGCGGCGGGCGCGGTGAAGTCGGCGGAGTTGCTGCTGCGCTCCTCGGAGCAAGGCGTCGCCAATTGCAGCGGCATGGTCGGCCGCAACTTCATGAATCACAATCTGTCCGCCGTGATCGCCATCGACCCGCGCGCGCTGAACGATTCCGTCTATCAAAAGACCCTGGCGATCAACGATTTCTATCTCGGCGATGGCGCCGGCGGTCCACCGCTCGGCAACATCCAGTTGCTCGGCCGCGTCAGCGGCGCGATCCTGAAAGGCGATCTCCGCTCCGTCCCCCAGGTTCTGCTCGATTGGGTCAGCCGCCATTCCGTCGATTGGTTGGCGATGAGCGAAGACCTGCCGAACCCGGAAAGCCGTGTCACCCTCGACGGCGCGGGGCTGCGTCTCGACTGGAGACGCAGCAACTGGGCGGCGCATCTGGCCTTGGTGAAGACGCTGAAGGAGCGACTGCGCGCGGCGGGCTATCCGATCGTGCTTTCCAGGGCCTTCGACCGGCGCACGCCTTCGCATCAATGCGGCACCGTGCGCATCGGCCTCGACGCGGCGACGGCGCCGCTCGATCCGCATTGCCGCGCCTTCGATCACCCCAATCTGTTCGTCGTCGACGCCTCTTTCTTGCCGACATCGGCGGCGGTCAATCCCTCGCTGACGATCGCCGCTCAGGCGCTGCGCGTCGCCGAGCATATTTCTCGCAACGATCTCTGAACGGAGAGGCCGATGGCCTATGACTACATCATCGTCGGCGGAGGCTCCGCCGGCTGCGTGCTCGCCAACCGGCTGAGCGCCGATCCTTCCATCAAGGTATTGCTGCTCGAAGCGGGCGGCGGCGACGCGCATCCGCTGTTCAGAATGCCAGCCGGCTTCGTCAAGATGACCAAGGGCGTGGCGAGCTGGGGCTGGAGCACGGTTCCGCAGAAGCATCTCAACGGCCGCGTCATCTGGTACACTCAGGCCAAGGTGATCGGCGGCGGATCCTCCATCAACGCCCAGCTCTACACCAGGGGCAACCGCAAGGATTACGATTCCTGGGTGAGCGAAGCGGGCTGCGAGGGCTGGAGCTATCGCGAAGTGCTGCCCTATTTCATCCGCAGCGAGGACAACCAACGGCTCGTCAACGCCTATCACGGCTATGGCGGGCCGCTGGGGGTTTCCTATCCCGTCAATCCTTTGCCCATCAGCTACGCCTTCCTGCGCGCGGCTCAGGAAGCCGGCATTCCGTTCAACGACGATTTCAATGGCGCCGTGCAGGACGGCATGGGCCATTATCAGCTGTCGACGCGCAACGCCGAACGCTCCTCGACCTCGAGCGCCTTCCTCAGGCCCGCGCGCGAGCGCGCCAACCTTACCGTCCGGCTGAAGACGCAGACGCTGAAGATCGTCGTCGAGAAGGGTCGCGCCGTCGGCGTGCAGGTCGCCAGCGGCGGCGGCGTCGAGACGCTGTGCGCCGATCGTGAGGTCGTGCTTTCCTGCGGCGCCATGGGCTCGCCGCGCCTGCTGCAACTCTCGGGGATTGGCCCGGCGAAGGCGCTCGAGGCGGCGGGCGTCGGCGTGGTTCACGATTCTCCGGGCGTCGGCTCGAACCTGCAGGACCATCTCGATCTCTACGCCATCGCGGAATGCACGGGCGACCACACTTATGATCGAGTCGCGCAACCGCACCGCACCGTTTGGGCGGGGCTGCAATATCTGCTGTTCAGGACCGGCCCCGTCGCCTCGACGCTGTTCGAGACCGGCGGTTTCTGGTACGCCGACAAACACGCCCGCTCGCCCGACATCCAGTTCCATCTCGGCCTCGGCTCGGGCATCGAGGCGGGCGTGGAGCAGATGCGCAATCCGGGCGTTACCGTCAATTCCGCCTTCCTGCGTCCGCGCTCGCGCGGAACGGTGCGGCTCGCCAACGCCGACCCCGCCGCCGCGCCGCGGATCGATCCCAATTATTGGGCCGACCCTTACGATCGCGAATGCGCGATCCAGGGCTTGCGCTCGGCGCGGGACATCCTGCGCCAGCCCGCCCTGAAACCGTTCGTGCTGGCGGAACGCCTGCCCGGCGACAAGCTGAACACCGACGCGGAACTCTTGGAATACGCCTACCGCAGTTGCAAGACCGACCATCATCCGGCCGGGACCTGCGCGATGGGGACGGGGCGCGACGCGGTCGTGACGCCCGACCTCCGGTTTCGCGGCATCGAAGGGCTTCGCGTCGCCGACGCCTCCGTCATGCCGTTCGTGCCGTCGTGCAACACCAATGCGCCGACGATCATGGTGGCGGAAAAGGCTTCGGACATGATTCTCGGCAAAGCCCCGCCGCCGCCGGCGGCGGTTTGAGATCCAAAGGGTGCGACGGGCATGCGACAGGGGACCCGGCGCCAAAGTCGACTGGCGCGGCCCGAAAGGCGAGGCTACGTCATCCCCGACCCAGTCGGCCGCCGTTTTGCGCGCGCGGAAAGCGCCGGCGCGGCCAACGACCGAATACCGGAGTCCGGCTATGAAATTCGCATCCCTACTGATCGGCGCCGCCCTCGGCGTCAGCCTCGGCGCCGCGGGCGCCCAAGCGGCGGACGTCGCCAAGGGGAAAATCGTTTTCGACAAGTGCATGCAGTGTCATCGCATCGGCCTCGGGGCGACCAATTTCTACGGGCCGGTGCTCAACGGCCTCATCGATCGCACCGCGGGCACCGTGCCCGGCTACAAATATTCCGAGGCGATGGAAAAATCGGGAATCGTCTGGAATTACGATACTCTGTCCAAGTACCTGCGTCAGCCAAAACACGAAGTGCCTGGCGTCAACATGACCTTCCCCGGCCTGCAGGACCAGGACGATATCGACAACGTGATCGCCTACGTATCTCGTTTCCGCCGCGACGGCGGCATGGATTGAAGGCGCTTTTCGCGGCTCTTGATACTCCAGTACTATAGACGCTCCGCCGACAATCCGCTCTGATTCCGGTCCAAGAATTCGGGGGAGACGGGTATGGCGGGGCTGCGGGAGAGCTGGATCGTATTCGCGAGCGCTGCGCTCGCCGCAATCCCTGCCGGCGCGCCGCCAGCGGCGCCGGCCTCGCGCACGTCGATCCGATGATCGGCGCAAACGATCTCCATGCGCCCGATCGGCGGCAACAAGGCTTCGGCTCTCTCCAGAAGGACGGCGCGACACGGCGCCCAGGCGTCGAGACGGCCGTCGATTTCCCATGCGAAGAGTTTGGCCTCTGCGCGAGCCACGCCTCCATTGCGGCAACCTTTCTGAACGCGCTCGCGCTCGCCTCGAGTTCGCCCTATGCTGACGCGAACGATGATATCTACGCCAATCCCAGTGACCACAGCCCCATGAATCCGCGCAACCCGCTCAAACTCCGCGGCGATTTTTCCGTGCCTCCCGACTTCGAGATCGACGCCGATGCGCCGGCGGCCGGCCCGCGACGTAGCACGGGCACGAGGGCGAGCTTTTGAGTCAGGCGCTGGAAATCCGAGCGATTTCCGCGTTCGGCTTGCCGGCGAGGGATGGCTTCGTCTCCAGCGCGCCGCCGATCGTCGGCGTCAGGCGCACCGAATCTCCGGAGGCCGAAGCCGGGAGCTTCGCCAAGCTCGACGCGCCCGACGTTTCGGACCTGGGCCTCGTCAAGCGGCCGAGGCGCGCGCTCGGATGGGGCGCCGCGGCGTCGGTCGCGCTGCACGGCGCTTTCGTCCTGTCGGCGCTGCTGTGGTCGCAATCGCAGACCGAACGCGCGCCCGAACCGATCGCGGTGGAAATCGTGGTCGAGCGTGCGCCAGACCCGGCGCCCGTTGAAACCCCGGCTCCGGCCGTCGATACGTCGCCCCCCGTCGTGGAGACGCCGCCCGAACCCGCGCCGACGCCCGTGGCGGTCGAAACCCCGGCCCCGGCGCCGGAACCGGTCGCGGAGACGCCCCCGCCGCCCGAACCCACCCCCACGCCCCAGGCGGTCGAAACCCCGGCGCCGGCGCCCACCCCCACGCCGCCGCCGGTCGCGGAGACCCCGCCGCCCCCGCCGGTAGCCAAGGTCGAGCCGCCCAAACCGGCGCCCTCCCCCGCGCCGAAGAAGCTCGACCGGCCGCCGCAGACTCCGGCCAAGCCCAAGCCGACGCCCCGACCGACGGCGTCCGCCGCCGCGAGCGCGGCGCCGTCGACCCCGGTCCGCGCGCCCGCCGCCGCGAGCGCGAGCGTCGGCGAGTACCGCGACGCCGTCTACGCCCGCCTGCGGTCGCGTCAGCATTTCCCCGAGGCCGCGCGCGAGTCGGGCGCGCATGGCACGGCGGAGCTGACCTTCACGCTCGACGCGACGGGCCAATTGCAGGCGGTTTCGCTGTTGAAATCTTCGGGAAACGCCGAACTCGACGCCGACGCGCTCGCCACCGTCCGCCGCTCCGCCCCGTTTGCGCCGCCGCCTCCGGGCGCGCCGCGCGAATTTCCCGTCAAGCTCCATTACGCCTTGCAGTGACCATGAACCTTCTCTCCAGGCCTCGTTCCCGATGGCTCGCGCCGATGGCGCTGGCGACGCTGATCGGCATCGCCTCGCTCGGCTCGGCGGGCGCGGCGGATACGATGGAGATCAAGGTCGGCTATCTCCATCTGCAACCGTCGAAGACGCGCCTGTCGTTGATGGACGTTCCGGCCGACAACGACGGCGTGGCCGGCGCCGAATTGGCGACCGAGGACAACGAAACCACCGGCCGCTTCATCGGCCAGAACTACACGCTGGTGACCAAGACTTTGCGCGCCGGCGACGACGTCGCGGCGGCCGTGAAGGAACTCGCCGATCAGGGCGCGGCGATCCTGATGACCGACGACGACGCCGACGGCGTACTCGCGGCGGCCGAGGCGGCGAAAGCGCGCGGCCTCACGCTGCTCAACGCCGGCGCCCTCGACGATTCGCTGCGCGAAAAGGATTGCCGCGCCAACGTCATCCACGTCGCCCCGACGCGCTCGATGCTCGCCGACGCGCTGGCGCAATATCTGATGACGAAGAAGTGGCGCAAATGGTTGCTGATCGTCGGCTCCCACGAACATGACAAGCTGTTTGGCGATGCGCTGCGCCATGCGGCGACGCGGTTCGGCGCGAAAATCGTCGAGGAGCGCGAATTCAAGGACACCGGCGGGGCGCGGCGCACCGATAGCGGCCTGGTCGAGATCCAACGGCAAATGCCGGTCCTGACGCAGAGCGCGCCCGACTACGACGTGCTCGTCGCCGCCGACGAGAGCGAAGTGTTCGCCGGCTATTTGCCCTATCGCACCTGGGACGCTCGCCCGGTCGCCGGTTCCGCCGGTCTCGTTCCCACCACCTGGGACGCCTCGTTCGACCAATGGGGCGCCGTGCAATTGCAGAGCCGGTTCACCCGCAGATTTCACCGCTTCATGACGCCGCTCGACATGCAGGCCTGGACCGCGGCGCGCATGGTGGGCGAAGCCGCCTCGCGCGCCAACAGCGCCGACCCCGCCAAGCTCGTCGCCTTTCTCAAAGGTCCGGACTTCGCGGTCGCCGCCTTCAAGGGCCAGAAGCTGACGCTGCGCGATTGGAACTTGCAATTGCGTCAGCCCATCCTGCTGTTCGACGGACGCAACACCGTCTCGGTCTCGCCGCAGGAAGGCTATCTGCACCAGTTCTCGCAACTCGACACGCTCGGCTACGACAGACCGGAAACCCAATGCAAACTCGACTGATTCTCAGCCTTGCACTGGCGCTCGCCGCTACGCCGGCGAGCGCCTTCGTCGCCTTCGTCTCCAACGAGAAAGGCAATAGCATCTCGGTCGTCGATCTCGACAAGATGCAGACGGTCGCGACCATACCGACGGGCCAGCGCCCGCGCGGCATCGCCGTCTCGCATGACGGCAAGTCCGTCTATGTCGCGCTCGGCGACGACGACACGGTGCAGGTGTTCGACACCAAGACCTACAAGCTCATCGGGGAATTGCCGTCGGGGCCGGACCCGGAGCAATTCGCGGTCGATCCGACCGGAAAATTCATGTTCGTCGCCAACGAGAACGACGCGATGGTGACCGCGATCGACATCGACAAGCGCGAGGCCCTGGGCACGATCGGCGTCGGCGTCGAGCCCGAGGGCATGGCGGTCAGCCCGGATTCGAAGACCCTCGTCTGCACTTCGGAAACGACCAGCATGGCGCATTTCATCGACACGCAAAGCCACGCGGTCACCGCCAGCGTCCTGGTGCCGCCCCGCCCGCGCTTTTCCGCCTACAAGGCCGACAGCTCGGAAGTTTGGATCAGCTCCGAAGTCGGCGGCCAGGTGACGATCCTCGACCCGGTTTCGCACGCGATCAAGGCGCGGGTGAAATTCGAAATCCCCGGATTGCGCGCCGAACAGATTCAGCCCGTGGGCATCAATCTGACCAGGGACGGCAAGCTCGCCTTCGTCGATCTCGGCCCCGCCGACCGCGTCGCCGTGGTCGACGGCGTGACGCACGAGGTGCTCAAATATCTGCTCGTCGGCCAGCGCGTCTGGCATGGCGCCTTCACTCCGGACGAGAAATATCTGGTGGTCGCCAATGGCGTGTCCAACGACGTCTCCGTCATCGACGTCGCGGCGCGGAAAGTCATCAAGTCGATCCAGGTCGGCGAATTGCCCTGGGGCGTCGATTTCGCGCCGAACTGAAGGAAATGTCGATGCGGCCGTTACAGGACGATGAAAAGCCGACCCTTCCGTCATTGCGAGGCGAAGCCGAAGCAACCCAGGGGCCGACAAACCGCGGCCAGCCGCCTCATCTTGAAGCCGTCGGCGCGCGGCCCCTGGGTTGCTTCGCTGCGCTCGCAATGACGGCGGGGCATTTGTCTGAATATGTGCTCATGATCGTCAATGCTCTGTTCTCTATGTCGCGGACGGGCGCCGCCCTTATCGCGCTGGGGCCGGCGCTCGTGTTCGCAAGCCCAGGCCATTCGGAAACGCTGCGCATCGGCGCGCAACTCACCGGCACGCTCGGCTGGGAGCTCGCCTATATGAAGGCCCATGGGCTCGACGCGGCGGCGGGGCTCGATCTCGAAATCACCGATCTCGCCAACACCGAAGCAGGCAAAGTCGCCATCGCCAGCGGCGCCGTCGACGTCATCCTCTCGGACTGGCTATGGGTTTCGCGCGAGCGCACGCTCGGTCACGAACTGACCTTCGTTCCTTATTCGACCGCCCTCGGCGCCGTGATGGTCAAGCGCGATTCGCCGATACAGAAACTGTCCGACCTCCAGGGCAAGTCGCTCGGCGTGGTCGGCGGTCCGCTCGACAAGAGCTGGTTGTTGCTGCAGGCCTACGCCAGGCGCGACGGGCTCGATCTGGCGTCGACCGCGAAGATCGCTTTCGCCGCGCCGCCCCTCATCAATCAGAAGCTCGGCGCGGGCGAACTCGACGCCGCGCTGCAATTCTGGAATTTCTGCGTCGATCTGCAGCAACGCGGTTTCCGCTCGCTGATCGAAATCGCCGAGGTCGAGAAGGCGCTCGGCGCCTCCGGGCCGGTCGCTATCGTCGGCTTCGTCTTCAACCAGGATTTCGCCGCACAGCATCGGCGCACGTTGCAAGCTTTCCTCGACACGGCGCGCGCGGCTCGCGAGGGGCTCGGCAAGGACGCGAGCGAATGGCCGGCGATCATGAAGCGCATCGGGCAGAAGGACCCCGCGAGCGCCGAACTGTTCCGCGCCCGCTACGTCGCGGGTTCGCCGAATCGTCCGCTCGGCGAGGAACAGGCGGACGCCCGGATCCTGTTCAAGTCGCTCGCCGCAATCGGCGGCGCCGAACTGGTGGGCAACGCGACGGAACTCGACGCCGGCGTCTATTACGAGCCTCGGTGATGGGGCTGAATTTGGCCTGGCGTCTGCTGTCGCTCGCTTTGTTGCTGTTGTGCTGGCAAATCGCCTCTACCGCCTCGGGTGGAAACAATCTTCCGGCGCCTTGGGAGGTTTTGCAGCGCATCGGCCAGGAAGCGCGCTCGGGCGCGCTCGTTCATCATATGGCGATCACGCTGGGGCGCGTTGTCGCCGCCTTCGTCATCGCCATGGCGCTCGGCTCGGCGATCGGTTACGCCATGGGGCGCAATCTGCTGGCAGACCGACTCGGCGATCCCTGGCTCGTCTTGCTGCTCAATCTGCCGGCGCTAGTCATCATCGTGCTCGCCTATATCTGGATCGGCCTCAACGAAGTCGCCGCGATAGGCGCCGTCGCGCTCAACAAGCTGCCCAATGCGATCGTGTCGCTGCGCGAAGGCGCCAAGGCGCTCGATCCGCAATATGACGAGCTCGCGGAAGTGTTTTCGCTGCCCGCCTGGACGCGCCTGCGCCACATATTGGCGCCGCAATTGGCGCCCTATTTCGCCGCCTCGGCGCGCTCGGGTCTTTCGCTGGTCTGGAAGATCGTGCTGGTCGTCGAATTGATGGGCCGCTCCAACGGAATCGGCTTCCAGATGAACGTCGCCTTCCAACTGTTCGACATGACCTTGTTGCTCGCCTACGCCCTGCCGTTCGTCGGCGTGATGCTGGCGATCGAATTCCTGTTGGTGCAACCCTTCGAGCGACGTGTCTCGCGCTGGCGACCCCGTGCGGCTTGAGGTCGCGATCGAGGCCAAAGCCTTTCGCTCCCCGTCCGGAGGCCTGCATCAGGCGCTCGGCCGCCTGGCGTTTGGCGTGCCCGAAGGCGAAGTCGCCGCGATCGTCGGCCCGTCCGGCTGCGGCAAGACCACGTTGATGCGCCTGATCGCCGGCCTCGACCGCGATTATGATGGCCGCGTCACGCTCCGCCCTGGCGACCGCCTTGGCGTCGCCTTTCAGGAGCCGCGCCTGCTGCCATGGCGCACGGCGGAGGACAATGTTCGCATCGCCGCGCCAAACGCGACGGAAGCCGCGCTCGGCGTCTTGTTTCAGCGCTTCGGCCTCAGCGAGCATCGGCGCCATTTGCCCGGCGAACTGTCGCTAGGCCTGGCGCGGCGCGTATCGCTGGCGCGCGCCCTGGCGGTGGAGCCCGATCTGTTGTTGCTCGACGAACCCTTCGCCTCGCTCGACGGCGCCACGCGCGCCAGTCTCGTCGAAGCGGTGGCCGAGATCGTCGCTTGCCGTGGGATGGCGACGCTGTTGATCACCCACGACATCGACGCGGCGATCCGCCTCGCCGACACGATTTACGCGCTCTCGCCGCGTCCCGCCACGATCGTCCGGCGCGTGCGAATCGACGCCCCGCGCAGCCGCATGAGCCCGCAGGCCGCGGCGGCGCTCGCCAGGGAAATCGGAGCGCCGCCGTGAGTCCATCATTTCGTGCAGCCGCTCAAATTCTTCTCTTCGATGGTGAAGACGGAGCCTTGTTTGATCGCCACGTTGGGCACGATGCAGCGGCGGCCGGTCTGATCCTTGAACTTCACGTCATAAACGCCCGTCGCGACGTCGGTAATTTTCAGCCGCTCGTCATGATCGACCGACTGGTCCGAATCGTTCACGGTCTGATCGGGTCCCCAGTCGTTCTTGCCGGGGCCGGAGAGTTGAAACTTGGTGATCGTGTTGGCGGTCAGATTCCAGAACTGGGTTTCCTTCGCCGCCGCCATCGACAACAAGGCCAAAGTCCACAGGCCCGCCGCCACAATCGTTGCTTTTGCTCGCAAGAGCGCCTCCCCGCATCCGCCGTCCTGATTTGCCAGGAGCGGCGGTTGACAATTCGACATCGCTGCGACGAGGTCAAGTCGACCAACGAAGCATGACCCGTCTCGAACCCGGATCGGCGACGCATGAGAGCTCCCATTTCGTCGCCTCCGGCGCACAGGACCGCAACATGAGCGCTTCCGCCGAACCGGCTCTGAAGGTGGAAGGCGTCAGCCATTGGTACGGCGCGCGCGCCGCGCTGACGGACGTGACGTTCTCGGTCGCGCCGCAATCCTTCACCGTGCTTCTCGGCCTCAATGGCGCGGGCAAGTCGACGCTGTTCTCGTTGATCACGCGGCTCTACGCCACCCGCTCGGGGCGCCTTTCCATCTACGGCGCCGATGTGGCGCGCTCGCCGGGCCTCGCGCTCGCCCAACTCGGCGTCGTGTTCCAGTCGCGCGCGCTCGACGCCGACATCTCGGTCGAGCAGAACCTTGTCTATCACGCGGCGCTGCACGGCATCGGCGGCCGCGAAGCCCGCGCCCGCGCCGCGGCGTCGCTGGCCAAGGTGGACCTCAGCGACCGGCTCGGCGACAAAGTCTCCCAGCTCTCCGGCGGGCAGGTGCGGCGCGTCGAAATCGCCCGCGCCCTTCTGCATCGGCCTCGGCTGTTGCTGCTGGACGAGCCGACGGTCGGACTCGACATCCGCGCCCGCGCCGCGATTCTGAAACATGTGCGCGCGCTGATCGCCCAGGAGCGCGTGGGCGTGCTCTGGGCGACCCATCTGATCGACGAGGCCGAGACCGGCGACGACGTGGTGATCCTGCACAAGGGCCGCGTGCTGGAGACCGGAACGGTCGCTGAAGTCACCGGGCGCCAGGGGGCCAAGGATCTCTCCGGCGCCTTCTCGCGACTGACCCGGGACGAAGG
>Ga0302279_10000888_pt1 | contig 43957 bp, 54 predicted proteins | sample III_Bog_N3_3_FD_194541 | JGI IMG/M metagenome (GOLD analysis project Ga0302279, IMG submission 194541) | Peat permafrost microbial communities from Stordalen Mire near Abisko, Sweden - III_Bog_N3_3 | ecosystem: Environmental > Terrestrial > Soil > Wetlands > Peat | place: Sweden: Abisko... | reverse complement strand
GCCAGCCCGTCGATCATGTTGTTGAGGCCGCCGAACACCGCCGCGTCCTCGGTCATCGACGACGACACGCACGAGGTCGGCTCCTTGAAGTGGCGCGAGAAGTGCGAGCGGTAGTAGGCCACGCAGCCCTGGGAGCCGTGCACGAAGCTCATCGTCTTGTGGAAGCCGTTGGCCACGAACACCGCGCCGAGCGGCTGGCACGCCTTGGCCGGGTTGACCGTCAGCGCTTCGCGCGCGAAGTTCTTGTCGCGGTATTCCTTGGACTTGGTCCAGTCCACGATCTGGGCGATCTTCTCGTCGGAGTGGTTGAACTCGAACTCGTTCTTCTTGCGAGCGAACAGTTCCTGGTATTCCGGCTCGCGGAACAGCATCTCGTGGTCGATGACCTTGTCTGCGTTTTGGGGCATGGCAGTAACTCCAATGGTGGTGGTCGGCACGGGCGGCGGGCACGCGCCGGACCGCTCCAGGCGAGGCCCCCCAAGCGGGGCGACCTCACCGTCGTTCGAAGGGGCTTCAGTTCTTCCAGGGCGCCTTGGTCAGCGCCCAGACGGGGCTGGAGATCGCCATGTCCATGTCGCGCGCGAAGATCGCAAAGCCGTCGTAGCCGTGGTACGGGCCCGAATAATCCCAGCTGTGCATCTGGCGGAACGGCACGCCCATCTTCTGGAACACGTACTTCTCCTTGATGCCCGAGCCCACCAGATCCGGCTGCACCTTCTCGACGAACTTCTCGAACTCGAAGCCGGTCACGTCGTCATAGATCAGCGTGCCGTCCTTGACGTAGTGCGTCGTGCGCTGGTAGTCGTCGTTGTGGCCGAACTCGTAGCCCGTGCCCACCACGTCCATGCCCAGATCCTCGTAGGCGCCGATGACGTGGCGCGGCCGCAGCCCACCCACGAACAGCATCACCTTCTTGCCCTGCAGGCGCGGCTTGTAGCGCGCGATCGTGGCCTGCGTCAAGCTCTTGTACTTGGCGATGACCTTCTCGGCGTTGGCCTTGATCTCGTCGTCGAAGTGCGACGCGATCTCGCGCAGCGACTTCTCGATCATGGTCGGGCCAAAGAAGTTGTACTCCACCCAGGGCACCCCGTACTTCTCTTCCATGTGGCGGCTGATGTAGTTCATCGAGCGGTAGCAGTGCAGCACGTTCAGCTTGGCCTTGGGCGTGTTCTCCAGCTCGGCAATCGTGCCGTCGCCCGACCACTGCGCGATCACGCGCAGGCCCATCTCCTCGAGCAGGATGCGGCTGCTCCACGCATCGCCACCGATGTTGTAGTCGCCGATGATGGCCACGTCGTAGGGCGTGGAGACGAACTCCGGGCGCTTGTTCGGATCGACCTTGTCGAACACGTAGTCGCGGATCGCATCGTTGGCGATGTGGTGGCCCAGAGACTGGCTCACCCCCCGGAACCCCTCGCAGCGCACCGGCACGATCGTGTGGCCGGCGTACTCCTTGGTCTTTTTCTTGGACACCGCCTCGATGTCGTCGCCGATCAGCCCGATCGGGCACTCGCTCTGGATCGAGATGCCCTTGTTCAGCGGGAACAGCACCTGGATCTCGTCGATGATCTTGTCGAGCTTCTTGTCGCCCCCGAAGACGATGTCCTTTTCCTGGAAGTCCGACGTGAACTGCATCGTCACGAACGTGTCGATGCCCGTCGAGCCGATGTAGTAGTTGCGGCGCGCCGCCCAGCTGTACTGCCCGCACCCGACCGGGCCGTGCGAGATGTGGATCATGTCCTTGATCGGGCCCCACACCACGCCCTTGGAGCCCGCGTACGCGCACCCGCGGATGGTCATCACGCCGGGCAACGACTTGATGTTGGACTTCACGCCGCAGTCGGGCTTGCCCTCCTCGAACTGGCCGAGGTGCTTGGCGCGGCGCTTGGCCATCTTCTCAGGGTAGGCCTTCAGGACCTCGTCGATCAAGGCCTTGTTGGCGGCCTTGCGGTCTTCAACCGTCATGCTCATGGTGTTTGCTCCGTAGGTGCTTCGCGGGAGGCCAGGCGGCGACGGCGTCGACGCCCGGCCGGTTGGGCTTAGGCGACGAGTTCGGCCGCGGTCTTGCCGACCTGGCTCTCGTCGACCGCCTTCATGATCCCGTGCTCCATCAGCAGGTCTTCGAGCTGATCCATCGTGATCGGGGTGGGGATCGTGCCGTTGCCGGCGTTGGCGTGGATCTTCTCGGCCAGCGTGCGGTACTCCTGCGCCTGCTTGGAGTCCGGCGCGTACTCCAGCACCGTCATGCGCCGCAGCTCGGCGTGCTGCACGATGTTGTCGCGCGGCACGAAGTGGATCAGGCGCGAGCCCAGCATCTTGGCCAGCGAATCGGCCAGCTCGAGCTCCTTGTCGGTCTGGCGCTCGTTGCACACCAGCCCGCCCAGGCGCACGCCGCCGGAGTTGGCGTACTTCAGGATGCCCTTGGAGATGTTGTTGGCCGCGTACATGGCCATCATCTCGCCCGACATCACGATGTAGATCTCTTGCGCCTTGTTCTCTCGGATGGGCATCGCAAAGCCCCCGCACACCACGTCGCCCAGCACGTCGTAGGAGACGTAATCCACGCCGTCATACGCGCCGTTTTCTTCGAGGAAGTTGATCGAGGTGATCACGCCGCGACCGGCGCAGCCCACGCCCGGCTCCGGGCCGCCGGACTCCACGCAGCGGATGTTCTTGTAGCCCACCTTCATGACGTCCTCGAGCTCCAGATCCTCCACCGAGCCCGCTTCCGCGGCCAGCGACAAGATGGTGTCCTGCGCCTTGGCGTGCAGGATCAGGCGCGTCGAGTCCGCCTTGGGGTCGCAGCCCACGATCAGGATCTTCTGACCGAGGTCGGACAGCGCGGCCAGCGTGTTCTGCGACGTGGTCGACTTGCCGATGCCGCCCTTGCCGTAGAAGGCGATCTGCCGAAGTTTTGCCATTTCAGTACTCCAATTGATTGAGATAGGTTTGACGAGACACATGCGTTCGTCGCGATCTCTATGAAAGCCTTCGGTGCCTGTATGGGTCTTGTTATGAAGGTCCCTCGGGGCATGACATGGGGTCCGCGCACTCCCCTCTTCGCAATGCCCGTGCCATGTCCCTCCAGCGCCTTCCAAATGCTCGTCTCCACGAGGGAAGGACGCCTCTTCCAGCCCCTTTTCGCCGGCTCGTGGACTTTGTCCGGAACCCGACAAAACGGGGCCTCCGCGTCGGCTCGACACCGGTTGGCAACGACACGAGCGTGCGCGCGATTGCCTGCAGGCCGCGCCGTTACGCACCTCGCTCCGGTAGTTGGTACGGGCATTGCAACGCAGCCCCTCATGGATCCCGTCGCAGCCGCTCCGACCCCACCGTCGCACTTCATCCGCCTGGGTGGCCAGGAGGCCGTCGCGCGGCTGGTCGACGCGTTCTACGACGCCATGGAAACGCTGCCCCAGGCCGCCACCATCCGTGCCATGCACGAGGCCGACCTGACGCAGACGCGCGCGATCCTCGCCAAGTACTTCAGCGAATGGATGGGTGGCCCGCGCCTGTTCACTCCCGAACGCGGCGCGCCGATGTTGCGGCGGCGCCACCAGCGCTTCGCCATCGACGACGCGGCACGCGACGCCTGGATGCAATGCATGCGGCGAGCCCTGGTGCAAGTCTGTGCCGACGAGGAGCTGCGCGTCGAACTCGACGCCGCTCTCTGGAAGGTCGCCGACTTCATGCGCAACACCACGCCCGATTCACCTTCTTCCCACCCTTGAAAAGCCAACACCATGACGACCATCGACCAAACCGCACTCGGCCGCCTCGACACCGAAGGACGCCTGCTGAACTGCGTGCTCAAGGGCCCGACGCACAAGGCCGGTCGCATCGGCTTTCGCGGCGACATCGCGCTGAAGTTCCAGGCCAAGATGGCCGACGAGGCGCGGCCGCCGGAAACCAGCTTCGAGCAGGTCATCGCCGCGGCTTCGGAAGGCGAGCCGCAGATCGCCTTCTTCGCCGGCTTCCTGCTCAGCTTCGAATACATTGCGTTGCTGGCCGACGTCATGGGCGACCTCCTCTCGCCCACGGGCAAGTATTTCCTTTTCGTGGACAACCTCGACATCGCCAGCCGCTACGAGGTCGAGTACGGCGGTGCCACGTTCCACGTGCTGCCGATCGACGAGGCGACCGTCTACAACGAGATGCTGCAACTGCTCTACCTCGAGAAGAACGACCTCAAGAAGCTCGACACCGCCGGCAAGGTGGACGCTGTCGCCAACAAGGCAGCGACGTTCAAGGGCACGTTCCCGAAGATCTCCTTCGAAGAGGGCGTCAAGCGCATGGGCCCCGTGCGCAACCCCTACGAGAACCGGCCGGTCTGAGCAGCGACCCGAGGTCGGCGGCATCCATGGCGCATCTTGTCTTCTTCGAGAAGCCTGGCTGCGGCGGCAATGCCCGCCAGCGCGCGTTGCTGGCCGCCGCCGGCCACACGATGGAGCGGCGCAACCTGCTCACGGCACATTGGACGCGCGAGAGCCTGCTGGCGTTCCTGGGACCCTTGCCCGTGGCCCAGTGGTTCAACCGCTCCGCACCGCGCGTGCGCGACGGCGCCGTCGTGCCCGAACGGCTCGACGGCGAGTCGGCGCTGGCGCTGCTGCTGGCCGAGCCGCTGCTGATTCGTCGGCCACTGATGCAACGCACCGACACCGGCGCCCGGCTGGTGGGCTTCGAAACCGGCGAGGTGGAACGCTTCGTCGGCCTGGGCGCGCCGGGCACGTCCGCATCGCTCGAAGGCTGCGCGGCGAAGACAGCCCCTGTCCGATCCTGTTCCAACCCCGATTGAGGCTCCCATGCCGCTCTACGACTTCCACTGCAAGGCTTGCGACTCGGCGTTCGAGCGCCTCGTGCGCGTCGGTTCGCTCCCTGTCTGTCCGCGCTGCGGCTCGACGGACCTGGAGCGCGCCGTTCCGCGCATCGCCCCGGCCGGAAAGATCGAGGCGATCCGGATGTCGAATCGACGCGCCGCGGATGCCCAGGGCCACTTCAGCAACCTGAGCCCGTCCGAGCGCGCGAAGCTGCTCAAGTAGGCCACCAACCCACCCTTTCAGGAGAAACTCGATGGAGCTCGTCTACAAGGCAGGGATGCTTTCCCAGGGCGGACGCAGCGGCTCGATCCGCAGCGACGACGGCGACGTGCGGATCAAGCTTGCCGTCCCGGCGTCGATGGGCGGCAAGGGGGACGGCCCGAATCCCGAGCAATTGTTCGCCGGCGCCTTCGCGGCCTGTTTCGAACATTCCGTCCGCCACATCGCGAAGAAAGGCCATGTGCCCCTGCGCGGCTGCTACGTCGAGGCGGAGCTGTCGATGTTCGTCACCGACGAGGATGCCTATCGCATGGTCCTCACGCTCACCGCGCACATGGCCGGGCCTCTCGTGCAGGCCGATGCCGACAACCTGGTCGAGCGCGCGAAGGGCATCTGCCCGTACGTGGACGCGACCAAGAACAATGTCACCTTGCATTTGCGCTCGGTCCTGGACACGCCCGTGGCGGCGTGAGCACCCGCAGATCGGCCAGGAACCGCGGGGCAAGCCGCAGGCACACGCCGCCCGGTTGTCGAATCCTTCTCAGGCGGTCGTCGATGTCGCGCGTTCGCGGGACGCGAAGGTGACCGCGCAAAGCGCCTGGGAAATCGCCTCGGCCCGGGCATGCCGCGCGGCCTCCGCCGCCATCCCGTCCACACACGCCGTGTCCCAGATCGCGGCGGCACGGCGCACCAGCCCGACCTTGGGACAGCCTGCATTCGCGTGACCGGGAAACGCCGCGTGATCGGCGCTGCAGATGCGCAGCAGCCGATCGAACTGATCGCGCGGCCGAAGCGCCCGCGTGCGATCCAGGAGATCGGCCAGCGCGCCGGCGCGCAGCGCGCACGCGCGCTGCACGCTATCGGCCTCGTCGATCACCAGTCTTGCGAGCTCCAGCGCCTGCGGCGGTACCGCGATGCGCGCGGCAAGCCCGTCCAGCAGGGCTCGCCCACGTCGTGCCTGGACAGGGGGTGCGCCCGCGGCGCCTGCCCGGCCGATCTTGTGCATCAGCGCCGCGAAGCGGACCTCGAGCGGTTCGCCATCGCGGGAAAGACGGGCAAGCAGGCGCAGCTGGTGCATTCCGGTGTCGACGGGATCGATGTCGCTGCAGCCGTGCGGCACCCCGAACAGCGCGTCCAGCTCGGGCAACAGGCTTTGCAGGCAGCCGTTCACGCGCAAAGCCTCTAGGAACAGTGTCGGACGCGGGCCCATCAAGGCCAAGGCCAGCAGCTTCCAGCGTGCGATCGGCGTCATCGCTCGCAACTGACGCGCCAGGCCGGCGTGCGCGATGGACTGCGACCGGATCCCCGACGCAGACCATTCCCCGTTTACAGGTTCCAGGATCATGGGCGCCCCGCGTCGCTGCGCGTGTCGATCGCCTGAGGCGGCAAGCCTTCGCGATGTCGCCCCCACATCTGCGTGAACAGCGACTCGAGGCTCGCGGCATAGGACACGACGTCGAACAGCGGCGCGTCCATCCGCTGCGCGGCGAGGCGGGCCCGCAGCGATCGCAGACGCGGCGCATCGGTGACCAGTGCGGTCGCCAGCGCGGCGTAGTCGCCGAGGCTGTGCGTGACGAGCTCACCCAGGCCGACCGCGCGCAGCAGGCTTCCCGCCACGCGCGACGCGAAGGTCGTTCCGGCGCAGGTCACGAGCGGCACGCCAACCCACAGGGCATCACTGGCGGTCGTGTGCGCATTGAAGGGCAGCGTGTCGAGCACCAGGTCAGCCATCTGCAAGCGGCCCAGATGTGCGGCCTGGGGCAGGTCGTCGGCGAATACGAGCCGGTCGGGCGAGATGCCGCGCCGCATCGCCTCGCGGCGCAGGTTGCCCTCGGCCTGCTCGGTGCGCAGCAGCCACAGCACGCTGCCCGGGGCACTCTCCAGCAGCGCGCACCAGATGTCGAAGATTTCCGGCGTGAACTTGTAGGCCTGGTTGAAGCAGCACAGGACCAACGCATCCTCCGGGAGCCCGGCGGATGCGCGCGACGGCATCGGCCCGATTTCCGCGCAACGGCCGTGCGGCTGGTAGCTGGCGGGCATGCAGGCCAGGGCCTCGCTGTAGTCCGCGGCCGCATCGCTGGGCGTCACGAAATGGTCGCTGATCAGGTAGTCGCAGAAGGTGCCGCCCAGCGTGCCCGGATAGCCCAGGAAGCTCACCTGCACCGGCGCAGGCCGGTAGGTGAGCAGCGCCGTTCGCGTGCCCGCCGTGTAGCCCTTGAGGTCGACCAGGATGTCGATGCCGTCGGCGTGGATGGCACGTGCCGCCTGCATGTCGTCGAGCGCGCTGATGTCGGTGAAGCGCGTGAACGGCAGGCGCAGGCGCTCGCGCATGCCCAGGCCGTCGTCGGCGCCATAGCTGTAGCCGTGCAGTTCGAAGGAACGCGTGTCGTGCGCCTCCAGGATCTCCACCAGCAGCAGCGCCGTGGCGTGCTGCTGGAAATCGCCGGAGAGGTAGCCGATTCGGATGCGATCGCCGGGCAGCACGCCAGCCCCGGCAAACTCGATGGCCAGGGCGGCGCGGTCTTGCGTGCTCGCGAGCAGGCGATCCGCCATCCAGTGTGTCGCGCACTCGCGCTGCTGGGAGGCCGTGATGCCCGGCAACGACAGGAGATGGAAAGGCGACAGGGCGGCTTTCTCGGAATCCGCCATCGACGCCAGCGCACGCGGCTTCCAGCGATCGAAGTCCTCCCATTCGCACCAGGCGCGACTGCGCGCGTAATGCTTCATGGCGATGTCGGTGGGGCGGCGCACGGGGGTCATGGGAAAGACACCGCAAGTTTCGCGCCGCGCCCGGGCATCGACACTCCGCGCGTTCCGTTCAATAACCGATCTCGAACCAGGTGGGCTCGCGCCGGCGCACGCGCCGCAGCAGCTCGAGAGTCTGCGGCACGAGCCCGTTGACGGCATACCAGGTCTCCTCGCGACGTGGCTGGATGCCATTGCGCAGCTTGTCGTGCAGCGCAGCCCAACCGACCCAGTCCACCTCGAGAAGGCGCCGGTGCAGTGACGGCGTGAAGTTGCCGAGCGTGTGGGCCATGATCAGCAACTGCGCCTCGACGGCACGCAGCGTCAGCGCGCTGGCGAAGAGTTCGTCCTCGCCGCTCATCTCGCGCGTCAGCAGGCCGATCGAGGCACCCGTCTCCATCACGATCTCGTAGAGCGAACGCAGGTACATCACGCCCCCTCCGCCGCGTGTCGCAGCATGATCAGCACGCTCCCGCGTTTGGAGTCGTCGAGCACGGCGGACTGCGTGAACGGCAAGGTCCAGGGGTTGCCGCTTTGGCAGCGCCCATGGCGCCCCGAACGGCGCAGACGCATCAGATTGCGCCGAGCAGTTCCACCGTCACCGGCTCGGTGCCGAGCAGCGTGATCTGGCAGGCCAGGCGCGACTTGCTGCCCACGCCCACGATGGTGTCGAGCTTGGCGTTCTCGGCGGGCGTCATCTTCGAGGCGCCCTTGCGGCCTTCGAGCAGTGACAGGTGGCAAGCGCCGCACTTGGCTTCGCCTCCGCACTTGGTCGCCAGCTTCTCGCCGGCGGCGAGGATGGCCTGCAGAAGATTCGCACCGGCCTCGAATTCGAAGGTCTTGCCGGAAGGGAGGATCGTGAGCGTGGTCATGGGATGTTCCGTGAGGGTTGCGGGAGAAAGGAAAGGACGCGACGTCAGGCAGGCAGGGGCGAGCGGCTTGCGAGCTGCGAGGCCACCTCGGCCAACGGCAGCGCGATCCGCGTGATGCCTTGTTCGTCGAGGAAGCGTGCCTCCATGCGCGTGGGTTCATCGGGCAGCACCGCGAAGTGCGGCCCGTTCGAACGCTTCATGATCTGGCGCGCGAACGCACGCGGCAACTGGTCGTCGAAGCGGCAGCCGAGGAACACGAAGCCCAGGCGGCTGCGGCGGTCCTGCACCAGCGCGGGAATCGGCGTCTGGATGTCGATCTCCGTGAGAACCTCCACGTAGTCGGTATCGGACACCAGATAGTTGCCTGCCGGCCCGTGCGCGCCCCAGGGTTTGTAGAGCACAGTGGTCGCAGCGGGGGCTTCGGTCAGCGTGGCGCCGTCGGCGGAATACCAGCCAACCCAGGTGCCGAAATGCTCGGACTGCGACAATCCCTGGACCTCGGCCCAGTCGCTGCGTCCAGCCAGCGCGCCGCGCATCGTGTCGTCGTACCACGTGTCGACGATCAGCGGCGCCGGCAGCGCGGCCAGCCAACGATGCAGTGAGGACGGCGCCGGCACGGCCTCGAAGGCGGCATCCATCGCGGCGACCAGCGTCTTGCGATGCTTGAAGTTCTCGATGAACTGGGCCACCGCGGTCAGGCGGTTGCGGATCTTTCCAGGCACCGAATTGCGAGCGTTGAGGAACGTGGCGAGCGCCAGAGGCGTATCCGGCACCGGAACCTCTGCGCACAGACCCAGCACCAGCGGGCCGAGGTAGGGCGCGAGCATGCCGGATAGAAGCCCTTCGACGACGTCGTCGGGCAAGGTGTTGGACGTGCTGTGCGACATGGCATCTTCCTGGGTCAGTAGATGGCGGCACCGGCGCCGACATTGAGGGAGCTGTCCTTCATCGTGGTGACGATGAACTGGATGTGCGAGGGCTCGAGATGCCCGTGGAACGGCAGCGCCACCGCCCGGTCGGCGATGCGCTCCGCCAGCGGCAGCTGGCCGCGGCGCCAGCCTTGCTGCAGGTAGAAGAACTGCTGGTGCAGCGGCTGGCAGAACAGCACGGCCTCGACGGATTGCGACGCCATGTCCTCGATGATCTGTTCGCACGCGCTCACCGTGAAACGCTTGCCCAGGTGCACCGTGTAGGTCATCCAGTGCACTTCGTCGACGTCGGGGGCGACGTAGGGCGGCTTGATGCCCTCGAACGTCTGGATCTGGGTGAGGTAGTCTTGTTCGACGCGACGGCGCCGCGCCAGGATCTCGTCAATGCGGCCGAGCTGGCCGGCGCCGAGCGCCGCGGTGAGTTCGCTCATGGAACACTGCATCGGCACCCGCGATCCGACCGAGACCGACCGGCGGTCGCGAATCGAACGCGAACGCAGGTAGCGCAGTTCTCGTGCGAGCGCGTCGTCGTCGGTGACCACCATGCCCCCTTCGCCGCAGCACAGCGCGCTCGGTTGCGAGAAGTCGAACACCGACACGTCGCCGAACGAGCCGACCCGTCGACCCTGGTAGCGCGAGCCGATGGCCTCCGTGGAGTCCTCGATCAGCGCAATCCCGCGCTCGCTTGCCAGGGTGCGGAAGGCTTGCCAGGCCGCAGGGTGGCCGTTGACGTTGTCGACCAGGATCGCCTTGGTCGCCGGCGTGACCTGCGCCGCGGCGCGAACCGGATCGAGGCAGCCCGACCAGTAGTCGATGTCGGCGAACACGACGCGCGCACCGGTGAGCGCGACGGCCTGCGCGACCTGGTGCCAGCCGTACGACGACGCGATCACCTCGTCGCCCGGGCCGATGCCCAGCGCACGCAGCGCCAGCCAGGTGCCGAGCGTTCCGCTGGCGACCGCCACGGCATTGCGCCGGCCGACCCAGTGGGCGAAACCCGCTTCGAAATGCTGCACCATCGCGCCGGAGGACAGCGACGGCTCGGCCAGCGCGGCCTGCACCAGCTGCACCTCGACCTCGCTGATGTCGGGATCGGACAGCAGGAACCACTCGTCGGGCAATCCGGGCGACGGCTCGTCGGCCACGAGATCGGGCAGCGCGCTCATGGCCGGGCCTCCGCTCCGACGGCCGCGATGCGGGTGCTCTTCGGCAAGGCCGGGAGGTCCCTCATGATGGCACCCGATCCGCGACGAAAAAGCCGGAGGCCCGACGGGGGTCGCTCGTCACCTGCCAGCAATGCCCGTCGCTGGCGCCGTACCAGATCGCGCGGGCCGGCCCCTGTGCGGCAGGCGTCTCGTCGCGCATGTCGAAGGCATCGACGACGACGACGCGCAGCTGGTCGTAGTGCGTGCGCAGCAGCTGCGCCGCCTCGCGGACGGTGGCGGCACCCTCGGCGAGCGCGAGGGCTTGGTTGACGACATCGGCTTCCATGGCGCGTCTCAGCCGATCTCGCCGGACAGGCGGCGCGCCTCGACGGTGATGGGCAGGCTCGTGCCGAGCGCCATCTCCGGCAGCGCCAGGACCCATCCGTTGGCCAGCGTCACGTTGCCACCCCAGAGATCGGGCCGGTCCTGCGCCACGATGGGCTCCTCCAGGTCCTTTTTCGGGACATAGGCGGACAGGATGCCTGCGGAGCTTCTGCGGATCATCACTTTCATGGCGGGGAACTCCGTCTCTGGAACTGGGTGGAAGAGGTCATGGCAGGACGGGCTGTCGTTGCGGTTCCTGCAGCAATGGGGCGAGCACGCGCGCGGCCGCGGCGACCGCGTGATCGATGTCGTCCGTGCTGGTGTCGCGGCAGGTGGAGAAGCGCACGCCGGCACGGGCGTGCAGGGTGCTCTCGCCCATCGCGACCAGGACGTGCGAAGGCTGGCTGCCGCTGGCGCTGCACGCCGCGCCCGAAGAGGCGACGACGCCGGCGCTCTCCAGCTTGCCGAGCACCTGGTCGGCGTCGAGCGTCCCGAACCGCAGGCAGGTGGTATTGGGAAGGCGCGCCGCCGCCGCGCCGTGCACGTGCACATCGGGGCAGGCCCGGCGCAGGCCCGACTCGAGACGAGCTTGCAGCCCGCGCATGTGGGCGATGTCCATCGCGAGGGTTCGGCCCGTCAACTCGGCGGCCGCGGCAAAGCCGACGATGCCCGCCAGGTTTTCCGTGCCGCCGCGACGCACGCGCTCCTGGCGTCCGCTGAACAGCGCCGGCCAGGCCAGCCCCTTGCGCACGACCAGCGCGCCCACGCCCTTGGGGCCGCCGAGCTTGTGGGCCGACACCGACCAAAGATCCGCACCGCTCGCATCGAAGCGCAGCGTCGTCTTGCCCACCAGCTGCGTGGCATCGACGTGCAGCGGGGCGCCGGCCGCGTGCGCCAGCGCGGCGAGCTCCTGCGTGGGCATCAGCACGCCGGTCTCGTTGTTGGCGCCCATCACGCTGACGAGGGCCACGTCGTCGCGGATCACCGCCGCGGCCGCGTCGAGGTCCAGTTCCCCGTTGCGGTTGACCGGAATCAGATCCACCGGTTGGCCGCGTGCGCGCAGCCGCTCGGCCAGGGCCAGCGATGCGGCGTGCTCCACCGAGCTGATCACCAGGCGGCGGCGCGCACGGCCGGTCGGGCCGTCGTGAGCGGTCGTGCCTGGGCGCAGCCGGAGCTCGAGGGCACCGAGCAGGGCCATGTGGTTGGCCTCGGTCGCACCACTCGTGAACACCAGTTCCGCACCAGTGCAGCCGAGAAAGGTCGCCACGCGCGTGCGGGCATCGGCCAGGACTCGTCGGGCGGCCTGCCCGGGACCGTGCGTGGACGACGGATTGCCCCAGGCACCGCGCAGGCAGTCGAGCATCTCCTCGATGACCGGCGTGCTTGGCCGGGTCGTCGCATTGCAGTCGAGGTAGACCGGATCGGTCATAAGCTCACCCTCCGCCTGGATGCTGCGGTGCGAGCGCCCTTCGGAGCGGCGGGGCGGGCACTCATTGCCAGAACTCGCGTTGCGGATCGCCGCACAGGTGAACGAGGGCGGCGGCCAACGTCGCCTCCTGGCGTCGTATCAGCCAGCAGTCGCGTGCGTGGTCGCGAGAGAACAGCAGCCAGCCGGTTCCGCGGCTGTCGGGCACAAGCCAGGCGATGTCGATCTCGCCGCCCGACGGATCGATGTTGCGCGAACAGTTCGGGCTGACGACCTTCCAGCCCTCGCCCTCGGGCACGACCCGCGGACGCACGTACTTGTAGCGGGTGCGCTCGCGCAATGCCTTGGCGATGCGCCTGGCATCGAGAGAAAGTACCCGGGCGGCGCCGATGTCCTGGGTGCGGTGCGCCTCATCGTTGCGCATCTCCGTTCGGTCGGCTACGAGCTGGCGCGTGCCGGCACGCGGCGGCGACGCCACCTCGAGAGCATCGTCCTTGCGACCGATGTCAGCCATGCTCGTTCTCCGTGAAGGACAGGATGCGCAGGGTCGGCAGCCGCTGCGACGCACGTCCGCGCACCTCCTCGTCGGCGTCGCGTGAAAGCTGCGCGAGCACGTCGCCGACCGCCCGGCCCGCGGCCTCCCAGCGCACCAGCAGGTCGGCGTCGTCCACGAAGGCGGACAGCAGCGGCACGGGCAGTCGCTGCGCGACGATGCGCCGCACTTGCGGTTCGGGGTCCCGGGCCAGCCGCCACAACGCGGGCATCTGCACGCGCTGAGCCACCTCGCAGCGCACCATCGGGTCGGCGTCCGTGGACATCAACGGCAGCAGCGCCTCGGGCAGGCGGCGCGCGACGAAGGCGCGAACGCCGTAGTCGTCGTCCGCCACCATCGAAGCGAGCAGGTCGGCGGGCAGGCGCTGCGCAACCCGGATGCGCACCTCGCGATGCGGATCCGTGCGCAGCGCCAGCAACTGGCGCTGTGGCAGGCGCAACGCGAGCTGCATGCGCACGGTCTCGTCGGGGTCGTCCATCAACCCGGGCAGCTGGAACACGTCCGCGTAGCGCGCGGCGATCGCACGCACCTCGAAGTACGGGTGCGCCAGGTGGGCGTCGGCAAGATCGCGGTGGGCATGGAAGAAGCGCTCGATGCGACGGGCGTAGGCGTCCTGCGCGCAGGTCCGCCCGGGTTCGCAGCCCGCCTCGGCGCGCAGCGCGGCATGGGCGCAGGCGTCGCAATCGATGTCCGCGCCGTCCCAACGCTGCGCCGGAATGTCCATCCATTCGGCGGTCATGGCGTGGCCTCCGGACCGGCGGCGGATGCGGCAACGCGGGCCCACGCGGCGGCGCCGAAGACCGGCAGCGCCGGACCCTCGTCCTCGCCGCCGTCCGATTCGTCGTCGTAGCGCCTCTGGCGCACGGCCTCCAGCAGCGCTGCACCAACGCAATCCTGCGGGTCGAGCGCCCGCAGCTTGGCCAGGGCGTCACGCGCCTCGATCGGGTCGTCAAGGCGCAGGCTCAGGTAGGCCATGCCTTTGAGGACCCACAGGTAGAAGCGCGTGGAAGGGTGCTCGCTGGCGCCGTCGAGCGCGACATCGGGCACGTCGCGCCAAGCCGTCGGCAGGTCGAGCGCACGCGCCGCGACCACAAGGCTCTTGCGCGCCACGGTGCGCGCCAGGCGCAGGCGGTGGGCGTAGAAGTAGTGCCGGTAGAACGCGATCAGCACGGCCGGATGCTCCGGCGCCAGCGAACAGGCGCGCATCAGCGCAGCCATCGCCACGGCCGGTTCGGCACGCGACGCGCCCGCCTCGCGCAGTGCCTCCTCCGCCGCGACGGGCAGGCCGAAGCCGAGAACGGCCTCGTCGAAGTCGCTGTGCGGTTCCATGGCGCGTCGCGTGGTTCGAATTCAGCGGCTCGGGGCTGCCGCGGGCATGCGCCCGATGGAGCTGACCGAGACGGTGGCCTGGGCCGGTGGGGGTGCGGCATCGCCCGAGGTAGAGCACGCGCATGAGGCCGCGTTCGGGTTCATGAACGTCAGCCCGCTCTTGGTGGGCGTGTCGGCGAAGTCGATCGTCACCCCGTCGAGCATCAGCCGGCTCTCCGCCGGCAGGAACACCTTCACCCCGTTGACCAGCAACTCGCTGTCGCCCGCCGCGGCCGCCGCCTCCACCGTGAACTCGCTGTTGTAGCCCGAGCACCCTCCCGCCGACACCGTCAGGCGAAACCCGCCCTCGGGCTTGTCGGAGAACCGCACCATGCGGCGGATGAACTTTTCGGCGGCCGGGGTGACGGTGACATTGGGTTGGCGCATGGGGTTGTCTCGAAGTGGTGGTGGGAAAGGCTTGGCCGGCTCAGGCCGACTTGATGCAGTTGTCGACCGGGCACACGGCCACGCACTGCGGCGAGTCGAACTGGCCCTCGCACTCGGTGCACTTGGCCGGGTCGATGATGAAGGTGCCGCCCTTCTCGCGGATGGCCACGTTCGGGCACTCGGGCTCGCACGCCGAGCAGCCGGTGCACATCGAGGCAATGATCTTGAGAGCCATGGAAATCTCCTTGCAGCGTGGGACGATGACGAATGAGCGAGCGGCGCCTCAGGCAGCCTGCTCGGCGGCGCCCGAGAAGGCGCCCTGGCGGATCTGCGCGTCGCCGCGCACCTGGTGGATGAGCTCGCCGCGCGCGATGCGCTCGCGATAGCCCGCGAACCACGACAGCGCCGCCTTCTCGATGAACTCGTGGGCGTACTGGTCCACCGCATCGATGCCCGCCGCCTTGAGCTCGTCGCGCGGGCACGCACCGATCTTGGAGACGAGCACCGCGTGGCAGTCGTTGATGGCGCTGACCACCGAGGGCAGCGTCTCTTCCTCGCCGTAGCCGCCCTGGCAGTACAGGTCCACGCGCCGGTGGCCCACGAACAGCGCCTGGGCCCGGCTCACCTCGAAGATCTGGAACTCGGTGGCGTGCCCGAAATGCTGGTTGACCTTGCCGTGGCCTTCGGTGGCCACCGCGATGAGCACCTTCATGTGCGCGTCCAGCCCGTCGTCGACGTTGGCCGCGGCCAGCGCCGCGAGCTTGGCCGCGTGCTGCGCCTGGCGCTCGGTCTCGACCTTGTCCTGGTAGGTCTTGCGCTTGTCCAGGTCGTAGACCACTTCCATCTCGTCGATCTTGTCGAGCGTGAACTCCGCGCTGCGATCCTCGCCCAGCAGGCCCACCGCGTCGGCGCGGCACTGGCGGCAATGGCGCATCAGGTTGGCCCCGCCCATGCACGCGTCCTGCACCGCCTTGAGCTCCTGCGCGGACGGCCCGCGCTGGCCGGTCAGGCCGAACACCGTGCCGTGCTCGGCTTCGCTGATCAGCGGCATGATGTTGTGCAGGAACGCGCCGCGCTTCTTGACCTCGCGGTTGACCTCGATCAGGTGCTCGTCGTTGATGCCCGGGATCAGCACCGAGTTGATCTTGGTGAGCACTCCGCGCGCGGTGAGCATCTCCAGGCCCAACATCTGCTGCTCGTGCAGGATGGTGGCCGCCTCGATGCCGGTCACGCGCTTGTGGTTCCAGAAGATCCACGGATAGATCTTCTCGCCCACGGCCGGATCGACCATGTTGATGGTGATGGTCACGTGGTCGATGTTGTACTTGCAGATCTCGTCGGCCAGCTCCGGCAGCGCCAGCCCGTTCGTGGACAGGCACAGCTTGATGTCGGGCGCCTGCTCCTGGAGCATGCGGAAGGTGTCGAAGGTCTTCTTCGGATTGGCCAGCGCGTCGCCCGGCCCGGCAATGCCCAGCACCGTCATCTGCGGGATCTCGCTGGCCACGGCCACCACCTTCTTGACCGCCTGCTCGGGCGTGAGCTTCTGGCTGACCACGCCCGGGCGCGACTCGTTGCTGCAGTCGTACTTGCGATTGCAGTAGTTGCACTGGATGTTGCACGCAGGGGCCACCGCCACGTGCATGCGTGCGTAGTGATGGTGGGCCTCTTCCGAGTAGCAGGGGTGGTTCTTGACCTTGTTCCAGATCTCCTCGGGCATGTCGTCGGGGCCGGCCGACGTGCCGCAGCTCGCCTTGCCCTCGCCGCCGCTGGTGCCGCAACCGCCACTCGCAGCGGTCTCGAGGATCTGGCTCACCGCGTTGCGTGACTTGCCGAGTTCGGAGGCATCGACGTAGACAGTGGCGGACGACATGGACGGACCTCGTGCGTTGGGTGGTGGTTGATCTCCCATTGCGAGACGCGTGCCAGCTCGGATCCCATGTGAATCAAGAACTTGCGAGAGAGCGAGGCTGTCCGGATGCCGACAAAGCCAACATCGCGAAGACAGCTCCCGAACAAGAGGTCGCGCGCAGCAGCGCGCACGCGTGCCTGCATGTCATTCGACCGCTGCAGCACGGGGCTGGAATCCATCATCGATCAAGACGGGGACGGCGCCGTCCAGGTCGGGCTCAGGCGCCCGCCCTCGTCTTCGCGCGCAGGCTCGCTTCTTCCTGCTCGATCCAGCGCTTGAGTTCCTCGACGTGTGCAGTCTCCTCGCGCACGAACTCGCGCGCGACGTTCCGGATATTGGCGTCCGTGGTCGTGCCTGCGATCGCGTAGTAGAACTCGAAGCCACGGCGCTCCCCCTGCAGCGCTACCTTCAACGCACCCAGGCGGGACAAGTGCGGATCGCCCGCCCAGAGCGTCGTCTTCTCGGGCGTCTCGTTGTCCGGCCAGGCCGAGCTCGGCGGCAGCGTGACGACGGCATCGAAGCGCTCGCACTTGGCCTTGGCCTCTTGCAGATGCAGGCGCGAATAGCCGCCCAGCTTCGCGAACAGCGCGGCGACGTCATGGTTGCCGCAGGCGGCCATCGCCTTGGCAAGCTGCTCGAAGTGGATCGCGGCGTCCTCCTCCACCTTGACGGCGTAGCTGAGGAATTCGTCCATCGTGCGTACCTGCGTGCCGCCCTTGTACACGGCGGCGGCGATCGAGAGCGTCGGCCCGCGGGCGGGCAGGGTCCGATCCCCCTCGAAGGTCACGAACGTGTCCTCGTCGCGCACGAAGCACTGGCACGCGAGCCGGTATGGCGGCGGCATGTCGTTGACCTCGGCGTCCATGAGTTGCTCGCGCGTGATCTTGCCGAGTTGCTTGAGGAGTTCCTTTTCCTTTTCCGTGAGCGCCATGCCGTGAGTCGGCCCCTGGCCCATGTGGCGAACCTCGACCAGGCACGAACCGCACTCCCCGTCCTGGCAGTCGAAGGGAATCGGGATGCGGTGCGCCTTGGCCAGTGACAGCAGGTTGCCGCGATCGCCGGCGACGGCATAGACCGTGACGTCGCGCGGCATCACTTCGGAAGAAAACGTGACGTTGGCCATGGGTGGCTCCTTTTGGTGGATAACTTCAGGCACAAAATTAGCAAGGGCCATGCCGCGCGTCCGCGCCGGGCTGAAGCCCCGTGGGGCATGCAGCACGTTGTGGACATGCCGACACTCCGGCGCGACCGGGGCCGCGGCCGCGTGGCCTTTGTTGCGAGTCCGACAGCGACCGGGGGCTCGCCGCAACTCACGCGCGTGGCCCCGAAGTTGCATCGCCCGAAACGTGCGGCGGCGCTCGCCCCCTCAAAGGAGACACAAGACATGGAATCAGTGGAGCTCTTTCTGGCCTATTCGATCAAGCTCGAGGAAGAAGCGGCGCTGCGCTTCGGCCAGCTCGCGGACGCGATGATGTCGGCCGGCAACCGCGATGTCGGCAAGCTCTTTCGCCGACTCGCGGACTATTCCCGCTTGCACATGAAGACGGCGAGCGAGCGCTCGGGCTTCCACGCCATCCCCGACCTGAAGGCCGCCGAATTCGATTGGCCGGACATCGAAAGCCCGGAAGTGGCGGCGATCTGGGCCGCCGACCCGTTCATCGGCCGCGAACAGGCCCTGCAGGTCGCGCTCGAAGCAGAGAGCGCGAGCCTGGCCTACTACCAGGGCATCCTCGAGTCCACGCGCGATCCGCAGGTGCGTCGCTTCGCGGAGGAGTTCGTGGCCGAGGAGAGCGAGCACGTGGCCGAGTTGAAGCGCTGGCTCGAGATGCACCTGGCCAGCAAGCCGCTGCCCATCGATCGCTGAGCGCCGGCCACCCGCCAGGAAAGCGCGGCGCGCTTTGCCGCCCTTAGAACTTGTGCACTTCGATGCTGTACTTGCGCAGCGCGTAGCCCAGCTGGCGTGGCGTGATCTTGATCAGTCGGGCAGCCTTGGCCTGAACCCAGGCGCACTGCTCCATCGCCCAGATCAGCCGCTCGCGTTCGCCTTCCGGCGGCTCGTCTCCGAACTGGCGCGGTGTGACGTTCAAGTGTTCGGTCGGCCCAATGCGCAGGACATCCTCACCGCCGCCCCCCATGGCCTCCACTTCGGCGCTGGACTCCGATTCGCGCGTCGGTCGCGGGAGGTCTCGGACGGTGGATCGCACGACCGGAATATGCAGGGGCGTCAAAGTCCTGGCTGCGGAGACCGCATCCTCCTTGTCGACATGATGGAGCGTCTGCGTCAGGCAGCGGTTGTGCCGGCACGGGAACGCGATCGCTCGGATCACCTCGCCCTGCACCATCGTCGCGGTTCGCTCGATGCAATTCTCGAGTTCGCGCACGTTGCCTGGCCAATAGCAACTGGTCATCACTTCCATCGCGTCTGCCGCAATCTTGAGCTTGCGCCGGTTGTCCTTGTTGTAGCGATCGACGAAGTGCGCGACCAGCGGTGGGATGTCGTCGCGCCGCTCGCGCAACGGCGGCAGGAAGATCGACACCACGTTGATGCGGTAGTACAGGTCGGCGCGATACTCGCCGCGCTTGACCATCTTCTCCAGGTCCCGGTTCGTCGCGCAGATCAGTCGCACGTCCACCTTGATCGACTTGTTGCCGCCGACCCGCTCGAATTCGCGCTCCTGCAGGACGCGCAGCAACTTGGCCTGGAAAGCCGGGGACACGTCGCCGATCTCGTCGAGGAACAGCGTTCCCGTGTGCGCCTGCTCGAAGCGCCCTTTGCGATCGCCCACCGCGCCGGTGAACGCGCCGCGTTCGTGCCCGAACAGTTCGCTCTCCAGCAGCGATTCGGTGAGCGCCGCGCAGTTGACCTTGACGAAGGGCGCGTCCTTGCGAGGCGAAAGGAAGTGGATGGCCCGCGCGATGGCCTCCTTGCCGGTGCCCGATTCGCCGCGCAGCAGCACGGTGGCGCGCGCCGGTGCCGCCTGGTGCACCTCCGAGAACACGCGTTGCATGCCCGCCGACACGCCCACGACATTGGCCAGCGAATAGCGCCCACTCGGTTCGGGCGCGAGCGCCTTCTGCAGCCGCGTCGTCTCCTGCAGCAGGCGCTGATGCTCTTCGTCGACCGCGCGCGCCAGCGTCATGGTCTGCGCCATCAGCCCGGCCACCATCTTGAGCACGCGCTGGTCGTCGACCAGGCGTGCATTGCCCTCGACCGCGCGCTGCGCCGCCAGTACCCCCAGCACTGCCTGCTCGGTCTTGATGGGTACCACGATGAACGCCATCATGTTGCCGTCGCGTGCACCGAACGCGCCAGTGCGATCGATGAACTCATCGGACTGGGCCACATCGGGAACCGTGACCGACACGCCGGAACGGTACACCCGGCCGATCACGCCTTCACCGACGTTCCAAACGCCACGCGTCGTCTCGTCGCGGTTGAGGCCTGCCGCGGTGTGGATACGAAGCTGCTCGCTATCCTCGTCCGGCAAAACGACCATGGCGCGTGGCAGGCCGATGTGCGCGGTCAGCACGTTGAGCGTGTCGCGGAAACTGCGTTGCATGTCCAGCGAACCGCCCAGGATGCGGGATATCTCGTAGACCGTGATCAGTTCGACATACGAACGATCCTCGTGACTGGTACGTACCATTGGCGACCTCACTCAATGTGATGCACTTGAGTGGGCGCCGTGGCGTACTCCGGTGCATGTTGCGCATCGCCCGGTGGCGTCGACGGCCGTTATTGCGGGTGGCAGCCCATTGCTCGCAAGATTCCGGCCTGCCCGCGCGCAATCCGGTCTCACGTGCCGGGATCTTGCCGATTCTTGATGCGGATCAAGCCTCATTCGACTACACGCCACCGGGGCCTGGCGGCGGCCTTGATTTGCGCGCGAAATTGCGTGGCGGCGAACGCCAGCGCGTCGTCGTTGCCAAGGTCGGACGCGGCCTGATCCAGACCGTTGCCGCGGTCGCTTCGCAGGCAGTCCATCACCATCGAATCCAGCGTCACCGACCCAAGCCACTCCAGCTGGCGGCTTTCGACGGCGGCCCAGAGATCGGTCGACATGGGCACCGCGCCACCGGTTGCGCCGCGGAATTTGCGCGGCTGTGCCGCTCCGGCGAGTGGCGACTGCATCGCCTCCACGATGTCGCGCATGCTGATCAGCGACGCAGCCCGTCCGAGTTCGTTGCCGCCGCCGGGCTGGCGCGTGCTCCGCATGAGCCGTTGGCGTCGCAGTTCCGCCGCGATCTTGTCGAAATACGATTTCGAAAGCCGGAAGCGTCGTCGCAATTCCTCGCTCGGAACAGGGCCTCCGCCGGAGCGGCAGGCGAGGTCCACCATGATGGCGATGGCCAGTGCATGGACGCGGGCGAGGGTCGGATACATCGTTGAAACCCGGCGTGCACTGTCTGGTCGTTCAGCCAAACTTGAACAGGATGCCGTGTCCGCCGCGCGGGTACGCCCAGTCGACGTTGTCATGCTCGGTACAGATGACGCGGCAGCTGCCGCACTCCAGGCAGCCGTCGGTGATCAGCGTGACCGACCCGTTGCCCTCGGCCTTGTAGCAGGCCGCCGGGCACACGTAGGTGCACTGCTGGGATTCGCATCGGTTGGAGCAGATGGCCGCGTCCCGGATCTTGATGTGGGGCCGCCCATGATCCACCTTGTAGCGATTCTGGAACAGCTTGTCCTCGACATTGACGGCGGTGCTCACAAGGTGGCCCTCCACCTGACGGTTGCGGTGCGAGCCCCTTCGGGCGGCCAGTCGGTGCTCATCGCGTTGCCCTCCAGAGTTTGATGGCGTCTCCCAGCAGCCCGCGCAGGCTGCGGGCGGAGCGGAAGCTGCCCAGGACGTCGCGCTGCTTGGTCATCTTGTCGACCCCGTCGACGGTGAAGAGCGTCTGTGCCGCGCGGTTGACCAGTTCGGGATAGGTGGTGAAGAACTGCGGACTTGATTCCAGCGCCTCGGGCAGACGTCGATACTTCTTCAAGTCCTTCATCACGAAACTCTCGTCGAGGGCATCCTTGTAGGCTGCGAGGGTGCGCTCGTTCATCGGCTTGCCAGCCGCCTTGGCCGCGATCACGGTCTCGGCTGCCAGCCGCCCGGTGGTCATCGCCAGGTTGGAGCCTTCGCGATGCGCTGCGTTGACGAAGCCGCCTGAATCGCCCACGATCATCCAGCCCGCGCCGTAGATCTTTGGCACCGCGTTGAAGCCCCCTTCGGGAATCAGGTGCGCGCAGTACTCCTTCATCTCGCCGCCCTCGATCAGCGGGGCCACCGACGGGTGGCGCTTGAGCTTCTCGAGCAGCTGGTAAGGCGTGGTCTTCTTCGGGTTGCTCGTGAAGTCGCCCAGCATGCACCCGACCCCGATCGTCAGCGAATCCTTGTTCGTGTAGAGGAAGCCGGTGCCGACCATGCCCTCCGTGACCGTGCCCATCAGTTCGATGACCACGCCTTCGTCTTCCTTGATGTTGAAGCGTGCCTGGATGGTCTCTTCGGGCAGGAACAGGATCTCCTTGACCGCCAGCGCCACGTTCTTCGACGACAGCTCGCCATGGAAGCCGGCCTTGCGCGCCAGCGTCGAATTGACGCCGTCGGCCAGGATCACGACGTCGGCGAAGACGTCGCCGCCCATGCGGTCGCAGTGCACGCCGCGCACCCTGTGGCCGTCCATGATCAGGTATTCGACCGTCGTCTCGCAGATCAGCAGCGCGCCGGCCTCGCGTACCTTGGACGAGAACCACTTGTCGAACTGCGCGCGGATGATGGTGTAGCGGTTGTACGGCGGCTTGTTGTAGTCGTCGCTGCGATAGTGCGTGCCGACGAAGCTGGCCTCGTCGAGCATCCACATGCGTTGCTCGATGATGTGGCGCTCCAGCGGGGCGTCGTCGCGGAAGTCGGGGATGATCTGCTCGAGGGCCTGCGCATAGAGGATCGCGCCCTGCACGTTCTTGGAGCCGGGATACTCCCCGCGCTCGATCTGCAGCACCTTCAGGCCGGCCTTGGCCAGCGTATAGGCGGCGGCGTTGCCCGAGGGGCCCGCTCCCACCACGATCGCGTCGAATTGTTCTGCCATGGCGTGTGCTCCTTCAGGCAACCTTGCGGATGCGCTTGTCCAGGTGGCTGCGGAAGGCTTCCGTCAACACCGGCAATACCTGCATGGCGTTGCCGACGATGCCATAGTGCGCGAAATCGAAGATCGGCGCGTTCGAATCGGTGTTGATCGCAACGATCACGTCCGACGCCTCCATCCCCACGCGGTGCTGGATCGCCCCGCTCACGCCTGCAGCGATGTATAGCTTGGGGCGTACCGTCTTGCCGGTCTGGCCGACCTGCCGATCGGCGGGCAGCCAGCCGGCCTGCACCACAGGGCGGGTGCCGCCCACCTCGGCGCCGAGCACGCGTGCCAGGTCCCAGATCAGCTTGAAGTTGTCGGCCATCTTCAGCCCCTTCCCGCCGGTGACGATGACGTCGGCGTAGGCCAGGTTCACGGTGTTGCGGTTCGCGTCGGGGATGAACTCGATCAACTTGGTGACGATGTCGGTCTCGATCAGCCCCAGCGCCATCTCGACGGCGTCGCCTTGGCGGGTGTCGTCGCGGCGCGGCATCTGCATCACGCGCGGACGGATCGTGGCCATCTGCGGTCGGTAGGCCAGCGTCATGATCGTGCACAGCAACGAGCCGCCGAATGTCGGGCGCGTCGCGGCCAGCGCACGTCCGTCGATGTTGAGCTCGGTGCAGTCGGCAGTCAGGCCGGTGCCCAGCGTGGTGGCCACCGAGCCGGCGAGATCGCGTCCCATCGTGGTGGCGCCCAGCAGCATGATCTCGGGCTGGTGCTTGTTGACCAGATCGGTCAGCCCCTTGGTGAACGGCTCGTTGCGGTAGCCCTTCAGGACCGGGTCGCGCACGAAATAGCAGCGGTCGGCACCGTAGGCGTAGGCCTCCTTGGAGAACGCGTCGAGCGGCTCGTCGGGACCGCCCATCAGCACGCCAGCCAGATCGACCTGCAGCTTGTCGGCGAGCTTTCGGCCTTCGCCCATCAGCTCCCAGCTGACCGGATTGACGTGGCCGCGGTCGTGCTCGATGAAGACCCACACGCCCTTGTACGCCTTCAAGGCCTCAGACAGTTCGGTGTTCCTGCCCGCCCGTCCCGCGGGGCGCGCTGCCGGCTTCGGTGCTTCGCTCATGGAGTCCTCCTCAGGCGCTCAATCGTTGAACAAGCTCTTCCTCGATCGCGGGGTGCGCCGTGAAGAGCTTCTGCAACAGGTTCAAGGTGACATCGTTGACGCTCGAATCGGCCACGACCTGCATGTCCGCCTTGACGCTGCGGGGCGTCGGCCCGAATACCTTGCTGACGACGGTGGGAGAGCCCTTCAGGCCGATCCGGGCCACATCCTCGATGCCGGCGTCCTCCTTGTTCCAGCGACGCACGGGAAAGCGCGCCGCCCGCAACATGTCGTCCATGGAGGCGAAGCGCATCTCGTTGGTGCCTTCCAGCATCGTGATCAGGCTCGGCAGCGTCGAGTCGAGCACCTGCACGCCGCCCTCCGCACGACGCTCCACCTTGAGCCGGCGCGCGTCCTCGTCGACCTCGGCGATGCGACTGACATAGGTCAGCAGGTTCATGCCGAGTCTCTTGGCCACGCCGGGGCCCACTTGCGCGGTGTCGCCGTCGATCGTCTGTTTACCCGTGAACACCAGGTCGACTACCTGTTCCTGCCCGATCTTGCGGATCGCCGCGGCGAGCGCGTAGGACGTCGCCAACGTGTCGGCGCCGGCGAAGGCGCGGTCGGTGACCAGGATCGCGTCCGTCGCCCCGAAGCTGATGCACTTGCGCAGCGCTTCTTCGGCCTGTGGCGGTCCCATGCACAGCATGGTCACGCGGCCGCCGAACCTGTCCTTCAGGCGCAGTGCCTCCTCCAGCGCGAACAGGTCGTACGGGTTGACGATCGCGGGAACGCCCTGGCGCATGATGGTGTTGGTGACCGGGTGCACACGGATCTGCGCCGAATCCGGAACCTGTTTGATGCAGACGACGATATGCATGGCAGCTCTCCGCAGGATCAGGCGGCGCGCCGTGCGCCGAGGCTCGAGCGCAGCGTGTCGACGTTCACGTGCTGCTTGCCATCGGTGTCCTGGAACACCTTGAATACCTTTTCCGTCGAGGCGTTCGACCGCGTGAAATCCTCGTAAGCCTGGGCCAGGAAGCCGCGGTAGCGACGGAACATCTCGACCTCGTCCAGCCCTTGCAGCCCTTCGGCCTTGTGCAGGTACTGATAGAAGCGCTTGAGGATGTGCAGCCGGTTGACATGCACCACCGACTCGTCGTAGTCGATGCCGAAGAATTCGAGGAATTCGTTGGCGCTCGACAGTTCCTTGAGCTTGGGAATCAATCCATCCATGGCCGTCTTTCGTTTGCGGTGAAGGGCTCAGGCGACTTGCCGCGCGCGCGGCAGCTCGCCCTGGTAGAGAAGTCGGAGTTCGGCGTCGTCGAGAGCCCGCTTGACGCGGGTCGCATGCTCGCGGACGCGTTCGAGCAGGTCGGCGATCCGGTCGTCCGCCAGCGGCAGGCCCAGGCGTCCGAACGCGGCGCGCAATGCGGCCGAGCCCGAATGCTTGCCCAGCACGATGCGGTGACTTCGACCGAGCTCGGCCGGGTCGATGCTCTCGTAGTTGCGGCGGTCCTTGAGCAGCCCGTCCACGTGGATGCCGGACTCGTGCGAGAACACTGCGGCACCGACGATGCACTTGCCGGCACCCACCGGCCGCCCCGCGGCGTTGGCGACCAGCGCCGACAGCGTCGGCAGCGCGCGACTGGCGACGCCCGACTCGAGGCCGTGCAGGTGGCGCAGGCCCATGACGATCTCCTCGAGCGCCGCGTTGCCCGCGCGCTCGCCGAGCCCGTTGACCGTCGTACTCGCGTGGGTTGCGCCCGCGCGCCAGGCAGCGAGCGTGTTGGCCGTGGCCAGCCCGAGGTCGTCGTGGGCGTGGATCTCGATGTCGAGATCGGTCTCGCGACGCAGCGCCGCAATGCGATCGAAGGTACCGAACGGTTCGAGGATGCCCAGCGTGTCCGCGTAGCGCAGCCGCACCGCCCCGGCGCGCTGCGCGATGGCGGCGATCCGGGCCAGGAATGCCGGATCCGCCCGCGAGGCATCCTCGAGGCCAACGCTTGGAGTGAGTCCAGCCGCGCGAGCCTCGCCCACGCAGGCCTCGATCATGGCAAGGACCCAGGCGCGGTCGTGGCACAGCTTGTGGTGGATCTGCTGGTCGGACACCGGCACCGCCAGGTGGACGATGTCGGCGCCGCAGCGAGCGGCAGCGAGCAGGTCCACCGACGACATCCGGGCCCAGACCATCGTGCGCGCACGCAGTCCCGCCTGGGTGATGGCGCGGATCAGCTCGCCTTCGACGCCCCCCATCGCCGCCACGCCGACCTCCATCTCCGGGACGCCGGCCGCATCGAGCGCGTGGGCGATCGCCAGCTTCTCGTCAGCGGTGAACGCGACGCCAGCGGTCTGCTCGCCATCGCGCAGCGTCGTGTCGTTGAGGATCGGTGGCCGTGGTGGCCGGGTTGCGTGCATCGAATGCTCCAGGTTCCGACATGCAGTGCATCGCAAGCGCTGTGCCACGTTCCAGAAATCTCCAAGTCGTTGAAAACATTGGCATTTCCGGCTCCGCGGCGATGTGTCGATTTGTCCGGTTGTCGACACGCCGACCACGTGATGTCGCGCGGACGAAAAAGGCGGCCACGCAGGCCGCCTCGTTGGGGGTCACACGCGCGCCGCGCTCACTTCTCGCGGGCGTGGTTCTTCGTGTACTGCGGCAACTCGATCTCCAGCGCGGTGGCGCCCACCTTGACGCAACACGACAGGCGCGACTGACCATCCAGTCCCCAAGCCTCGTCGAGCTGGTCCTCTTCTTCGTCGTCGGCGGGCGCGAGCCCCTGGGCACCGGCGCGCACGTGCACGTGGCATGTCGCGCAGGCACAAACCTTCTCGCACGCATGCTCGATGGCGATGCCGGCCGCCAGCAGCTCGTCGACGAGCATGCGCCCCTGCCGAGCCTGGAACGTCAGCCCGGCCGGGCACAGCTCGGGATGCGGCAGCACGACGACGGCCGTCATGGGTCGAGCCTTGGCCACGCCGTCACCCGGCGCTCTGTTGGCGGCGCTCATGACGCGATCTCGTCGAGGCTGCGGCCTGACAGCACGGCGCGAACCCGAGCGTTCATGCGGCGAGCGGCGAATTCGGTGGTCGCTGCATTGAGCGCGTCGGTCGTCCTGCGAAGGTCGTCGCGCAGCGCCTTCTGGGCCGCAGGCTCCGCCGCCTCGCCGTCCGCGCAGGTCTCGAGCAGGTCGGCCACGTCCTGCATGGCGCACAGGATGGCAAACTGCTCGCGCGGAAGCAGCAGCGACTCGTCGGCGCCGAGCGCGCCGTCGACGGCGTCGAGCAGGCGCCGCGCATCGACCTCGGCCTCCCGCAGGAGGCGCGCCGCGGCATCGGACTCCGCACTGTCGATCGCGCTGCGCAACATCTGCGCAACCGTGTCGTGGCCCAGTCCGTAGCTCGGCTTGACCTCGATGTGCGTCTGGACGCCCGTCGTCTGCTCGCTGGCGCTCACCGAGAGCAGACCGTCCGCGTCGATCTGGAAGGTCACCCGGATGCGCGCCGCGCCCGCCACCATCGGCGGAATCCCGCGCAGCGTGAAGCGGGCGAGCGAACGGCATTCGCTGACCAGTTCGCGCTCGCCCTGCACCACGTGGATCGCCATCGCGGTCTGGCCGTCCTTGAAGGTCGTGAATTCCTGCGCCCTGGCCGTGGGGACCGTCGTGTTGCGCGGGATCACCTTCTCCGCGAGTCCGCCCATGGTCTCGATCCCGAGAGACAGCGGGCACACGTCCAACAGGAGCAGCCCCGCGTCGCCGACGGCGCGGTTGCCCGCCAGTTGGTCCGCCTGGATCGCCGCGCCCAGTGCGACGGCCTGGTCGGGGTCGATCTCGGTGTGCGGCGCGCGGCCGAAAAAGTCCGTCACCGCCTGGCGCACCTGGGGCATGCGCGTGGCGCCGCCGACGAGGACGCAGCCGTCGATCCCGTCCGGCTTGATGCCGGCATCGCGCAACGCACGGCGCAGCGGGCCCAGCGTGCGCTCCACGAGCGGCTTCGTCTCGACCTCGAACGCCGCACGCGTGACGTGCGCCTGCACGAGCAGGCCGTCGTGGCGCTCGCAGGCCATCGTGACCGCGGTGCCGGTGCTCAGGCTTTCCTTGGCCCGCCGGGCCGCCGCATTCAATGCCGCCGCGTCGCGCCCGTCCCATTCGATTGCCGGCTCCTGGCTGCAGAACCAGCGCACCAGGCAGGCGTCGAAGTCGTCGCCGCCCAACATCGAGTCGCCGTTGGTGGAAAGCACCTCGAAGACGCCGCGCTCCAGGCGCAACAGGGAAACATCGAAGGTGCCGCCGCCCAGGTCGTAGACCGCGTAGACGCCTTCGCTGGCCGTGTCCAGCCCATAGGCGATCGCCGCTGCCGTGGGCTCGTTGAGCAAGCGAAGGACGGTGAGGCCCGCTTGCTGCGCGGCGTCCTTGGTGGCCTGGCGCTGCGCATCGTCGAAATAGGCCGGCACGGTGATCACGGCACCCACCAACGGGCCGCCCAGCGCGGCCTCCGCGCGTTGGCCCAGCACGCGCAGCACGTCCGCGGCGACGTCCACCGGACTCTTGACCCCGGCGCGCGTCGCCACGCCCACGCCGCTCGGGCCGAGCGGCTGGATCACATAGGGCAGGCTGCCGGGGGCGATGTCCGCCGGCGCCCGGCCGATCAGGCGCTTGGCCGAGGCGATGGTGTTCTGTGGATCGCGCAACGCGAGCACCCTGGCTTCGGAGCCGACAATCACCATGCCGTCGGGCGCATAGTGCACGACCGACGGCAGCAGGGTCGCCCCGCCTGCGTCGGCCAGCACCGTGGGCAGCCCGCTGCGCACGGAGGCGACCAGTGAATTGGTGGTCCCCAAATCGATGCCAACGGCCAGTCGATGCTGGTGCGGGGCCGCCGCGCGGCCGGGTTCGGCGATCTGCAGCAGGGCCATGATGTGCTCCGGGTAGGCCGCTAGACGGCGAACGATTCGCCGCAGCCGCAATTGGCCGTGGCGTTGGGATTGTTGAACTTGAAGCCTTCGTTCAGTCCCTCGCGAACCCAGTCGAGCTCGGTGCCGTCGACCAGCGGCAGGCTCTTGGCGTCGACGAGCAGGTGTACGCCTTCGCTTTCGAACTGCAGGTCGTCGGGTGACGGCGTCTCCGCGAATTCGAGCGCGTAGGCATAGCCGGAGCAGCCGCTGGTCTTGATGGCGACGCGCAGGCCGAAGCCGCCGCCGCGCTGGTCGAGTGCCTTGCGGATCTGGCGTGCGGCCTTGGGAGTGACGCTGACGGACATGGGCGACCTCGGATTCAGACGGAGAACGAACTGCCGCAACCGCAGGTGCTTGCGGCATTGGGATTGCGGATCACGAAGCGCGACCCCTCGAGGCTTTCCTCGTAGTCGATCTCGGCGCCGACCACGTACTGCAGGCTCGAGGAATCGACCAGCACGCTGATCGCCCCGACCTCGACGCACAGGTCGTCGTCCTTGGTCACGTCGTCAAACGCGAAGCCGTACTGGAAGCCGGAGCAGCCGCCGCCAGTCACGAAGATCCGCAGCTTGAGGTTGGGATCGCCTTCCTCGGCCAGCATCGCGCCCACCTTGCTGACGACCGCGTCGCTCACGTTGAGCGGCGTGGCGCCCTCGGGCAGAACGAACGGGGCGGCGGGCGGCATGGCGCCGGTGGAACAGGAAGACGCGGCGTTGGGCTGGGATTGGCATGACGACATGGAGTGGCTCCTCGACTCGGTTGACGGGTGGAATTCAGGCGACGCTCTGGGCAGGCTTGCATGCCGGCTGCTCGGCCACCTGGGCGTCGTGGCGCACGCGGTAGTCCGCGACCGCGGCCTTGATGGCATCCTCAGCAAGGATCGAGCAGTGGATCTTGACGGGCGGCAAAGCCAGTTCCTCGGCGATGGCGGTGTTCTTGATGGCCAGGGCCTGGTCCAGCGTCTTGCCCTTGACCCACTCGGTGACCAGCGAACTCGAGGCGATGGCCGAACCGCAGCCGTAGGTCTTGAACCTGGCGTCCTCGATGAGGCCCGAGGCCGGATTGACCTTGATCTGCAGCTTCATCACGTCGCCACAGGCCGGTGCGCCGACCATGCCGGTGCCGACGTCGGCGTCCTCGGCGGTGAACCCGCCCACGTTGCGCGGATTCTCGTAATGCTCGATGACTTTCTCGCTATAGGCCATGGCGGCTCCTGGTCGGGTGGGGGTGTCGGTGGGCGTTCGTTCGGCGGGGTGTCAGTGCTCGGCCCACTGCACCGTGCTGAGGTCGACGCCCGCGCAATGCATGTCCCACAACGGGCTGAGGGCGCGCAGGCGATCGACGGTCGTGCGCACGCGCTCCAGCGCGATGTCGATATCGGCCTGGGTGGTGAATCGACCGAACGAGAAACGGATCGAGCTGTGGGCCACCTCGTCGGACAGGCCGAGCGCACGCAGGACGTAACTGGGCTCCAGGCTGGCAGAAGTGCAAGCCGAGCCCGAGGACACCGCGATGCCCTTCATGCCCATGAGCAGCGACTCGCCCTCCACGAACGTGAAGCTCAGGTTGAGGTTGTGCGCGATGCGATGCGTCAGGCTGCCGTTGACGATCACCTCGGGAATGGCCATGGCGCCCGCCAGCAGGCGGTCGCGCAACGCAGCGATGCGCACGTTCTCCGTGGCCATGAATTCGCGCGCGATGCGGTAGGCCTCGCCCATGCCGACGATCTGGTGGGTGGCCAGCGTGCCGGAACGCATACCGCGCTCGTGTCCGCCGCCGTGCATCTGCGCCTCGATGCGGATGCGTGGCTTGCGCCGCACGTAGAGCGCGCCGATGCCCTTGGGGCCGTAGGTCTTGTGCGCCGAGAGGCTCATCAGGTCGATCGGCAGCTCGTGCAGATCGATCGCGACCTTGCCCGTGGCTTGCGCCGCGTCGACGTGCAGCATGACGCCGCGCGAGCGGCACAGCTTGCCGATCGCGGCGACGTCCTGGATCACGCCGATCTCGTTGTTGACGAACATCACCGAGACGAGCAGCGTGTCGGGGCGGATCGCGGCGGCCAGCACATCGAGGTCGAGCAGCCCGTCCGGCTTGACGTCGAGATAGCTCACCTCGAAGCCCTGGCGCTCGAGTTCGCGCATCGTGTCGAGCACGGCCTTGTGTTCGGTGCGCACGGTGATCAGGTGCTTGCCGCGCGGTGCGTGGAACTGCGCGGCGCCCTTGATCGCCAGGTTGTTCGACTCCGTCGCGCCGGAGGTGAAGACGATCTCGCGAGGATCGGCCCCGATCAGTGCCGCCACGTGCTCGCGGGCGATCTCCACGGCCTCCTCGGCCGCCCAACCGTAGGCATGGCTGCGCGACGCCGGATTGCCGAACTGCTCGTACAGGTAGGGCACCATCGCGTGGACGACGCGTGGATCGACCGGAGTGGTGGCCGCGTAGTCCAGGTAGATCGGCTTGTCTTCGAGCTTGAGTTTCATGTCGGCTCCGCGGTGGCTTGTGACCTACCTTCTCAAGGAACGTGCCAGTTCGGCCTAAACCGGCCGGATTTATGAAAAATGCCTGTGGATCAGCCACTTGGGCGACGACGCCGAAATCGACGCCGGACAGCGCGGACACCCGGGTCCTGTCGCATCGCTGTCGGCTTTGTCGCAACCACGACGAGCGCCGCGGTGCACGCGACGCGCCGTGCGAGCGCACGGCCTCCTCCTAGCCGCGTCGCCCAACCCCGCCGGGCCCGACCCTTGCATTGCGGCGAGACATGAACCTGCTCACCGGAAACGACGCCGACGAATTCTTCGGCGGCTGTGAACCCGAGTTCGCGCGCCAGCTGCTGCGTCGGGCCTCATCGGCGCCTGCGGACGCCACCGCCCTGCTCTGGGCGGCTCAGGCGCTCGCCCCGCATAGCCTGGGCATCTACTACGCGCTCTACAAGCACCACGCGGGGCGCCGCGAATTCGCTGCGGCCGAGAGTGCGGCCCGGCGCGGCCTGCGGGAAGCGGCGCGCCAGGCCGGCTTGCCCGAGGACTGGCGCGCCGTCACGCGCGCGAGCCTGCCGGCCGGCACGAACTTCCACAGCCAGGGTGTGGCCCGCTTCTGGCTGTTCACGCTCAAGGCCCTGGCATTCATCGCGTTGCGCAGCAGGCGGCCCGACGACGCCCGCGCACTGCTGGAACAGATATCGGCACTGGCGCCCGATGCACAGATCGGCAGCGAGGTGATCGACACGTTGCTGGCGAGCGTGGGCACAACGCGTCGCGACCCGCCGAGCGGCATCCCATGACGCATCGCCGATCGATCGGCGCCACCCGTGCGGACGCAGTCGACAGCTCATGAAGAAGGTGCTTCTTACGCCACGGCTGCGCCTGCGGGCGCCCCAACCCGGCGACGAGCACGCAGCCCACGCGAACTGGGCACAGGACGGTGCGGTGCTGACCTACCTGGGCTGGCGCTCACGCGCGGACCTTGCCCAGACGCGCGCCCAGCTCGAATGGGATCAGGCCCGCTGGCTCAAGCGAAGCGCATTCACCTGGATGGTCGTGGAGCCGGGCTCGACGCAGAGCCCCACCCCGGTGGGCATGGTGCAACTCGTCGCGCAGCGCCTCGACGCGCCGCCGCATCACCTTCGCCTGGGATTCCTGATGGCGCGCTCGCACTGGGGCCGCGGACTGATGCGCGAGGCCGTCGCAGCCGTCGTCGACGAGGCGTTCTCACAAAGCCACGTGTGGCGCATCGACGCCCTGTGCGACATCGACAACCACGCCAGCGCGCGCCTTCTGCATGCGCTCGGCTTCGTGCACGAAGGAATTCTGCGGCGCCACACGCTGCACCCGAACCTCAGCGACGAACCGCGCGATGTCGCGTCGTTCGCCGTCGCGAGATCGCGTCCGGCATGAATTCTGCGTTCGAGCCCCCGGTCGAGTGCCGAGCATGGCCGACGAACCGGCGCGCCGTCATCGAAGAACCCCGAGCGTCCACGCATCCCACAACCAAGGAAGACTCATGAAGACCACCGCACGCAACCAGTTCCCCGGAATCATCACGGCGATCGACTTCGGCCCCGTCACCACGCAGGTCAACGTGTCCCTGGCCGCCGGCCACGAGGTCACCGCCACGCTCACCACCAATGCCGCTCGTCGCCTCGACGCGGCCATCGGCAAGGCTGCGCTCGTGCTGATCAAGTCCTCAGCCGTCGTCCTCGTCACCGACTTCGAAGGCTACGCGCTGTCAGCCCGCAACCAGCTGGCAGGCAAGGTCGCCCACATCGAGCGAGGCGCCGTGTCATCCCTGATCGGGCTGACGTTGGCGGGCGGCGCACTCATCACCGCATCGGTCACCAACGACGCGGTGGATGCGCTCGGCCTGCAATTGGGACAAGCGGCCACGGCGGTGTTCAAGGCGTACTCGGTCATGCTGGCCGTCAAGTCCGTCTGATTGCGCGCGGCCAGGGGCCGCATGGAAGGCGCGAGCGCTGCCATGCGCCTGGCACGTGCCTTGCGTTGTATTGCCGCAGATACAGCGATTGTCGGGTTGCCGACAAGCACGCGTCCAACATGCCCTTCTCACTGCCCAATTCGCACCTGACCGGCCACCTCGAGGTGAGCACGGAACTCGGCGCCTTCCTCGGCGACAGGCGGGTGCGCCTGCTCGAGGAGATCGGGCGCCACGGGTCGATCTCGCAGGCGGCGCGTCACGTGCCGCTGTCGTACAAGGCCGCATGGGACGCGGTGGACGCGATGAACAATCTTGCGGATCGCCCGTTGGTCCAACGCAGCGCCGGCGGGCGCGCCGGTGGTGGCACCACGCTCACCGACCACGGACGGCGAGTCATCGCCTTGTATCGAGCCGTCGAGGCCGAATACCAGCTCGCGCTCGACCGGCTGTCGGCGCATTTCGCGTCGGACCCCGTGGGCGACGTCCACGCCTTCCAGCGCCTGCTGCGTCGCATGTCCGTGCGTAGCAGCGCGCGCAACCAGTACGTCGGCACGATCCAGGCGCTGCGCGAAGGCGCCGTCGACGTCGAGGTCCTGATATGCATCGACGCGAACCTGATGATCGCCGCAGCCGTCACGCGCGACTCCGCCGAGCAACTCGGCCTGACGCCCGGAGGCGAGGTGCTCGCGCTCGTGAAGGCGTCCTCGCTGATGCTGCTGGCCGACGAGCACGTCCATGTCAGTGCCCGCAACCAGCTCTGGGGCACCGTCACCCGCGTGGTGGAGGGGCCGATCAACGCCGAGGTCACGCTGGCGCTCGGCGGCGGTCGCAGCGCCGTGGCCGTCGTCACGCGCGACTCCGTGCAGTCCCTGGGCCTGCACATCGGCGCCCGCGCGTGCGCGGCGTTCAAAGTCTCGAGCGTGATCCTGGCCGTGATCGATTGAACCCACCCACCGAAAGAACGATATGAACCTGGTCCGTCACTTCACCGCGCGCACGCTGACCGGCTGCGCCTTGTTCGCCGCATTCGCGTTTGCGCAAGCGGGGGAGGTCACCGTCGCGGTGGCCGCCAATTTCGCCGGCCCGTTCGCGCGCATCGGCGAGGCCTTCACCACCGCGACCGGCCACACGCTCAAGGTGTCCACCGCCTCGACGGGCGCCTTCCACGCGCAGATCAAGGCGGCCGCGCCGTTCGACGTCCTGCTGGCCGCCGACGACGAGACGCCGAGGCAGTTGGTCGCCGAAGGCCTGGCGGTGCCGGGCAGCAATTTCACCTATGCGATCGGCAAGTTGGTCCTGTGGAGCGTGCAGCCGGGCTTCGTGGACGACCAGGGAGCGGTGCTTGCATCGAGCCGCTTCGCGCACATCGCGATCGCCAACCCCAAGCTTGCCCCCTACGGCGCGGCGGCTCTCGAGGCGTTGAAAGCGCGCAGGCTGGCCGAGGCGATGGCGCCCAGGATCGTCACCGCAGAGACCGTCGCGCAAGCCTGGCAGTTCGTCGCCTCGGGCAATGCAGAACTCGGCTTCGTGGCCCTGTCGCAGGTGGCGATTCCCGGCAAGCCTGCGGTGGGATCGTACTGGGTCGTGCCGGCGAATCTCTACGCCCCGATCCGCCAGGATGCCGTACTGCTCAAGGCCGGCGAGAACAACACCGCCGCAGCCGCGCTTCTGGACTACCTCAAGGGCGAGGCCTCGAAGGCCACGATCCGCGCCTGGGGCTACGGCCTCTAAGGTTCGCACACGCATGTCCGCCGCATGGATCGCCATCCGACTCACCGCCGAACTTGCGGCGCTCAGCACGGCGTCGCTGCTTCTCGCGGGTACGCCGCTCGCCTGGGCACTTGCGCGCAGCCGCTCGCGCTGGAAGCCCCTGTTCGCCTCGCTGGTGGCCTTGCCCCTGGTGCTGCCGCCATCGGTGTTGGGCTTCTACCTGCTGCTTGCGATGGGTCCGCACGGCCCGATCGGCGCGCTGACGCAGGGCCTGGGACTCGGTCGCCTGCCCTTCACCTTCGCCGGACTGGTGGTCGGCTCGGTGCTCTACTCGATGCCCTTCGTCGTGCAGCCCGTGCAACAGGCCTTCGAATCGATTCCGGAGCGGCTGCTGGAGGCGGCGGCGACGCTGCGCGCCACGGCACTGGATCGATTCTTCACCATCGCGCTGCCGCTGGCGCGGCCGGGCTTCGTCACGGCCTGCGTGCTGGGCTTCGCGCACACGGTGGGCGAGTTCGGGGTCGTGCTGATGATAGGCGGCAACATTCCCGGCGAGACGCGAGTGCTGTCGGTGGCGATCTACGACCACGTCGAGGCCGGCGAGTTGCCCGAGGCCCACATGCTGGCGGCCGGCATGGTGGTGTTCGCGCTGGGAGTCCTTTGCGCGCTCTACGCCATCAACCGGCCCGCGCGCGAATCTGCGGAGCAGGCTCGATGATCGACATCCGCCTGCGCCTGCAGCGGCAGGCGTTCCTTCTTGACGTCACGCTTGCGCTGCCCGCGCAGGGCGTCACGGCCCTGGTGGGGCCATCGGGCTGCGGCAAGACCTCGGTACTGCGTGCGATCGCGGGACTCGACCGGGCCGCCGGACGCGTGGCCCTCGCGGGGGAGACCTGGCAGGACGACGCCACGGGGCGTTTCGTGCCGACGCATCGTCGACCGCTCGGCTACGTGATCCAGGAAGCGGCGCTGTTCCCGCACCTGGACGTGCAGGCCAACCTGCGTTACGGCCAACGCCGAAGCAACGGCGAGTCCGGCCGGGTCCGTCTCGACGCCGTCATCGATCTTCTGGGCATCACCGCCCTGCTGCCGCGGCGGCCTGCGACACTCTCGGGCGGCGAGCGCCAGCGCGTGGCCATCGCCCGCGCGCTGGCCACCGGCCCACGCCTGCTGTTGATGGATGAGCCGCTGGCAGCGCTCGACGGCGCTCGCAAGGCCGAGATCCTGCCTTACCTCGAACGACTGCATCGCGAGCTCGCGCTGCCGATCGTGTATGTGACGCACGCGATGGACGAAGTCGCCCGCCTGGCCGATCACCTGGTCCTGATGCGCGAGGGCCGTGTGGAGGAGGCCGGCCCGCTGCACGCACTGCTTGCGCGCACGGACCTGTCGCCGAGCCGCGAGGACGATGCCGCCGTGGTTCTCGATGCCCGTGTGATCGAGCACGACATGCGCCACGGCCTGACGCGCATCGGGCAAGGCGCCAGCAGCCTGTGGGTGGGCGCATCGCGCGCTGCACCCGGGCAGCCGGTGCGAGCCCGGGTGCTGGCGCGCGACGTCAGCGTCACCCGCCAGCCGCCGGCCGAGACCAGCATCCTCAACATCGTCCCCGTCATGCTCGAGTCGGCCATCGTCGACCAGGCCACGGCACTGCTCAGCCTGCGCGTACCGGACGCGCAGGCTGGGCCGTCGGCACACGGCTGGACGCTGCTGGCGCGCATCACCAGTCGCAGCTTCGAATCCCTCCACCTCCAACCCGGCGATGCGCTGCATGCGCAGATCAAAGGCGTCGCATTGATGTAGGCCCAGCATGGAACGCATTCCCGACCATTGGCAGGCGCACCTGCCCGACAACCTCCACGAGCATGTCGTACGGCCCGTGCGATTCGAAGTCTTTCGCGACGACAGCGTGCCGGCTTCCAAGCACCGCGGCTACGACGCGCTGGGCCTGCTGTGCTGGTACCGGCATCGGTTTTCGCAATGGGACGCCTCGTTCGACGACGACGACCAGCCCACGATCCAGTTGCTGCGCGAGGAGGAGTTCGAGGCCTGGCGCGGACTGGCGGGCACATGGATCCGTCGCGTGCAACGGCTCGACGGCGATGGCCGCCCGTGCGGCATCGCTTCCGACTCCGGCTTCGAGGTGGTGGACGCGAACGCGATCCCGCGCCTGTGATCGCACCGGTCATGGAGCGACTCGACGACGGCGAACTGCGGCAGTGGCTGCGCGAGGACGCGCCCCACGGCGACCTGACCACACGGGCACTGGGCCTGGGCGACCGCCATGGCACGCTCAGCTTTGCCGCGCGCGGCGCGATGCGCGTGGCGGCGATCGAGGAGGCCGCCCGGCTGTTCGAACTGTGCGCCTGCGAGGCGATCGTGCGCGTGGCGAGCGGGCGCGACGCCGCGCCAGGTGCGGTGCTGCTGGAGGCGCGGGGGCCGGCGGCGGGCTTGCTGCTGGCCTGGAAGGTCGCGCAGACGGCCGTCGAGACCGCCAGCGGCATCGCCGGCGAGGCTGCCCGTATCTTGGGCCTGCTCCGCGATGCCGGCTTCGCTCAGCCCCTGGCTTGCACCCGCAAGAACTGGCCAGGCGGCCGTGCGCTCGCCGCCCGCGCCGTGCGCGCAGGCGGCGCGGTGATGCACCGACTGGGCCTGTCCGAGACCCTGCTCGTATTTCCCGAACACCGGGCATTCCTCGCGTCGAACACCCTGGCATCCACCCTGGCCGGCGTGCGCGCCGCGCAGCCCGAGAAGAAGCTGGTCGTCGAAGTCGGCAGCGTGGACGAGGCGCTGGCCTGCGCGCATGCGGGCGTCGACGTGCTGCAACTCGAACGCTTCGCGCCCGAGGCGCTGGCGGCGCTGAGGCAACGGCTGGACGAGGCGAGACTCCACCCGCTTCTGGCGCCCGCCGGTGGCGTCACCGCGACGAACGCGGTCGCCTTCGCGCGTGCCGGGGCCGACTTTCTCGTCAGTTCCGCGCCGTACTTCGCGCCGCCTGCCGACGTGAAGGTCGTCATCGCACCCGGCCGGAACCGCTGATCGCGGGCCCGACTCGCTCGGGCGCGCATGCTCCGCGGGATGCCGCCGCGAGTTCCCTTACGCCGACGAATCAAACGCCGCCCCAGCCAAGGCTCAGTTTCCAGAAACGATTGCGGGCGCACAGCGGATCAAGATGGGCGCGTCACGCGACGGCGGCCCATTTCACCGCCCGATATCGACGTGCGCCCTGCGTGCCACGACGGACAGCCGCATGGCGTCGTGTCGAATGCCCGGACGACCGCGCATGGCCTCGAGGCGGTGCACGACCTCGGCATAGGCGGTTTCGCGCAATGCTCCGGGCAGGTGTGCCAGGAAGTGGCCCCAAGCCGCTGCCTGCATGGCCTCGATGGCGGACTGCGCGCCGGCATAAAAATGGACTTCCGGGGAGGCGTGAATGCAAATGGCGCCGAAACCGGCCTTGCGCAGGAGCGCATCGACTTCGGTCGCGGTCAGCGGACGCGCGACCGCCTCCGACGGCAACGCGTGCGCCGCATAGGCAGGCCCGGCCAGCACCGCGTCGCGCACGAGCGCCGCCGGGTGTTCGTGGGCCGCCGAATAGGTCGCCAGGGCCAGGCAGCCGTCTGGCGCCAGCAAACGCAGGCAATGCGCCGCGGCCCGGCCTGCATCCCCCCACCCATGCAGCACGCCGTTGGCCACGATGGCGTCGAACGACGCGCTGGGCAGGCGCGCCAGGTCGGCCACAGTTCCGACCTGGAACCGCAGGTTGCGACGACTTCGCTGGTGCGCGATCTGGACGCGAAGCGGCATCGAATCCAGTCCAAGCACCTCGCCCAGGTCTCCGACGACCTCCGCCAGTTCCTCCGCAAGGATGCCGATGCCGCAATCGAGCTGCAGCACCCGCATTCCTTTGGTAAGGCGCAACATTTGGAGGAGCTCGCGGCCGTCGCGCAGCTGGCGGTCGAACGCCAGGCGCTCGTAGTGCACGGCCAGCGAAGGCGCGGCGTCGGAGCCGAGGGCGGCCGCCATGTCGGATGCACGGCCGTCAGACCGTGACCACCTCTTCCGGTCCATAGCAGACGGCGTAGTCGCTGCACACGCCGCAGCTGGGCGCGCGGCAGATCGACAGTCCTGCCCGTTCGCACAGTTGTCGATACAGGAACTTCTTCCACTTCATGTCGAGCACGTTGCGAGTCGCGATCGACGGAAACCATTGCGACATCAGCGCGGACAACTGGCGTCGGGATGGCAGGTGCAAGTCCTGCCACAAGTGATCTTCTCCCAGGCTCGCCTGGGCCAGGGCGTGGGCGACCCACATCGCTTCCTGGCGCGGCGCTTGCACTGCCAAGGCGCCTTCCGCCAGCAGAGCGACGAGTTCCTCGATCTCGTCCGCACGCGGCTCGATCCTTTCGGCTCCAGCGAGCCGCCGCCAATCCAGGCCCAGGGACGCGTCGAGGCCCGGGAACCAGCGCGCGAGCGCGTGCCGCGTCTCCCGTGGTCCCAGGCCAGTCAGCGGCAACTGCCGCAATCCGTGGCGTTCCCAGGCTGTCGCGAGCACGCCGGCGAGGGCCTGCACCTCCGGGGCATCCGGATCCGTCGCATGATCCATCAGCAACTGCCACCAGTCCAGGCGCGCACCGCGCGGCAGGCTGCCGTGCGGCCCGTTCGGGGCCGCTGCCAGTCGACGGCCGACGGCCGTCCGGGTCAGTCCGATCCGTGGAAGCGTTCCATGCATGGCAGCGCCCTCAGCCTTGATGCTCGCCGTGCGTGTAGCACTTCTTCGGGCAGATCTTCGAGCACGCCGTGCAGCCGATGCACAGCGCCTGGTGCGCGATGGTCATCACCTTCTTCTCGTACTCGGCGTCGTCATCCTCATCGTCCGACACGGCCACGCGCTCGCCCTCGTCGTCCAGACCCACCATCGCGAGCACGCCGCGCGGGCACACTTTGAAGCAACGCCCGCAGCCGATGCACTTGTCTTCGTCGATCTTCTGCACGAACTGTGGCGTCCATGTCTCGCCACTGGGCAGCACCACCGAGAAACTGCTCATCTCGCCTCTCCTTGTCGTCAATCCGACGTCGCGTCGGCCAGGCGCCTGCGCGCCTCCATCAGCGCGGCGTGCGCATCATGCGCGCGCTGCGCCACCTCGAGAATGCGCTCCCAGTTCGTCGGCAGTTCTTCCGACAGGTCGTGCAGGTCCATCTTGGCCTGCGTGGCCTTCGCGTTGAGCTTGCGCGTCTCGACCTTCAGCGCTTCGACATCAGCCATAGTTCGCGACATCCTTGTAGGCGTCGACCATGCCGATGCCTTCGTTGACCAGCTTGTTGCCGGCCTCGGCGAGCTTGGCCAGGCTGGGGTACCCGAACCGGTGCACGTCGCGCAGGTGCCGGTTGACGACGATCAGCCGGCCCGCCGTGAGCACGGCACGCCCAAAGCCTTCGTGGCTCATCTTCATCATGGGACTGACCATGCAGCCCGTGGCGCGCTCGATGGACAGGCCGATCGCGTTGTGGAACAGGTCCAGCCGCCACAGGGTGTCGGGGTCGGGGTCGCCCATCATCGGCAACGCGCGACGCTGTTCGGCGCTCAGGATGTAAGGCTCGAGCAGCTTGGCGTCGCTCTTGCCCTCCCAGGTGCCGTGCGTGTCCTGGGCCCGGATCTGCTTGATCAGCTCGCGGATGAAAGGATCCTGCAGCAGTGTCTCGTCGCTGGGCGGGGCCGGTGGCGCTTCGGTCGTCGGGGCATCCGTCATGATTTCACCTCTTGTTCGTCGTCTTCGAAATCGGTGGCGCGCTCCTCGCCCTTGAGCAGCGCCTTGCGCAGCCAGGGCGGCGGCGTTCCCTTGAGCACGACCTGCATCTTGTCCAGCAGCTCGGCAATCGGCTCGGGCTGAGTGACCTTGATCGGATGGATCTTCGAGGCCACCACGCGCGCCGCCGCCGAGCCGCCGATGGCCGCGACATAGACGATCGCGCAGTCGTGGATCGCCGCGAGCTTTGGTGCGAGCTTGTCTTCGTTGCCGTCCTCGGCAAGATCCTCGCCGAACGGGAAGGTTTGCAGGTGGCGATGGCCGTCGACATCGACCTCGTAGACGGCAAGGTGCCTGGCCCAGCCGAAGTGCGCATCGACGCGCTGTTGGTCCTGGGTCGCGAAAGCGATCTTCATGGGCGTTCCCCTGTTGACACTGGAATCAGACGGATTCGGTCGGCGTACCGGTGCGCTGCATGCGCCCGATGACGGCATCGACATGCGCGACTCCGGCGACGGCCTGCGTGCTGAACACCGGCATGGCCTCGCCGCGCGCAGCCGCAAGCGCGACATCGGACAACGGCCAGTCGGTGGCATGGTGATGAGGGATCTGCTCCATCAACACGTTGCCGACTTCGTAGACCAGGTTGCGTGTACCGCGGTAGCCGACATGGCACCGGTGGGCGTTGCCGATGCGGTCGAAGGTCGGGATGCCCAACCGAAACAAGGGCTTGCGCAGCCGCTGCGCCGCCTGGCGCCCATGGGAATGCGTCATCAGCAGATCGCAGCCGGCTGCCGCGGCAGCCTGCTCGAAGTCCTCAAGGTCGCCGATGACGACCTCCGTCGCCGGCATGCGCGCCAGCAGCGGCGAGGCGGTCGTCGTGACGCATACCGCCAGTTCCGCGCCCATCTCCGCAAGAAAGCTGCCCACCGCGAACAACAGGTCGGGTTCCGCACCGAGCGCGATCTTGACGTTTCCAAAATGGAAGTGGCCGTCGAGCATCGCGTCCACCAATTGGCTGCGCTGGCGCCGCAGACGTTGAGGCACGGGTCGACCGGACAGTTGCGCGAGCCGCTGCACGAAGGCGTCAGTGGCCGTCAGACCGGTCAGGCGTTCGAACAGCTCGAACGGCACACCGCAGCGGTCCTGAAGCGCCTGTGCCGCCGGCCGCATTTGTTCCCCCAATGCCAGCGTCAATTCCGCCGCGCCCAGGTCGCGCAGCGCCGACAGCGGCGTGCCGCCGATCGTGGTGCCGAGCCAGTCGTCGGGGATGTGACCGTCGAGCGAGCCGGAGACGTCCGGCGCCACCACCGCCTCGAGGCCGAAACTCTCGACGACCTCGCGCAGCTCCTCGAGGTCGCCCGGCGAGAGGTGGCAGCCGGGCAGCAGGTTGACGCGGCCTGCACGGCGCGGGCTGTCGAGCCGCGGCACGCTGCTGACGAGCGCAGTCACCGCCCGGGCCCAGCCGTCCTGGAAGGCACCGACGTAGTCCGGCGTGGACACGTAGACAATCTCGGTGTCGGCCAGCTCCGGATGCTTCTGGCGGGCCAGGGCGATGTAGCCGTCCACGTCGTCGCCCTTGGTCTCCGTCAGCCCGGTGGAGCAGATGGCGATGACCTGCGGCTTCGCGCGGCTGCGGATGTTGAGCAGCGCCTTCTCGATATTGTCGTAGCCGCCCATGATGGTGGTGGCCTCGTTCATCGCGGTCGTCTGCAACGGGATCGCTTCCTTGAAGTGGCGCACCAGCACCACCAGGCCGAACGACGTGCAGCCCTGCGATCCGTGCATCACGGGCATGCAGGACTCCAGCCCCATGAAGGCGTAGCTCGCGCCCAGAGGCTGGCTCATCTTCAGCGGATTGACCGTGCAGGCCTTGCGAGGTTCGACGATGTGCGCCATGCGAGTTCCTCAGGCGGGCTGGGCTTCGCCGGCGAGCCGCGCAGCGTCCTGCTCGACCAGCAGCGAGTCGACGACGTCCCAGGGCGCGGGCGTGCGCACCTCGGCCCACATCGGATTGAACAGGGCCTTGTCGATCTCCTCGATCATCGTGACCATGCCCTCATAGCCGGCGAACGCGTGATGGCGCTCTTGGTTGATGTCCATCCAGGGCATGCGGGCCTTGAGCGCGACGAACTGGCTGCGACCGCCGCTGAGCATGATGTCGGCCTTGGCCTCGCGCAGCATCGCGTACATCTGGCGCGGCGTCATGTCGTCGATCATGTGGGCGTCGTCGCCCATGATCTCCTTGATCTTTTCCTTGTCTTCCTTGGTGCTCTTCTTGATGCTGGTACCCACGACCTCGAGGCCCGCTTCTTGCAGCGCCGCGACGACCGACCAGCTCTTGACGCCGCCTGTGATCAGCAACACCTTCTTGCCGGCGAGCCGCTGCTTGAAGCCACGGATACGTTCCCAGGCACGAGCTTCTTCCACCGCGATCAACGCTTCGGTGCGCCGAGCGAGATCATCGGGCGCGCCGCGTTTGATGAGCAGGCGGGCGATCTCGCGGAGCGTTTCGCTCATGTCCCCGATACCGTAGAACGACCCCTCGAAATACGGGATGCCCCAACGTTGCTGCATCTTCGTGGCGATGTTGATCATCGATTTCGAGCAGACCATCATGTTGGCCTTGGCGCGGTGCGCCGACGCGACTTGCGCGTAGCGGCCATCGCCGGAGATGCAGCTCAGGATACGAACGCCTAGCGCGTCAAGCAGCGGCTTGACCTGCCACAGCTCGCCTGACAAGTTGTATTCCCCGATGATGTTGATGTCGTACGGCGTCGTCTCCGCGGGCTCGACGGTTCCGATCACGTAGTCGAGCAACGCCTCGGCGCCGAGCTTGTTGCCCAAGTTCTTCGGGCCGGCGAAGCCGGGCGCGTCGACGGGGATCACCGGCTTGCCGAACTTGGCCGAGGCCTTCTTGCACACCGCCTCGATATCGTCGCCGATCAGCGCCGTGACGCAGGTCTGGTAGACGAAGATCGCAGGCGGATCGTACTTCTCGCAGATCTCGCGAATCGACTTGAACAGCCGCTTCTCTGCGCCGTAGATCACGTCGAGCTCGTTGATATCGGTCGTGAATCCGGTTCGGTAGAGAGTCGAGCCCGAAGACGCGCTGTGCCTGTTGTCCCAGGAGTTGCCTTCGCATGCGATGGGGCCGTGCACGAGATGCGCGACATCGACGATCGGTTGC